>Ga0137403_10010583_pt1 | contig 10209 bp, 6 predicted proteins | sample CZOMad2_1_16fung_FD_122057 | JGI IMG/M metagenome (GOLD analysis project Ga0137403, IMG submission 122057) | Vadose zone soil fungal communities from Angelo Coast Range Reserve, California, USA - CZOMad2_1_16fungal (Hybrid Assembly) | ecosystem: Environmental > Terrestrial > Soil > Vadose zone... | reverse complement strand
CCATCCCGACTACTTCAAACCGATCGCACCGCTCGTTTATCACAACGATGGCAACGGACACTTTTCCGAAGTGTCTCAGAAAGTCGCGCTGGCGAAGCCGGGCAAGGGATTGGGTATTGCGTTCGCAGATTACGCCCGCGACGGATACCCCGACATCTTTGTGGCGAACGATTCCACTCTCGAATTCCTCTACCACAACAAAGGCAATGGGACGTTCGAAGAAGTAGCCCTGATGAGCAACGCCGCGGTTGACGGCGATGGCCGCACATTTGCCGGGATGGGCATCGACTTTGCGGACTATAACAATGATGGACTCCCCGACGTTGTCGTCACCGACCTTGCCAATCAGATGTACGCCCTCTACCAGAACAGTGGGGACGGCAGCTTCAATTACGCGACGCTCACCTCAGGGCTTGGACCGATAACGCGCACTCACTCTGGCTGGGGTGTACGGTTCTTCGACTACGACAATGACGGCTGGAAAGACCTGCTGATCGCTCAGGGACACGATCTTGATACCATCCAACTCACGTCTCCGAACCTGCGCTACCGTGAGCCAATGCTGCTGGCGCGAAACACGGGTCAGGGGTTTGTCGACGTATCCGCGGGTTCCGGAGCGGTGTTCCAACAAGCCTGGGCGGCTCGGGGCATGGCGATCGGCGACATCGATAACGACGGGCGCATGGATGCTGTGGTCTCTACCAACGATGGGCCCGCCTATATTCTTCACAACGAGACTTCGAACCAGAATCATTGGCTCACGTTGCGACTCGTCGGGCACAAGAGCAATCGAGATGGGATCGGCGCAGAAGTGAAGCTAGTGACCGGGAAAGGCGCGCAATTCGCAACCGTAACCACTGCCGGAAGCTACTTATCCGCGAGCGACAAGCGCGTGCATTTCGGCCTAGGAACCGAGACTGCGGCTGCTTCCATCGAGATTCGCTGGCCAAGCGGCGTTGTACAAAAACTCAAAGATGTTCGCGCAGATCAGATCCTACAGGTCGATGAGCCGAGCCCAGCGGTCACTGAAAAAGGCAAATGATGCAGATCGGCAGGCCATTGCTCTTTTCATTGTTAATTGCGCTTGGGTGCATTCTTCCAGCACGTGCCCAAGAGGATGTACCTGAGAAGACCAAACCGCAGCAGGCTCCCGTGGGAGGAGTCTCCACCGGCGTAGCGCATGCGGCACAGAAGGACGCTCAATCCCGCCCCATCACCGCCGGCGGATTTGTCGATAGCGCTCCTGTCGTCTTTACGGATATCACGAAGCAAGCTGGTCTCGACAAGTTTCACCATCGCTCAGGAACTCCCGAGAAGAAGTCCATCATTGAGACTCCCGGCTCGGGCGTCGCCTTACTCGATTACGACAACGACGGCTGGCTTGATATCTACCTGTTGAATGGTTCGACAATTCCTGCCCTCAAAGGTAAAGAGCCGCCGCCCAGGGCGATGCTCTTCCACAACAACCACGACGGCACCTTTACCGACGTCACCGCGAAAGCCGGGGTCGCCAACGAACGCTGGGGTTTTGGTGTGGCAGTCGGTGACTACGATAACGATGGCTGGCCCGATCTCTACGTCGCCAACTACGGCAAGAATCGTCTCTATCACAATAATCATGACGGCACATTTACTGACGTTGCAGAAAAGGCTGGCGTCGCGTTGGGTGGCTGGTCTGCTGGACCAACCTGGGGCGACTACGACCGCGATGGGCTGCTTGATTTATTTGTCCCGGGCTATGTGAAGTTCGATCCCGATCATCCACCGATCGCAGGGCAAGGAAACATTCCGCCCGGATTCTGCAAATTCCGAGGAATCGACGTGATGTGCGGCCCGCGCGGCCTTCTGGGAGAGCCAGACCATCTCTTTCACAACAATGGCGACGGAACTTTCACCGACGTCAGCGTCAAGGCCAAGGTTTCGGACCAGCACGGCTACTACGGCTTCGCTTCAGTTTTTGTGGATGTGGACGACGATGGCTGGGTCGACCTCGCGGTCGCCAATGACTCCGTACCTAATTATCTCTACCACAACCGTCACGACGGCACGTTCGATGATGTCAGCTATCTCTCCGGCTTTGCCTTCACCGAAGACGGGCGCGAACAAGCGTCCATGGGCATTGCGGTTGGAGACTATAACCGCGACGGTAAGGTGGATTTTTACGTTACCGCCTTTTCCGACGACTACAACGCCCTCTATCGCAATGACGGCGATGGAAACTTCAGCGATGTCAGCTACCAGGCCGGACTCGCCGATCCGACGATTCCATTTCTTGCCTGGGGTGACGGTTTCCTCGATTTCGACAACGACGGGTTACTCGACATCTTCGTCGCCAATGGACATGTCTATCCCGGGGTGGACCAGCAGGACTGGGGCACGACCTGGGCGCAGCGTCCGCAACTCTTCCGCAATCTCGATGGCATCAAATTTCGCGAGGTTCCACCCGCCACTGGCAGCGGTCTCGCCGATGTCATAACGGCTCGGGGAGCGGCCTTCGGCGACCTTTTCAATGACGGCCATATCGATGTTGTCATCAATAATGTGGATTCCACTCCCACTGTGCTGCGCAATGTCGTTAAGAATGATAACCATTGGATTACCTTGCGCCTGATTGGCGGGCCCAAGAGTCCGCGCGACGCCGTCGGCAGCAAGGTGTTTGTGACCACGGGAACCGTTCGCCAGCGATCCGACGTTTTCAGTGGCGGAAGCTATGGCTCCAGTTCCGACCAGCGCGCGCACTTCGGCCTGGGTTCGTCAACGAAAATTGACAAGCTTGAGATTCAGTGGCCGAACGGCGGGAAGCAGGAGGTCTCGATCCCAGCGGTGGACCAGATTTTCACAATCATCGAGGGCAAAGGCATTTCAGAGAATTAGTTGTCAATCAGGAGTAGAAGCCTTCGGCCGTACTCCGGACGCCTTCAATGCAGCCCCGCGATCCAGTTCGACTTTTGCCTTTTCGTTCATGCCTCTTTTTCGGTACAACTGCCCGAGCATGAAATGCAGAGCGGCATTGTCTGGGCTGAGCGAGACGGCTTTTTCCAGCTCGACCTGTGCCCTCTCCAGATCATTCTGTCGGGAATAGGCTTTGCCTAATTGTTCGTGTGCGCGAGGTTCTTCGGGCGAGATCTCCACCGCCTCAGAGAGATAAGCCACCGCTTCGTCGACCTTGTTCTGCTCGAGTAAGAGGATGCCCATGTTGATGAATGGCCCGGAATTCTTCTTGAGCAACTGGGCCTGCCAGGCAATCGCGTTGCGGAACGCCGTCAGCGCCTCAGCCGTATGTCCGAGAGCCTGGTGTGAAAGTCCGAGATTGTCCTCCGCCTTGACATTTTTTGAATCCAGTTTCAAACACTCGTTGAAAGCGGCCACCGCTTCCTCGAAGCGGTTTTCGTTGTACTTGGTGCGTCCCAGGTAATACCAGGCTTGTGAGTCTTTCGGATTCCGCTCCAAGGATCGCGTGAGCCAATGGTCTGCGTTCGCGTAGTCCCCCAGTAACACATAGTTGAGTGCGACGATCTTCAAATCAGAGGCACCGGGATCACGGTGCCTGGCCCCCTCGGTGTACTGGGAAAGCGACTCTCTTGGTCTCTCCTGCTTGAAGAGGATGAGTCCTAGCAAGAAATGAGCATCCCCTGAATCCGGATGGGCGTCCAGGTAACTGCGGACCGCGTGATCGGCCCTTTCCAGGTTTCCCCCGTTCGCTTCAGACTTAGCCTCCGCAAGTGGGTCCGCCTGTTCAGGTCTTGGTTGAGGGCTTGAGCCGGTTCCTGCCAATCTAGCCGTTTTCTGGCTCTTGGGAGATGTAGTTTGACCAACGGCCGGCATACCAACGAGATAAAACAGCGGGACAACCGTAAGCCAGCAACCCATGGATCTAACCAGCCGGTTGCCACCGGCCCGGGCCCGGAAAACACCGCAAGCAGTCACATTGATTTGACGCCAAGGCATCCGACATTCACCATAGTCTACGGGCAAGTTTGACCTTGTTTGAGACACTTCACTACCGACTTCGCCACACGCTGACGGTTGTGGTCTTCCTAGGCAGGAAGGGCCACTTGATCACACAAGCGCCTCACTTTCCTGTGGACAGCAGGAGTAAGATAGCAGATCGCAAGAGAGGACCCACGGCCGTGTCTGTACAGTCTCCAACTCGACGATCGCCATCTGGTCGCGAGGAGCATTTTGCACTTTCGAGCTGCTTCCAGGTTCTGTTGGTGGTCCTCGCGTTGGGTGTGGCAGCTTGGTCACAACCCACGACGCGAGCCCTTCCCCTCCTAACGCATGCCGATCAAGTGCGGCAACTCAGTCCAGAAGAGGCGGCTCGTGGCTATCCCGTACAGATCCGTGGAGTAATCACGGACGACATTCCAGCTCCCGATTTCTTTGTACAAGACTCGACTGCCGGCATTTACGTCGAAGGCAGTTTGTCCCCAAGTTTTGAGCACCACTTCGGAGATTTGATCGAGTTGGACGGCGTCACGGGTCCGGGCAAGTTCGCACCCGTCATCCGGGAACTCAAGGTGCGGGTTCTCGGCAAAGGGACTCTGCCGGAGACACGTATCTATCCTTTCGGCGAGCTTGCCGGCGGTCAGCAGGATAGCCAATGGGCGGGCGTTCGTGGAATCGTGCGCTCGGTCTCCATCGACCGTAACTCGTGGCGCGAAACCGTCCTGGCCATGACAGTGGCGTCTGGGGGCGGGCGTTTCACGGTTCGGGTGCCGATTGCGCGAGAACAGAACTTTTCCTCCTGGATCGACAGCGATGTATTGATTGTGGGCGTTTGTGGCAGCCTCTTCAACACTAACCGGCAACTGATCGGCGTGCTTTTCTACGTTCCTGACCTTCGTTTGATCAAAGTCGAGACACAGGCGAAAGAAGTACCCTTCTCGTCCCTGATGCGATTCTCTCCCGTCAAGGGATCACAGCACCGCGTGCGGGTACAAGGTGCGGTTGCCTATCAGCAACCCGGTCGGGCGCTGTTTCTGCAGAACCACGGGCAGGGCTTGCGCGTGCTGACTCTGCAGGACACCAAACTTGCCGTCGGTGATGTAGTGGAAGTGGCGGGTTTCCCGGCTGTCGGGGCATCCGCTCCGGTACTCGAGGACGCAGTCTTTCACCGTGTGGGTCCCGGTGTAACCCCCGAACCGGTTAGGCTCGACTTGACCATCCCGTGGGAACAGTATGATGGAGCATTAGTCATTACAGATGCAAGGCTGCTACAGGTTGAAACCCAGTCAGATGGCCAGCACCTTCTCCTGCAGCAGGACGACCAGATCTTCGAAGCCACGTTGGAGCCGCACAGCCCGCTAGACCATCTGGCCCCGAGCCGCGTTAACAGCACGCTCCGAATTACCGGAATTTGCCTGGTGAGCAATGGAGGACTCTGGTCGGTCCCCCAATCCTTTCGCATCCTGTTACGATCGCCGCAGGACGTCACGATCCTTCATGCCCCTCCGTGGTGGAATCTGCGTCGCGCACTCTGGCTGCTTGGAATCATGGGCGGAGTCTTGATCCTGGTACTTGTCGGCATGGTGGTGCTGGGCCGGAAGCTGCGCAAACAGATGGCTATCATCCGCCAGAAGCTGCAGCATGGAGCCGTGCTTGAAGAACGCAACCGTATTGCTCGCGAACTGCATGACACCCTGGAGCAGGAACTAGTTGGCATTACGATGCAGTTGGATTTGGCGGTGGATTGCTTCCGCCAGGCACCACCGGTTGCATTTCGAGCGCTCGACACTGCGCGCAAAATGAGCCGTCACGGCATGATGGAGGCCCGACGTTCAGTGTGGGATCTGCGATGCGATTTACTGGAACAGGGCGATCTGCCGTCTGCCTTGGGCCAGATCGTGAGTCCGCTGGCCCCGGGGGACGGAGACAGGATTGACGTCGAAGTCAGCGGAACGCCAGTACGTTTACCCGGCAAGATTGAAATGAATATCTTGCGCATCGGTCAGGAAGCTGTTGCCAATGCCATCAAGCACGGCCATGCTTCCCAGGTGCAAATTGAACTGCACTACAGCCCAGAAAAAGTGATCCTGAAGGTGAGCGATGACGGCCGAGGCTTCATTCCAGATCAGGCGAACTCTTCGGGGCATTTTGGGATGCTAGACATGCGGGAACGCGCCGAGTGTCTGGGCTCCCATTTGCAGATCGTCAGTGCGCCTGGCCGTGGAACGCACATTACCGTCGAGGTTCGCTCCGAACACCAAACTATTTCCGATGCCGAGCTCAAAGCCGATACGCATTTTGGTCGTGGATGACCATTTCATGGTCCGCATGGGCCTGTCCGCCTCCCTGAACGTAGAGTCCGACATGGAGGTTGTGGCTGAGGCGGCGAACGGTGAGACGGCGCTGGTAGCCTACCGCCACCATCAGCCCAGCTTGGTTATCATGGATGTTCGCCTCCCGGGCCCCAGTGGTGTCGAAGCTACCGCAGCGATTGTGCAGGAGTTTCCCGAAGCTCGTATTCTGATGCTTTCTACTCACTCCGGAGAAGAGGAGGTTTTTCGCTCCCTGCAAGCCGGAGCCCGCGGCTACATCCTGAAGAGTGCAATGCGCGAGGAACTGCTGCGAGCTATCCGCGAGGTCTACGAAGGCAGGCGATATGTTGACCCGGCGGTCGCCCCGCTTTTGGCTGCACGCACGCAGCACCGGACGCTCACCGGCCGCGAACTGGAAGTTCTCCGCATGGTAGCGAAAGGACTGGGCAACAAGGCGATAGCTGCCTCACTGAGTATTGCTGAGGTCACGGTCAAACTTCACGTCAGTCACGTGCTGGAAAAACTGAATGTGAAAGACCGCACCGAGGCTGCCACGGTTGCCATGCAGCGCGGTATTATTTCGCTGGATTAGCGGACTTAACCCACCTTTAAGGAAGCAATGGCAAATCTCGAGCCGTTCCATGGATGAAATAAATGACGGCGCAGAGTGATCACTTGCCTGCTCCGAGAAGGATCTTAATCAAATCCGTCGCCAAGGCGGATGAGTCGGCACCGTCGATGTTCATGAGGACGACCACTCCGGAACGACGGTCGGGAATCATCATGATGAAGGTGCTAGTGCCTTGCTGACCTCCGCCATGGCCGACGTCGACTACGCCAAGATCTTTGCCCGTTCCCCAACCGAGGCCATAGCCAGTTTCCTTCCCGTCAGAAGTCTTTTGCGAAGCCCACATGAGGTCGCGCGTAACGTGGTTCACCACGCGATCATTGAACATCGCAACCTCGAACCTTGCCATGTCCTCGGCGGAAGAAAGCCAGCCTCCTCCGGGAACCTTGTAACTGGAATCGAGAAAGTCGGCGTTCACCAGCACACCGGACTTCAATTTACTGTAGAAACGGGTGCGATATGGGATGACGGCGAAGCGGTCGTCCGGACGGGTGTGCGTCATGCCGGCTGCAAGGAGGACGTTGTCGCGAACGAAGTCTACGTATTTCTGGCCGGAGGCGCCCTCTATGGCGCATCCGGCGACTGTGAATCCGTGGGTTGAGTAGTTGAATTTCGTGCCTGGCTGGGCTACTAGCGGATCGTTCTTGAAGAAGTTCAGTCCGCCATCGATGGGGCTATCAAAGTGTCGAGTGTTGCCGACTTCAGGATCTTCCTGGGAGTCACCTTTGTAGTGACGGATTCCCGCTAGATGGGCGAGCGATTGGCGGGTCGTAATCGGTGAGTCTTTCAGCGGGAACGCAGGGCAATACTTCTGGGTGGGTGCGTCGAGATCAAGTTTGCCGCGCTGCCACAGCAGCATGGCGGCCGTAGCCGTAATGGGCTTGGAGATCGAGGCCAAACGGTAGAGAGTGTATGAAGTTGCCGGGACAGAGTTCTCGAGGTCGGCCATACCGAACCCACCCGACCACTCGTATTCGCCGTTCTCAACGATGGCCACCGAGACACCAGGGATGCTGTTCGCTGCCATGAATTTGTTGACCGCATACTCAATCTGGGTCCGCTTCTCAGCGGAGAGGTTGGATTGCTGGGAGAAGGCGACGGTTTCGAGCAGAAGAAGAACGATGAATGTTTTGGTCAGAAGCATTCGGGCGTGATGATTGCGGCTTATCCGCATTTACACCTCCGTGTGAAGGCGAGGGAGAGTATAGCGGGAATAAGCCTGTCGGGCGACAGGGAGTGATTCAGCAGCTTTTAAGACGGCGGCCAGTTGCGAGGCCGGAACCTGTCTATCAATACTGTTCGTATCGAAACGCGAGGACCCCATGTCGAGGAAGATGAATTGGCTATTCACTCTGATCATTTTGTCGTCCGTTACTGCGTCCCACGGAGGTTCGTCCCGGGCTGCGGCACAACCGACGAATTATGTTCTCGTTTGGAGCGACGAATTCAGCGCGGCTAACGGCTCCCTGCCTGATTCTTCCAAGTGGATCATGGAAACCGGGGGTGGCGGTTGGGGCAACCACGAACTCGAGTCCTACACGAATCGAGCACCGAACGCCCACGTGCAGAATGGCAACCTTGTCATCACTGCCAAGAAAGAGATCTACAAAGGAACTGACGGCATCACGCGTCAGTACACTTCCGCACGTCTCAAGACTCGGGGATTGTTTGAGCAGAAGTATGGACGCTTCGAGGCCCGTATCAAGATTCCGCGGGGACAGGGAATGTGGCCAGCCTTCTGGATGCTCGGCAACAACATCGGCACCGTCGACTGGCCTGACTGCGGCGAGATCGACATCATGGAGAACGTTGGAAAAGAACCGGACAAGGTTTATGGCACCATTCACGGCCCCGGCTACTGGGGAGGAAACGGGCTGGGTGGGAGCTACACCCTGCCTTCAGGCAAGTTCGCCGACGATTTCCACGTCTTTGCTGTCGAATGGGAACCCTCGGCCATTCGCTTCTACGTTGATGGCCACCTGTACGAGACCCGCACACCAGCTGACCTTCCTGCGGGTAAAGCCTGGGTCTTCGATCATCCGTTTTTTATTCTGCTCAACGTGGCTGTTGGTGGAGACTGGCCGGGAAATCCTGACGGTACCACGGCCTTTCCCCAGCGCATGCTGGTGGACTATGTGAAGGTTTATGCCAGAAAATAGCTTCCGCTCGGGTGGAGGCCCTGACAACCATCGGTTTTTGTCGCCTCCGGGTTCAATTTTCTGGGGGTACTGATCTATGGCAGCATTCCGTTTTTGAAGTTCGGCGTCCGTCAGAAAGGCTTTGTTTGTCCTCTGTGACCACGGGTCGGTTTTTCTATCGCGTACTTTGATGGCTGGATCGTTTGCGCACTCGACGTCAGCGCACGCAGAAAAGCTGTCAACCCAGCCCAAGATCCCGGCCCAACCTCAGCCTGTCACCCACGACTTCTAAAGCACTTATGCAGCCACCTAAGACCTGTTAAGTCGTTGTAGATACTCATTAACGCCAGTCTGAAAAGGCTGGCGTCGGCGGTTCAACTCCGTCCCTGGCCACCATCATTCCAAAGGACTTGGCCAAATCACCTCCGCGGTTCACGGTCCGCTCTCAGTCCGCCGCCGCGACACCCTTTCTGGTTGCTTCTTGGTCACACGTGAGATTGAAGGACTTAGCTCAGGCTGCGTTTTTCTCAGTCCGCTCTCAGTCCGCTTTTGTGCTCTGCATGGTTAAGAATCGCACCAAGCATTGCCCCGGCGGCGGACATGCGGTCGTCGCTGATGGCATGGGTGTAGAACTGCAGCGTCAACCTGACATCGCTATGGCGAAGCAGAGTCTGCACGGTTTTGGGATCCGTCTTGATGCGGATGAGGAACGACGCAAGGCTGTGACGGAGATTATGAAACCCGAATCGCCGTGGATCATCGTCTACCAACGTTCCTTCCTCATCCTGGCGCGATAGAAGAACACCTGCCCTCACCGCGGGGGGTCGCAAATAATCTTCCACCAACATATTGGCAACGCGCGGCTGTTTGCCGTTCAGCCGGACTGAAGGGAAAACCCAGTGGTCCGGTTGGGAATAAGCCGTCTTTTCTCTCCAGCGGAACATGAACTCGGACAATAAAGGATGCAGCGGAACGGGACCCTTTGAGGCTTTGCTCTTTGGCAAACCGACCCTCCCACATGTCCATGTGCGCCGGACACGAATCAATGCGTCAGCAAAACTAACGTCCTGCCATTGCAAGCCCAAGCATTCGGAGATGCGAAGACCTGTACCAGCGGCAAGCAGCGTCAGCGTCCGTTCCGGCTCCTGCGGTTGAAGCAATACCGCGTATGCCTGTTCAGGTG
>Ga0137403_10010578_pt1 | contig 10211 bp, 8 predicted proteins | sample CZOMad2_1_16fung_FD_122057 | JGI IMG/M metagenome (GOLD analysis project Ga0137403, IMG submission 122057) | Vadose zone soil fungal communities from Angelo Coast Range Reserve, California, USA - CZOMad2_1_16fungal (Hybrid Assembly) | ecosystem: Environmental > Terrestrial > Soil > Vadose zone... | reverse complement strand
TATAAGACATCCTGTCCACTTTATAAATCACGAACGGGAGTTGCCTATTGTAATTTTTCAACCTATTATGAATGCCCTATGCAATAAAATAGGGGAAAATAATCCTATCGACATACTCTCATCAAGTCTGATTCCTGTTGGTCAAGATGGAATCACGCTCCATATAAGTTGGGAAGATTATTGGGCCTCTCTTACTAATTCGCATTTGCATCAAATCATTTATGATCACTTTGAAAAATTATACATTCTAGGCCTTGAAAAAAAGAAAGAAACCAAAAGTCGTTTCCGGCGCAATGAACCGGTTCATGTTATTCTTCCATCGCTTTTTAAGTCGTAAAATGGTAGTCAATATGATGGGGGGATTCTCTCCCGTTAAATAAACCGTGGTCTTTAATTACTAAGCTCATGACTGGCCGGTCATAGTTTTGCCGATCAGTTTCCAGCCTGTGCCGGTCTGCCTGAAAATGCAGATATAAGCGGTAGTGCATAACCCGCCGCAATCATAGATCATATCGATGACCGCATACTGACCATCTTCCGTGAACTCGGGCCTTGAAAATCCAAAGACGATCTTTTCATTGAGGGGCTGATGTGCGCGTTCCTTCTCCAGTCTGCGGATAGCCGTCTTTCTTTCTTTCCAGCTCAAGGCCGTATTCCGGGAGATCTCATAAAAAGGATTGAGGATCGTGCTGCCCTTTTTCCAATCGACGCAGATCGCTTTGTCCAGTTTGTCCTGCTGCCAGGAGGATGACGCTTTATCGTGATATGCTTTTTCGGCCAGCTCGTTCAGGAAGACGATGGAAACTGTCTCCTGCAGATTATATTTCATCCATTGGTCGTAATCGTATTTTATGAAACTGCAGGAGTCGGCCGTCTCGTAAAGATAGTACCTGGAATAAGAGCTGTCCATGAGAATAGGCGCGACCGCATTGAGGAATTCCTCCTTCGAAGGGACCGGCCGCCAGGAAGAACCTGTATCGCCGGGGGCAGGGGATTGAGCCCGGAGCTGAGGGTCTGCCGAAAAGATGGAGGCAGCCAGTATGATCAGGATGGAGGCAGAACGCATTCCACAATGATCGGGAAAATAACGTTAAGGAGGCTTTAAAATGAGGCGGGGGCGATGGGGGTGGCTTAGTTCGCTTTGCTCACGCTGCCCGCGCCGCTGATGTGCTGGCTGACCTGGCCGGCATTACCCTTGTAGCTCACGCTGCCCGCGCCGCTGACGGTCGCATCCAGTTTCACGCTGGCATAGACTTCGGCTGACCCTGCCCCGGAAATTTCCACCCGGGTATTCTCCGCCAGCAGGTCGTAGCAATGGGCATCGCCTGCGCCACTCAGCTCCAGGTCCGTATCCTTGGTCTGACCTTTCAAATTGATGGAACCGCCACCGGAGATCTCCGCCTTTACTCTTGGGGCATCGACTTCCATTTTGATATCCCCCGCCCCGCTCACATGTAGCTTCAGGTCTTCGGGATTGGTGATCTTGCTCTCGCCGATGATATTGCAGGCGCCTGAAACTTCGATATTATTATATACCGGGGTGCTGACATAGATCTTCATGTCCCCCGAAGGCTCGAGATTAAAGCCGCGGCGAGTCTGCACGATAAGCCTGTCCCCTTCCTGCGACAGCTCTACGAATGGTAAAAGATTTTCGTCCCCTTCGATCTTGAAGGTATGCTGACCATCTTGACCCTGTGAAACATAGACGTTGATCGCCCCGCTGACTTCCACATTCTTAAAATTGCCTACCGAGCGATCCTCGGTCTTGATATTTCCGTTCCCCCTAACCCTCTTTCCCATGAAATGACGGCAGGACCCCAGTACCAGGGTCAGGCTGAGCGCGGCGAAAAGATATTTTCTCATGTTATATGTTTGATTGGTGGTTCAGGCGTAAAAATTAAGCTTTTATCCGGTATTTTAAAACTGATCTTGCAGGCTTGGGGCTTAATTTTTTTGGTGTGGGGATTTTCCGGATTTTTATCAACTCTTGGACGCCGCTTTTGGTAACGAGGTTACCATTTTCGTAACTTCGCAACACCATGACGGAAAAGATTCTCATTCTCGACTTCGGCTCGCAATATACTCAATTGATTGCCAGGGCCGTACGCGAAGCAAATGTCTACTGCGAAATCATTCCCTTTCAAAAGCCGATCGAATTTGATCCTTCCCTGAAAGGTATTATCCTCTCTGGTTCGCCTTTTTCGGTAAATGATGCGAATGCCCCACTGGTAGATATTCCCACCCTGCACAAAAAGGTGCCGGTCCTGGGTGTCTGCTATGGCGCTCAGCTGGCAGCCAAACAATTCGGCGGCCGGGTGGCCAACAGCAGCAAACGGGAATATGGAAGGGCACTGCTGCACAAGCAAAAAGATGATATCCTGCTGAAAGGGGTCACTGAATTATCACAGGTCTGGATGAGCCATGCGGATACTATACTGGATCTTCCTGCACAGTTCGATGTGCTGGCAAATACCGAAAGTATTCCTTACGCCGCCTTCAGAACGCATGAGAACGGTCAGGGCCCTGCCCATCCCCTGTATTGCCTGCAATTCCATCCGGAAGTCTATCACTCGATCGAGGGCAAGAAAATACTGACGAACTTCCTGGTGGGCATCTGCGGTTGTTCTCAGGACTGGACTCCGGCCCATTTCGTGAACGATACCATCGTGCGGCTGAACAAGCAGATCGGTGACCGGAAAGTGATCATGGCTCTCAGCGGAGGGGTGGATTCCACGGTGGCAGCCACTTTGATCCACCGGGCCATCGGAGATCGTCTCGTGGGGATTTTCGTGGACAATGGGGTATTACGGAAGAACGAGTACGGGCAAGTGCTCGAAACCTATAAGAAAATCGGCCTGAACGTAAAAGGGATCGATGCCAGGGAAACCTTCTATAAGGAACTGGCAGGCAAGAGCGACCCCGAGGCGAAACGAAAGACCATTGGTAAGCTGTTCATCGACATATTCCAGGAAGAAGCGGCTAAGATCAGCGGCGTAGAATTGCTGGGCCAGGGTACGATCTACCCGGACGTGATCGAAAGCGTCTCCGTACATGGTCCGTCCGTCACTATCAAATCGCACCATAATGTAGGGGGACTTCCCGATAAGATGCACCTGGAACTCGTGGAGCCTCTGCGCTTCCTCTTTAAAGACGAGGTACGCCGGGTCGGGCTGGAGCTGGGCATACCCGATGAACTGGTGCAACGCCATCCTTTTCCCGGCCCGGGCCTGGCTATACGTATCCTGGGCGAGGTCACCGAGGACAAGGTGCGATTATTGCAGGAAGCAGATCATCTGTACGTAAAAGCGCTGAAAGATCACCATCTTTATAGTACGGTATGGCAGGCAGGCGCTATATTGCTGCCGGTGAAGAGCGTGGGGGTCATGGGTGATGAACGAACCTATGAATTTACGATCGCCCTGCGGGCGGTGACTTCGGTGGACGGCATGACGGCGGACTGGGCGCACCTCCCCTATTCCTTTCTTGCGGATATCTCCAACGAGATCATCAATAATGTAAAAGGGATCAACCGGGTCGTGTACGATATCAGCAGCAAGCCGCCGGCGACGATCGAGTGGGAATAGGGTAAGTAATATGAAAGCCAATCTCAGATATTTTCTGTTCGTTCTTTTATGGGTAGCCGGATCTTCCGCCAGTCATGCGCAGGTCGATAGCATGGCCAGGCATATGGATTCCACTGACATGCGCCGCCACCTGGCGATCTTCGTCCCGCTGTACCTGGACTCCGCCTTCGATGCCAGCAATAATTACCGCTACGACAAAAATTATTTTCCAAAGTTCATCAATCCCGGCCTTGAATTCTTTGAAGGCGCGCAATTGGCGCTGGATTCCCTGCAAAAAGAAAAGGCCCAGCTGGACGTACAGGTCTATGATACGCGTTCGGCCACGCAGACCCTGGCGCAGATCTTACAAAGCCCCGTGTTTCAGAAGACCGAGCTCATCGTCGGGCATGTAAGCCAGGGTGAGTTGCAGCAGCTTGCCTCCGCGGCGGCGCATATGAATATCCCGTTCATCAATGTGAATTTCCCGAATGATGGCGGGATCGTCAATAACCCCAATTATGTGGTGCTGAATTCCACCCTGCGCACGCATTGCGAAGGGATCTATAGATTTTTGCAGCGTAATTATCCCCTTAAGCCGATCGTGATGTTCCAGAAAAAAGGAGCGCAGGAAGATCGCCTCAAGAATTATTTTATGGAGATCGGGAAGAATACCGCGTCCGTTCCGTTAAAAATAAAATTTATCAGCCTGGAGGAGAGTTTTAACGCGGGGGTCCTGGCGGCATCCCTGGACAGCAATACCCAGACGATCTGCATTGCGGGCAGCCTCGATGAGAACTTCGGCAGGAACCTTTGCCAGGGGCTGGCTTCCCTGAACAAAAGCTATCGCACCATCCTTGTCGGTATGCCCACCTGGGATAATATTACCGACCTTAACAGACCAGAGTATGCCGGCGAAGAGGTCATTTATACCACTCCATTCTATATCAATCCCGGCGACAATCTGTCGAATAATATCTTGCAAACTTACCGGACGAAATTCTATTCCAGGCCCAGCGATATGGTGTTCCGCGGATACGAGACGGTCTGGCATTTTTCCAAGTTGCTGCTGCAATATGGAAAGAACCTGAGCGGCAGCATCGGTGAAAAAAAATATAAGGTGTTCAATGATCTCGATATCGAACCGGTGCTCAACAAGCAGACGATGGTGCTGGATTATTTCGAGAATAAGAAATTATACTTTATCAGGAAGACGGATGGGAATATCACTTCGGTGAATTAGGCATGCCTTTAATAAAATTTACAGATAAAGGATTGTATTGCCCGGGAGGCGATTTCTATATCGATCCCTGGCGGCCTGTGGAACAGGGGCGTGAATGAGCCATAAGTGGCAATTAATGAGTATTTTTGTATATGAAGAAACTGGCCGTGCTCATCTTATTGGTAGCCTTCTGCGCAGCCGCTACGAAGATCCTTCCTCATGCCACCGAGGACAAGCCAGTGGCAATTCCCGCAAGCCCCCAGCGGAGCGGCGACAGCGCGAAGGGATATGTGTACATGACGACCGGGGATTACCTCAAGAGTGGTATCCCATACAATTATTTTCTTCTCGGATTTGGAAAAAGCTCGGTCAATTACCTGAAAAGGGAAGGGCTGAATGCGGATATCAGCCATGAATATACAGCGGTGAAAGCTCCGAACGGAGAAATAGTAGTGGCTCCGAACTGTATGCAATGCCATGCCCAGGTATTCGATGGCAAACTGTATGTCGGTCTCGGTAATACCATGATCGACTTCACCGACCGCCAGAAGCTGAATCCCCGGACAGTCGATATGGCTGAGAAGATCCTGCAGAGAGGAGACCCGAAAAAATACGAGGCTGCAGCGCCCTTCCTGAAGGCGATGAAGGCGATCGGGGGCCAGCTCTATACCCAGGTAAGGGGAGTCAATTCCGCAGACCGGCTGGCCGATCTGCTGGTAGCGCACCGCGACCCAGCCACCTTAAGATGGAGCGACCCGCCCGTGATCGACGTGGCCGGAGAAGTTATTCCCACGGATGTGCCGCCATGGTGGCTGCTGAAAAAGAAACATGCCATGTTCTATAATGGGTTTGGCCGGGGAGATTTCGGAAGGTTCCTCATGGCGTCTAATTTATTAACGGTGAATGATTCTTCCGAAGCGCGAGAGGTGGACAGCCATTTCAATGATGTGCTCGCCTATATCTATTCCCTGGAGCCGCCGAAATATCCACGGCCTGTCAATAAACAGCTGGCCAGGGAAGGAGGAGTCGTATTTGTGGAGCATTGCTCGAAATGCCATGGGAGCTATGGAGAAGGCGGAGAGTATCCTAACCTGCTCATTCCCGAGTCGATCGTGGGGACGGATTCTTTATTATTCAGGGCCAATTATCAGAGCACACAGTTCATCGAATGGTTTAACAAGAGCTGGTTTGCCCAGGGAGATCATCCTGCCCGGCTGGAGGCTTTCTCGGGATATATCGCCCCGCCCCTGGACGGTATATGGATCACGGCGCCATACCTGCATAACGGCAGCGTACCCACCCTGGAAGCGGTGCTGAACAGCAAGGAGCGGCCCGCGTACTGGTCAAGGGATTTTAATAATCCACAATACGATTATATCCAGGGGGGCTGGAAATTTTCCAGGGAAGAAGGCCCGCGCGGAACGGCAGTCTACAATACTACCCTGCCCGGCTACGGTAATTATGGGCATACCTTCGGGGACAGGCTGACCGATAGAGAAAGAAAGGCCGTACTTGAATATCTCAAGACCTTATAGAACGTTCTGCGGGCGGAGGCTACAGGAGTCGCTGAACCCGGGCGGAACGCGGAAAGTGGGGGAATTTTTAAAAAATGTTAAAGAAAACCATCGGTTACCGAACGATAAATGACTGGCTGTCTTCCGCGGGGAAGAAGCCGTTCGCATTCCAGGAACAGACCTGGGACCATATTCTCAGGGGGGACTCCGGCCTTGTCAATGCACCGACGGGCTGCGGAAAGACTTTTTCCGTCTTCCTTGGCGCGCTTATCGGATTCATCAATGAGCATCCCGATGATTACCGTTCTGCGTCCGGGAAAGGATTGCAGCTGCTATGGGTCACTCCGTTAAAGGCCCTTGGCAAGGATATCGCCCGGGCAATGGAAGAGGTGATCCGTGAATTGAATATGAGCTGGCGGGTCGGCATCCGCAACGGGGATACAGAAACCAGCGAACGACAGAAGCAAAAGCGCCGTATGCCCGAAGTGCTCCTCATTACGCCGGAGAGCCTGCACTTGCTGCTGGCGCAGAAAGATTATCCCCTTATGTTCCAGAGCCTGAAGATCATCGCGGTCGATGAATGGCATGAGCTGCTGGGAAGCAAACGCGGGGTGCAGGTAGAGCTGGCCTTGTCCAGGCTCGTGGGATTGGCAGCGGCGAGACGGCGCGCTGCCGAAGCCAGTCCAGACGGGGTTATCTTAGCCGATACGGAACGGGCATGGAATCCACTGCGTGTCTGGGGCATCAGCGCGACCATCGGTAATCTGGAGCAGGCGAAGGATGTGTTACTGGCTTCCCTGCGGGTGGATGCGAAGGGGCCCGGAGTTATTATCCGCGCGGATATTCACAAACTCATCGAAGTAGAATCGATCCTGCCCGATGAGATCGAGAAATATCCATGGGCCGGCCACCTGGGGCTAAAACTTATCGATAAAGTGATCCCGATCCTCGAACAAAGCAGGACCACGCTCATCTTCATCAATACCCGCGGAATGAGCGAGACCTGGTATCAGTCCCTGCTGACCGCCTGCCCGGATCTCGCGGGCGCTATCGCCCTGCATCATGGCTCCATCGATATGGACCTGCGCAACTGGGTGGAAGATGCCCTGCATAGCGGTAAGCTGAAGGCCGTCGTCTGCACCGCAAGCCTGGATCTTGGCGTAGATTTTCGTCCCGTGGAGACCGTTATACAGGTCGGAAGCCCAAAGGGTGTAGCCCGATTCCTGCAAAGGGCCGGCCGCAGCGGTCATCAGCCGGGACAGGTAAGCAAGATCTGGTTCCTGCCCACTCATTCCCTGGAACTGGTGGAAGCCGCAGCCCTGAAGTCGGCCATGAAAATAAATTTCATCGAAAGCCGGGAGCCCATGATGCGCTGCTTCGACGTCCTGATACAATATCTTTCCACGCTGGCCATTTCCGACGGGTGGTATCCGGAGCAGGTCTTTGCCGAAATACGATCGACCTGGTGCTACCAGTCCATTACGGAGGACGAATGGCGGGAGATCCTGCACTTCATTACACAGGGCGGGGCCGCATTGTATCAATACGATGAATTCAAAAAAGTAGAGATCATGGATGGGGGACTCTACAAGATCAACAACCGGCGCATTGCGATGCGCCATCGTATGCATATCGGTACGATCGTCAGCGACGCCATGCTGAAAGTAAGATTCATCAGCGGGGGCTATGTGGGTGTGATCGAAGAATATTTTATCTCCAGGCTGACGCCGGGGGATGTCTTTACCCTTGCGGGAAGGAACCTGGAATTCGTTATGATCAAGGATATGACCGCGCTGGTGCGCAGGTCGAATGCAAAAAAATCCATTGTTCCGAGCTGGAACGGAGGGCGGATGCCCTTGTCGGCCAACCTGGGCCTGATGTTGCGGAAGAAGCTGAATGAAGCGGCGGTGATGGTGGGGAATGGGACAGGCTCGGGGGCGGCGACGGCGCTGGTGGGGGATGGAGCGACAGGTCGGAAGGCCGGGAAGTCGGCGATGGGGCTGGTGACAGATATCGAATTGCGGGTATTGGAGCCGCTGTTCATTCTGCAGGCGAAATTATCGCATGTGCCCGGAGAGAACGAATTGCTGATCGAACATATCGAGACGAAGGATGGCTTCCACCTCTTCGTATATCCATTCGAAGGGCGCCTGGTACATGAGGCGATGGCTGCCCTCCTGTCCTACCGGATAAGCCGGAGCACTCCTATCAGTTTCTCCTTCGCGATGAACGATTACGGTTTCGAGCTGCTCAGCGACCAGCCCATTCCCGTCGACGATACGAATGTCTATGAATTATTCACCTGCGATAATCTCACTGCCGATATCCAGCGAAGTGTCAACAGCGCTGAAATGGCCAGGCGGAAGTTCCGCGATATCGGGGTCATTGGCGGACTGATCTTCCAGGGATACCCTGGCGAACATACAAAGGCCAGGCACCTCCAATCCTCCGCTTCCCTGCTTTTCAATGTCTTCAGTGAGTACGACCCAAATAACCTGCTGATCCGGCAAGCCTATAACGAGGTCATGGATCAGCAGATGGAAGAAGTAAGGCTCAGGAATATGCTGGAACGCATTCAACATAGTCGTATCGTGATCAGCTGGCCCCAGCAGCTGACCCCATTCTGCTTCCCCCTGAAAGTGGACAGCATGCGTGAAGATCTTTCTTCGGAAAAGCTGGAAGACCGGGTAAGGAAGATGCAGGCCCAGTTGAAGGAGCCGGAGGTGGCGGGGAGCGGAAGGCCGAAAGGAGCGGGGCGGTGAAACAATTTAATATACCATTATTATATTATGTCGGCAATTAAAAAGAGTTTATTAATCGTGGCTGCAGTGTTGGTCCTTATGCAGTTTATCCGGCCAGCCCGGAATATCTCGTCCACGCTGTCCGCAAATGATATTGCCCTTCATTACCGGGTACCCGATACCGTGCTGGCCCTGTTGAAAAGGTCCTGTTATGACTGTCACAGTAATAATACAGTCTATCCCTGGTATGACCGGGTGCAGCCGGTGGGCTGGTGGCTGCAATATCATGTCAATCATGGGAAGCATGGGCTGAATTTCTCTGAATTTGCCAGCTATAGCCCCGAAAAACAGGTCAAAAAACTAAAAGATATCCGCGAAGCGATCACGGAGGGCTGGATGCCACTGGACAGCTATTTGTGGATCCATGGCTATGCTCGTCTGGGCGAGGGAGAAAAAGCGCTGATCGCCGGATGGACGGATAGCTTGCAGGTGCAGATCGCCGGTAAAAAATAATTGTCCCGGGAATCCCGGGACAATTGTGAAAGTGTAGTTGGTAGTTGGTTGTCAGTTGGCGACTCTATGAAAGATGTTTCAGTTGTGTCGAATAGAGAATAATAAATAATATCGGAAATAACAGGATGATCGCCAGGGTAAAACCACCGTATAAGCCGATGCCGATGAAGATGAACAAAGCGGCGATCGGAAGAATCTCACCGATCACGTAGATAGAGTATCCTGTTTTCTTTAGTTTCCTCATCTGCATTGCGCCATATATGCAGATCAGGCAGGATACGATGTTGAGCAACATAACAGGAAGGCGGTTATCCAGGGTCTTCTGGGCCAGTTCGACCGGATGCGGCCCCATCATTTTCTTGGCAAAATCGGGGGCATTCTCCATCTTGCTCTGTGCATCCAGGATCTTGTCATAGTTCTTCGCGGCAGAGGAATAGGACCAATAGGAAGAGATAAGGCCGATCCCGGAACCGACAAAGGTCAGTATGGTCAGGACATTGATCATTTCTGGGATCTTTTTCTTTTCCTCCCATTGCAAAGTGTCGACAGGTTGTTGTGGGTCACTCATAATATGTTGGTTTAGACAATCTAAGTAAATACAATTTTTGACAACTTCAAAGCCAATCGGGGTTATATTTGCCTTTTGTACTGATCTTATGCA
>Ga0137403_10010577_pt1 | contig 10211 bp, 11 predicted proteins | sample CZOMad2_1_16fung_FD_122057 | JGI IMG/M metagenome (GOLD analysis project Ga0137403, IMG submission 122057) | Vadose zone soil fungal communities from Angelo Coast Range Reserve, California, USA - CZOMad2_1_16fungal (Hybrid Assembly) | ecosystem: Environmental > Terrestrial > Soil > Vadose zone... | reverse complement strand
TTCAAAACGTCCTTAAGAGCTTCACTGAATTTGAGTTTTTCCTTTGCGGCCGGATGAGCGCGATCTACCAGCGCATAAGCTTGCGCGAACAGCGGCACTTCGGCGCGGAGAAGATCGAAATCGAGAAGCTCCGCTTCACGCGCATCATCGAGATCTGCGGTGTTGTATGCGATTTCGTCTACCCAGTCGATGAGCTGCGATTCGAGCGGCGGACGAAGGTCCAGCAGGTATTCGGCGAGATCCGGTGAAGCGCCCGGTCGATAATCGCGGGAATGTTTAATGATGCCTTCGCGCACTTCAAATGTGAGATTGAGGCCGGTGAATTCGAGATAGCGGTGTTCGAACTGCTCGACGATGCGCAGCGCATGGAGATTGTGATCGAATGAAGCGCCTTGCGCTTGCATCAGGTCGTTGAGTTTGCGTTCGCCAGCGTGGCCAAACGGAGGATGGCCGATATCGTGTACCAGGGCGAGAGCTTCCGCCAGTTCGCTGTTCAGGCCGAGCGCAGTGGAGACAGTGCGCGCGATTTGCGTGACTTCGAGCGTGTGCGTCAGGCGATTGCGAAAATGATCGGAGTAGCGAGTAGTGAAGACCTGAGTTTTTGCTTCCAGGCGGCGAAAAGCGCGGGCGTGGATAATACGATCGCGGTCGCGCGCATATTCGGTGCGATAAAGATGGCGGGGTTCATGGAAGCGGCGTCCGCGCGAAAATTCTTCGCGCATGGCAAGGTTCGAAAGTGAGGAGGGATTCGGGATGTTCCGCTCCATCGAGTAGAGAGCCTGGAGCGGCTTCAGGATTTAGGAGCAAGCATATCGAGACCACGGTCAGCGCGTTCGGAAACTGCGGAACTTGGATACTCTTTCTTGATCTGCTCGTAAAGGGTTGTCGCTTCCGCGGGTTTGCTCTGGCTAAGCAGGTCGGCGAGTTCGATCAGAACCAATGGCCTGGGCACGAGAACGGATTTCGCATCGGCAACGGCGCGATAGGTCTTGACCGCGTCGTCAGTCTTACCAGTACGGGCATAGATGCTGGCCATTTGATACTGGGCCATCGCGGAAAGTTCCTTATCGCTGCCGCCCACAACTTTTTTGAGAGATTCGAGTGCCTGATTCTGTTTCTCCAGATCGAGGAGCGTCAGCGCTTCATAGTACCGAGCCAGTTTGCCGGGGTTGGTGCTGGAAAATTTGTCCGCGACGGCGGCAAATTTCGGTGACGCTTCCTGCGAGCGAGTCTGCGAGTCGAGAAATGTGAGCTCGCCAGCCTCTATGGGGACGTTCGCCTGGCGAATAGGCGCGTTGTAAATTTTCATGGCGTCATCGAGAGCGGCAGACGCGAGGACCGTCTGGCGATCGTTGTAAAATTTCCATCCGCCATAGATCAGGACCACAGCGACCGCGACCGCAACCAGAATGGCGGCGGCCTGACTATGAGAATAGACCGCTTCAGCGCCGTGCTCGATGGATTCGCGAAATTTGTCCTGCTTTAATTCCTTGCGCGAAAGATGTTCAGACAAGCTTGTTCTCCTGACAGTTATTCAAGCCCCAATGCTATCACAGAGGCCGCAGCCAGGCAGAAGGCAGGACCGGGATTGTGCGATACTTAAGCTGCCTCTCAGAGACTTCCGCGCTATGAATCGCCTATCCGCGTGCTTAATTACGCTGAATGAAGAACACAATCTTTCCCGATCACTGGCATCGCTGCGGGAAATCGTTGACGAAATCGTGATTGTGGATTCCGGGAGCACGGACGGGACAGAAAGCATGGCCCGAAAGCACGGCGCAATTTTTATCAAGCGCGAGTTCAACGGGTACGCTGAACAAAGGAATTTCGCTGCATCGCGCGCGACAAATGAATGGATCTTTGTGCTTGCGGCGGACGAAGAAATAAGCAGCGAACTGCAGACAGCGCTATTAAGCTGGAAAAGACGCAAGCCCAAAGCAAATGTTTACGAAATGGCGCGGCGCACCTGGTACCTGGGCAAATGGATTCATCATTCCGGCTGGTATCCGGACTGGCAGCGCAGGTTGTATCGCCGGGACACGGCTAAATTCACCGGACTGATTCACGAAGCGCTACGTTTTGAAGGCGCGCCAGGGCGGTTGGCGGGAGATTTGTTGCATTACACGGTGCGCACGTTTGCGGAGCACAAAGAGAAAGTAGAGCACTATTCGACACTGGCGGCGCAGCAGTTGCTCGAGAACGGGAAAAAACGCTGGCGTCCGGCGATGTGGCTGGCTACACCGTGGAGTTTTTTCCAGAATTTCGTTTTGCGCGGAGGATTCCTGGATGGCTACCGCGGCGCGCTGATCTCGCACATGGCGGCACGCAGCGTAAGACTCAAATATGGAAAACTGGGCAAACTGCTGGCCGCGCAGCGCGAGCAGCGGAGCATGCCGGGATGATTCCGCTGCTCGTGGATTTGGAGACGGAATGGCGCGGAGGGCAGAATCAGGCGCTGCTTACCGCGAAAGGAATGCGCGAAAGCGGGCATGATGCGCAGTTGGTGGCAATTCGCGATTCCCCGCTGGCACAGCGGGCGGCGCAAGCGGGGATTCCAGTACACGAAGTACATACACGAGCGAAGCGGGCACGCGCGGCGCTTGTGCTGCGCAAACTGCTTTCCCAGGGCCAATTCGATATCGTGCATGCGAACGAACCACATGCACTGACCGCAGCGTGGTTAGCGGGTGCATACAAGAAAGTTCCAGTGGTTGCATCGCGGCGCGTAGCCTACCCGTTGCAAAAAAATGCGATCGCGCAGAAGCGTTATCGGATGGCCAAGCGCATTCTGGCAGTTTCACATTTCGTGGCCGCGAGCGTGGTGGAGTCCGGAATTCCCGCGGACAACGTAGCGGTGGTGTACGAAGGAGTGGAAGTTCCGGCGATGGTCACGCACGAGGCTCGCCAACGGGCGCGGCAACGTTGGAGTGTGACTATCGACGAACCTCTGATCGGCTGTGTCGGATATTTGTTGCCGGAAAAGGGGCAAGAAACCGTGGTGCGTGCCATGCCGGCAGTACGCGCGAAGTTTCCTGGAACGCGATTGCTGTTGGCAGGCGACGGACCTTGCCGCGAGCGGCTGGAAGCATTGACAAAACAATTCGGCCTGCAGGACGCGATCATTTTCGCTGGATTCGTCGAGGATGTGGCGCAGGTGTATGCGGCGCTGGACATTTTTGTCTTCCCTTCGCTGGCCGAACCGCTGGGCACATCGTTACTGGCCGCGATGGCATGGGGACTTCCCGTGCTGGCGATTGCCAGCGGAGGGGTGCCGGAATATGTGGACGACGGCGAAAACGGATTGTTGGCCGCAGAATCTAAACCGGATCTCGTCAGCAATGGAGTAGTGCGACTGCTGAGCAACGATTCATTACGCCAGCACGTCGGACAAAAGGCACGACGCAAGATGGAAGCGCAATTTTCTGCTTCCTGCATGGTGCAAAATACCCTACGCGCCTACCAGGAGATCCTGAGCGAGTCGCGCGCCCGCTAAGACTTCGTCGAAAAACTGCGGCGCAAAAAGCGAAACGCCGGGCGGCTCCTTCTCGATCCGTCCGGCGTTTCAAATTTTTTACTACGCGCTAGTAATCTACATTCACCTGTTGAAGTTCGCTCGGTTCCCCTCCCTTCCGCTTCGCCGTTCGGCCAAGCTATCTGGCATTTTGAACAACCCATCGTCCCCGCGGCTCGAGGAACTCCACGCCGACGGCAAAGCCGTCGCCTTGCATCGGCTGGCAGTAAGCCACCCGGGCCGAGGAACGAAATTCTCCGGAACGCGAAGCGATGGTGAGCCGATCATTGGGCTCCCAGCGGCGCGTGCTGACCACGCGCGCACCACGTTCGCTGACATTTTCCGTAAATGTGGATTCGGCACCGGGCGCCTGCCGGTTGCCTTCGAGATAAACGCCAATCTCCATGGGGATGCGGCGCTCGGCGCGATTGTAAGGATGGACTTGGTTGGACTGTTTGGTCATGGGCTGGTCCATATCCTCTAGAGACACGCGGCGATGCGCGAAAGATTTTGAATACTGGAGCTACCGCGATGCTTCATGCGGTAAAGAGCGCGATCGGCGGCGGCGAGCAATTTTTCCGGAGTGTCGCCGTCCGCAGGGTAAGAAGCGGTTCCGGCGCTGGCGGAAAGAGCCGGCGCTTCAGCGTCCGATGACATTTTTTCGTGAATGCGATTCACGATGCGTGTGGCGATATCAGAATCGGCTTCAGGAAAAACGATAGCGAATTCGTCGCCACCGTAGCGCGCAGCGGTATCAATCGCACGGCAATGGTTGCGCAAAATTTTGCCCAGCCGCACCAACGCGCGGCTGCCGGTAAGATGGCCGTATTGATCGTTAATGGCTTTCAGGCCGTCCATATCGAAAAGCACAACGCTGAACGGGCGCTGTGTGCGGCGCGAGCGATCCAGTTCCGCCTCCATCACGCTCAAAAGGCGACGATAATTCGCCAGGCCGGTCAAGGAATCGCTGACGGCGAGAGTGCGAACTTGATCGAAGAGCCGCGCCTGATCCAGCATGGCTCCAAATAACATCACCACGTAACTGGTGGTCTTGCTCAATTCGGCGAAGAAAAATGGCCCATCCAGAAGATGCCGGGAAAACGCCGCTGCGATGTGGCACACCACATTGATCGAAGAGACCAGAAAAAGTGAGTAATCGAGAACCGATGCGGACTTTTCGTCTTTCTTGATGCGCAGAAAAAACGCTATGGCCGCAGCCAGGAACAGCAAAGCGGGAAGTAAATCCCACACACGGGAAAGAAGATGCGTGGGATGCGCAATGGGCGCGGCAGGCGCAGCCAAAAATGCGCCGCTAGTGGCATAAGCGGCCAATGCCACAACCAGGAGCGAGATGGCGATCTCTTTGCTCGGCTGGCGCGCTGTCGGGGTGTATTTCTCCACACCGACTGCAGCCAGCAGCAACACGGCCAGCAAAGTGCGGCTGACCATCCAGCCAAGCGGGATATGCAGGCCGGAACCGCCCATACGAAGAATGTGATTGAAATGAAAGTAGCCAACCGTTTCGATTAATCCGGAAAGTACGAAACCGAAGGAAAGGATGAGTGCAGTGCGATCGTGCGTGCCGCGAAACCGGACCAGCGCGTTGGCCGCGTAGCAGAAACTGAGAAGTGTGCCGCCGACCTCTACATATAAATAAGTCTGATAGCTGCCGGAAACATCTGCATCGCGCAGATAGAAAAGCCCGGTCAGGAACAAGATCGCCGCAAGCGAGACTCCCGCGGCCCAAACCAGAGCCGGACGTTTGCGCAAGTAGCCAACGATTTTGTACCAACTTCCCAAGAAAGCCCCCAATACCCAAAGAAACTCGGCAAGCCCCGATAAATGCACGCCAATGCCCGCTTATTAACTGGATAGTGGCCTTGTAATCGCTTGAAATGATTAGGCTTAACGAGCGGTGAAAAATTCGGGACGGTTCGAATCGCAACTCCGAGACACTGAGAATCTGAGAATTCTCATCGCGGCGCAGAATAAGCGATTTGTTCCGTTAGAGTTACGTGGGGATTAGACACTATTGACCTGGGCGGAGCAATCTGTCTCAGTCTGAGACAGTCTCACCAGTTTCGGACCACCGAATTGGCTAGATTTTCGGTTTTGGAGCAGGCAAATCACGGGCAACTACAGGGTCATTGAAGCCGACTGAGTTGTGGGAACCATCGCAAAATGGCTTGTTTTTCGAATGGCCGCAACGGCACAAGCCGATAACGGTACGCCCGGCAAGGCCGAACGGCGTGCCCTGCGGATCGACGATTTCGAAGTCGCCTTCCACGCGAATATTGCCATTGTTGTTGATCGTGATTTTTGTCGAGGGCATTCTGTCTCCGGGCCGCGAGCCGCGGCGCACTACAAATGATAGCGGAAGAATTATGGAAGCGCGAACCCACAGTCCGTGGCTCGCGATCCCTGGCGATTGCAAATCGGTTACGGCACAACCACTTCGCGCAGCGCGCCGGTCGTCACATCGTAGACGTAACCGCGTACTTGAACCTGCTTGGGAAGAAAACTATTTCCGCGGATACGCAAGACCTGGTCGGTAATGTTCTGGTCGATGTCGCGGAACGCGTGGAAACGCAGGTGCGATGCATCGCGTCCGGTTTCCGTGGAAAGTCTCCAGCGAAATTCTTCGTCGGTGATGGACATCAAGCCGCACTGCGTGTGCTGAATGACCGCGATGGCGCGCGTGCCGAGGAGTTGCGTGGAAAGTATCAGCGAACGGATCGCGTCGTCGGTGGCGATGCCGCCGGCGTTTCGAATCATGTGCGCATCGCCGACGCTCAATCCGAGCAACTGCTCGAGGTCCATGCGCGAATCCATGCAAGTGAGAATCACCAACTTTTTGATGGGCGGTGTTTGCAGGTGGCCAAGATTAAAACGCTTTGCGTATCCCTGGTTGTGCTCCATCAAATCGTCGAACACGGTTTTGGTTGGGCCTGGTGCGGGTTGCGGCATGATCAGTATTTGGGAACGCTGGGATCAACTTCATCTGACCAGGCGAGAATTCCGCCCTTGAGATTGTGGATTTTGCGGAAGCCCGCCTTGCGTAAGAAATCGACGGCTTCGGCGGAACGTTTTCCGCTGCGGCAATGGGCCACAATTTCGCGCGAAGAATCGAGTTCGTGAACCCGGCGCGGCAACTCACCGAGCGGCAACAGATGTCCCTTGATGTTGCAAATCTGATATTCGTGCGGCTCCCGCACGTCTAGAATATAAAGGTCATCACCGTGATCCAGCCGTAACTTCAGTTCGCGCGGCGTCATTTCCGGAACTTGCAGATCCGGCGCAGGAGCTTCTTCGCCGCGCACGCCGCAAAATTCGTAGTAGTCAATCAACTGGTGAATAGTACGGTTTTTTCCGCACATCGGGCAGTCGGGATTTTTGCGCAGCTTCAGCTCGCGGAACTTCATGCCCAGGGCATCGAACAGTAACAAGCGGCCGGCCAGGCTGTCGCCTGCGCCAAGGATCAGCTTGATCGTTTCCATGGCCTGAATCGAGCCGACGATTCCGGGCAGCACGCCGAGCACACCGCCCTCCGCGCACGATGGAACAAGACCCGGCGGCGGCGGCTCCGGATATAAGCAGCGGTAGCACGGTCCATCGGGCATTCCGAAAACTGTGGCTTGCCCTTCGAAGCGGAAAATCGAGCCGTAAACATTGGGCTTGCCGAGCAGAATGCAAGCGTCGTTCACCAGATAGCGCGTTGGGAAATTGTCCGTGCCGTCCACGATGATGTCGAAGTCTTTGAACAGTTCCAGGGCATTGGCGCTGGTCAGTTGCGTTTCGAAGCTGAGCACTTCGATGTCCGGGTTCAGATTCGAGAGCCGCGCTTGCGCCGCCGCGCTTTTGTGTTTGCCAACGTCGCTGGTGCCAAAAGTTACTTGCCGCTGCAAATTGGTGAAATCCACCACGTCGAAATCGACCAGCCCCAGTTTGCCTACGCCCGCTGCTGCCAGATACAAACCCAACGGCGCGCCGAGCCCGCCGGTCCCTATCAACAATACCTTCGCGTTCTTCAGCTTAAGCTGACCTTCCATGCCCACTTCCGGCATGATCAGATGGCGGCTGTAGCGAAGGATTTCTTCGTTGGACAAACTGGCTGCCGGCGTGTTTGCGATTGGCGATTGCGTTTTTGTTGCCATGACTCCCTGCCCTTTTTCAGCGAAAAATTTGGCAAAATAAATAAATTGTTTGCAATTAAATTCGCGTTATTTTTCTAAGTTGCCGCCGGCAATCGAAGGTACGATGCTGACCACGTCGCCATCTTTCACTGGCGTGGCTTCCTTCGCCATATAGCGAATGTCTTCGTCGTTCAAATAAACATTCACGAAGCTGCGCAATTTCCCGTCCTCGGTGAACAGATGTTTGCGAAGCTCGGTATATTGCGTCGTCAAACCGCCCAGCGCTTCGCCGACGGTCTGCGCCGAAACTTCGGCCGATTCTTTTTTCGCCGCATAGATCCGCAGCGGCGTTGGAATAATTACTTTCACTGCCATCTTTTTCTCCGTCGTAATCGCTGTCATCTAGTGCCTGCTTAAAAAATGCGCTACGCTCAGGCCAAAGCGCTGTTACGAATTTCAATATTTTCCGGCGAATAATTTTGCCGGTCATGGTTCAACCGCCAAGATGTCATATCCGCCGGTTTACCGCTCATCACGCTAACAATCACATAGCTGTACCACGGCCACGCATGTTCGCGGTCAAAGTCACTGGGCCGCGCCGGATGATCGGGATGAGAATGATACCAGCCAATGACCTCCAGGCCTTGCTGGCGCGCCGCCTGCTCCGCTTCGCGCACATCATCTGCCGTAACCGCGAAACGGTTGCGTGGCGAATCATCGCGCCGATTTACCAGCGGGAATAATCCCAGCGCCTCACGGGGCGTTCCTACCGGCGACTCATCCGGCGCGCTCACTTTTTCGTTGCTGGCGGAATCTCGGCCGAGTAATGCGCCACAACACTCGTACGGAAAAGTCTCGGCCCCATGGCGGCGAATCCCTTCCGCCAGATCGTGACTCATGCACAGCTGAAAAGTTTCCGCCATGACTAAACTTCTTCCCAGAAGCGTTCGCTCAAATATTTCGAAGCATTGTCGGCAAGAACCGTAACCATCACTGCGTGTTCGCCCGGGGGAATCTTGTTTGCCACGGCAATGCACCCGATCAGCGCGGCCGCCGCGCTCGGGCTGACCAACAAACCTTCTTCGCGCGCCATCCGCTTCACCATGTCGTAGGACTCTTCGGTCGAAATCTCTAAATTCTGATCGGCCAGCGTATGGTCGTAAATGGCGGGGCGCAACGCGGTGGGCATGTGCTTCCAGCCTTCCAACCCGTTCCACGGACCATCGGGCTGCAAGCTGATGCAGCGAATTTTCGGATTCAACTCCCTTAACCGCCGAGTGATACCAACAAACGTCCCGCTAGTGCCCAGCGCAGCTACGAAATGCGTGACGCGCCCACGCGTCTGCTCCCAGATTTCGTTTGCTGTGCCGTGATAATGCGCCTGCCAGTTCGCGGGATTGCTGTACTGGTCCGGATAGAAATATTTTTTCGGTTCGGCAGTGGCAAGTTCCCGGACACGCCGAATCGCGCCGTCTGTGCCTTCGTCGCCGGGAGTCATCACCAACTCCGCGCCATATGCCAGCAAAATCCGTTTGCGCTCTTGCGAAGCGCTGTACGGTAAAAACAGTTTCACTGGATAGCCCAGCGCAGCTCCGATCATGGCATAGGCGATTCCAGTATTGCCGCTGGTGGCATCGAGAATCGTCTTGCCGAGGAGCAATTCGCCTTTTGCAATTCCGGCTTGGATCATGCCTAACGCCGGCCGGTCCTTCACCGAACCACCGGGATTGCACCACTCCGCCTTGGCCAAAATTTCAACGTTCGGCAGATGCGCTGCGACTCGCTCGATTCGCAGCAGCGGCGTATTGCCAATCAGATTCAGCACACTTTCGCCGGCGTGCTGTCGCCCAGCGAAGGATTGCTCTGTGCCTAACTGGTGCGCCTGACTCGTGGCTGTACCCTCTAGCAACAATTCGACTTACTGTATATCCGACCAGTTTACTCCCAATTGGATGCAAATCGCTCTGCGAAAGATAACCACCCAGGGTTGCCTGCCACAGCGCATTGTAACGAGGCGGAGCTACTAACCACGGTGAGACGCATCGGAAATCAAAAGGGTGAAGACTCCGCAAGCGCTCCGAATCATTCGTCTCGGCGCCACTTTACAGACGAACTGGCTTTCTTTAGTCTTAATCACAGCATGTGGAACATTGAACAGCGCTTTGATCCAAAAGCCATTGAAAGCATGGCTGCCCTCGGCTTTGCGGTCGGCAGCACGCGCGGCGTCGTGCGCGTAGAAAAATACGGTTGCGGCGCGGAATTCCGCCAAGGCACCGATGGAAAATTCCAGCTCACCGTGCTCCCCACCATCATGGTCAAGGGACAATTTGCGCGGCTGTGGGATGCCGGCTACCAGAAATTTCTGCTCACCGACGACGGCCTGAAACTGCCTGCTCTCGCCGTACATTTGCAGAACCTCCGAAAGTTCAATGAAGAGCTGCGCACCGCCCTGAACGTGCCAACTTTTTATAATGAGGCTCTCGGGTCGGTCAGCCAGGTTTCCGTGTACGACCGCGTGAAAGGCCGCGCAGGCGACGTACCAGACGAAACCGTGGGCGCGCACAGCC
>Ga0137403_10010573_pt1 | contig 10212 bp, 11 predicted proteins | sample CZOMad2_1_16fung_FD_122057 | JGI IMG/M metagenome (GOLD analysis project Ga0137403, IMG submission 122057) | Vadose zone soil fungal communities from Angelo Coast Range Reserve, California, USA - CZOMad2_1_16fungal (Hybrid Assembly) | ecosystem: Environmental > Terrestrial > Soil > Vadose zone... | reverse complement strand
TCTGAAGGAAATCCTTTCTTTCATTTTCTTAATTTTTTTGTTGAAAATAAGGTTGTGGATATAGGACAGATGAGCGCGGGAAAACGTGACAGAATGGAGAATGATATGGCGAAATCGAACAGCCAGATAGATATCTACTTGTATGATCAGATTGGCTGTGGGTTATCAGGCCGATTGCAAAATATCAGAGATTATACGGCAGACCGGCACCGACAGGGGTTACATCTTTTCCTTTTGTATCAAAAACGGACATTATCTGTACCAAAAACGAACTATTTCATACAAGTATTAACGCAGCATTGATGAATCCTGTGAAATCATTGAGAAGTGAGTAAATTTAAGGGGCTGACAATATCAGCCCCTTTGATCAAAATAATGGCAGAATTATTTTACTTTCGGTTTTTCCGTATGCTCCTTAATGATCTTCTCCAATTCCTCCCGCTTAACACCCAATTTCCGTTCCAACCTGCCCAATAGCACTTCTTCTTCCCCTTCGACATACTTTAAATCGTCGTCGGTAAGTTTACCGAATTTCTTTTTCAGGTCTCCCTTGATTTGCTCCCAGGAGCCCTTCAATGATTGTAAGTGGATCATAATCGTTGTTTTTGTTGTTAAAAAATTATTTAGGCAAATGCCGATTCGATTTCTTCGTTCATTTTGGTAAGCTTTTCCTGGATTTTTTCCCTGTGCTGTTCTATTCGTGCCTTTATCTGCTGGTTGGAAGCCTTCCATTTTTCGTCCATGGCCTTTAGCTTATTTTGGAGATGCTGTTTGGTTGTCGTATTCCTTTCCCTGATCTTTTTTATTTTTTCGTCTCTTTCGGATTTCAGTTTTGCGATCTTGGCTTTGATTGCAGCCTTGTCCTCTTCCCTCGCCTGTTTCAATTGTTGTTCTTCTTTCTCTATTTCATCTTTCAATTCCTTCCATTGTTCCTGGTCGTATTTGTCAAACTCGGCGGCGGTATCCCTGCGTGCGATAACGCCATGAAAGGGTTCCAGGTAGCTGTTGATCATGGATTCTCCGTCCTCTTCCACGTCCAGAACGATGGCAATGGCATCGGTTTCCAATCTCTTGTTCACATCGTCCAGGAACTCCCGGGACATTTCCTCCGTATCGTCCTCGTCAGCCGCCCCGGCCATTACGCCGGTCAACATACCGATCGCCATGCCGATAGGTCCCGCGAGCGCCCCGAGCAGCGTTCCAGTCATGGCACCTTCGGCAGGAAGGTCCTGGGTATCTGGCCCGTCCTGGTATAAGAATACGAATCTGCCTTCGGCAGTTTTCCGGATCATGACCATATTATAGATGGTTATGTCATTCAATTGATCCAGGTCCTTAAGTCTGTTAAGCCCGGCAGTAGCATCCTGAACATTTCGAAAAGTGCTGACAACTATATTTTCCATGATAAATTTGATTTTAAGAATGAATAAAGAGGTGTATTGATTGTAGAGAAAATATTATCCGTGTTGCAGTTTTTCTTTCATGCTTTTCACGTCATCCTTCATGCCCTTCAGCTTTGCGGAAAGGTATAAATTGAAGACCCCCGCAACGATAAAGGCCGATCCGGAAACATAAATAATACTGACGGCGCCAGCGCCGGGGTAATAGAGCACAAAAAATCCGAGGAGGGATGAAAGGATGCCTCCGAACAATAACCAGCCCCAGTCGGCCACACCCCAACTTTTCAGATCGAAAGCCATCCCTACCAGGTAAAAGGACCTGAAAATAAGCCAGAATCCCAGAATGAATGGCAGGGTAGCCATCGTTACCAGGGGAAACGTCAGCAAGTAAATACCGATTACTACATCCAGGATGCCGGATGCCAGGGTCCATCCCCATCCTTTGAGGACGTCCCTGTTGGAAGAGGCAAAAAAGATCTGTGCAAAACCGGACCCGAGGATCACCAAACTAAATAAGACGCTTAAACCTACATAACCTTCCAGTGGCTTGGAAAATATGGCTATTCCTGCAATGATCAGCAGAGCCCCCTTTACAATGAACCACCACCAGTTTTTGATATCCGTACTGAGTGTTCCTAAAATGGTAGACATAAAAATTTGTTTTAACGTGAATGAATGTTTTCCATGTAAAAGTATTATGCAGGGGGTGGCCGGTGGTTACCCGTTTCCGCGGATCTGTTACCAATTTCTCAGGTATTCATTTAATTTTTGCACCTTTTGCTCCAACGTTGCCTTTTGGGACTTTAATTTGTCTTTAACGGCATCTTCGGCGCCATTGATCTTCTCTTTCAGAATGGCGATCCTGGCATTTAACTGAGTGGTGATCTTGTTAATCCAGGTGTTCAATGGTTCGATCGATTTTCTTCCTTCCATCCTTTGCCGCAGCCATTGATCTTCTATGAATTTGTGATACAGATCCACAATATTGGACCGCCATGCAACACCTTGATAGGAGCGCATATAGTCATCGATATACGAGGGGTTATCTTCTTCTGCGTCTAAAAGGATGGAAAATGTACTTAGCCGGAGCTCCTGATTGAATTTATCCGGGAGGTCATTACAAAGATCTGTCGGCCCTTCCTGCATATTTACAGCGCCTTCCAATAGTCCTAAAAAAATATTGGAAGCCAGCCTTAGTGGCTGATCAAGCATATTGTATAGAAGGGCTGCCAATTGGGAGTCCTCGGGTAAATGGACTATATCTGTTCCCTCGTAGTAAAGTAATTGGTAGTGGTCGTCGCTCGTTTTTCTGATGATAAGTATGTTATAAATCGTGATTTTGCTGGATTTATCCAAATCCTTCAATTTATTCAGTCCTTCCGTGGCTTCTATGATATTTTTAAACGTTGCAACTACGAGATTTTCCATTGCTAAAAATACAATGTGTAATTTGCAGATAGGTTACCTGCTTTATGGTTTTTGTTACCTATTTCTAAACCTTGATTGCCGGATATATTCCAAAGGGCCGATCCCGGTCAGGTTTTTAAAGAATCGCGTAAAATGAGGCTTTTCCCTGAATTGAAGGTGATATCCAACTTCCGAGACATTTAGATCGGAATGCAACAGCATTCTCTGGGCCTCTCTCAGAACCCTTTGATTGATAATTTGCAAGGGTGTCTGACCCGAAAGTCTTTTTACGATTGACCAAAGACGGGCCGGGGTAACGCAAAGGATGCGTGCCGCGCTCTCCACCGTCCGGACCGGCGGCTGGGACTGATTAACCATCATAAAAAATTGACGGAATAGTAGAAAGTCAGCGGAGCTATCTTCTACAGCCTCGTTTACACCGATGATCCTTTTGACTTTGAGAAGGAAGATATGCAGGTAATCACGAATGAAGTTCTCCGAAAGCCGGGAGGGAGGATCGTATTCATCAAGGATCTTTTCCCCCAGTTGGATCAGCGGTCGCGCTTCCTGTTCATTGATGAAAAAAAAGTTATGATCGCTCCAGAAAAAGGGGAAATCTCTGTGAAACCGGGTACTTTCATAGGCGCACTGAATGAACGATTCCGAAAATTGGAAGCTTTGTCCCTGCAAATTTGATTTTTGCCGAAAGCTCACATAATGGAAGGGAGAGATGAAACAAAGGGTATAAGCCTTGCTTGTCTGAAGACTTCCATTATTAATGATGAAATCCATCGAATCATTCAGGATGATCACAATCCGGTAAAATAAGGTTTTGACACAATTCATGGAGTAGATATGAGGTTGCTCATCGTACTCTTCCAGCCTATAGGCGATAAATTCATTGGTATGCGAGCGCATGGGTGATTGAAGAAAGGCCAGGTATCTATTTATGTCAGGAATGATGTGCATACCGATTCTCGAATCAAGGATTCATTAGTTCAAATTCATCCAGGTAAAAATAGGAGAATCCGAGACCTTACCGGCTTGACAAAACAAACAATTAACTTATCAAAACAAATATGCGGGATCAATCAGGAAATGGCGCCGCAGACTCAATAACTACGGCACTCAATTAAACTCTTCTCTGTATTTTGTCGGGGTCATATGCCCTTCTTTTCGGAAAAAAACATAAAAATATTCGGGGTTTTCAAACCCCAGTTTATACGCGATCTCTTTAACAGTTAATGTGGAAGAGGACAGCAGGTATTTGGCTTCCAAAATAATTCTGTTGTTGATGGTTTCCTTTGCAGATAGTCCAGTAAGCTTTTTCGATAGAAAATTGAGATGATGCGGGTGGATATTCAACGCGTCGGCATAGAACTTAACGGACCGCTCTTCGGTGAAATGTTTGTCTATCAGCTCATTAAACCGTTCAAAATTCTCATCATAGATATGTTTGTCGCCGAGCGTCAACGCCTCTGTATATAATCGGTCGCACTGTATCATTAGTTCCAGTATTTTAACGGCGATCATTTCATTTTTTGCGTTTCTGCCTTCCCGGTGCTCGGTGGTGATAAACTGCAGCGGGCTGACTCCATCGTGCACGTGCCAGCTCGTACACGCGGCGAGATAGCAGAGCAGGAGCGCACAGGCGATTGATCGGCGAAACATGACGGACTCCCCTTGTGGGTGCTCCAACATGGACGCTGGTACCTGGGGGCGTTAGGGCGTGACAAGGAAGGTCTTTGTTTGCAGCAGGATAGGATGCAGATTCAGGGGCGTCTGGACGTCTCGTCTAGTCGCCGAGTAGGCGCCAGTAGCTCAGCTGGATAGAGCGTCGGCCTCCGGAGCCGAAGGTCCCGCGTTCGAATCGCGGCTGGCGCATATAGGTTGGACGCTGTTACGTCACATCCGTCGCCTTTGCCTCCGCCGTCATGCGCACCGGGTGCCCGAACCACGGGTGCCGCTGGTCGCGCGGCAGGTCCGCCGTCGCCGACGCACCGTACATCTTTTCCATGGTCGCCACGACGTCGCTCATGGTCCCGTCCGGCGCGACCCATCCGCCGTGGATGTCCGGGAAATCGAGCTTGCAGTTGTCGCACTTCTTCCCATTGGCGAAGCGAATGGGGCACCAGAAACTCTCGACGTTGCGCAGTATTTCCGCGCCGAGGGCATAGACGCCCGTCATCCAGTCACAATACAGGCACCAGATCAGGTCGTGTCCCACCAGGCCGTGAAACTTCTGGCGGCTGACGTTCACCCAGTCCGCGTGGCGGTATCGCGGCAGGCCGACGAGCCGCGTGAGGATGGGGTAGATGAGAAGTTCCGCCGCCCGAATGAAGAGGAAGACGGGGACGGCAACCGCGGTCGCCCACAGGGCGATGTGATTGTTGAACCGTCCGACGGTGCGGTTGAGGAAGGTGACGATTCTCGGGCCCCGCACGTATCTGCGGTTGGCAAGCTCGTGGGCGAACATCCAGACCAGCATCCCCAGTACCTGCCCGATGATCGCTCCCGCCACACCGCGCCAGCCGAACACCAATCCCAGGACGGTCGGCGGGATCCACGTAAAGAGGGAGACGACCAGGTCCAGCCCCGGCGCGCGGCAGAGCCATGCGGCAATTCGGGTTCCGGCAGCGCCGAGTCGGGGGATGAGTTGGAGGAGGCCCGCGAAACCGGCGATGCCGACCAGGGTGGAGGCCGCGATGAGCAGCATGGGACCATCCGATGTCAAGCAGCGCCGCCAAGGTACAATCGGGTGCGTGAGCCGTCCAGAGACGGCTGGCGCATGGACTCGCCCCCGGTACATTAGGCCCATGATCCTCGGCATGAGCATCGCGACGTACACGCTCCTCCATACGGTATTGAGTCTCGTCGGCATCGTCGCGGGACTGGTCGTGGCGGGAGGTCTTGTCACCGGGACACGGCTGGACCGCTGGGCCGCCCTCTTTCTCGTCACCACCGTCCTAGCGAATGCCAGCGGATTCGGGTTTCCCTTCACCAAGCTCATTGCGTCCCACGTGGTGGGGGCCGTGTCGCTGGTGGTTCTGGCGGTCGTGATCGTCGCGGACTACGTCAAGCACCTGGCGGGATCGTGGCGGACGATGTACGCGGTGGGTGCCGTCCTCGCCACCTACTTGAACGTCTTCGTGCTCGTCGCGCAGCTGTTCAAGCGAATTCCCGTGCTGTTCCTGCTGGCGCCGACCCAGTCGGAGCCGCCCTTCGCCCTCACGCAGGTCCTCGTGCTGGCGCTGTTCGTGTGGCTGGGGGTCGTCGCGGTCAGGGGATTCCGCCCCGCGCGATCACCAGCGCCTCCCCACACGGTCTGAACCCGGAGCGCCGCACCGCCAGCCAACCAATCCCCAGTCCGGCGCACGCGATCAGCGCGTTCGTCACATCGAAGTAGCGGTCGACGATCACGAGATGTCCCGCCTCGATCCCGACGGCCAGCCAGAGCCCCGGCCAGAGGTGCGACCAGCCGCCTCGGAACCGCAACGGCCAAACCGCGAGCACGCAGCCGAGGGGCAGAAACAGCAGGAACTGCTGGGCGACGTGCAGCCCGCTGAAGACGTCCACGCGCTGTGCGAGCGACGCGAGCGGTACGAGATGGTCGGCCGTGATCTGCTCGGCGATCGCGGCCAGGTCCGTTTGCGGCAGGAACGGGCGCCATCCCCACGCGACGAGCAACAGCGCATAGGCCGCCAGCCCCGCGAGCGCCCGTGTCTCACCGCGCAGGGTTTGCGACAGCGAGGCGAGCCGGCGCTTCGCCCACCAGGCCCCCGCTCCCACCGCCACCGCGTGTGTCGCGGCCGCCTCCCAGCGAATCGACAGCCCGAACATTCCATGCACCAGCTCCGCGGCGAACGCGCACGCTGCGCCGATCGCCGCCACGACCGGCCACGCCTCACGTGCCGGGTGCCCGCGCTCGCTCAGCAACATGACGACGACAAACCCGACCGGCGCGAACAGCAGCAGGTCTGACCAGGGGACCTCCCCCAGTCGCAGCGGCAGGGCGAGCCCCAGGGTTGCGTGCAGCCGGGCGAGCGGCCCGCCGTACAACCTGGGTAGCGGCGTTGATCGGAACAGTGGCGTCAGCGCTTCGCACAACGCGGCCAGCCCGTACGCACCCGCGGGGAGAAACGTCGGCACGCCGAGATAGGAGCGGTCGTTCCGTGCGCGGTGCAGCGCAACCAGGAGGTACGCGACGACCAAGGCGCCCGCGAGCGCGCCCAGCGTGTTGGTCGTGACGTCCACGATGCTCGCGGTGCGAATGGGCGAGAACACCTGCAGCCCCTCCACCGTCACGCTCAGGCCGAATGCAACAAGCGACGCCCGCTCGATTTCCGCACCCACTCTGCCGGTGAGCGAGGTCATGACCCACGTGGCCCCGAGCCCGGCGAACAGCACCGTGTTGCGTAACCCGTCGATCGCGTCCCGCCAGCCGAGGGACGGTGTGAACGCCCGCGCCAGCCGCACGGCAGCGGCGGTGAGATCCGGAGAAAAGTCGAGCTGCGTCAGCGTGGCGAGCAGCACAATCGCCACGTACCCCAGGCGGGCGGCGAGGAAGCGGCCTCGTGGGGTCATGAGGAACTGGAAGCTACCACCGACGATGGGTGGCGACACACTGCTAGAACCCGACCGCCAATCCCACCCGCGCCACCGTTCCCTGAATCGGCGCGTCGATCTCTCCGGTCCCACCGGGATTCGTCTTGCGATTGATCCGTTGGAACGTGTAACCCGCCGTACCATGGAGCCGCCCCGCGAGAACGACGTCCAAGCCGAGCCCCAGGTCGACCGAGAACGTGGCATGGCCGCCGCCCGAGAATTTCGGGGCGGCGAGGTAATTCGCCCGGAACAGCACGGTCGCCCCCGGGCCGATCTCGTAGAACGAACGCGCTCCTATGCGCACTGCCCCCACCGACTGCGCGTCGAACTCCGGATCCGCGGTGCGCCGGATGAATCCCGCCTCCACGCTCGCATACGTGGCCAGGTCATAGCCGACCCACGCGCTGACCTCCGTCGCCGTGAAGCCGCTGGTGGCTGAGCTCCCGGTGGCGGGGTCGAGGCTCAGGCGCACGACCGCCGCCTCGGCTGAAAACTTCCGGAAGCGAGCGGACGCCGCGCCCCCGAACCCGGTCCCCTGATAACGCAGCCCGGAGGCCACTTCGCGATAGCTCCCCAGCGCGAACTGGGGTCCGATCGTGACGCTGACCTGCTGGGCCATAACGGCCCGGGAGGCCAACACCAGCACGGCGACGCCCGCCGCCGCACGGCTCACCGGGGCCCCGCTCCGCCCGGCTTCGGGAGCGGCACGAGGGTGAGCTGCACCTGCTGGCGCCGGGCCACGTTCTCCTTCGCGATGTCCTGATTGCGCCGCGCGATCTGGTCGCGCAACAGCCGATTGTAGAGGATGTTAGCCGCCGCGGGCCGCGGGGCGGGCTTGCGCAGCGTCATCACGAAGCCCGTGACCAGCGCCGCGCCCCCTACCACCGCCAGCTCGCGCTTCGAGCTCGAGCCGAGGCTCGAGTTCTCGAGCCCCAGGGTGCCGACCAGCGCACCACCTGTATAGAGGAAGGCGAGCCCCAGGGGACGCCAGCTCTGCGGCGGCACCTCCGTCTCGGGGAGGTACTGGTAGCCGGGCAGGCTCGTGAGGGACGGCAGGGTATCTACATTGCCGTGGCTCACGCGGATCTGCTGTGAGGCGGACGATGTGTTCTGCCCCAGCCGCGCCTCCACGACCACCGTGTACACCCCCGCCGGCACCGGATCGCCGTTCGCGACCCGGGCGGGCCAGCTCAGGTTCACCTGGCCGTTCCAGGCGCCCGAGTCGATCACGTAGCTCCCACCCGCCGTCCCGATGGCCCGCGTCACCACCCGCGCAGGCTGGGTGACCGTAAACCGGATGGGCACCGCCCCCCGCCCTCCCACAAAGCTCGTACTATCGACGCGCAGCTGGCGCACGAGCAGCACCTGGCGCAACGCCACGTCGAACGCGGAGTACGCCTTGGGCGATATGCGGTTGGGGTCGAGCTGCCGCTCCGGATCGATCAGGACCACCTGCTTGAACGCATCCACGGCTTTGAGGATCGAATCCATGGCACCGTAAGTGAACCCGAGCAGCTCGTACGCCCTCGCGCGCTCGGGCCCTGTCAGGCGCTCGCGCAGCGCGGCGCGGGCGAGCGACAGCACCTGCCGATACTCGAGGTTGTCGTACGCCTGCTGCGCCTGACGCAGGGTGGCGTTCTGAGCCGCCTGCGCCCCGCCAGCCACCGGCACGACGAAACCCGCCAGCAGGGCGAAAGCATGGAGGTGCCGGGTCATGCGCTCACTCCGGGAGCAGGGTGTAGCGCTTGCGGACGGTGTTGCTCGCGTCCACTTGCACCGTTTCGGTTTTCGTCTTGAAGCCGGCGCGCTCGATGCGGATCGTGTGGCGGCCGGGCTTGACCGCGTATTCGATCAATGGCGTCTGACCGGCATCGACGCCGTCCACGTAGACCTGGCCGAATGGGTCGGCCGCAATGGTCAAAAAGCCCTGAGCCTGAGCTACGGGCGCTTGCCCCCGCGGTTTCGAAGGCGCGGGCCGGCGCGGCACGGGTACACGAACCGTGTCTTGAATCCTCACCGTGTCGACGAGCGGTACCGCTGCCCGCTCCTCGATCCTTTTGCGCCCCATCACCAAGTATCCGCCCACGCCTGCCGCGACGACCACGAGCCCGATTACCGCGGGAGCCCACGACCGGCGCCGCGCGGGAGGGGCCGGCTTGCGCGATTTCGCGGATGAGATCGGTGTCGTGGGCGCACCCGTGATCTCCGTAGGCGCATCGGCCGTCGCCCGGGAGCGCGGCCGAGCGGCGCCGCGGGATTTGGCGGGCGCAGCCACCGGCTGCTCCGGCCACACGGCTGTGGCAAACTCCTCCATCGTGGGGAAGCGCTGGTCCGGTTCCTTTGCCAAGGCCCGCGAAATAGCCACCGTGAGCGCCCCGGGAATGCCGGGCCGCTTGGTGCTCGCGAGCGGCGGCTCCTCGTAGATGTGCTTGTAGATGATGGTGTGCACCGAGTCGCCGCTGAACGGCAGCTCGGCGGTGATCATGCGATAGCCCACCACTCCCAGGGAGTACTGGTCGGCGCGGCCATCCACGGCGGCACCCTTGCCCTGCTCGGGCGCCATGTAGTGCGGCGTGCCGATGATCATCCCGGTCGCCGTCAGGCCCGTAGCGGCCTGGAGCGCCTTCGAGATCCCGAAGTCGGTCAGCATCACGCGGCCGTCGTGGTCGAACATGATGTTGGCGGGCTTCACGTCGCGGTGCACCACGCCGCGCTGGTGGGCGTGCCCCAGGGCGCAGGCCGCCTCCCAGAGAATCCGCTGGATCTCCGGCACGGGGAGCGGCTCCTTCTTGTCGAGCAG
>Ga0137403_10010572_pt1 | contig 10213 bp, 5 predicted proteins | sample CZOMad2_1_16fung_FD_122057 | JGI IMG/M metagenome (GOLD analysis project Ga0137403, IMG submission 122057) | Vadose zone soil fungal communities from Angelo Coast Range Reserve, California, USA - CZOMad2_1_16fungal (Hybrid Assembly) | ecosystem: Environmental > Terrestrial > Soil > Vadose zone... | reverse complement strand
CGCATCTGCGCGGTGAGTCCGCGAATGCCGTGCTTATCCAAAAGATGACGCAGCGAACGCACGGACATCTTTAACAAGTCCGCCGCGTTCGTCTGATTTCCATCCGTGCGTTTCAAAGCTTCCAGCACATAAGTCTTCTCAAGCTGATCGAGATGGGCGGTCAGGTTGAGGCCTTCATCCGGCAGTTGCAGGTCAGAACTGATCCGGGCTGGATTGTAATTGGTAATCTGGTCCGGCAGACGCTCAGGCTGAATCAGGTCGGTGCGCTCAAGCGCGACCGCGCGTTCGATTGTGTGCTCGAGTTCGCGCACATTGCCGGGCCACGAATAGCTTTCGAGCAAACGCATCGCCGGCGCGCTGATCGCGATCGTCCGACCGGTTTGCGCACAGTACTTTCCGATGAAGTGTTCGGCGAGTTCCGCGATGTCCGACCCGCGTTCGCGCAGCGGCGGCAACTCCATCGGAATTACTGAAACTCGATAAAACAAATCCTCGCGAAAGCTTCCATCCTTTACCATCGCCGACAGATTGCGATTAGTGGCGGCGATCACCCGGGTGTTGACTTCGACTTCTGCGTGCGCGCCGACGGGCCGCACCTTTCGCTCCTGCAACACGCGCAGAAGTTTCACCTGCATCGCCGGCGACATCTCGCCGATTTCATCAAGAAAGATCGTTCCCTGCTCGGCAGCTTCGAACAAGCCTTTGCGGTTCGCGTTAGCGCCGGTGAATGAACCTTTCATATAACCGAACAATTCAGATTCCAAAAGCGTCTCGGTGAAGGCGCCGCAGTTGATCGATACGAAAGGTTTCTGTGCCCGCGGACTGAGATCGTGAATCGCGCGAGCGACCAGTTCCTTACCCGTGCCTGATTCACCGGTGATGAGCACGGTCGATTGCACCTGGGCCACGGTTTCGATCATTTGATAGACCGATTGCATTCGATCCGATCGGCCGACGATGTTGCCGAGGTTTCCGCGCGCGCGTTGTCCCTTAATTAATGCATCGTTCTCGACCTGTAACGCTTGCTTCTCATGAACGATCGAAATCTTTTGCAGCGCGCGCGCGACTTTTTCTTTAAGCAGGTTGTTGTCGAAAGGCTTGTGAACAAAATCGAACGCGCCGAGCAAAAAAGCTTCATGCGCGGTCTGTTCGTTGGCGAACGCCGTCATCATGATCACTTCGACGTCGGGTTGCAGGTCGCGCGCCGCGCGCAACAGATCAATGCCGCCCATGTCGGGCATCTTCACGTCGGAAACGATCACGTCGGCGGGCTGTTCACGGAGCATGGCCATCGCTTTGCGGCCATTCTCCGCGACGCGGATCGAATGTCCGTCACGTTGAAACAGATGCGTCAGAAATTGACGCATGCTGAGCTCGTCGTCGACGATTAAGAGATTAGCCATTTGAGCTTAATTAGCTTGCGGCAATTCGATTGTAATCGTAGTGCCACCGCCCTGCCTGCTGCGCACGTTGATTGTACCATTATGGTCGCGAATAATTTGATACACGATTGAGAGTCCTAAACCTGTGCCGCCCGTCGTTGAAGTGAAGGGTTCGAACAAGTGCTCGACCTGTTCAGGCGTCATGCCGCAACCATCGTCCGCAAACGTCACCCGCAGACGATTGGCATCAGCCTCCTGCAGCGAAACCCTGAACCGGCCTCCGTCCGGCATCGCTTTCAAAGCATTGCGCGCGATGTTCCAGCATACCTGTCTTAGTTGCTCCGGATCGCCCGAAACGATCGCCGGCCGATCAGGTAAATCCTCATCTAACGAATGTCCATCGGTCAGCTCATCGCTGTTACGCAGCAACTTGAACGTGTCACTGATCGCCGCGCGGATATCGACGTTCTTCAACTCGGCCGGGCGCGGGCGCGCATAATTCAAATAGTCGGCAACGATTTTGTTCAGTCGATCAGACTCGCGCAGGATGATTTCCATTAACTGCGCTTGTTCCGTATCGCCATCCATCTCTGCCCGCAGCATTTGAATCGAGCCGCGCATCGCCGCCAGCGGATTTCTGATTTCATGAGCAATCGACGCGGCCATGCGGCCCACCGCGGCCATTCGATCCTGACGACGCGACGTCTCTTCCAGCGCGCGCACGTCGGTGAGATCCTGAAACGAGATGACCATGCCGCTTGTTTCTCCTGACTCGCCGGACAGCGGCGCGATCGTGAAACCAAGCCGCAGCGCCAGGCCATTGGGCGTCAAACAATCAGCCTGGAAACGGGGGCTGACTTTTCCGGTGGCCGCCGCATTCATTGAATCCACAATTTGCCGCGTCATGTCGCCGAAAAAAATCGACGCGTCCTCGCCGCGCACTTCGGCAAGTTTGTAGCCGGTGATTTCTTCGGCGGCCGCATTGAAAGTATAGATGCGCCCCTGCAGGTCCGTGGTGATCACTCCCGATCGAATTGATTCAACAATCCGCTCATGCAAGGCGCGCAAGTCCGCCAGTGATCGAGTCGCCGCCGCCAGCTCCACGTGGGACGTGGTTTGACTGTGCGCGAGCTTCGCGGCCAGCAAACCGACAACCAGAAATGAAATGTCTGAAAGCCCCAGGGTTTGCGCTACAGTGCCCAGCGTCTCGTTCCCCAGTCCGCGATTAAGTGCGTACAGGGTGCAAGCGTTGAAGGCGGCCGCGCTGCCGATCGAGGTGATCAAAGCGCCGCGCCGTCCGAGGAAGAGGCTGGCCACGGAAATGATGACGATATAGAGCGCCGCGTACGGCGAACTGACATTGCCGCTGATCCAGACGAGCCATGTCACCATTAATACGTCGAGGAAAATCTGGAGTCGCGCCTGCGCCAGATAATTTTTCCAGGCCAGGCGCGCGACACAATAAGCAAGCGTCAAACCGGCGACGCTGAGTATCAACGGCGTGACCGCCCGGGACGAATTGATCGAGTTGCTTTGTGAACTCCATTTCCACGCCGCGGCTATTAATAAGAGCAGGACGGCAGTAGCCGCGCGGCCCGTGATCAGCCACCACAGCCTGCGGCCCAAGGGTGATTCGGATGATTGCGAGGATGACTCTGCCGGTCGACCAGCCATGCCGAAAGCGTACCACAAAAGGGCGCGCATAAAGTTACTCTCTGCATCCCTGCGAGGACCTCGGATTCTCCTCTGCGGTAATTCCTCCAGAGATTAGAGCTAACCGCAGAGGAATGCAGAGGCTTCCGCAGAGGTCGCAGAGAAAGTTGAAATTAGGCACGGCGGCCAAAGCTATTATTGTCAAAGGCCGGGGGGCCAATGATATGTAGTTGGTCGCTGACGAGGTTTCTATATTGAGAAAATCCATTGTGATAACGACGCTGGTAGTTTCGACCCTGACGGTGATGGGTATCGTCTCCGCTCAAAAAGAAAGCGAGCGAACGCAAAATCGGCGCGCGCTGGTTGAGATGGAGCACGCATTCGCCAAAGCCGCTGCGACGAAAGGAACACGAGACGCCTTTCTCGAATTCCTCGCTGATGATGGAATCATCTTTCAACCTGGCCCGGTGAATGGGAAGAAGTTCTGGAGTGAGCGACAACCACGCAAAGGCTTGTTGAGCTGGGAGCCAATCTTTGCAGATGTTTCGCGCGCGGGCGATCTTGGTTACACAACCGGGCCCTGGGAATTTCGGCCGAACGGCCCTGACGATCAGCCCGTCGCCTTCGGGCAATACTTCACCATTTGGAAGAAGCAACGCGATGGTTCGTGGAAGGCAGTTCTCGATCGGGGTGTATCGAGTGAGAAATCATTCGCGACCAAGTTGTTATTGTTTCCGTTGTACGATGAGTCGTCAGTTGGCGACACGAAGTTTGATCTAAGCCGGGGCCGGGCGGCGCTAATCAAGCTGGAAGAGGAATTCTCAACGCTGTCGGCGCGTAAAGGCACGACGGCCGCTTTTGATTCTTATCTTGCGAGCGATGTGAGAATGCTAAGGCAAAATATCGCGCCGGTTGTCGGAAAAGAGAATGCTCTGCTGCTCGTCTCAGAGAGCGCGGGAACACTCACCTGGAAACCAGCGGTGACGGACGTCGCGGCGTCGGGCGATCTGGGTTACACGTACGGAACTTACGATTTAAAGCGAGGCGACCTGGTAATCGAGCACGGCAGCTATGTCAGAGTGTGGAAAAAACAGCGAGTCGTTCTTGATGTGATGAGTCCCGATCCGAAGGATTAAATGGACAGGATTAACAAGATTCACAAGATTAAGAATCGGCATGAGAGTTCTTAACTTTTATTTAATCCCGTAAATCCTGTCTATTCCTTATTCCTTCTCCCAATCTGCTCTTGTGATTACCTTGATCGGCGGCAACTGCTTGGCCGCAAGGGCCGAGTTCAGACCCGTTAATTCCTTCGCCAGCCAGGCATCGAAATCTCTGACTACATCCGACAGCTCATGCGCGATCGCGTCGGTACGCGTGAGTTGCATCTGCGTCGGACGGCCTTCGTAATAAACCACGTCGGCGTAAAGCGTCGCCAGGTTTTCCCGTAAACGCTCTTCACCGGTGATCGCGCCGCCTTCTTTCGTGGCGACGATTTTCTTGCGCAGCTCGTCAACCTGCTGTGACGCAGTGCGCAGTCGCGCGGCGAGCGGATCATTCGCGGGCAACTTTGCCGCATCCGCATCAAGCGCCAGGCGAACCCCATTGATTCGATCGACCGCAAAGGTCATGTCGCCAAGCACACTGTAGAGCTTCATCGAGAGGTCGAACTGCGCTTTGCGATCCAGCGTCGTGTACGTCGAACGAGGATCTCGCGTCACGACCAATTGCGTCGTGTACACCTTATTGTCCTTCGTCATTCTCACCGTGTAAGTGCCGGGCAACACGCGTGGACCGGATGCGGTGCCAAACGCTGCGCTGGCGGCAGTCGGCACGCGCGGGGCCTTCAGACGCATGGACCACGTCGCGCGATTCAACCCCCTTCGCTTACTGCTCGGAACTGTGCCCAAAACTTTTCCGGTGGAATCCAGGATCTCGATTTTCAGATCGCCAAAAATGTGACGCTTCTGTTGGTAGTAAGTAATCACCGCCTCGTCAGTTGGATTGTCGCCGGTAAAGACAGCGTCACCATTTACCCAGCCGCCGCCGGCGGGCATCTGCTGGGCCGTCGGCCGCTCGTCGACAAAAGCCGCTTCTTTCGCCAGCAATTCCGGCGTCAAGGCGCGCAGAGGAGTGATGTCGTCGATGATCCAAATGCCCCGGCCGTGCGTGGCGATAACGAGATCTTTGTCGCGCGGGTGAATGGCGAGATCGCGCACCGCAACGTTCGGAAAATCGCCGCCGGTGTATTGCGCCCACTGCTTGCCGGCGTCAAGCGAAACCCATAATCCGAATTCCGTTCCGGCGAAAAGCAGATCTTTATTTACCAGGTCTTCCTTAACGACATGCGCATAGCCCTTGACGTTGCTGATCGGGGCAATGATTTGCGTCCATGTCTGCCCGTAATCGTTGGTCCGGTACGCGTAGGGACGCATGTCCCCAAACGTGTGCGCATCGAAAGTCGCGAACGCGGTGCCTTCGCTGAAGTGCCCGGCATCGATTGAAGTCACCCACGCATTTTTCGGCAAACCCTTGATATTGCTGACCACGTTCTTCCAGGTCTTGCCGCCGTCGCGCGTGACTTGCACGTTGCCATCATCCGTGCCAACCCAAATCAGGTTTGGATTCTTTGGCGATTCGCAGATCGAAAAGATCGTCGTGTGCATCTCGGCAGAAGAGTTATCAACAGTGATCCCACCCGATTGTTCCTGCTTCTGCTTTTCAGGATCGTTTGTCGTCAGATCAGGCGAGATGCGCTCCCACGTCTGACCGTGATCGCGCGAGCGAAACAAAAACTGCGCGCCGATGTAGATTGTTCCGTTTTGCGTCGGGCTCACCTGAATCGGCGTGTTCCAGTTGTAGCGGAGTTTCCCTTCCTTGTAATTCGGCAACGGCTGAATGCCGCGCGACTCATGCGTTTTGCGATTGACGCGTCCGATATAGCCGCCCTGCGATTCGGCGTAAACGTAATCCGGATCGGAAGGATCCGCGAACACCCAGAATCCGTCTCCTCCATAGATATTTTCCCAACGATCGTTCGTGATTCCACCCGGATAGGCCGAGTCGCCAATCCATGAACTGTTGTCCTGCAAGCCGCCATAGACGTGATAGGGCCGATCCATGTCGAGGCTGACGTGATAGAACTGCGACACCGGCAGGTTATTCGCTTTCCACCAGCGATTGCCGCCGTCAAACGAATACCAGAGCCCGCCGTCATCGCCCGTGATCACGTTGTCGGTATTGTTTGGATTGATCCAAACGTCGTGAAAGTCGCCGTGTGCCCCGCCGGAGATATTGCTGAAGCTCTCTCCGCCGTCGCTGCTCGCGATCAGTGAACCGCCGGCTTTGTAAATCTTGTTCTCGTCTTTTGGATCGACGATCAAGTTAGCGAAATAAAATGGCCGCCAGATCATGTTCTGACTACGATCGAGATGTCGCCAGGTTCTGCCGTTATCGTCTGAACGATAAAGTCCATCCTTCGGAATTTCTGCTTCAATAAATGCGTAGACTGTGCCGGGCTTCGAAGGAGCAACTGCAACCGCAACGCGGCCCCAGGGTTTCGAGGGCAACCCCTGCGCGCTCTTTTCATCGAGTTGCGTCCACGATGCGCCGCCGTCTGTGCTCTTAAACAAACCGCTGCCGCTGACGGCATCGGGACCATTGCCACCTGATCGAAAGTTCCAACCCTGGCGCCGGAAATCCCACATGCCGGCATAGATGGTGCGCGGGTTATGACGATCCATCGAAACCATCGAACAGCCAGTCGAGAGATTTGCTCCGGCCAGAATCCTGGTCCATGTCTTTCCGCCGTCAGTCGTCTTGTAGAGACCGCGCTCTTCGCTGTCGCTCCACAATTTCCCCGGCGCGCAAACATAGACGGTGTCATCAGAGTTTGGATCGACCAGAATCTTCGCAATGCGCTCAGAATTCTTGAGACCCATGTTGGTCCAATTCTCGCCGCCGTCGGTCGATTTATAGACGCCGTCGCCTACCGAGACGCTGTTGCGGGTCCACGCTTCGCCGGTGCCGACCCAAATAACTTTCGGGTTCTTTGGATCGATCGTGACTGCGCCAATCGACTGGACCGGCTGCTTGTCGAAAACCGGTTTGTAAGTTGCGCCGCCGTTCAAAGATTTCCAGACACCACCGCTCGCCGAGCCGACGAATATCGTCAGGCGCTGACCTTCCTGCACCGCATCGACTGCGGCGATGCGGCCGCTCATGGTGGCGGAACCGATGTTGCGCGCGCCGAGTCCTGAAATCGTTTCCGAATCAAACTTGATCGGCGTTTGGGCGGTGGCGAATCCGGCAAGCACCAGAATTATGATTGCCGTTGAGCTTGAAAGGGTAAGTTTTCGGGTCATGATTATTCCTCGAAAAAGATCTCTCGGTTCCGGCTCCGTTGGGAGCCAAATGTTTATAGAACGGATCGATTGTGCGAAGCGGGGCAGTAGCCCAACCGTCAGGGAGGGCGTCGTTCGTGTCAGAACCCCGAGCGGTAGCGAGGCGGATCGATCATCAAGTTGAGTCTATGATCCGGTCGCTACCGCTCCCGGTTCTGACACGCCCTCCCTTACGGTCGGGCTACTGCCCCGTTTTCCGGCTACGGTTTATTTCCGGCTGCCTTCGGCAGACTCGGCATTGCAAACCGCGAATCATCCAGGGTGACGTTCGCTTCGATCTTGTCGTACACGTATTTTGATTTGTCCTGATGACCTTTGACATTGACTTCAACGGCGAACGGCAGATACCAGCCGTTCACTAATTTGTAATCGCCCAGAGCAGTTTCGTATTCGCGCTCTTCACCGCGCACGACGCGTTTTGTATCGACCTTAATCGGCATGTAGTAGTCGGTGTCCAGATAATAGAAGTACAGGTCGCCGTTTGGTTTTGTAACTTTCAACTTGTACGTGTCGGTGCCTTCGAACTTGTCCATGCCGACAAACTCGACCTTGTTGCCTTTTCGTTTATAGTCAATCAACGGCCCATCAAAGTCGGCGTCTTCAACGATCGATTTCATTTCTTCTTCGCCGAGTGCTTCGGGATCTTTTTTCCCGGCCCACGGCTCTACCTTCCAGCCGGTCTTGCCGTCAAAGGCGTTGATGGCCGTCATCCCTTGCAACGAAAACTCTTCACGGACCGAAGCGTCGCGTTTGTTTTCCTGCATGATGACAGCTTCGAATCCGCCGCCGCCGATAAACTTGCCGCTCCGCCGCAAACTGTGAACGGCCTGGATTTTGTCCATGCCGCCGATAGCTTTCACATAATGCGCAACGATTTCGTCGGTCGTTTGCGCGGAAGCCGCGAAGCCGCACACCGTCACGATGGCAATCAAAGCCAGAATCCTGTGCATAAATCTTCCTCCTAATGCGAGACGCCAAGAACCGTTCATACTACGGCTCAAGTCGCGCATAGGTTTAATTCATGATGTGGTGTGGATGCAAGTAGCTGGAGGTGCAGAACCGCTTTTTTACCGAACCGCGAGCGATAACGAGCGGATCAAACAATCCCGTTGAATGTCTGATCCGCTCGCTCTGAAACGTCAATGACAAACGTTTAGAGGCGGGTTACTGCCCGCCATTTGCCAACTCTCTCTCATCGTTTAGAGGCGGGCTACCGCCCGCCATTCCTAAGTTTGTCGAATACGGGCGGGCGGTAGCCCGCCTCTAAACGAAGAGAGAGAATTTGTTGGCAAGTGGCGGGCGGTGCCTCGCCTTTAAACGAAGTTTGTGTTTTATGCCGACAGCTCATAAATCTCTGGTTCTACCAAACCAGCAGGTCTGTTCTCTCTGGTCCCGGCGTCCCCGCCTTCATCGATCCCTTCGACTGCCATTTCACTAATCGAATGCAATCGCGCGCGCAGACGTTTGTTCTCCATCGCAATCAAGCAATTCGATTTGGTTATCTCGTAATGCTCAAGCGCGCGAGCGACAGTCAGCCGCAGGTCATCGTTGTTCCACGGTTTGGTCAGATACCGGTAGACCAGCCCTGAGTTGATAGATTCAATCAGCGCGCCGATATCTGTGTAGCCGGTGAGCAGAATCTTGACCATCTGGGGCCGCACCTCAACCGCTTTCTTCATCAGCTCGATGCCAGTCATCTGCGGCATGCGCTGATCTGAAATCATCAGCGCGACATCGTGCTGTTGCAGAAGGGTCAGCGCTTCTGCGCCCGACTCTGCGGTGATCACCTGGTACTCCTGACGAAACAAGCGCAAAAGTGTTCGCAGGTTCGCCGGCTCATCGTCGACGATCATAATCTTGTAAGTCATATCCAGTTTTTTACCTCGCTATTCGATCTTTAATTTTCAAGAGCTTCGGTTTCTTCAATGTCAACGGGCAGAGTGATGGTAAATGTGGCGCCCTCTCCCGGAATGTTGCCGACGGCGATCGTCCCATGGTGTTTTTCGACGATGCCGTGAGAGATTGAAAGGCCCAGGCCAGTTCCCTCGCCTACGGGCTTGGTCGTAAAGAACGGATCGAAAATCTTTTTGAGATTCTCGGGAGAGATGCCTTTGCCGGAATCAGTGACCGAGACACTGATGGTTTTTCCATTGCTCGAGGTCTGGATTCGCACGGCGCCGTAGTCGTCTCCGATGGCCTGCGCGGCGTTCACCAGCAAGTTCATCCATACCTGATTCAGTTGGGCCGCGTAACAATTGACCAGCGGCAGCTCGCCATAATTGCGATCTAAAGTTATCCGACCGGATTTGTAGTAACGCGACAGCAGTCGAACAGTAGCTTCGATTCCTTCGTTGAGATCGACCTGCTTGATCTCTGATTCGTCCAGGCGCGAAAAGAGGCGCAGGTTCTGCACGACGTCGCGGATGCGTTCGGCGCCCAGATGGCAATCGGACAATATGGACCCCAGATCCTCGACGATGTTGTCATACTCAATTTCGGTTTTTATTTCAGCGATGCGATCCGCGTCCTGATTTGGCAAGGTCATCTCATCGTAAGCGAATAAGCATCTCTTAAGCCGTTCAACATACTGCCGCAGTACATCGACATTGCTGTAGATAAAGCCGGCGGGATTGTTCAGCTCGTGCGCCACGCCCGCCGCCAGCAATCCGAGTGAGGCCATCTTCGCTGATTGCACCATCTGCGCCTGGAGCCGCACGAGTTCACCTTTCTGTTGGGCCAATTCCGCGTTTCGGAGCTCCAGATCTTTTTTGTAGC
>Ga0137403_10010571_pt1 | contig 10213 bp, 13 predicted proteins | sample CZOMad2_1_16fung_FD_122057 | JGI IMG/M metagenome (GOLD analysis project Ga0137403, IMG submission 122057) | Vadose zone soil fungal communities from Angelo Coast Range Reserve, California, USA - CZOMad2_1_16fungal (Hybrid Assembly) | ecosystem: Environmental > Terrestrial > Soil > Vadose zone... | reverse complement strand
CCACACCCGCCTCTCCACAGGCGCACGGTCAGCGCATGGTCCCACGACAGGCGGGAAAGTCAGCCCTGCATCAGTTCGATACTGACGCCGTCGGGTGCTGAGACATAACACAGCAATCGCCCCCCGACCCCTTCCTTCAGGGGCACGGGAAAGCGCACCCCTTTAGCGCGCAGCTCGTCGCAGAAGGCGCGCAGGTCACCGTGGTAGAGGAAGCCGAAGTGATCGGTCCCCCAGGTATTGTGGCTGGAGTAATCAGCGTACGGTTGTATTGCTCGGGCAGCCGTGGGAGCCTCACCGGGCCGTTGGCCCCGAATGATCAGGGTCTTGCCACCAAGCTCGAGGAAGATCTGGGGGGCACCGCGTGCGACCGTGTCAGCCATGATATCAGCACCAAACATCTGCACGTACCAGTTGGCCGATTCCTTCGGGTGCTGACTGATGATGTGGAGGTGATCAAAGGCGAAGGCTGGATTGCTCATGGCGGCTGTCCTTCCTCTCAACAGGCTCGGTTGGAGGGCGTCGAGGATGTGTCGAGCATTGTCGCATATCGCCGTCCTTTCCTGGCGTGGGTCACAGTCACGCTGCGACGGCATTGCGCAGACGCCGGCGACGCGCGCACCCATGCACACGCGGCACCTGGCTCACGCTGCGGCAGGCCACTCCACGCCGTCCACACGCTCTAGAGCACCAGGACATCACCGTGTGCGATGCTCTCCACATCTCGGACCTCTGGGGCTACGACGCCATCCGATGGCATGTGCCAAGGCGCACGCGGGTCCTTCTGGCGCGGTTGTCCTTACCCGCGTTCGACGAATTCGACAATGTTGCCATCGGGATCTTTCACCATGGCAATGGTGGTCCCGGGGCGGATGGTGGTTTTGGGCCGCGTGAAGGTAATGTGCTCGGCTTCCAACCGTTGGATCACCTCGTCCAGATTGGTGACGACAAAGGTCAGGTAGCGAAAGCCGAGTTGTTGGTCGATGCCGATGGGACCCGGGCCCGGCCGGTGCGTGGGATCGATGAGCTTGACATCACTGGTGCCAAAGCGCAGGCGATGCATGGTGCCGGTGGTTGCCTCGCTGACGCCGACGTTGGTGAGCCCGAGCAGGTCATGATAGAAGTGCAGGCTCGCGTCAATATCCCCACACATGATCCCGATATCAATGGAGTCTTTGGCTGCTTGCATCATCGTGACCATCTCCTCATGCGCTCGGCATGCACGGCGTGAGCAGGCCCCTGTGCAAGGGACCGATACTGTTGGCGAACCCCCAGCAGTAAGATCGGCTCGTATGGAGAGGTCCCCATGGGCGAATATCCTACGCACCATATGGTTGGAGGAGAAAATAGCCATAAAGGGCTTGCACGGGCCACGTCCAGGGAGCCCAGGAGCAGTGCCGGGAACGTGCGTGGGCGTCTTACACGGGCGACGTCCCATGGGGCAGGAGGCCGGCAGGCGCCCGTGTGGCGAAGCGAGAGGTGCGCGTCTGCGCCCGGGGGCGCTCGTCGAGCCAGCCGGCCATCCGGTCCACAGTGATGGCGGTGGCGATCGCCACATGTGGCAAGTGGGGCTTGGCCAGTCCACGATACCGGGTACGACGGAGCCCACAGGCGCGTACGCCCGGTGAGAGCGTCCCTGCAATGCCCGCGCGACGCTTAGAGCGCGGCTGGCCCTCTGCGCTGGCCTACCAGGTCCGGGCCGCCTGGAGCGCCTCATCCGGCTCCTGGGGCGGCAGCTGGAGGCGACGCCCCGTGTATTCGGCCCGCCTGCAACGCGGCCGGGCGACGCAGGCGGCACCGTCCTGCGTGCGGCACGCCCCCATGATACCCGCCCGCTCTCGCGGGCGCTCCCCTTGGGCGGCCCACGTCGCGGAGCACTTCCCCTGGGGACAGGTCACCCCGTGCCGGTCCCCATCCCCCGGGAACTGCGCGATCGTATAGGCCCCCTCCACTTGTGCCTGCCAGCCGGGGGTCGGCCGCGGCGGGCCACGCAAGATGAGGCCATGCGCGTCCTGACTCTCGACGAGCAACTCGGCGTCGATAGAGGCCGCATCGACCAGGTGGTCGCGCGGAGGCACGTCCTTGTCGACAAGGGCCTGCTGGATGGGCGCCGTGCATGGCGCCTCATGGACCGTGGCCGGCGTCGTGTGGACGGGCGTGAGCAGGTGCGGGGCGGCGGGGTCGCAGGTCGCGCTGACGTGCACCAGGGAGCCCGTCCCCTGCGTGGCCCGTGTGTTGCGGTCGCGCGCGGCCGTGTCGTCGGGCGATTCGATGCCCTCGGCGGCGCGCGGTCATGCCGGATTGGTCGTGAACCGCCCCCGGTAGGCAGACGGGGTCCCCTCCGCGGCCGCTGGGCATGGGGTGCGGTCGTCATGGCGCTGCCAGGGCCGACGCCATGTCGCGCGGAGGGCTCACGCCCGGCTCTCTGCCGGCGCCGCGGGCGCCGCCACCGCGTCCAGCCAGTGGCAGCCGTCTTCGCCGACCAGCTGGGCATACGCCTGGCGTTTCGTCTCCGCTGTCGGCACGCGCGTGGCCTCCATGCGCTGGCTATCGCGGTCATACCACTCCAGCGGCGCGAGGCCGCGCCGCCAGTCGGGCGCCACGGTCGCCAGTTCGTTGCGGGTCGCCCACAGGGTTTCGGCGACGCGCTCCAGGCGGTTGAGCACCCGGATGGCCGCCCGCACGGGCGTCGAGTCGGTGCGCTGCAGCCCCCGGGCCTTGCGCCACCCCCGGGCGCGACAGCGCTCCAGCCGTGTGGCGCGCCCGAGCGCTTCGGCGCGGCCGTCCAGCACCCGATCGCGGCACTCACTGCACACGGACCAGGCGAAGCCCGGAGCGGTCCACTCCAGGCCGAGCAGGTCCTTCCAAGCGATCCGTGCTCGCACCGCCTCCGCCGCTTGGCGATCGGCCAGATGTGCGCGGAACTGGCGGATCGGCACCAGCGCCACGCGCCAGGGCGGGAGGCCGGGTTGCCCCTCCAGGGGCAAGCGGGCGGCACCGTCGATGTCCTGGAAGATCGTCCCAAGGGCGTCACGGCAGGTCAGCGAGGGATGGCCGTGTGGCAAGGCAGCCCGGGCGACTCGGGTCGTGTCCGCTGGCACGGAGGCGATCGGCTGAGGGCGCAGCGACATGATGGCCCTCCTCCTCAACAGCGTCGGAGCCATACCCACGAGCGGCACCTGGGGGGAGTAGGCCCCAATCCTGTCTCGCCGTCACACCTCCCCTCTCGGCCGGCATAATCCGGTGACGATCTTTGATACGACAAGAACCATTTCTCTAGCTTGAATATGTCTCGCCTCTTGTACGAGAGCGGAGCATGCCCTGCAACGTGCCATCGGCAGACCGAACGGGGAGGCCTCCACCGTGATCAACGGCCGGATTCCTGGGACGCTGGTGCCCCGCCTCGATCGATCCCGCGAGAGGCTCGACACCACGACCGGCCTGCGAACGCATCGAGGGGCACTCCTGCGCCATGCGCTGAAAGTCTTCCTGGCGTCCCAGGGCATGTAGAGGGCGGCGATCGCCACGTCACCCGGGCTGCCATCCTGTCACTCAGGCAGGCGTGTTGAGCCAGCTGGTCGTCCTCCCCCTCCTTTGAACCTCTTGAAACTGAAGCGCCTGGAGTTCGCCAACAGTATCGGAACGTTTTCTTGAACCAGCCCTTTGTCACGTGGCTGCCCTCCCAAACCACATCCATGTGGTTCACCACACTCGTTCGGAAAAACAGCGTTCGCTTTATTCCCATTGGATGAGTATACTGCACGGTCGACTCGTCGACGGACTGCACGAGATAATACACATCAGTGCGAAGCTTCGAGGGGTCATCATGCCAATGCCCATACACCTCCCAGTCAGCACGTAGCCGTGCGCTGTGTACCACCGACGAATCGCCACATGGGCTTCCGGAAGGCGGTCGTATGGCCCCAGATGTACCGCCATGGCGACCAAGCCTGCCGGCGTGCTCGAACAGACCACCTCCTCGCTCCCGGCGAAGGGTTGCGCCACTTCCACACCACACTCGAGGTGCCCTTCGCCAGCGAGATATACTGCCAGATTCCGTCCGGGCTGCGGGAGGTGAGACGAGCGGATGAACGCCCACACGTCGCCGCACGCCTGAGGAATCACCGTGGCGAGTTCGCGGACCAGCATGGCGACGGACCACCGCAGTTAACTGAGACGTAACCTGTCTAACGGAGACGCGATATTCCATCGCTCCTCCAATCATTCGGAGAAGATAGGACCATTTTGCAGATTAAATCGTTCACATCCGTGGAGACGATTCGCGGATACAACACGTCCGCCGAAACTTCTTCACAGGAGAACCAGCGTTGCGAATCGATCGCCTGCTCTAACCATCAACCTTGATTCGTACGAGATGTGTTTCAACTCCGCTGCCAACAACACCCGCCAGGCGTTAGGACCGCCGCTGCCCCAGACAATCTCCAGCGTTGCTGTCATGGTTCATTCCTCGGTCATCGCTGCGACCTCTTGTCCTCGGCGGCGCAACAGAAGCTGCCGGATCGCACCGTCCCCCATCAGACCGATCGCGCGATCGAAGGTGTCAAGCGCCTGGGTCTGGCGTCCGAGCCGGCGCAGGAGATGCACGCGCACCGCCCAGTATGGCTGATATGTCTTCACGCGTTCGGGAGTAATGTCGTCCAGCAGTGCGAAACCGGCTGCCGGGCCGCTCGCCTCAGCCAGCGCAGCCGCACGACCGACGAGGGCGCCGAGCGTCGGCGCCGCGCGCACCAGGCCTTCGTACAGCAGTGCGATCGCGTGCCAGTCAATCCGACCGCATCGCATCAGCCTGCGCCAGAGCACGGCACACTGCAGGGCCCGCTCCGCACGGTTATTGGTGGGTTCAACCCCTTCTTCCACGATAAACGTCCACAGGGCGCCCAGCTCCCGCTCCAGCGCGCGGGCAAACGTCCCCGCCTCATCATCCGGTCGCTGCCGATACTGAGCCCACAGATGGGCGACGCACGCATCCCAGGTCTGGACCTCCCCGCTCGTGGGAGGCGCCGTGGCCCAGTGGACCAACCGCTGCCGCTCGGCCAGCATCCGGCCCCAAACCAAGCCAGCTCCGGCTCTTTTCGCTCGGACAAGCCACGCGCCCGGCGGATCAGATGCGCCAAACAGGCCTGTCGGCCATGCACCCACTGTTGCTAGACGGTATAGCCGTCACCGACCAAAATCCCCGCCCAGCGATCGTTGTGCGTCACGCATTGATCTTCTCATGGGTAGAAAAGCGGGGCTGTAGGGGATCTGCTGACGGGTTAGTGATGAGTTGCCCCGCCATTCACATTGATTGTCTGGCCGGTGATAAAGTCACTGTCCTCCGAGGCGAGAAATACCACCGTCCCAGTCAAGTCAGCGGGCTCTTCGTGCCGCTTGATGATTTGCTGGTCCAGGACCCATTCCCGGATGCGGGCAACCGTCTCTGGGTCTGCAAGTCCCTGCGCCGCCTCGGTTCGTGTGTAGCCCGGGGTGATGGTATTGACGTGAATCCCAGTGCCCGACAGCTCGCGTGCGAGCGCACGGGTAAGCGCGAAGACCGCACCTTTCGACGCCACATAGTGCAAGAACAAAGGCACTCCCATCCAGATAGTGTCCGATGAGATGTTGATAATCTTGCCTTTGCCCTGCTGCTTCATGGTGGGGATGACGGCTTTACAGCACAGCCATATGCCCTTGACATTGACCGCCATGACCCGATCCCACTCAGCTTCCGGAATCTGCTCAAAGGGGGTGAGTTTCAACCCACCGTAGACGGCAGCATTATTGACCAGAATGTCGATCCGCCCGAAGCGCTGGACGGTCTGGGCCGCCATCGCCTGGGTGCTCTGGGCGTCGGCGACGTCCATCATTATCCCCAACGCTTCGCCCCCCACCTCCTGGACTTTGTCGACGGTTTCTGCGCAAGAGAGGATGTCTACGACGACGACTTTGGCGCCCTCGCGAGCCAAAGCGAGACCGTATGCCTGTCCGATCCCACGCGCTGCCCCTGTCACAATGGCTACCCGATCCTTGAGTCGCATGTGCCCCTCCTATAATCTCACGAAGGCCTGACGGGGCGCGAGATAAGCGGAACCCCCACTTGGGTGGGCACACGCCTATGTGCGGCGGATCGCTTCAATACATGCCTCGACGCAGATCAAAAACCCTTCGCCGAAGCCGAGCCCCCGCCCCTCATACCAGGCGTATGCCTCTGCGATGCCTTGCTCCGCCTCCGGTACAATGATTAACTCAGCGGCCATAGCGGCTTTGGACCCTTTTCTTGACTTCTTCGCACGTGAGTCCGCAGGCCGGGTTATTCATCAGGTTGGCCTTTCCTCGGGCCAGCTCTTTTTTTTGCCAGTCATGAACTGGAACGGCTTCGGGAGTGGACGCAAGGTCATCCCACAAGTCCTCTACAAGCCGGAGCTTATCCAACGGACTGATGTCAAAGATTGAGGTATTGGTTGGGTTCACCCGAAATCCTCCTCCAAGCCTTCGAGCAGCTCACCTCCTGTCTCGGCGACCGCCAGAGCGTCCTGGGAGCGGATGTCCTCGCCGTGGATGGCTCGATTGCAGATTTCCACTCCGTCGTGGATAGAAGCCGCCAGGTTCTGAGGAAGCACCCAATTTCGCCGCTAAGTCTCGGATTATTTTCGTGAGCGAAGCATTCCCAGGAGATGATGCAGGCTGACGGGTCCGTGCGTGCAGGCGGCGCAGCGTCCGCTCCAATTCGATTCGGAGCTCGGCACGTGCAATACCTGGATCGCCGACCGCCAGTTGCCTCACGGCTTCTACCGCTGCAGATATTCCCAGCGGCGTAGCCGTGGCCTCCTGTTGCAGTTCCGGAAGGGCTTTACTAATGTCAGCTGTCAGCCTCTTGACTTCGGCAGGATCGATCTCGGCCTCAAAAGCTCCAATTTCGATGCGCTTGAGAGCGGCCATCCAAGGACAGAGGAGAATGAAGCCGACCCCACAAAGCGACGTCGTATCGACTGTGATAGCTCTGATGCCGAGGCTGTGTACCGTGAGCAGCGCACCAGCGGCGATCATCCCGAGCCACCAGAAGTGCCTGAGCACAAACTGCCGGAATCGATTCATTGGGAAACCGTCCGAACGACCAATACCGCCGAATGCCTCAGACCTCAGAGTCGATGGCACCACCGCCCCCAACCTACAACCGCCTGCCAGATGGCGCGGCGGACCCGCACGTCGTTGAAGGGGGGCTGATCGGTGCGCATGAAGAGCCGCTGGGAGTTCGGGAACAGGAAATCCTGGTAGCGCAACTGGGGATGGCTCTGCTTGAGCGACTCCAGGTCGTGCTGGCGCACGCGCCACCCGGGCGCGGGGCCGCAGTCGAGCTGCCCCGTGCGATATATGGCCAGCCCCGTGGAGGGATCGCCGAGGACCAACCACTCCACCCCGTCCACATACGGCTGGTCCTTGAGAAAGTATGCTGGATGGCGCGTGAAGACCGTCTTCACGTTCGGTTCGTAGCGCTCCGGCAGGAACGGGCCCGTGCTGATGGCGCGCTCGGGTTGCTTCAGGTCACCGAATTGCTCCACCACGTCGCGGGCGATGATCCACATGGCCCGCGACGTGGCCAGCACGTCGAGCAGCCAGACATAGAGCTCTTGCAGGACGAACTTGACGGTATAGCGGTCCACCACCTCCACCCGGTCCACGGGCTCCAGCATATAGCGGAGCGGATTGCCTTTTTCGGCCAGGAAGCGGTCGAGAGTGAATTTGACATCCTCGGCCACCAGTTCGCGCCCGTTGACGGGCGGCTTGTTCTGCCATTTGACCCCGTGGCGGAGATGGAAGAGATAGGTGGTGTCGTCCGGCATGTCCCAGCGTTCGGCCACATCGGGCTCAATGAGAAAGGTGCCCGGCGGTACCCCGGCCCCGACCCGATACCGCACGAGCATACTGTAGACAAAGCTCAGGGTGGTATGGGTCCCGACATGGACCGTGAGATGCGGGTCAAAGTGCGGCACATCCCGGCCTCGGACCCGGAACATACCGCCGCGCTTCGGTTGCCCCGCTTCCTCAGCCGAGAGTGCCGGGGAAGGATGGAACGGCCACGTGGACAGCGTCACGCTCGCGGCGAGGCCCGCGTGCAGCAGCGCGCGACGGGTCACCCCGTGGAGATGTGGGGGACGTGTCTGCGGTGTGTGCATAGCCCTCCTTCCGTCTTGAGTCTGGCTGGTCGGGCAGCATAGCACCGTGCCCTCCGCCGAGTACTTTACCTAATCTGCGAGGCATGCGGTGCAGCCTCCCGACCACAACGGCGTACCTGCATGGTTTTCCCCTCTACCGTGGCACCTAACGCCAGCGGTGAGGCGCGGGCCACACCCGACCACCCCGCGCCGGCCACCTGATGTCCGCTGTGGCCCGTCGCCTCCAGTGCCGGGTTAGGTGAGAGAGCCCCGCCCGGGATGGGTTCTCCTGACCCGGCCCACCCTCGCGCTCCGCCGTGGGCACGCACAGGCGACCAGGAAGCCGGAGCGCGGCGCCTCCGCACAGACGTGGCCGACGCCAACGCGGGCGCGCCGGGGTCTCGCGTCGGCACCCCGGCGCGCGCCCCCACCCTGGGTCTGCGCGAGCCTCATCGCGCGCACCTAGACATAATGACTTCCGAGGGGTCGGTTGACCCCCGACGTGACGCGGGTGAGCTTACCCAAGCCAGAGCCGCCTGATGGCGAACCATCACCTCTAAACTCGGAGGGCAACCATGTCCCAGTCTAGCACACTCGTCATCGGAATCGATGTCCACAAAAACTCGATGGCCGTGGCTGACGTGGCGCAAGAGCACGGTGCTGAGGTGACCTACCGAGGAACCATGGGCACCCACCAGGGTGACCTTGATCAGCTCATCCGCCAGATGCCATCGAAGGCCACACATCTGATCTGCGTCTACGAAGCCGGCCCTGGTGGCTACTGGCTCTACCGCGATCTGACCCAAAAAGGCGACGCGTGCTGGGTGGTGACGCCCTCGCTGATGCCCAAAAAACCGGGGGATCGGGTCACAACCGACCGCCGAGACGCCATGCCACGGGCCAGGCTGGCCCGCTCGGGTGCTCTCACCGCGGTCGATGTCCCCAAGGTGGAAGATGCAGCCAGTCGCGATCTCACCCGGGCACGTGAAGACACCATCCGTGCTCTTCAATCCGCCAAGTTCCGCCTCAAGGCCTTCTGGCTCCGACACGATATCCGCTACACGGGTCGGGCCACCTGGGACCCGGCCCACCTGAGGTGGCTCTCGGCCGTGGTGTGTCCCACACCAACGCCGCCAATCGTCTTTCAAGCATATGTCCGTGCCGTTCACGAACCGACCGCACGACTCCAGCGTCTCGAACAAGCACTTCAAGACCAGCTCAAATCGTGGCGCTTGCATCCGGTCGTCGAAGCCCTTCAGGCCCTGCGCGGCGTGCAGTTCACCGTGGCCGTGACCATGGTGGCCGAAATTAGCGATCTCACCCGTGTCGATCCCCCACGAGAGCTGATGAAATGCTTGGGCCTGATCCCCGCGGACTATGCCTCCGGTGAGCCGCGCCGGCAGGGATCGCTTACCAAAGCGGGTCACGCCCAGGCCCGAAGAGCCCTGGTCGAAGGCGCCTGGGCCTACCGCTATCCCACCACGGTCAGTCGACACCGACAACTGCGACGCGAAACACCGCCCAAAGTTATCCACGACATCCGTGGGAAAGCCCAGGTCCGGCGGTGTCAACGCTCCCGCCGACTCGTCTCACGAGGCCAACACCCCACCGTGGTCACGGTGGCCATGGCACGGGAGCTGGCCGGATGCATGTGGGCCATGGCCAAGCAGGTGCCGGTCACACCCTACAGCCAAGACGCATGACGATTCAACCGGTCATTGAGAAGGTTTCCAAGGGGCATCGGGAAGAGGCGCAGCCCCGGTGTGGTGTCACCCTCGGCGGCGTGAAGAGGCTTGTAGAAGGACACTCGAGCCGAGAGAGAGGCCGGCACCCGACGGATGCAAGTCAGGTGGTAACCAACCCACAGATAGCAGCAGGATCACCCGTCGTATCTTACTGGCTCCGGCATTTCCGATGCACCGAGGACAAAAACATCATGAAAATCTAAAAAAATCTGCTGTCAACTCTTGACATTGGAAGTCAGAGCAACGCCGGGCGTCAGGCGCGGCTGGAAGCGGGAGCGCAGCGGACGCTGGAAGCCGTCGCCTGCACGCCTTGGTTAG
>Ga0137403_10010570_pt1 | contig 10213 bp, 8 predicted proteins | sample CZOMad2_1_16fung_FD_122057 | JGI IMG/M metagenome (GOLD analysis project Ga0137403, IMG submission 122057) | Vadose zone soil fungal communities from Angelo Coast Range Reserve, California, USA - CZOMad2_1_16fungal (Hybrid Assembly) | ecosystem: Environmental > Terrestrial > Soil > Vadose zone... | reverse complement strand
GGCTCGATGATCAAGCAGCGCAAGGATTCCGCGGCGCAGTTCGCCAAGGGCAACCGGCCGGAGCTGGCCGCCAACGAGAACGCGGAGATCGCCATTCTCGAAGGCTACCTGCCGCGCCAGTTGACCGATGCGGAGCTGGCCGCGCTGGTGCAAGAATCGGTCGCCGGGTCGGGGGCGAAGGGCGCCAGGGACATGGGCGCGGTCATGAAGGTGCTGATGCCGAAGATCGCCGGGCGCGCCGAGGGCAAGCGCGTCAGCGACGCGGTCAAGAGCGCCTTGTCGAAGCTGGCGAATTAACGGTCCAATCGGTACCCGGGACGGCGGACGAGTTTGGCGAGCATCTCCGACGAGAAGCTGCAAGAGTTGCGCGACCGGGTGGACCTGGTCGCGGTGGTGCAGCGGCGCGTGCCGCTGAAGAAGAGCGGGCACGACTGGAAGGGACTCTGTCCCATCCACGGCGAGAAGACGCCCAGCTTCTACGTCATCCCCGACAAGAAGATGTTCCATTGCTTCGGCTGCGGGGTCTCGGGCGACGCGATCAAGTTCGTCATGCAGGTGGAGGGTCGCAGCTTCCGCGAAGCGGTCGAGCAGCTCGCCAACGAAGCCGGCGTGGATCTCACTCCTCCGGACCCGGAGGAAGCCCGCAGGTCGGCGCGCCGCGCGTCGCTGGCGGAGGTGAACGAGAAGGCGTGCACGTTCTACGAGCGCGTCCTCTGGGAGCATCCCAAAGGTGAGATCGCGCGCGAGCACCTGCGCAAGCGCGGCATCACCGAGGACACGGCCAGGGCGTGGCGCCTCGGATACTCCCCCAATCTCTGGGATTCGTTGATCAAGTCCCACGCCCTCAAGGGCGTCGATCCACACCTGGCCGAGGAGGCCGGCCTGGGGGTTCCGCGCAAGAAGGGCCAGGGCCTGTACGACCGGTTTCGTGGCCGGCTGATGATCCCGATCCGCGAAAGCGGCCGCATCGTCGGCTTCGGCGGGCGCCTCATCGAGGGGCAGAGCGAGGCGAAGTACCTCAACTCGCCCGACACGCCGCTCTACCAGAAGGGTCTCACGCTCTTCGCGCTGGATCGGGCCCGCGAGACCATCCGGCGCGAAACCGTGGCGCTGTTCGTCGAGGGATACTTCGACGCCATCGGGCTCCACCAGGCGGGTGTGGTGACCGCCGTCGCCACCTGCGGCACGGCGCTCACGGACAAGCACCTCGAGCTGGTCACCAAGGCCGGGGCCCGGGAGCTGGTCTTCGTCTTCGACGGCGATGCGGCAGGCATGCGCGCCGCCCAGCGCGCCTCGGAGATCGCCGCGGCCCAGGGCGTGCCCGCGCGCGTGCTGGTGCCTCCGGGGGGCGAGGATCCAGACGAGACGGTGTTGCGCGTCGGGGTCCAGGGCTTCCGCGAGATGCTCGGCTCGGCGCAGCCGTCGCTCGAGTTCCTGCTGGATCGTGCCTTGGGGCAGCTGCCGAAAGGTGCGCCGATCGAGGCGCGTGTGCGCGCGGTGGACGCGGTCAAGGGCATCGTCCAGGCGGCGCCCAGCCCCCTCGCCCGCGACCTGTACGTCGAGAAGGTCGCCGAGAAGATCGGAACCGGAGCTGACGCCATCCGGCGCGCGCTCGCTGGAAAGGCCGTCACCCAGCCCGCCGCGAAGCCGTCGCCGAAGGGTGGAACCGCGCCCGAGAAGCCGCTGCCAGTCTCGGTGCTGAAGGCGGAGGTGGTGATCCTCGCCGCCGTCGTCCGCCATCCCGAGCTGGCGCAGGAGCTGGCCCACTCGGGCGCCGTGGGAGAGTTTGCGCACCCCTCGCTGCGCGAGGCGGCGGACGCCGTCTGCTCGGGGCAGGACGCGCAGGGCGCCATCCGCGCGGTGGAGCCGGACTCGCTGCGCCAGCGCCTGCTCGACGCGGTGACCGAGATGGAGCAGGCAGGCGACCAGACTGACGCGAAGCGTCTATCCACCCTGGTGCGAAAACATGCGCAAAGCCTTGCATTGGAGCGGAAGGAGCGCGCTTCGCCACGGGTTCCAAGACCTTGAAACGATCTGAAAAAAAAGGGCGATAAGCCCTTGTGTCCATTAACCTCCAACTTCCCGCTCGCCGCATCCCAATTGGAGTTTACCGAAATGGCCGACAAGAAGTCCGCAGCCGCACGCAAGAAGCACGTCGCCCCGGCAAGGGGCGAGGCGAACAGGGGCAAGCGCGACAGGAAGGCTGCGCCGGAGCGCAGGAAGCTGGCCAAGGCCACGGGAAAGGCCGAGGCTCCGGCCGCCAAGGTGAAGCGCGGCGAGAAGGAAAAGGCGCCGAAGCAGGCAAAGAAGACGGCGAAGGGCGGCGAGGAAGAGACGGACTCCGAGGACGGGCCGGAAGGCGACGAGCCGGAGGTCGAGGTGGTGGTCGCGGACGCCGGCGACGACGACGAGGTCGCAGCCGAGGCGATCGACGAGGACGACGACGAGGACCTCGCCCCGCCCAAGAAGGGCGGCAAGGCCACCGAGCGGAAGGAAGTGAAGGACCTGCTCGCGCTCGGGCGCGACAAGGGCTTCCTCACCTACGACGAGGTCAACGACGCTCTGCCCTCGGACATCGTCTCCTCCGATCAGATCGACGACGTGATGTCGATGTTCGGCGACAACGACATCGCCATCGTGGACGAGGCGAACAAGGTCAAGCTCCCGGAGACCAAGCCGCCCGAGCCGGAGCCGGTGGCGGCCAAGGAAGAGGACACCACCACTCCCCAGGAGAAGGCGGAGCAGGAGGAGGAGGACGCCTACTCCAAGTCGAACGATCCGGTGCGCATGTACCTGCGCAAGATGGGCTCGGTCTCGCTGCTCACCCGCGAGGGCGAGGTGGAGATCGCCAAGCGCATCGAGGACGGCGAGAAGGAAGTGCTGGACGCCGTGCTCCACTCCAGCATCGCCATCAAGGAGATCATCCAGATCGGCGAGCGGCTGAAGAAGGGCAAGATGCGCGTCCGCGAGGTGATCCGCGACGCGCCGGACGAGGACGACGAGACCTTCGACGAGCAGGGACGCACCGAGCAGGTGGTGAAGCTGATCGACAAGATCCGCCGCCTCGACCGCGAGAACGAACATTTCAACGAGTTGATGGGCTCGAAGACCCGCAAGGTCTCCGACGGGAAGCGCAAGGAGTACCGGGACGCGATCGGCCGCAACGAGGCGGCGATGGCGGAGACCCTCTCCGAGGTCAAGCTCAACAAGCGGCAGATCGAGCGGATCATCGAAAACCTCAAGAAGCTGATCGAGCGCGTCGATCAGGTCGAGAGGGAGCTGAGGCAGATCGAGCATCGGCTGGGCGCGCCGCTGAAAGAGCTGAAGTCGTTCCTGCGCGACGCCGAGGACGAGGGCAAGACGGGGCAGGCCGCGCGCAAGAAGCTCAAGACCCTGGGGCTCTCGGAGGACGAGGTCGGCGAGGTGGCCCGCACCATCGCCGCCGCCCCGCGGAAGGTGAAGCGCGTCGAGGAAGAGGCGTTGCTCCCGGTCGACGAGCTGAAGAAGAGCTACGGCGGGATCATCGCCGGCGAGCGGAAGGCGGAGAAGGCCAAGGCGGAGCTGGTGGAGGCCAACCTGCGCCTGGTGGTCTCCATCGCCAAGAAGTACACCAACCGCGGCCTGCAGTTCCTGGACCTGATCCAGGAGGGCAACATCGGCCTGATGAAGGCGGTGGACAAGTTCGAGTACAAGCGCGGCTACAAGTTCTCCACTTACGCCACCTGGTGGATCCGGCAGGCCATCACCCGCGCCATCGCCGATCAGGCCCGGACCATCCGGATCCCGGTGCACATGATCGAGACCATCAACAAGCTCATCCGGACCTCGCGCTACCTGGTGCAGGAGATCGGGCGCGAGCCGACTCCCGAGGAGATCGCGGAGAAGATGGAGCTGCCGCTCGACAAGGTCCGCAAGGTCCTGAAGATCGCCAAGGAGCCCATCTCGCTGGAGACCCCCATCGGCGAGGAAGAGGACAGCCACCTCGGCGACTTCATCGAGGACAAGGCGATCACCTCGCCGTCCGACGCGGTGATCAACATGAACCTCGCGGAGCAGACCCGGAAAGTGCTGGCGACGCTCACCCCGCGCGAAGAGAAGGTGCTCCGCATGCGGTTCGGCATCGGCGAGAAGTCCGACCACACCCTCGAGGAAGTGGGCCAGGATTTCGAGGTGACCCGCGAGCGCATCCGCCAGATCGAGGCCAAGGCGCTGCGCAAGCTGCGCCACCCTTCGCGCTCGAAGCGCCTTCGCAGCTTCGTCGAGAACTAGCCCCGCCCGCCGCGTCGCAGGCTGGACGCTTCTAGTATCGTTCGCTGAGACGCCGCCGGGCTGCATGGCCCTGCGCCGCCACGCAGAAAGCGAGCCCGCTGGCGAGGCACTTCACGTGAAGCGAGACACACGGGGCGGCGCATTCTGCGCGTCGTGTGCTTTCTGATGCGTCGGCGCGAGGGCCACGCACCCCGTCGGCCATCTGCGCGCGTCACACCGAGTCGACACAGCGCACACCGCGCTCCGCGTTGAGTTGCTCAGCGAAGGAACACGATTTGTCCCGGAACTCATGATCAGTTGGAGAGCTGCGGTGGACCGAGCATTGACGCGCCGCGTCCCGTCCCGGAACGAGCGCGAAATGGGACCGTCGGATACCGAAACGAGACCCTGAAACGTCGGCCCGGGTCGGGTTCAGCGCTCCCGTGCTCGGACAACGCCCGCAATGCGGCGCGCTCAGTGTACACCGCCGCAAACACTCCGAGCACGGCGCTCGGCACACCACCGTGTTTTCGATCCCGAGGACCGGGGGGTCGCCACGACGGCGACTCCGAAGGAGCCCGCATCCATGTGATCAATGATGAGGCCCGGGACAAGCTCCCCGACGGAACGAGCGCCGCTGCGCAGCTCGAACTCATTCGGGAACGTCGGCAAAGTGAATTCGAGCTCTCCATTTGATTGGGGACGGATTGCCTGGGGGGCGGACCTCGTACACGTTTTGAACAGGGCCACCTCGAGGACACGGACCGCGCTGGAATGGCAGTTGCCTCGGGACCAGCACACGGGTGGTCCCCCGCCGCCCACGAACAGCCAGACCAGCTCGCGCTCGGCAGAGCGGCTCGGACCAGCGACCACGCGCCGCAGAACTCGTTCCAAGATTTCCGGAACCACTTCCGCCCTCGAGGGCAGCCGGCCGCGCCAGGTGGCCTAGTGCTGAAGCAGCGGCGCGATCCGGCGCAGGTCGCGGACGAAGAGCTTCATCTCGCGGTGGCGGCTCTCGTCATCCGGGGCGCGCAGGATGCACGACGGATGCACGGTGGCCATCACCTTGGGCGCCAGCTGGTGCTCGAGGATCGTGCCGCGCATCTGCGTGACCTTGAAGGTCCTGCCGAGGATCGCCTGCGCTGCCGTCGAGCCGAGGCAGACCAGCACCTCCGGCTGGATCACCGCCAGCTCGGCCAGGAGCCACGGCTTGCAGGCAGCGATCTCCCGCGCATTGGGCTTTTCGTGCAGGCGCCGCTTTCCCCTCGGCGTCCACTTGAAGTGCTTCACCACGTTGGTCACGTAGACCAGCTTGCGGTCGATGCCCGCTTCCTCCAGCGCGCGGTCGAGCAGCTTGCCGGCCGGACCGACGAAGGGTCGGCCAACCTTGTCCTCGGCGTCGCCGGGCTGCTCGCCCACGAACACGGCGCGGGCGGTGTCGAGCCCTTCGCCGAACACGGTCTGCGTCCCCGTCTGGTAGAGGGGGCACGCGGTGCAGCGGGCGGCCGCCGCGCGCAGCTTCTCCAGCGTCAATTCTCCGCGGACCACTGGAACCGGCAGGTGCAGCTCTTCGTGCGCCATACCCGCAAGATACGCACCTTGAGCCCCGATGATCGACCGCTACTTCGAGGTCATCCATCGCCTGGGAAAGAAGCTGTCGGTGGTCCTCTGGCAGCTCCCGCCGCAGATGAGCCGGGCCGACCCCGACCGGCTGGCACGCTTCCTGGAACGACTTCCCAAGGATGGCTTGCGGCACGCAGTCGAGTTCCGGAGCCCGAGCTGGTACTCGGCGGAGGTCTGCGACGTGCTCGACGCCTGGGGCGCCGCGTTCTGCGAGCACGACCTGGTCCGCCTGCGTCCGCCGCGCGTCACCGGCGGCTTCCGGTACCTGCGCTTTCACGGGGCGACCGGGAAGTACCGTGGGCGGTACGGGAAGAGGGCGCTTCGCCCCTTCGCGCAGGATCTGATGACGTGGTCCGGCGACTCGTATGTCTACTTCGATAACGATCAATTCGGCCACGCCATCCGCGATGCGCTGGACCTGAGCGATCTCGTCGGCAAGCCGCTACACTGCGGCGATGCTGTTCGAGACCCGCGCAGGTCCCGTCCGCTTGCGGTGGAATCAACAGGGCCTGACCGCCATCGAGATGCCGGAGCTGCCCCCCCGCGAGCTGCGCGCGGAGCTGGCGAAGCAGAACGGGAACCCGGCGCCGCCCTTCGTCGCTGACGCAGCGCGCCTGCTCCGGAGGCACCTCGCCGGCCAAGCCCAGGACCTCGAGGCGCTGCCGCTCGACCTGTCGGTGCTGGCGCCCTTCCAGCGCGCGGTCTACGAGAAGGTCCGCTCCCTCCCCCCGGGGCGCACTGCGACGTACGGCGAGATCGCCGCGCTCCTGGGCAAGCCTGGAGCCTCGCGCGCCGTCGGGCAGGCGCTGGGACGGAATCCGTTCCTGGTCGCGGTGCCCTGCCACCGCGTGCTCGCGGCTGGCGGCGCTCCAGGAGGGTTCTCCGGTCCCGGCGGGGTGGTGACGAAAGCGCGGCTCCTGGCGTTGGAGGGCGTCACGCTGGCGGTCGATCACGGGCTCAGCTTCGATCCGGTGGCGGCCGTGGAGCACTTGCGCGGCCGGGACCGGCGCCTGGCGAAGTTCATCGATCAGGTGGGGCCCTTCCGGATGCGCCCGGCGGAGCTGCAGAGCCCGTTCGAGGCGCTGCTGGAATCGATCGTCTACCAGCAGCTCACCGGGAAAGCGGCGGCGACGATCCTGGCCCGCGTGGTGGCGCTGTTCCGGCCCCGCCGGTTTCCCCGGCCGCAGGAGGTGATCGACATTCCCGCGGAGAAGCTGCGCGGCGCCGGGCTGTCGCGGTCGAAGGCAGCGGCACTGAAGGACCTCGCCGCCAAGACCTTGGACGGGACGGTTCCCGCTTCGGCCCGCGCGCTGCAGAAGCTCTCGGACGACGAGATCGTCGAACGCCTCACGGCGGTCCGCGGCATCGGGCGCTGGACGGTGGAGATGCTGCTCATCTTCCGCCTGGCGCGGCCGGACGTGCTGCCCGCCACCGACTACGGGGTGCGAAAGGGGCACGCGCGCGTGCGCGGCGCCCGCGAGCTGCCCTCGCCCAAGGAGTTGCTCGCGTACGGGGAGCGCTGGCGCCCGTATCGCAGCGTTGCGAGCTGGTATCTCTGGCGCGTCCTCGATCTGTAACCGTTACGCCAGATCGAAGACCAGGACCTCGGCCGGCTCCGTAGCCTGCAAAGCCAGTGCGCGCTCGTCGCTGACCGCGGCGCCGTCTCCCGCGCCCAGCTTCTGGCCGTTCAGCTCGACCGCGCCGCGCGCCACCTGCACCCAGGCGTGCCGTCCGGATCCGAGTTGGTGGGTGACGCGCTCGCCCTTTCCCAGCAGCGCCCCGTAGACGGCGGCGTCCTGGTTGATCTTCACCGATCCATCGCGCCCGTCCCTCGACGCAAGCAGGCGAAGCGCTCCTTTCCGCTCTTCGGAAGGGAAGTTCTTCTGCTCATAGCCCGCCGCGAGCCCGCGCCGCTCGGGGACGATCCAGATCTGGAGGAAGTGCACCGGGTCGGTCCGGGAGGCGTTGAACTCGCTGTGCGCGACGCCGGTGCCCGCGCTCATGCGCTGCACGTCGCCGGGGCGGATCTCGCCCCCGCCGCCGGTCGAGTCGCGATGCGCCAGCCCGCCCTGGAGCACGTAGGTCAGGATCTCCATGTCCCGATGCGGATGCGTCCCGAACCCCTGCCCTGGCTGCACGGTGTCATCGTTGATCACGCGCAGCGAGCGGAACCCCATCTGGTCGGGGTCGTAGTGGTCGCCGAACGAGAAGGTATGCCAGGAATCGAGCCAACCGGCGCTGGTGTGGAAACGCTCGCCGGCCTTGCGCAACTTGATCATTCCGTCCTCCGACTGCGGGGTTCTGCGCCCGTGCTCCAGCGCACGAGTGGGATGCCCGACCACCTTGTCCGATTCGAAAGCTGGCGCCGCCTGGGCGGCCGGGCGTTATCCTCCAGGAATGATCAAGATTCAGTACTGCAACTCCTGAGGCTACAAACCCCGAGCCGCCCGTGCGGCGGCTGTGCTGCGGGAGGAGCTCGGCCTGGAAGCCGAGCTCGAGGTCGGCGCGCCCGGATCGTTCATCGTGCTCGTCGACGGCCAGCCGGTCGCCGAGAAGAAGTCCGGCGACTTTCCCAGCGAGGACGAGATCGTCTCCGCCGTCCGCCGGAAGACGGCGGGCTGAACCGGCTACGCCCGGTCAGGTCGGCTGCGGCGCCTGCTCCTCCGCCTGCCCGGACTGCCCGCCCGCCTGCTGCTTGGCGACCTCGGCGCGGACCTTTTCCATGTCCAGATCCCGGGCCTTCTTCACGATCTCCTCGAGCACGTTCTGCGGCAGGGCGCCCGGCTGGGCGAACAGCAGCACCTTGTCCCGGAAGATCATCAGGGTCGGGATGCTGCGGATGTTGAAAGCCCCCGCCAGCTCCTGCTCCTCGTCGGTATTGACCTTGGCGAAGGTCACGTCCGGGTTGGCCTCTGCGACCCGCTCGTAGACCGGGGCGAACGCGCGGCAGGGCCCGCACCAAGGCGCCCACCAGTCGATCAACACGATGCCGCCCTGCCCGATGGTCTGCTGGAAACTGTCCTTGGTGATCGTCACCACAGCCATGTGCGTCTCCTCGGCCCCGTTCGATGCACGGCGCCAACGCCAAGGTTCATTCCTCCGGGGCTCCGCCGCTACGGGCCAGGTCCTCGGTCCGGATCCGGGCGGGGTCCATCCCCCGGGCCCGCTTGGTCATGGTCTGGAGGAGCTCGTCGTAGGAAGGGAGCTCTCCCTTGATGAACCGGAGCGGGTTGATGCGAGCGACCACGAAGCTCCTCAGGTACGGCGAGGTGAGCCCCCGCGCCTTCAGCTTCTCCACTGCCTCTCCCACGGCCTCGTCCAGCTCGAGCAGCTTCTGGGCGCGTTCCTCGCGCACGGCAAGCGAGTCGCGCAGCGGCTGTTCGAAATACTGGTCGACCTTCTTCAGGGCGGGAGCGTAGGCCCCGCCCGAGAGCCGCCCCTTCTTCTCGTACGCGAATCCGAGCGTCACCAGCGAAGGCTCCTCGAACTCCAGGGCGAACTCGCTCTCCTTGCGGCCGCCGTCGAGCTGCGAAAGGTCGCGGTACATGCGCACCACCTCCAGCGCCTTCTCGCGCAGGTTGTGCGCCTTCTCGATGTTCAGGGCGAGGATCTGGTAGGCGACCTCCCGCTCGGGAACGACCAGCGCCAGGATGGACTTCGCCCCCAGCTCCTTCAGGGCCGTGAGGCGGTGGCCGCCGTTGGGCGTGCGGAATCCCTCGGGGTCGCGGACCGCGATGATCGGATCGAGGTATCGCCGGGTCTTGTCCATGGCGCGCGTCAGTTTCAGCACGTGCGCGTCGGAGACGTCGCGCTGGAAGACGGTGGGCTCCACTTTGTCCACCGGGAGCGCAGCGAAGAGGAGCGCGTTGCCGCCCAGCGGCTCCCGGTAGGCGGCGAGCACGGAGCCGCCCTCCGCCTCGACCTGGCCGGCGAGCGTCTGCAGCTCGGGAGGCACCGCCTCGAGCCGGAGCTGGGGTGGCAGAAGCCCGGTCGGCTTCAGCTTCACTCCCTTGCGGGCGCGCGGCTTCCCCGACTTCGTCACCGGACGCTTGCGGGCAGTGGGCATGGCCGCGGCAAGTTACCGCCTGCCGCGAGCGTCCGCCAGCGGCGGCAGGATATGGTGCGCCGGCATGCTCGGAGCTCGCGGGCTTCCGCCGACGTACTGGATCCTCTGGACCGGCGCTCTGATCAATCGGCTCGGCGGGTTCGTCATGCCGCTGCTCGCGCTCTATCTCACCGGCGAGCGCGGGCTCTCCGTCGAGCAGGCCGGGCTCGTCGTCTCCCTGTACGGGGCCGGAGCGCTGCTCTCCGGACCGCTGGGAGGCTTCTTCGCGGACCATTC
>Ga0137403_10010569_pt1 | contig 10215 bp, 6 predicted proteins | sample CZOMad2_1_16fung_FD_122057 | JGI IMG/M metagenome (GOLD analysis project Ga0137403, IMG submission 122057) | Vadose zone soil fungal communities from Angelo Coast Range Reserve, California, USA - CZOMad2_1_16fungal (Hybrid Assembly) | ecosystem: Environmental > Terrestrial > Soil > Vadose zone... | reverse complement strand
TGCCGCCGGAGCTGGAATCTGACGGAACGACTGCACGATCTTTCGGGCGATGTTGCTGGTCATCGGGGAACCGCCTTGGTGGACATCCTGCAGCGCGGCGAGCAGTTCCTCGCGCGGCGTTTGCTTGAGCAGATAACCGGTCGCGCCCGCTGCCAACGCGTTATAAATATGATCCTCGTCTTCATAGACCGTTAGCATAACGAACTGCGTGTTCGGCAATGCGGGCTTTAACTTCTTCACGGCATCTACTCCGCTTTTGCCGGGGAGGTTTATGTCCATAAGAACGACGTCGGGCTTTCTCTCTTCAAGCGGAGCAAGCGCGCTTTCGGCGTCACCCCATTCGCCCACGAGATGGAAGTCGGCGGCCCGACTAACCCAGGATGCCAGCATCTTCCGCACGTGCGGGTCGTCCTCCACAATTGAAACGTCAATCGCCATAAGCTACTTGTAACTCATTCCTTTGGAATTGGCTGTCGCTTATTTTGGCTACACGCAAAACCGCAGCCGCCTTTCTGATACCACATTCTGGTTCGACCGTGCGCCTTTGAACTCTTTCGTCTTTGCATTGGAACTTGTTTGCATAGTTACGGCTGGGCTCTCCGCTGCTGATCAATGTCCTGTTTGATGGCTACTGTAAACGTTGTTCGCGTGCCCCCTCCTGGCGCGGTACGCCACACGCAGCTGCCTCCTATATCCTCCATCCGCTTCTGCATGTTCGGCAGGCCATGGCCGGATACGGAACGCTGACCATCTCCTAGCTGGGCCGCCGCCGACTTGTCGGGGTTCCATTGGAAACCGCGCCCATTATCATCCACGACCAGCACGAAATCGGTGGGTCGCAGCTCGAGGGAAATATCCACCTCGGTCGCCTGGGCGTGCTTGACGACATTGTTTAGCGCCTCTTTGAAGGCCAGGAAAACATTGTGCCGAACCTCGGCGCTCAGCGCCAGGGGTGGGAGTTGCACAGGCACCTTGAGCCGGCAGCGAATCGACGCCGTACCCAGGTACTGTTGGGCAAACCGGCCGATGTAGGCTGCCAGGCTGTCCAGCGTATCGTACTTGGGGTTGACCGCCCAGACGATTTCGTCCATCGCCCGCGTGATTTCGCGCGCAGTGCTGTGGATTTGATCAGTATCGGTCGCGGCTTGCGTCAGACCTTTAACTTCGCTGCGGACTGATTCGCTGAGCATGCTGATGCGCGTGAGGCTCGCGCCTAAGTCATCATGGATGTCGCGAGCGATGCGGGCCCGCTCGCGTTCCAACGCGCGCTGCTCAAGCTCAGCGTTCAATCGGCGAATTTCCTCCTCCGCCCGTCGTCTTTGGGTCACGTCCAGGCTCACTCCCGCCATTCGAACAGCTTTGCCCTCTTCATCGTAAAATGCTTTGCCGCGGGCCGCGATGTCATGAACTGTGCCGTCCGGCCACAGGACACGAAATTCCAGGTTAAACTCGCTCTTTTGCTGGACGGCCGATACAATGGCCCGATTCACCTGCTCCCGATTGTCTGGATGAACGCATTTCAGAAATCCTTCGTAAGTGTCGTCAAATTCGGCGCGCCGAAGTCCAAATTGAGGATACATGTATTCGTCCCAACTCAGTTTTCTGCTGAGAAAGTTCCAATCCCAAGTGCCGGTTTGCGCAGCCTCAAGCGCCAATCGCAGGCGTTCCGCGCTTTCGCGCAGAGAAACGTCACGTTCGTGAATCAAACTGAGCATGTCATTGAATGAATCGGTCAGCAGGCCCAACTCGTCCTGGCCATATTTTTTGGCCCGCACGGAATAGTCTTTGCGGTCAGAGACTGCTTTGGCGGCGCTGGCCAATTCCAGGATCGGTTGAGAAATGGCCCTCTGCAACGCCGTCGAAAGTGCAAAGGCAAGGAGGAATGAACCGGCCATGACCAGAATAACAATACCGCCATAAAGCCGAATCAGAGCATGCATGGCCTCCAAATCTGATTTTAGGTAGAGCGTGCCTAATCGCTGGCCTTCTTTAACGACAGGTTCGAAGAAAACCAGGCTGTCCTTAGCAAACCGAGGGCCGTCCGCACCGGGGCGCGTTGGAAACGTCTGCGCCGCTTCGTTAACGGCAAATTTTACGAAGAGTCTTCCCTCCTTATCATAAAGCGCGGCAGCCACAATGTTTCGCATGGATTTCAATGAAGCCAGCTTTTTTCTTGCTTCATCTTCGTCGATATACGCTACGGCCCCTGTGCAGTTCGCCGCGACGACTTGCGCCAGCGTGGCGAGATTCCCTGTCATCTGCCGGCGAAAAGTGATTAAGTCGTAAGCGACGAACGCCAGGCAGGTCAACGACAACACAATGCTGCTGGTCAACATGATGACCGAAGTCAATTTCCGCTTGATCGGTACGTCCTGAAATAACATGTACGGTTTCTTACCTTTTTCTATTTTTCTCGGCCAGTTCCAGCAAGGTCGCGCTGAGCTTGATATTTGCCGCCTTGGCCGCGTCGTGGTTTATGATGAATCGAACTTTGTTTTCAACGATTACGAACTGAATTATTCCGCCGTTCTGGCAAAACCGGTCGCTTTCACCCACCGTCAAAACATGCCGGCCCTTCAAATCGGCAAATATTCTGCCCAGCTTTCCCGATTCGGACTGGCTGACGAAAAGAATATGGCAGATTTTATTCTTTTCGTCAGCCAGGTTGATTATACTTTCCACGCTGCTATAAAACTCCACTGCCAGTTTGCGCTCCTGAACGATTTCGTTGCGGACGGCTTCAGCCAGACTTTTCCCGAATGGGTCGCTGCCCAGCACGCCAATGGTAATGGGCGTTTTGGCCTCGGGAAACGCATTCGTCGGCCATTTGACGAACAAGGCGAATTTGCACAAAAAAGCCGCCTTCAAATCATATTCCTTTGCGACTTGCCCGCGGGCAGACAGGCCGGCAAGACTCAGGCAGGAAACGAGCATTGCGCAGAGAGCCCGGCGAACAAGATTGGCCGGGCGCGCAAATGAAAAACGTCCGCCCTTCGAAGCAGCAAATTCCGGGGGATTGGAACCACCCCTTAGAAACGCCATGTGACCTTTACGAATGCGCCGCGTTGAATCTCGTGGCGCGAAGTTGGGAATCCAAATTCAGGATGCTGGCGATCCAAAAGATTCTGGCCGACGACGGACAACTCCAGGTTCTTGACCGGCATCCAGCTCAGGCGCACATCTAATTCCAGGTAGCTCGGCACGGTGCCTCTTACCCCATTGGCGATATTCTGAAGCACATCGACATAGCGCAGCGCGGCGTCCAGCTCCACGTCGCCCGGCAAGTCGATCGACGAACGGACTGAAAACTGGTTCTCGGGATCGCTGCCTTCGCCGCGGGCCTGGTTGAAATCCAGGCTTCCCGGTTTCAGCCGAATATGTTCCTGCAAATACGTGTAGCCCGCCTGCCAGCGCCACCAGCTTGTCATTTGATAACTGCCGGCCAGTTCCGCTCCGTAAGACTCTCCTTCCAAACCGTTGCCAACGGTAAAAGGCGGCCCCGACGGCGAACCCGGCTCGAGGCTCCGCAAGTTGTCATAATCGTTGTAGAAGGCCGCCAGCGAAAACGAGAGCCGGTCAATCGGTCGAACGCGATAGCCCAGTTCGTACGCACGCAACTCTTCAGAAACAAATTCCGGACCGCCGGCCAATGCAAAAGGAGGAGGAGGGGAATTGTTGGGAACAAAAAAATCCTGATCAATTCGCGACGGTGTCCGCACCGCGCGCGAAATGGCGGCCCAGAGGGTTTGCCGGGAAGTCACGGTCCAGGAAAGACGCCCGCTGGGCTGAAATTCAAATCCGCTAAAATCGTTGTGCTCGAATTTTGATCCCAGCGTCAGCCGCAAGCGATCGCGCACCAGGGTGATCTCATCCTGAACAAAGGCGCTGAACAATTGGAATGAGAGTTGCGCCGGGAGAAATGCAAAGTTGGGCGTATTGGCGACACGGTCTTCGGAGAGCCGGTAGTTGAGTCCCCAGACGATGTCCTGTCGTTCGCCTAATGGAAAGCGATGTTGTAAATCGAAGTCATAGGTGTCCAGATCCTCCGCAAACGTCAGGGGAACCTGGCGATGCGTCCGGTCGTAATAAAACTGAGCTTTCAGATCGCTTTCTTCCGAAAACGTGTGTGACCAGCGGCCGAGCAGATTACCGCCCGCAACTCGTATGTCCCCGTTGGCAGGTTGATTGATCGCGCCGCCGTAACCATCGCCCTGGACGGTCAGTTGGTTGGCTTCGCCCGGATACCAATCCACGCGAAACCCGCCCTGTCCCATTTGCCAGGCATCCTGGCCGTCGACGCCGTTCGGAAGCGGCGTGTCATCGCGATCAAAATATTTTGTGTAAACCCGGTAGTAGGCGTTCGTGCCCAGTTGACCGCCATATCGCACGCCGCCAAACGCCCGCTGTTCCGTCCCGCCGCCGCCATAAAGCAAGAAGCCCTGCGTATCTCGGGCGCTTTTGGTCAGGATGTTGATTACGCCATTGACCGCGTTGGCGCCCCAAACCGTTGCGCCCGGTCCGCTGATGACCTCAATCCGGTCTATGTCCTCCAATACTGTGTCCTGCACGTCCCAAAAAACACCGGAGAACAGAGGCGTATAAACACTTCGTCCATCGATCAGGACGAGCAACTTGTTGGCGGTCGTGCTGTTGAACCCGCGCGCGCTGATGGCCCACTCGTGTGAATCGACTTGCGCCACTTCCAGATTGGGCGCCAGCCGCAATGCTTCCGGCAGGCTCGTTGCCCCGGATCGGCGTATATCTTCCTGGGTGATGACGGTAATGGCAGATGCGGCTTCCGACAATTTTTCGGCCTTTTTAGAAACCGAAGTCACCATCACCTCCATGAGTTCTTTCAGCGATTTTTCCTTCAAATCATCCGGGTTCAATTGGCCGGAAGAATGGCCGACACGATTCGTTTCTTCAGCGAGCATGGACGTTTGCGCGGTGCACAAAATCACCAGGACAGCTAAACACCAAGGCCACTGAGTTCGCTGGCCAACCCGATAACCATTTGACAGGATTTTTAGTACGCGAGGTTGCATGAATCATTATTGCGATTACATTTCCGTTGACTTTTTAGAGGGGGAAGCATTTCGGTAGGCTTTGAAAATGGCCATAGTGTTAGATCGCGGTCATCGAATTTCCAGAAGAAGCGCTTGGCAGCAAGCGGTAGCAGTGCTCGGCTAGAACAACGCTTTGTCCGTGGGACACAGGCGATTCAAACAAAGCTGTTCCCACTCGTAAAGTAAATTCGCGATGGACGGAACGAACCGTGATGCGGTTCGGCCGACAAGCGATTGCGAAGGATTGGGCTACTTAGCCCAATTGGATGTTCACCAGGCATTGCCCTGCGCAAACAACTGACCTAATGAGCCTGCAATCGATAGAATTGAATGGGGAAGTTCGGAGCGTTATTGTCTTCAAATTCGAAAATCCGATTGATGACGGATGTCAGATTGGTTAACTCAACCCAACTCGCCAGGTTCGTTGAAGCTTGAATGGAGTAGCTTGGGCCAATCACCCCCGAACATTGCAAGCGCAGGTGACCATTCAAGAGAAGAGTCGTGGAAATAATCGACGGCGGCGTCATTTCAAAAGCGCCGATATCACTGGTGCCGTAGCGAGCAACGCCGCGCTGGTCGGTTGGCAAACTGGCGGCGCTATTGCCAGCGTCAATCGCCTGGCTGTTTTGCAGCAAGGCCATGGTCAGCGTGGAACCGCCGTTGTCGGCCAAGGGGCCCAAACGGGGGTTGGTATTGTTCAAGCTGCCAATGCTCGTAAAGTTGCAACTCAAATCTGAACTGATGTTGTTTCCGCCATCGGTGACCGTGCCGAAAGCATTGGTGCCGGAAGAACTGTTGGCAACGATGGTGTTTTTCAACGTCACCACCCCGGCATTGTTTCGAAGATTCCCCCCCAAACGATTCCCGTCTGTATTTCCGGTTCCGCCAGTGCAGCCGTTGCCGAATAATGTCGCATTGATCAAATCCACCGTGACACCACTATTGTCGACTGCACCACCGCTGCCACTGCCACCGTTGCCGTCAACGCCACCGCCGGTACCGCCGGTGCCACGATTGCCCCCATTGCCACCCGCGCAGCTATTGCTGACAAAGGTGCTGTTGACGACCGTTAATGTTCCGGCCACCGTGGAAACCCCGCCGCCTGACGCTAACCCGCCGTTGCCGCCGTTACCCGCGCTGAAACTTAGAAAACCGTCGCCTCCATTACCGCCACGTCCACCCGTTGCGCTATTTCCGAAGAACGTGCAATTCGTCACATTCACACTACCGGCATTGTTATAGATGCCGCCCCCCGCTCCGGCATTGCCGGACTGACCATTACCGACCGGGGCCGGTGCGGTACCATTCGCCCCATCACCACCTCGGCAACTGTTATTGGAAAAGCTGGAATTAAGGAGGGTCAGGCTACCCACGTTATTGTAAACGGCGCCTCCTAACCCGTTGGCCGAATTGCTGGCGGAATTACCGGAAAACACGCTATTGGATACCACCAATGTTCCACTGTTGTAGATAGCACCGCCGTTGGTGCTCGTACCGTTGGCCAAAGTAAGATTGTAAACCGAGAAATTGACCGCCGCGTTGACCGTGAAAAGGCGGACAGCGTTATTTCCGCTGATAGTAACGGTGTGCCCGGTCGCGTCCAGGGTCGTGTCTGCAGAAATGCTTTTTGTGGTGGTAATCGTAATTATCCCATCGCAGGCGAAGTTCACCAGTCCACCGCCACTCAAAGCCGCATCCAGATTCGATTCCGTGCAGTTGGTGACGGTGCCAGCCGCGTGGTTCTTCCAGACTGCCATCAGGGTCAAGCCCAGAATGGTGAGATAGCAAACCGGGCGCTTAATCAAGCTCCTCGGGTTCATACGGATGTTAACTGCAAGCGAATCGGCACATTTGCGCCAAGCTGCAACGACGAAGCCATGGACAGATCACTACTACTTAATACCAGATTATTACCTGCATGTCAAAGACACAGTTCTGCGGATCGACCGGTAATTCGCACCACTTTGCGCTACTTTACATGGATTTTCCCAGGGGCTCGCGCCGTCGGTCCTCGAAGCCGGCGGTCAAACTGCCCTCCGTTCTTTGAAATCTTAAACCGGACAAAAGTCCCTTGCGACGAGTCTGCGACGGCACGCATTTGTCACCCTCCTACCATAGCGCATGCCGATTCGTGCAGGCAGTTTTGTAAAGTCTCTCAAACCGTCTCGGCTTCTCGCATCCAACGGCGCAACCGCTCGACGTCGGCGGGCATAGCGCGGGCGGCGGCGAGCAGCACAAAGCCCAGGACCAGGCAGAGCAGGGGGATGAGGTACATGGCATGGTGAAGTCCGGCGGCTTTGAATTGCTCGGTCATGGCCGTGGCTCCCGCCTGCGCCATGGCCTTTCGAGCCAGATGGTCGCTGAGCCAGCCGGTGATAGGAGGACCAAAGCTCGCACCAAACACGTACATGGCGCAGAAATAAAGGGCCATTGCCGTCCCTCGCAAAGCAGGTTCGATCACCTCTTGAATCGCCGCATAAACGCCTGCGTAATAAACGAACATCAGTAGAGAACCGCTCCCCATCAATAGCATGAATGTTGGGACCGCACCGGCCGGTTGCTCGATCGCGAAATAGATGCAGGGCGTCGCCAACAACATGGCGATCGCTGCTACCAGAACGCGGCCCCCGGTTCGCCTTTTACCCACCTGATCGGCTAACCAACCGCCCGCCACTAATCCAATGACGCCAACGGCGCCAAGCACAACGGCGGCCGTGAAAGTAGCATCCTTGAGACTCAAATGATGGTAGCGACTGAGGAAGGCGACCATGAAGGAGTTAACGGCGTACATATTAAAATTGTGGAGCGCCCCGGACGCGATAATCCATACCATGGTTGGTAGGCCAAAGATGAGCGCGTACGGAGAACCAGCTCGGCAACGGCCGGCATTGTTCGCCTCTTCAGCAGCGCCCCTCCGAGGTTCGCGGATTGCCAGCGAGAGGGCCGCGAGGGCGACACCGGGCAAGAAAGGGATATAAAACGCAGCCCGCCACCCATAAGAATGAGCAATTCTGCCGCTTAGCCAGAAACTCAGGAATACACCAACTGGCAGACCCAGCATGAAAAAAGAGAGTGCGCGGGCGCGTTGATATAATGGGAAGAGATCGCCGATCATCGAGTTAGAAGCTGGCGCGCAGGTTGCCTCGCCCGCCCCGACACCGAGCCGCGTGACAAACAACGACCAATAATTCCAGGTAAGACCCGAAGTAGCAGTGAGCAAACTCCAGACCGCAACACCGATGCTCAACAGCCGGGTGCGCGCCCATGAGTCCGACAACCGGCCTAGAGGCACACCGATAAGAGCATAAAAGAGAGTAAAAGCTGTGCTTAGCCAACCCATCGTCGAATCGTTCAAAACCCACTCTTTGCGGAGCGGTTCCATAATCGCCGCAGGTATTTGGCGGTCATAAAAATTCAGGGCATTGATACCGAACAAAACGCAGAGGGCAAACCACGCACTCGCTCGCTTATTAGTGGAAGTTTTCATCTATGACCTCAGTTTGTCAGACCGCTAACGCGATTTTTTTCGATCCCCAGGAGGGCGGTCCGGCTGGCGGCGCGAACCAGATGGATGAGCCGGCTAAAGCGCTCATCCTTGGTTACGCCTTGCTTGTATCTCGCGTAAATCTGCTGGACGATGACGGCGATTTTGAACAAGCCGTAGGCGTGATAAAAAACCGGGTGCTCAATGGCGCGACCACTTCGCTTTGAGTAATACTCGAGCAACTGTTCGCGATTCAGATTGCCGGGCAAGGTTGTCACGCCAAAGGATTGTTGCTGCCATTCGGCGGGATCACCGGCATCAACCCAGTAGCCGAGAGTCGAACCCAGGTCCATCAGCGGGTCGCCAAGGGTGGCCATTTCCCAATCGAGCACAGCCTTGATTCGCCAGGTGGTCTGCAAAGCGGGGTCGAGCACAAGGTTGTCGTACTTGTAATCATTGTGGATAAGGCAGGCGCCTGATTCGGCCGGCATGTGCTGAGTGAGCCAAAGCGCAACGCGGTCCATTTCGGCAATATCATCGGTGCGGGCATTCTGGTAGCGCCGGGTCCAACCCTCGACCTGGCGCGCGACGTAGCCATTCGGTTTCCCCAAATCGCCCAGACCAGCGGCGGCGTAGTCGAGAGCATGAATCTCGACCAAATTTTCGATGAAGCTCTCCGAGAGCTGACGCATTCGAGTGGGCGGCAGTTCGAGCCCGGAAGGAGGCTGCGCGCGGAGGATGATTCCCGTGACCCGTTCCATGACATAAAAAGGGGCGCCCAGGATGGATTCGTCTTCGCAATAAGCGAGGGGTCTTGGAACCTTGGGGTAAAGTCCGCAAATGTGGGAAAGGATGCGATACTCTCGGCCCATATCATGGGCAGTTTTGATTTTGGCGCCAAAGGGCGGACGCCGCAACACCATCTGACGATCGCCCACATGAATCAGATAAGTGAGGTTCGAGTAGCCCTTGGGGAACTGCTCGACCGAGAGCGGCCCAGCGAGATCCGGGAGGCGAGTTTTGAGAAAGGCCTCGAGCTTCGGTGCGTCCAGTTCTTCACCGGAGCGCACCGGTCGGGGTTGGTCGAGAATGTCACTCTGCATCACGCGGAGATGTCCACGCCGTAGGGTTTGAGCATCATCCGGGCGACGACGGTCTTATGGACCTCATCGGGGCCATCGTAGATTCGCGCAGCACGTTCGTGGCGAAACCAATGGGAGAGCAAGGTATAGTCGGTGATGCCTAAAGCGCCGTGGACCTGGATCGCACGATCCAGGACTTTCTGGAGCACGCCAGCCACGTAGAATTTTATGAGAGAGATCTCCAATCGGGCGGCGCGACTGCCTTCGCGATCGATTTTGGCGGCCGTATCCAAAACCATCAAGCGAGAGGCATTGATCTCGGCGCGGCTTTCGGCAATCCACTCCTGAACTATCTGGCGCGTGGCGAGCGCTTTGCCCGGCGAAAGCAGCCGTTTGGCGGCGTGCTGGCACATCATCTCAAACGCCCGCTCACAAATGCCGATCCACCGCATGCAATGATGAATGCGGCCCGGGCCTAATCGATGCTGCGCGATGGCGAAGCCTTTGCCTTCCTCACCCAGCAGGTTCTTTTGCGGCACGCGGCAGTTTTCGTAACGGATCTCCGAGTGGCTGGTGTAATCCT
>Ga0137403_10010568_pt1 | contig 10216 bp, 8 predicted proteins | sample CZOMad2_1_16fung_FD_122057 | JGI IMG/M metagenome (GOLD analysis project Ga0137403, IMG submission 122057) | Vadose zone soil fungal communities from Angelo Coast Range Reserve, California, USA - CZOMad2_1_16fungal (Hybrid Assembly) | ecosystem: Environmental > Terrestrial > Soil > Vadose zone... | reverse complement strand
AAGTGATCGAAGGCAATACACCGATGCGGCGCTGGGGACGTCCGGAAGATATGGCGGGCGTGGCCCTGTATCTGGCCTCGCGTGCCAGCGGTTTCGTTTGTGGATCGACTGTGGTGGTCGATGGCGGGCTGGCGACGACAGGATAAGTTGGAGCTGAGCGCGTGCCAGCTTCCCCCTACCCCAGTTCAAAGGTGGTGACGCCGAATACCCGCTCCAGCCGCAACGGCGGGATCGCGCCGGTATACATGCGCGCAGTCTCGAACACTGGCGCGAGCCCCCGGCCTTGCGCCAACGCGACTGCGTCGCGGTTGATGCTGGGAACGTCGAGGAAGATCTCCCCGCCGCCAACGCTAGCCAGCAAACTCGACAGGACCACCTCGGCGGTGGCGCGGTCGTCGGCCACCAGCGGCCCGACTTTGTTGCCCTTGCAGCATGGACGGATCACGCCCCAGCCGACAAGGGCGCCATCGCGCACAAGGGCGCAACCGACATGCCCGGGCGCGCCGATCCAGGCGCGCAGGAACGCGGGGCGCGGAGCTGGAAACACCGTCGCGTCGTACGCTTCTACAGCCGTCAACGGGACATCGGCTAGCGCCATGACGCCAGCCTGCGGTGCATCCGGGGCCGCGACGATGCCGCCGTAACGGACGTTGGCATAAGCGAGCTCGAACCCGGACTTTCTGTAGTTCTGCTGCTGCGCCACCACGCCATCGAGCCCGATCACGCGTGACCCGGCGTGCGCAATCGCCGCATCCCATATGCGCAGTCCATAGCCGCGCCCGCGCAAGTCCTCTCGCACGATGTAGAAGCCGAGGAAAGCGAAGCTTGCGCTGTAATTGACGCAGGCGACGGTCGCGGCCGGAGCGCCATCGAGCTCGCCGATCAAGAAGCCTTCTGGATCGACCGCGGCGAAGCAGGCCTCGTCGCCGAGGCCGGGGTTCCAGCCTTCGGCTGCGGCCCAGTTCACCGCTATCGAGATTTCGTCCGGCCGCATCGTCCGGATGCTTAGATCGTTCATGGCGGGCGATCGTACAAATGGACTCATGAAACCGAGATTACCGCCAATGCGCCGTTCCCCGCAAACAATAGAACGCTCTGGCGCGGCGCTGCCGTTCGGTGGAGATCGTTGCTATCGAGGGATGATCATCACTTGAATCCTTCAATCAGCGTCCTCCAGCCGAACGCATCCTCCCGCATCAGCAGCACAATGCCAAGCGCTGCCAAGTGCTGTGGCAATTCGCAATCGCGACGAGCGTTCATATTGCTGACAAACGAGGCGACCGCGTTTCTAAGATCGTCGCGGTCCAGATAATCGAGAGCTCGTTGCTTGCACCGCTCGACATATTTGTCGCGCGGCAGGTCAGTTATCAGGGAACGATCCATTTTCGCCTCCCCAGCCAATGACTGCTTTCAATAACGGCAGATTGAAATGGAATCGATTTGACTTGTCTGTTGGAACGGCGACAAACAGACGCTTTTTGAGTTGCCGTGTGGGAATTCGGACACAGATGCGCGCTCCAAAGCTTTTAGGAACTGCCTTTTTCCACAGGCCCGCCCTCCAGGGGCGGCCGACACCACACATCCGATAGCGTTCACTTGGTGCACTCATCGCACTGGCGGACGATTCCGTAATGGCCCTGAAGGCGGACACCATCAAATATGAGTTCTAACGCGATACAGCACGGTTCCGCTTGATGGCACGAATGCGTGTTCGCGCCCTGCCAGGGAACGTCGCCGTCATGCTTTCTGTTCTGAATAGAAACAACATTCGAAATCGCGCCAGAGCTTCAAACGTCAAAGATGCGGTTTTCTGCGACATCAACTCGTCTTCTTTCTTGACGCGAAGGTGCACGCAGAAAAGTTGAAAGAGGTCAGGACGCATCGGCTAGGGCGAGAAGCCCGCCATGGCCACTCGCGTCAATTCTCGCGCGACTGGGCCGTGTCCGGTTATCGAGGCATATCGGAAGGGCCGAACGCGACGTCCAGGCGTCGGCGTGGTTCAAAGCGCCCGAGACTGGACTTTCGAAATCAATGCGCGCCGAAATCCGCCCGAGTGCCGTAATGAAGAAAGGTCAGTTTCGGATCACTTCCGGATCATGCATCGCGGCAAGCAGAGCTTCTCCATCTTCCCGGTCGGCAAGGCAGCATCATTGTAGGCGAACGCCGCGAGGCACCGAAGCCGACTGAGAGGTCGGAAATTCGACCGCGCCGGTCTGGATTCGTTCGGTGATTGGGATAAGCTTGTCATAATTCGCAAAAATCAGAAAACGCCCGGGAGGACATGATGCTCGACACCACGCTTAACGCGCGCGTCCAAGTTTTCCTCGACAAATTCGAAGCGGCGCTTGCAAAAGGCGATCTCGACGCCGCTGTGGAAATGTTCGCTCCGGAATGCTACTGGCGCGACCTCGTTGCCTTCACCTGGAACATCAAGACCCTGGAAGGCCGCGATCAGGTCCGCGACATGCTCAGCTCCTGCCTCGCGCGCGTGAAGCCGCGCGAGTGGAAAGTCGCCGAGGGTGAGACAGCAACCGAAGCTGGCGGCGTGACCGAGTCCTGGATCTCGTTCGAGACCGAGGTCGCGCGCGGCTATGGACTCATCCGCCTGCAGAACGGCCAGATATGGACGCTTCTGACGACGATGGTCGAGCTGAAGGGCAATGAGGAAAAGGCCGGCTTCACCCGGCCGCTCGGTGCCCGGCACGGCGTCAATCCCGGCGGCAAAACCTGGAAGGAATTGCGCGACGAGGAAACCGAGCAACTCGGCTTCAAGACCCAGCCCTACGTGCTCGTCATCGGCGGCGGCCAAGGCGGTATTGCGCTCGGCGCGCGGTTGCGCCAGCTCGGTGTGCCCACCATCATCATCGAGAAGAACGCCCGCGCCGGCGATTCCTGGCGCAACCGCTACAAGTCGCTCTGCCTGCACGACCCGGTCTGGTACGACCATTTGCCCTACATCGACTTCCCGAAGAACTGGCCGGTGTTCTCGCCCAAGGACAAGATCGGCGACTGGCTGGAGATGTACACCAAGGTCATGGAGCTGAACTACTGGACCGGCACCACGGCCAAACACGCCGATTGGGACGACGCCAACAAGGAATGGAACGTCGTCGTCGAGCGCGATGGCAAAGAGATCAGGCTCAAGCCGAAGCAGCTCGTCTTTGCGACCGGCATGTCTGCCAAGCCGAACATGCCGCAATTCAAGGGCATGGACACCTTCAAGGGTGAGCAGCACCATTCCTCGCGCCATCCCGGTCCAGACCGCTACAAGGGCAAGAAGGTGGTCGTGATCGGCTCGAACAATTCCGCGCATGACATCTGCGCCGCGCTGTACGAGGCCGGCGTCGACGTGACCATGGTGCAGCGTTCGACCACCCATATCGTGCGCTCGGATTCGCTGATGGAATCCCTGGGCGACCTCTATTCCGAGCGCGCCGTCCGCGGCGGCATGACGACAGCGAAGGCCGATCTGATCTTCGCCTCGCTGCCCTACAAGATCTTGAATCAGCTTCAGAAGCCTGTCTACGACAAGATCCGGAAGGACGACGCCGATTTCTATGCGGGGCTGGAGAAGGCTGGCTTCCGGCTTGACTTCGGCGACGACGATTCCGGGCTGTTCATGAAGTACCTGCGCCGCGGCTCCGGGTATTACATCGACGTCGGCGCCTCGCAGCTCATCATCGACGGCAAGGTCAGGCTGGTCGCGGGCCAGGTCGAGGAAATCACGCCCAACGGCGTCAGGCTCGACAACGGCAACGAACTGCCGGCCGATGTGATCGTCTACGCCACCGGCTACAGCTCGATGAATGGCTTTGTTGCCGATCTCATCAGCCGGGAAATGGCAGACAAGGTCGGCAAGGTCTGGGGGCTCGGCTCGAATACGACCAAGGACCCCGGTCCATGGGAAGGCGAACAGCGCAACATGTGGAAGCCGACGCAGCAGGAAGGCCTATGGTTCCACGGCGGCAATCTGCACCAGTCGCGCCACTACTCGCAATTCCTTTCCTTGCAGCTGAAGGCGCGTTACGAGGGTATCCCGACGCCGGCCTATGGCCTACAAACCGTCTATCACAAGGCCTGAGGTTTCATACCACACAGCGGGGCCGCGGGAAGTTAGTCCGCAGCGGGGCGGGACAGCGCAAGTGGCCATCAATCGAAGGTTCAACGAAAGCGAATTATTTTCGTACGCAGGACGTCCAAATCAGCTTGAACGACCACGCGACATTGGACTTTGCATAGGCAACCACCGCCCGCGTCGACAGCCTGAGAACCAGACAACTCAGAAACGAGGATAGCTTCAGAAACTCTTGCACAAGGAGTCTACTGCCGAAACTGCAGTGCGTGCTCCTTACCGTGGATTAATGAGCGAACGTGTCGATTGCCGTTTCGCGACGGAGCATGCCATGCTCATCATTTTGTGCCTCTATATCGTCGCCCTCTGGGCCATCTTCTCAAAGTTCAAGCTAATGCGTTGGGGATGGGCACCCGGCTCCGTTGCGGTGTTGGTCGGATTGGTGATTCTTGCGACATTCCTCGCTCTCTTTAATTACCTCACGCCGTCCGGAAGGTTGACCGTCACGGGCCGGGTGGTGGAGGTGACGCCGAATGTATCAGGACAGATCATCGCCATTCCGGTCAAACCCAATGCGCTGGTGAAGACTGGTGACGTGTTGTTTCAGATCGACCCGGCGCCGTTCAAGTACAAGGTTTCGCAACTGGAGGCAGCGCTGGCGGGCGCACGCCAACAGGTCGAAATCCTGAAGGCGAATTATCTGCAGGCTACCGCCAATGTGGCCGGGTTGACCGCGCAGGTCACGTTCAACGCAAAACGTCTGGGCGATATCCAACAGCTGGCAGCGGAAGACGCCAATACTCAGTTTCAGGCACAGGACAGAAGGAACGCATACGAAACGGTTCTGGCCCAACTCGACGCAGCCAAGGCGGCGCAACAGAGCGCCAAGCTTGCGATGGATTCAGAGATCAGCGGAACGAACACCACTGTCGCGCAGATCCAGGCTCAGCTTGAAAATGCCAATTGGGAATTATCACAGACGACGGTACGCGCGCCCGCCGATGGCTATGCGGCGCTCATAACGGCATCTGTCGGCGATCGCGCCTTGCAGCAACAGGGCGCGATGTCGTTCATCGTCGAGAGCGAGATCACTCTGGTTGGTCTGTTTTCTCAGAACGGTTTCGAAACCGTCAAGGACAGTGCGCCCGTCGATATCGTGTTCGACAATTTGCCGGGCCGCATTTACCACGCCAGGGTGATCGCGATTCCCAAAGGTATTGGGCAGGGACAAGTGGCGGTGTCTGGAACGCTGGCTAAAACCAGCGCACTCGGCGGCGCCACGGTGTTCCCGGCGGAGATCTCCATTCCCGACGATATGAGCCGTGACTCGCTCCGACTTGGAATGTCGGGCAGCGCCACCGCGTTCTCACCCAAGGCCGGCGTGATCGGACTGCTAGCGTCCATTCTGGTGTGGATCAGCTCTTATACCGCGTACCTCTAGCAGGGACCCATAACCGTCGGCGCGGGTTGTCAGTCTCTGCCGGCGGTGCCCTCTTGATGGGACAACGCGGTATGGGTCCCCGGCGTTCGCCGGGACGAGAATAAGCGTTTTTGCGTGGCTATATTATAGGTCTCGTAGGGGAGCTGAGCCACCGGGTCGCGCGAGTGCGCGCCCGATGACCGGCTCCGCGAGCCCACCTTCACGATATCCGACCACGGTGGGCGCGGCGCAAGCGCGCCTTTGCCCACCCTACCCGATCTCCGCAATGGACTAGACGAGGGCCGGCTCCATAGGGCTTAATGAGGCCCTTGATGCTGAGCGTCAGGCAAGCAAGAAATACACGATCGCTCTTCAGAAGAGACTTCGAAAACGGGGAGTACTCATGCTCGGATTAATGCAAAACCGACCGTTGCTGATTTCGAATCTGGTCGATTATGTCGCGACTTGGCACGGGGAAACCGAGATCGTTTCGCGCGATCCGAGGGGCGTCATGCACCGGTCCAATTATGGGCAGGTCGCGGCGCGTGCCAAGCGTGTCGCCAATGCGCTCGCCGCGCTCGGCATCGGCCAGGGCGATCGCGTCGCGACGCTGGCCTGGAATTCGTGGCGGCATCTTGAGATCTATTATGGCGTGACCTGCTCGGGCCGCGTCTTGCATACGGTCAATCCGCGGCTGTTCGCCGAGCAACTCGTCTACATCATCAATCATGCCGAGAACGGCTACATCTTCTTCGATCCCGATTTCACCTCGCTCGTCGAACAACTCGCACCACACCTGCCGCTGGTGCGTGGTTGGATCGCGCTCTGCGATGAGAAGGACCTGCCGGTCGTCAAGGTCGACAATCTCCTGTGCTACGAGACGCTGCTGGCGCAAGCCTCGCCCGATTACGCCTGGCCGCAGCTCGACGAGAACACCGCCTGCACGCTCTGCTACACGTCCGGCACGACAGGCAATCCCAAGGGCGTTCTCTACAGCCACCGCTCGACCGTGTTGCATGCCTTCGCCGCCTGCGCAGTCGACGGCCTCGCTCTGTCGGCAAAGGATTCGATCCTGGTGGTCGTGCCGCTGTTCCACGCCAACGCGTGGAGCCTGCCGTTTTCGGCCGCCATGTGCGGCGCCAAGCTCGTCCTGCCCGGACCGCGGCTCGACCCGGAAAGCATCTACATGCTGCTCGAACAGGAAGGATGCACCAAGGCTGGCGGCATTCCGACCATCTGGCTCAACTTCCTCGCCTATATCGAGAACAATCGCGCGAAGCTCGATTTGTCGAAGCTGAAGTTGAAGGTCGTCTTTAGCGGCGGCACCGCTGCGCCGCGGGCCACGATCGAGAAATTCCGGGACCTCTTGGGCGTTTTCCTGCTGCACGCCTGGGGAATGACGGAAACGAGCCCGATCGTCACGCTCGGCTCGCCGCTCGCCAAGCACGACGACGCGATGCCGGACGAGATCGTCGACATACAGGTCAAGCAGGGACGTCAGATCTTCGGCGTCGAACTGCGCCTCGTCGGCGAGAATGGCGAGAGGTCGTCGCATGACGGCAAGTCGGTCGGTCAGCTCGAGGTGCGCGGCAACTGGGTGATATCAGGCTATTTCAAGGACGAAGGCGGCAAGGTCGTCGCCGACGATGGCTGGTTCGGCACCGGAGACGTCGCGACCATCAATCCCGACGGCTACGTGCAATTGACCGATCGTCTGAAGGACGTCATCAAGTCCGGCGGCGAATGGATCTCCTCGATCGAGATCGAGAATCTCGCAGTCTCGCATCCCGACGTGTTCGAGGCGGCCGTCATCGCCATCCCGCATCCGACGTGGCAGGAGCGGCCCCTCCTCCTGGTGCAGCCCAAGCCTGGCGCCCATCCGACCAAGGAATCGATCCTCGAATTCCTGTCGACCCGGGTCGCCAAATGGTGGCTGCCGGACGATGTGATTTTCGTGGAATCGCTGCCGCACACCGCGACCGGCAAGCTGCTCAAGACAGAGCTTCGCGCCAGATACGGCGGTCAGTTCGCCGTGGCGGGGTGAATGCTTCAAAGCGGCGCTGACGCATATCAGCTTTGGTCAACCCTGGGTTCACGAACCCGCCCGCGAGACCAGCCACGTCCGGTCCCGCGTCCGGGTGATCGGGCAATATCGGAAGGGCCCAGCGCGACGTTGCAGGCGTCTTCTGAGCCGGTTGGCATGACTCTAAGACGCCTGAACGGACTAACTTTCACCTGGCTTCCGTGAGAGCGAATGCGCGAGGAAGAAGCGCAGCATTTCCCTCGTTGCGTCCGGTCCTCGCGGATCAGTGTAGGACCCCGCGGGGCTGCCTCCAGACCATGCGTGTCCAGCTCCATGGATATTCCAGTGCTCAAAGATTCCGCGCCCGCTCGCGTCGGTAACGATCGTGCGGGTATAGGCATGCCCTCCGGGCACCCGCCCGCGATGCACCTGCTTTTGCGTTCTCGCTGTTCGGATCGATTGCTCGAGAATTTGATCGCCATTGTTGGGATGCACCGTCGTGTCGCGATCGCCGTGGAAAACAATGGTCGGGACGGCCGGCCCGTCACCTGGAATGCCTCTGTCATCGGACCCGCCACCTTGTCGCATGGCGACAAACGCAGAGGGAAGGTCGGTCGCGGCTCCGCAGGCGAGGCCGGAATGCACACCGATTGCCGCGTACAGATCGCTGTACGTTGCTCCCATCACGGCAGCCGCCGCCGCTCCGGCCGACAGTCCACCAATGTAGACGCGCTTTGGATCGACCGCATAGTCGCGCATGATCTGGCGAGTGATGCCCGCGAGAAGCAACGGTTCACCTTTGCCCCGCTGCTGGTCGGCCGTGCGAAACCAGTTCCAGCATTTCGCCTGGTTTGCCTCACGGCGCTGTGCGGGATAGACCACAAGGCAGGTCTGTTCTTCAGCGACAAAATTCATCCTCGTGCCGGCGGCGAAATCGTCGGGCGACTGGGTGCAGCCATGCAGCATGACGACCAAAGGAAGCGGCTGCCCCTGATAACCGCTGGGGATGAAGAGCCTGTAAGCGCGGCTTCCCGCCGGATTGCTGTAGGTGCCTTCGACGAATCTTGCGCCCTCCGGCACGATGTCCGACTGGGGTAACGGGGCGCGCTTGATCACTCTGCGCTGTCCGAACCCTGGGCGCTTCCTTGTACGATCACGCAGCGCGCGGAGCATGCGCGGTTGAGCGGGAGCGGCCCGCGCTGGGTTCGGACTATCGGCCTCCTCGATGGTATTGGCCTTCGCGTCGATGGTTGGCGGCTCGCGTCCGATCAGAGCGATGCGCCCGGTGGGGCCTGGTGCCGCGTCCGCCACGGCATCGCCCCGAAGCATGCGCTGAAGGAGAACGGTGGCTTCGATGAGCTGGCCCGCGCGCGTCAGGCGTGTGGCTTCGCGAATGATGTCCTGTCTCAGCATCGCTTTCACCGCATCCTGTCGGCGAGAGCAGCCTTGACCGCCGGACTGGCGTGCAAGGCTCCCAGCACGGAGACTGAGGCAATTGTCGCGCGAGCAAGCTCGGGCGTGACGTCTTGGGCGATACTGGCAAGTCCGAGAACATTGATTTGCAGCATCTCACCGGCTCGCCGCGCCGCTTCGAGATCCTCGCGGCTGTAGTTCCGCAGACCGAGATCAAGACTTTTTCTTGCCGTGGACTGCTTGACCACGTCTGCGTGACGTTCGAGCTGGTTGCGGATCGCGGTTCGAATGAAGTCGGTACGGTTCGAGTAGAATCCTTCCTGCACCATCAGATCGACGTGGCCAAGGTCGACATAACCAAGATTGATCGTGATTTTTTCGGTGTCGGCAGGCTTTGGTCGTAGTTCGCGGACATCGTCGGCCATGCTCATCACCATCCATTTACCATCTATATGGATGGTATATGGATGGCCTACGGGCACCTGTCAAGTGCGCTCCCGTTTTGGGCCCTCGCCCCGATCGTCGGGTGTGTGTGGGCTGTGTCCGGTTATCGGTCCGTTATCGGAAGGGCCGAGCGCGACATTGCCAGGCGCCGGCATGGTCATTCCAAGCAGCCGAGACCGATGTTTCGAAATCCACGGACCATGAACGGAGCGGGTATCAGGCCGATATTGCCGAACAAAGGTGGCGACAGCCCCGGGTGGCCAAGGACGTGCGAGGGATCGGGACGATTGACAGGCCATCCGCCAGGATGCTGCCGCTGGTCGGCGTCTCAGGTCCGGCTATCTGCCGTGACACGCCTCAGGCCTGAACTCCGGCCACATGCTCGAGGAAGCTTGCCTCGAGTTCGGTGCGCGCGATCCCTCTGACGATGAACACGATCCTCGATCGATGGTTGGAATCGGGCCAGGCATCGAGCAGCACTGGTGCCGGCGCGACCGGCTCGCCGGGCGTCCCCATCGGCGTTACCTGAAAAACGCGACAGCGGCGGGTCCATCGAACCCGCCGCTGCGCCTCCGCCTTTGCGCGACCACGACACCGATACGCGCGAGCTTCAGAGATTGGACATCTGCAAAAGCCTGCGGTCTCCAATCCAGCTTCTGGCAAGGTCAGCCTCGGCCTTGCGCGCCGCGGTGGTGTTGCCGCGTAACTTATGTAGTTCCGCCAGCCCGTAGTACGACCAGCCGTTGGATGGCGCCCGGCTGAGCGCGCGCTGGAACTGTCGCTCCGCCTCGGCGTAGCGGCCAGCCTGCAACAGGGCAGCGGCAAGAGACTGCCGAATTGGATA
>Ga0137403_10010567_pt1 | contig 10216 bp, 10 predicted proteins | sample CZOMad2_1_16fung_FD_122057 | JGI IMG/M metagenome (GOLD analysis project Ga0137403, IMG submission 122057) | Vadose zone soil fungal communities from Angelo Coast Range Reserve, California, USA - CZOMad2_1_16fungal (Hybrid Assembly) | ecosystem: Environmental > Terrestrial > Soil > Vadose zone... | reverse complement strand
AAACCGCCACCGCCGATGTTTCCCGCGCGCGGATAGGTCACGGCCATCGCGAAACCGGTGGCCACCGCCGCATCGACCGCATTTCCGCCATGCTTCAGCACATCGGCGCCGATTTGCGCGGCGATCTTCTCCTGCGCAACCACCATGCCGTGTTCCGCGGCGACGGCGTGAACCGCATCGGCGGCGGGGGGTGTGTAAAGGGCCCGGCGCTGCTCCTGTGCGCCTGCTGGCAGGCTGCAGGCGAAAATCAGCGCGATGCAAGCAAATATTTCAAATATTTGGTGTCGTTTGACTGCGAGGAAGGTCATCAAAAATCCGCCGCGAGTTAGAGCCAGTCGGGGGTGATCGAAAACGCAAGGGGTTGTCGCAGGATGGATGCTATATGGCTTCCGATGCTGTAAGCAAAACGCCTCCTCGTGATTGGTCAGGGACATTTCAGGCATGGCGATGGCAGTTTCGGACGCAGGCAATGTCGGTATGCAGCGGATTTATCCACGCCGCGCCGCCGTCATCAGCTGGATTTTCTTCGATTGGGCCGCGCAGCCTTACTTCACGCTGATCATGACCTTCGTGTTCGCGCCCTATTTCGCCACCCATGTCGCATCGGATCCCGCCAGCGGACAGGCGATGTGGGGTTTTGCGACGGCGGCCGCGGGTGTGATGATCGCACTGATGTCGCCGGTGCTGGGCGCGATCGCCGACGCCAGCGGCCGCCGCAAGCCGTGGATCGCGGCGTTCGGCGCGCTGCTGGTGATCGGCTCGTGCCTGATGTGGTTTGGAAAGCCCGGCGACGCCAGCGTGATTCCACCGCTGCTGCTCGCCTATGCGATCGCGACCGTCGGCGTCGAATTCGCGACCGTCTTCAATAATGCGATGATGCCGTCGCTGGTGCCGCCGGACCAGATCGGGCGATTGTCCGGCACCGGCTGGGCCACCGGTTATGTCGGCGGCATCCTCAGTCTCATTCTGGTGCTTGGCTTTCTCGCCGCCAATCCCGAAACCGGGCGCACGCTGTTTGGATTCATGCCGTTGTTCGGTCTTGATCCCGTCACCCATCAGGGTGACCGCATTACCGGCCCGCTGACCGGCATCTGGTTCATCATCTTCGTGCTGCCGATGTTCCTGTTGACGCCCGATTATCCCGCCAAACATCCGGTGCGCAAAGCATTGCGCGCGGGATTGATCGACCTGAAGCAAACGCTCGGTGAGTTGCCGCAGCGAAAATCGCTTGCGGCATTTCTGCTCGCCAACATGATCTACACCGACGGCCTGGTGTCGCTGTTCGCATTCGGTGGCATCTATGCCGCGGGCACCTTCGGCTGGCACACGCTTCAGATCGGCAGCTTCGGCATTCTGCTGGCGATCGCCGGCACCTTGGGCGCGTGGCTCGGCGGCAAGCTCGACGACAGGCTTGGGCCGAAACGCGTCATCGCTGGCAGCATGATGATCCTGCTGCTGTCGATCGTTTCCATTCTGCTGGTGGACAAGGATTCGATTCTCTTCATCCAGGTCGCAGCCCCGGCGCCGGGCGGCGCGCTGTTTTCCGGTGCGGCGGAGCGCGCCTATCTGGTGCTGGGATGCCTGATCGGCGCAGCCGGCGGCCCGCTGCAGGCGGCCTCCCGCACGCTTCTGATCCACATGGCGCCGAAAGACCGGGTCGCGCAGTATTTCGGACTGTTCGCACTGACCGGAAAGGTCACCTCGTTCGTCGGGCCGCTGCTGATCGGCATCATCACGGCGGTGACGGAAAGCCAGAAGGCCGGCATGGCGGTGCTGGTGGTGTTCTTCGTGGCGGGGCTGGCGCTGCTGGCGCGGGTGCGGGAGGAATAGGGGCGAGATTCAAAGTGCGTCCGGTTAACGGGCATCGCGCTGATAGTTTGTATTCACGGTAATCGCCCCAACCGCACGCGAGACGCAGGGACAGATCTTGCCGTTTGCGGAAATGTCGTTGATCGCACCGACGGTTCGAAAAGTCGGCGTCTGACAGATCATTTTTTTTCACGCTGCTTCAGTCGAGACCGATTTGGGGACGACTTCTGCTTTGGTTTCGCCAAAACTTTCGTCGCCTCTATTTCGGGCTCTATCGATCCCAAGCTTTCATAAATTTCCCGAAACACGATCTTGAGGCGAGAGATTTCATCGTCCGAGTAGTTGGATACAGCTACATCCTCAAAATGGACTGCAATGGGCATCAACTCTTCCACAAGGGATCTGCCCTTCGATGTGAGATTGATTGCGACTGTCCGCCCGTTGTCTTCCGGCCTGCTGCGCGTGACCAAACCTTTGCGCTTCATCTCGCCGACAAGGCGTGACAGCGTGGAAATCTCCGCGGTTGTCACGGCCGCGAGGTCGCTCAACCGCTGATCCTCTTTTTCCCAAAGCGCCGCCAAAACCCGATACATCGGAAGCGTCACGCCGAACGACGCGATCCGACGCGAAAACAGTTCGCCCATCCGAACGCCGACCCGATTGAGCAGATACGGAAACGAATTCGAAAGTCTGTACAAGGCTTTGCGCTCCGACAAGCCGCAACAATTGCGCGCTGACAACTAACGAAATGCCCCCCGAAAAGACAAGTAAAATTGCAGATAAAATTTTTGATTGACAAATAGTTGCGTACGCAAATATTGTAAGTGAAATCGTCCGACGTAGAAGCGGAGTTTTGAAAAGGGAGGGAAGCATGTCCTTGGATGCCGCCACCGACGACCTTCGTTCGTCGTTCAAGCATGCGATGCGCCGTTTCCCGGCGGCCGTGACAGTGATCACGTCAGCTGACCAAACCCGACGGCACGGCATGACGGCGACAGCGGTCACCTCCCTGTCGATGGACCCGCCGTCGCTGGTGGTTTGCGTCAATCAGGCCAGCCTGCTCCACGACATCATGCTGCTGGCGCGCAGGTTCTGCGTGAACCTGCTGCGCCGAGACCAGGTTGCGCTATCCGCTGCATTTAGCGGGGCGCTTCCTCCGGAAACACGCTTCGGCTTGGGCGAATGGGCCGTCTCGCCGGAAGGCATCAGCTATCTCGAGAATGCCCAGATCAATATCTTCTGCAAGAAAGCAGCCGCCGTTCCCTATGGCACTCATACGATTTTCATCGGTGAGGCCGAACTCGTGAACGTCCGCGACCCCATCGACCCCCTGATCTATCAAGACGCGACCTACTGCTTTTCCGTGCCGACCGAAATCAAAGCCGCTTAAGCGGCCGGCTTCGGCCGCCTGAAATCATGGACTACGGAGGAATCGACATGAACATCGCCGCACAAGTCATCGAAAGGCCTTCCAGCCTGCCGTCCGGGAAGCGCCCTACCGTCGCCGAACTCAAAGCCCGAGTTGCAAGCGTAAGTTCGCAAATCAAGGCGCGGGCCCACACCACCGAAAAAAGTGGACGTGTTCCCGCGGAGAACATCCGCGCGCTGCGCGACATTGGTTACTTTGAAATTGTGAAGCCTCGTGCCTTCGGCGGCTACGAATACGACTTCGATACCCTTGTCGATCTGAACATCGATCTTGCCAAGGTGTGCGCATCGACCGCCTGGGTAGGCGGGCTGCTTTCCGCGCATCAATGGTTGATCGCAAGTTTCCCCGAACAGGCGCAGCGCGATGTTTGGGATGCAAACCCCGACGCGTTGGCCTGCGGCTCCTACGCACCTGCATCAAAGGCGGTTGCCTCGGATGGCGGCTATGTTCTGACAGGCCGTTGGTCATTCGCAAGCGGTTGCGACAATGCGCAATGGTCGTTGTGTGCCGCGCTTCTGCCCTCGCGGACGGAAGCGGACCGCTTCGCGCCAGCATTCCTGCTGGTGCCGGCCTCGGATTATGTCGTTGACGATACCTGGAACGTCGTCGGCCTGGCAGGCACCGGAAGCAAGACGCTGCAGTTGAAAGACGTTTTCGTTCCCGAGCACCGCGCATTGATGTTTGCCGAAACGACATCCGGCAAAACACCGGGCGCCTTGCTGAACGCGGAAAATCCGAGCTTTTCCATTCCGATGCTGTGCAACATCCCGTCCTGTCTGGCCTCGGTCGCCGTCGGTACCGCGGCGGGCGCGCTTGAGGATTATCTTGAAGCGACCAGCAAGCGGGTAACGCGCGGCGCCGTTGCCGGAAGCAATAACCGGATGGCTGAATTCCCCACCATCCAGCTGCGGGTCGCGGAAGCCGCCGCATCCACGGATGCCGCACGCGAGATTCTGCTGCGCGATTTGCGGGACCGCGCCGTCTCGGTTCGAGCGAGCAAGCCGGTGTCGATCGAGGACCGGATCGTCAGCCGTCGGGGGCAGGCGTTCGCGGTATCTCTCGCGATCCGGGCGAGCGAGGCGCTCAATGCCTCGACCGGCGGGCAGGGACTGGATCTCGCCAACCCGGTTCAACGGGCATGGCGTGACGCGAATGCCGTCGGCCGACACATCAGCATGAACTGGGATGCGGTCGGCACCATGTATGGCCAGATGGCTTTGGGTTTGGCGCCGCAAGGTCAGTACTAGAAAACATCAGGGAGAATGACGATGCAGGGCAAGATCGCGCTCGAAGAGCACTTTGCAATTCCGGAAACGCTGATGGATTCCGCCGGCTTCGTGCCCGAAAGCTATTGGCCGGAACTTAAAGAACGTTTGCTGGATATCCAGGACAAACGACTGAAACAGATGGACGAGCAGGGCGTCGAGATGATGATCCTCTCGCTGAACGCTCCGGCGGTGCAGGCGATACCCGACGCAAGGAAGGCGAACGAAGTCGCGGTCCGGGCGAATGATTACCTGGCCGAACAGGTCGCCAAGCGCCCCGATCGCTTTCAGGCTTTCGCTGCACTTCCGATGCAGGATCCGGATCTGGCTATCGCCGAGTTCGATCGCGCCGTCAAAACGCTGGGCTTCAGGGGGGCGCTCGTGAACGGCTTCTCGCAAGTCGGAGACGCGCGAACCGCCGTCTACTACGATCTCGATCGCTATTGGCCGTTCTGGGCAACGGTCGAGCAACTCGACGTGCCCTTCTATTTGCACCCGCGCAATCCGCTCGCCCAGGATTGCAAGATCTATGAAGGCCACGAATGGCTGTTGGGGCCGACATGGGCGTTCGGCCAGGAGACCGCCGTCCATGCATTGCGCCTGATGGGGTCCGGACTGTTCGACCAGCATCCGGGGCTGCGCATCATTCTGGGCCACATGGGAGAGGGGTTGCCCTACAGCATGTGGCGGATCGATCACCGCAACGGCTGGGTGAAGACGCCGCCGCGATACAAGGCCAAGAGGAAGATCTGCGAGTACTTCAATCAGCACTTCTATCTGACGACGTCCGGAAATTTCCGCACCCAAACGCTCATCGACGCCATGCTAGAGGTCGGCGCCGATCGAATTCTGTTCTCTGCGGATTGGCCGTTCGAGAATGTCGATCACGCTGCGCAATGGTTCGACAGTGCAGCCATCAGCGAGGCAGATCGAAAAAAGATCGGAAGAGATAACGCTCTGCGGCTGTTCAAGCTCGGAGACAACAGCTCGCTACACTCCAGCAATGTTGCTCAAGCCGCAGAATAGCCGGCAGGCAACTTATAAAGCCAATCGACATCTGGGAGGAGGACAAGATGACTTCGCAAGTGCTCAACGTCCACGAAGAACTCGGGGATGCCAAGGTGGGTACTTTCCATTGGCGTCTCGGTGCCATCATGGGATTGCTGACTCTTTTCGACGGGTACGACACCTTCAATCCGGCCTATGTCATCCACTATGTCGCCGGGCCGTGGGGCCTGAAAGCGGGGCAGGCCGGCCTTCTGATATCCAGTGGACTGGTTGGCTTTCTGCTCGGTGCGGCCTTGCATGGGCTGGCGGCTGACCGGTTTGGGCGCAGGGGCACGCTGCTGGCCGGTCTTTGGATCACGAGCGTCTTCACGCTTCTCACCGCGGTGCTTGCAAATTCGTTCGCGACTTTCTGCGTGCTGCGGCTGCTGACGGGATTGGGCCTCGGCGTGCTGCTGCCGCTGGCGACCACCTATATCAACGAACTCGCGCCTCGGCGGGTGGCCAACACCTTCGCCTTGTGGGGCGTCGCACTGGGTTGGGCGGCCGGAGGCACGCTGGCGGGAGTTGTCGGCGTTTTCGCAACGCCGTCTTTGGGCTGGCAAAGTCTCTATTGGATCGGATCGCTCTCCTTTGTATTGCTGCCGTTCATGCATTTGATGCTGCCGGAGTCGCCAAAATTCCTCGCGATACAAGGACGAGTCACGGAGATCCGGGCGATGCTTGCGAAGCTTCGGCCGGAGCGCGCCCATGTCTATGCAACGGCGACGGTGTTGGTTGACAACAGTCAAACTGCTGGAAATTCGATACTTGAGTTGCTTCAGCCGCGTTACCGCAGGACGACGATTGCGATCTGGGCAACCGCCTTCCTCAGCCTGTTCTGCATCTTTGGTCTGTCCGGATGGATCCCGACGGTGATGATCCAGCGCGGAGAGACATTTGCCGCCAGCTTCGGATTTGGCGCCCTTATGCAGATCATGTCCTTTATCGGAGGAATTGCGCTTGGCCACCTCGTGGACCGTTTTGGACATAACCGGGGCCTGCTTAGCCTGTGGTGGGTTCTCGGCGGATGCGCGGTTCTGACGCTGGTGTTCCTGAACGACCACGTCGTGAACGTCACTTGCGTCGCCGCCGCAGGGTTCTTCATCATCGGCGCGCAGTTCGTTCTCAACAATTTCACGGCGGCAGCGTACGAGACCAACGTGCGGGCAACCGCGGTCGGAATGGAATTGGGTGTCGGGCGGGTCGGTGCTATCCTGGGACCGTTTGTGGCGGGCGCGCTGCAGCAGAGCTATCAAAGCTCTCTGCCGATGTTCGTCTCTATCGGCCTTGCGGCTTTGGCGGCGGGCGGGATTATCCTGCTCGCAAACCGCTCGAGCATGGAGGCAAACACCGAGCGTTTGGCTGCGCCAAAGGCTGCGTAGCTTCCGCGAAAGAGAGGTCGGATGCAGAGCTTCACATACCAGGCGGCTCCGATGCGGGTCATATTCGGAGCGGGAACGATTGGCCGGCTCCCGAACGAATTGGCGCGTCTCGGCATTTCGCGCGCGTTGATCCTGTCAACTCCCAATCAGGCACGGCAGGCTTCGGACGTCGCGTCCATGCTCGGCAATGGTGCTGCCGGAATTTTTCCCGAGGCGGAGATGCATACGCCGGTAGGCGTGACCGAACGCGCCATGGCTTACGCCAGGGAGCTGGAGGTGGATGGGATCGTTGCGATCGGTGGCGGATCGACGACGGGGCTCGGCAAAGCGATCGCACTGCGAACAGATCTGCCACAAATCGTGGTGCCGACGAGTTACGCCGGCTCGGAAATGACGTCGATCCTCGGCGAGACGCGCGACGGCCTGAAGACAACGCAATCGAGTCCCAAGGTTCTGCCGGAGACGGTTATTTACGACATTGATCTGACCATGACGATGCCGCAGTCGCTTTCGGCAACCTCCGGGCTCAATGCGATTGCGCATGCCGTAGAAGCCTTGTACGCGCGTGACCGAAACCCGATCATTTCGTTGATGGCGCAGGAAGGCATCAAGAGCCTGGCTCAGGCGCTGCCGAAAATCAAAACCGATGCCAAAGACATCGAAGCCCGTGCCGAAGCGCTTTATGGCGCCTGGCTGTGCGGAAGCTGCCTTGGCGCGGTCGGGATGGCGCTTCACCACAAGCTTTGCCATACGCTCGGCGGAACGTTTAACCTGCCGCACGCCGAAACGCACGCGGTCATCCTGCCGCACGCCGTCGCCTATAACGCTTCCGCCGACCCGCACGCGATGTCAGAGATCGCGCGGGCGTTGGGTGCGGATGACGCGGCCGGCGGGCTGTTCGAACTCGCCGGCGAGATAGGCGTTCGGAGATCGTTGAAGGAGATCGGAATGCGGGAGGAGGACATCGACCGAGCGGCCGATCTGGCAGTCACGAATCCGTATTGGAATCCGCGACCGGTCGAGCGCGACGCAATCCGCGGATTGTTCGCACGGGCCTGGTCCGGTACGTCCCCGGTTGACGACGTCAAAACGCAAGCCGTTCTTCATCAGTAACGATTCTCACACTCCGCTAGCGGGCGTCCCGCTGATAGTGCGTATTCACGGTAATTGCACCGACCGCACGCGAGACGCAGGGGCAGATCTTGCCGTTCGTCTTCTTCTGGTGATCGCTGAAGAACACATCGCGGTGATCGATCTGGCCGTCCACCGAAATGATGTCGATCGCACAGACACCGCATTCGCCGCGCTGGCAGTCCGACATCACCTCAAAGCCGGCATCATTGAGCGCATCCAGCATCGATTTGTTTTCGGGAACCACGATCTCCACGCTGGAATTATCGATCCTGACTCGAAACGATGCTGTCGGCAAAAGGCCGCTTGAGCCAAATGTCTCGTATCGCAAATCGGCAGGTATGCGTCCGTCCGACGCCCAGCTGTGTCGTGCCGCTTCGAGAAGGCGCATCGGGCCGCATATGATCGTCAGCGCATCCGATGGCAGACGACCGAAGGTTTCGTCCAGATTGATACGCTGGCCTTCGTCGCTTGCGTGGATAATGAGACGATCTCCAAGCAAGTCCATGAGTTCATCGAGAAACGCGGCGTCGTGCCGCGACTTGACGGCGTAGTGCAGCTCCACGTCGGCGTTCCGGCGCATCAGCGCACTCGCAATGCCGATGATCGGCGTAATGCCGATCCCGCCCGCAATCAGACAATAGGAGTTTCGCGACCAGTCGATCTCGAGCAGCGAGGCCGGACTTGATACTTCGATGCGCGCGCCCGGCTTCAACGACCACATATAGCGTGAGCCGCCGCGGCTGTCGGGCGCGCGCCGAACCGCGATCCGGTAGCCACCGGGGCTGAAGTCGCCGACCAGCGAATAGCAGCGCGTCTCCGGCCGTCCATCGATCAACACGCCGACAGTGACGTGACTGCCGATTGCGTAGTTTTCGACGCTCAATTCCTCAGGCCGCAGCACGAATTCGCGAATCGCGGGTGTTACGTCGCGGATCGCGCGAACGGTGCATCTCATCCATCTGTGCGCAAACCGCATGATGTCCTCGAACCACTGATCTTTTGTTTTGGCGCGTTTTCTTGACGCGAAACGGTGCCCACTGCGCTTGAAAACGCTTTATTCGTTGACGGGAGAGCGGATCAACGCCAACGCCGGCAAAAGATCCAGATGGGTTCGATTGCGAAGCGCCAGCCGCAAGTTTCGGGCTGCGAGGCGGGCATGCTCGCGCATGACCGCCTCCGCTCTCGTCCCTTCTCGATTCTCAATCGCGTCAACGACGATGCGGTGATGGTCCTGCGCAATAATCAGGATCTGATGCGCTTCCGGCAGCACCGATTGCGCCATCACAAAGCCGCTGGGGGAAGCGAACGGTAGCGCGGAGGCGCGGTCGATTTGCCGGATCAGCGGGGCGCTGCGAGACAATTCCGTGAGCAGTGCATGAAAGCGGGCGTTCATCGTGACGTAGGACGAGAATGCTTCCTCGGAGACAGGATCCTGCGCGACCAGTTCGTCCAGTTCCGCAAGGCTCTCTTTCAGTGGCTCAAGATCGCGCGCCGATACCCCTCGCTCGGAAGCGAACCTGGCTGCAAGGCCTTCGAGCACCCCGCGCAGCTCAATCGAGTCGAGGATGTCCCGTTCGGTGAATGACTTCACCATGAACCCGCCGGACGGAATTGCTTCCAGCAGACCTTCCTCCTCGAGCCGGACCAGCGCCATGCGCACGGGCGTTCGCGACACGCCGGTGGTTTCGACAGCCCCGAGTTCGGAAATTCGCTCGCCGGGTCGCAGTCGGCCGGAAAGGATCAGATCGCGCAGGGCGAGCTGGGCGCGCACCGTCTGAGAAACCGCGCGATCGAGGTCGCGTTCGTTCATCGACTTACTCCGCGGCCTGCATCGCTGGCGGCTGGCTTTCCCGGGCCACCATGCGATCGATCATGCGCCGCGCCCACATTGCGCCGGTATCGATGTTGAGATTGTAGAACACGCGATCGGGATTGGCCTCGATGGCACGCTGCTGTGCTTCGAGAATGACTTCATCTTCATGAAAAATGCGCGCGACGCCTTCGCGGATTTCCGTGGTGAGCCGCTGTTCGGTCAGGCGATGATTGCGCACGAAGGCCCAGAAATAATGGCACGTCGTCTCGGTTTCCGGCGTCATGGTATTGAGCACGTAGCCGTTGACGCCTTGCGAGCGATCGCCTTCCGGCGCACC
>Ga0137403_10010565_pt1 | contig 10217 bp, 12 predicted proteins | sample CZOMad2_1_16fung_FD_122057 | JGI IMG/M metagenome (GOLD analysis project Ga0137403, IMG submission 122057) | Vadose zone soil fungal communities from Angelo Coast Range Reserve, California, USA - CZOMad2_1_16fungal (Hybrid Assembly) | ecosystem: Environmental > Terrestrial > Soil > Vadose zone... | reverse complement strand
AGGATGCCGTCGACGCGGACTGGAAGCTCTCGCGCGAGTACGGGATCACGGGCGTGCCGACCTTCGTCGCCGGCCAAAACGGCGTCGTCGGCGCGCAGCCGTACGAGGCGCTGGTGCAGCTCGTACAGAAGGCCGGGTCTCACGGAGACGCCGAACGCTAGGTTCCGCGCGGTCGCGCCCCGGTTCGCCCCATGGCTGGACTGCGAGTGGGAAGGCAGCGCAATGCCGGCCCCTCAACGCCTGTCCCGGTCCAGGTCCGACAGTACCTGCGCCACGTACCACGCTGGGCCGTGTCCGGGGTGCCGGTGACGTAGTCTGGCGACGTGTCGTTCGAGCGCCTCTTCGGCCAGGTGACGTGGCATGTACACCTTTCGGAAGTAGCGGCTTTCGAGCCTCCGCAGCGCACGGGCTGCTCGTGCGGTTGGCCGGTGGTACCAGGCAAGACCGGCGATGCCCGAAATCAACGCAATGACTATTCCAATGACCAATCCGATCCCTCCTACTGACTCGCCAGAATCCGCTCAGCCCAGAGTAGCAGGACCTGGTTCTCCGGCCGCTCGCGTCAGGGGCGGCTCGGTGCGCGTATTGCGGAGTCGGTGGGGAGCAGTGCGAAGCGATGCGACACCTCGGCGCCTCAACCAACGTTCTGGTCGTGAGCATCGAGCAGATGCCGAAGCGCGGCGGCGAAGTCTCTCGGCGACGAGTACCTCGGGAGGCTGCGGTACACTTCTGCGGCGCTGCGGACCTTCTCTGCGTGGGTGCAGACGATCCGCCTCGCGCGTCGGCAGTCGCTCCAGTCCGGGTCGTTTCGGATCGACCAACCCGAATTCGAGGGCAGCCGGGACCAGCTTTGCGCAAAGTCTTCCGCAATTGCCGAGGCCGATCGAGTCCACTCCGAGTCCGCCGAGGTCAAGAAGTTCGCCGGCGTGCTCTACCCGCAGTGCCTTGCACCCGTGGAATTCATCGATTACGAGCTGGTCACCTCGAACATCGAGCCACAGCCCCAGGCGCTGTTATCGCCGCCAGCCGTGGGGCGGTGCAGCGTAGCCGCGCTCGACGACTGGAAACGGCTCGGCGCCGCGACGGAGCTCGGCCTCGGTCAGGACACCGCCATCCACCTCGATGCCGAGCGCGACGAGCCCGGCGCGATCGTCGTACCGGGCGCCAATCACGACCTCGGGCTGCTGGCGCGCGCGCTCGAAGGGAACCTCGGTCACTTGCGACGAGACAGCCTCGCCGAACTCGGTCCCAAGACCCGGGCGCTCTGCGGACTTGTGCGCGAGTGGTTCGGACGGCGAGGCGTGCGGCGCCTGCGCGGGCATGCCCTGCTCAGAGCGCGGCGCCGAATTCCCGCGTTGCGGCCCTTCCAGATCATTGCGAGGACCCCCGTTCCAGGGCGCTGGCGGCGATGGGTAGAGTGGCGGCGGTCGCGGCGGCGGATACCAGCGCTCGGGGAAGATCGCGACGCCGATGACGCCCACCTCGCGTGCGTTGCCAGTCTTCGCCGCGTACGACTCGGTCACAGTCGAAAAGCGGAATGCCGCCGCCTCCCGCTGCGAGATGCGCCAGCCATCGATGTCCACGCTGCTCCACGCCGGCACCAGGTATCCGCGCTTCCCGTGCCAGTCGGCGGGCTTGCCATCGATGACGTCGCGCCCGTCGACCGAGACAACCGCCTCGACGCGCCGCCCGCTGTGGTTGACGACGCGGAGAGTGTACCGCTCGCCAAGGTGGCCGAGCACGAACGTCTCGCCGTCGTGGCGGAACGTGCGCGCTGGCGCGCCGTTGATCAGCACCTGCAATTCGTACGGTCCCGAACGATCGGTGAGCGCCTGCGAGGGCAGGGCGGCGAAGAGCACCAGAACAGCGAGCGCGCGAGTCATGACTCCCTCCTGCCATCTGAAACGCAGGGCCGGCTGGAAGGATCTACGCACGCCTCCAAGACCTCAGTCTTCGTCCGCCTCCCGGATGCGGGCGCGAATCTTCACTACCGTGTACCGCGAGACCTGCGCAGACCAGTCGGTGTCCACGGTGACGAATCCGAAGAGATGTGTGTTGAGGGCGAGGTTCGTCACCAGCAGGTCCTTGCCGTGAAAACGCAAGCTGGCGGGGAAGAGCATGTGTACCGGCAACCCACCGCTGACGCCGTCGAAGTCACCGAGCTTGGCGATGGCCTTCCCCTTCGCGTTCACGACGACGATCTCGTCGGCCTGGTTGGCGGCCACCCAGAGGTTGCCCTGGTCATCGATGATCAGGCCGTCGGCGCCGTTGATGCTGTTCGTGAACACCGACGGCACGCCCGCCTTGCCGTCGCGCTCCACCGGTACGCTCACGACCGTGTCGTTGCCGGTGTTGGCGACGAAGAGATTCGCCTCAGCCTTGTCAAAGCGGAGCCCGTTGGCGCCGAAGGGAGGAATGCCGGTCGTGCGCAGGAGCGGGTCGTCGATCCACACAGCACCCTCGCCCCCTGCAGGGCCGGTCTTCCAGATCACGCCGCGGAACGAATCGGACACGTAGACGTTCCCCGCCTTGTCGAAGGTCAGGTCATTGAGTCCGGCCATCGGCCCCGCCGGCACCGTCATGAAGACACTTGAAGACCCGGTGTCGGGATTGACACGCAAGACCTGTTGGCCGCCGAAGTCGATGACGAGAAGAGCTCCGGCGGGATGGAAGCGGAGCCCAAGCAGGTGGGAGCTGGATCTCGCGATCGAGACCTGCCGCAGCAGCCTGCCTCCCGCATCGAAGACGAAGAGCTGACCTTCGCCGGAAGCGGCTCCGCTCGAGGTGAAGCCAAAAGTGGTCACGTAGACTTTCCCGCCCGGACCCACCTCGATCCCCTCCGGGCCAGACGAGCCGGCGGGCAGCACTGCGAAGATTTCCACTTGGCCTCTGTCCCAAGCCCACGCCTCCGGCGACGGCGCCAGAAGAACAACAAGTAAGGCGAGTGATCGCATGACTGAACCTCCTGTAGGGCTCGCCCTGTCCGAAGGGCGCGCGGAGACGTGCTGCTGCCTGCTCTTGCGCGCGCGGCAAGTCAAGACGCGGGCAGTCAGCGCAGCGACCTGAGCTGACCGATGCGGCCGGGGCGCACGCCCGCGGCAGGCGAATCAGTACACAGGGGCAATCTCTTCTGCAGCCTCGGCAGCGCGCCCACGTTAGCTGCTACGTCAAGGTTTCCTTTCGAACGGAGATTCGCCCATGACCTTCCTGACCATGTCGCTGCTCGTCTGGGCCGCTTCGCTCCTCGCCGGCTTCCTCGGCGCGCTCACCGGCCTCGGCGGCGGAGTGGTGGTCGTCCCGCTCCTCGCCGTGCTCTTCCACGTCGATCTCCGTTACGCCGTCGGCGCGTCGCTGCTCTCCGTCATCGCCACCTCGTCCGGCGCCGCCGCGGCCTACGTGCGGGAAGGCGTGAGCAACGTCCGGGTCGGGATGTTTCTCGAAATCGCCACCACGGTCGGCGCGCTAGCCGGCGCGGCGGTCGCCGCGCACGTCGCGACGGGCGCAGTCGCCGTGGTCTTCGGCCTCGTCCTCCTGGGGGCGGCCGGAGTTTCCCTCCGGCATCCGGCCAGGGAGCGCGGGTCGGTGGCGTCCCCGGAACGAATGGCGCGTGCGCTATGGCTCGATGGGAGCTTCCCTGGGCCCGGTGGACCCGTCTACTACACCGTGCGGCGGGTCCCGGCGGGCTTTGGCCTGATGTTCCTGGCCGGAGGGCTTTCGGGGCTCCTCGGAATCGGATCAGGCGCGCTCAAGGTCATCGCCATGGACGACGTCATGCGCCTGCCTTTCAAGGTCTCGACGACCACGAGCAACTTCATGATCGGCGTGACTGCGGCGGCGAGCGCAGGTGTGTACCTGGGGCGTGGCTACATAGATCCGGGTCTGGCGGCCCCGGTGGTCCTCGGCGTCCTGGCGGGCGCACTGCTCGGAGCGCGGCTGCTGCCTCGCATTCGCAGCCACGTGCTCCGGCTCGTCTTCGCGGCGGTCATCGTGGCTCTTGCCGTCGAGATGTTGTACCAGGGCGCGACCGGGAGGCTGTGATGCGGCAGTGGACCGACGAGCGCATGGAGCGGTTCATCGGCGGGCTGCTTCGCATCGGCGTGCTGCTCGCGGCCGCGCTGGTGCTCGCCGGTGCCGTCGTCTTCCTGGCCCATCATGGCGGAGAGCGCCCTGACTACCGAGTCTTTCGCGGTGAGCCACGGGCGCTACGCGGTGTCGGGGGGATCGTGCGCGAGGCCCTGGCGCTCGACGGTCCCGGCCTCGTCCAGACCGGCCTGTTGGTGCTCATCGCGACGCCCGTCGCCCGGGTCGCTTTCTCCGTCTTCGCCTTCGCGGCCCAGGGAGACAGGGCGTACGTGGTCATCACCCTGGTCGTCTTGGCCGTGCTGGGATTCAGCCTCCTCGGCACGGGCCCGTGAGGCGTCCCGGATCTCACCCGCTCCACAACTGCGGATCAGCTCGTCATGCTTGGCGCGTGCAACACACGTTCAGCGCCCCAATTGCTCCAAGTACCGGTCGAGGCCCCTGATTTCGGAGCGTTGCGTAGGTCGTGGCGTCAAAATCACTGCGGCGGTCAACGTCGAGCGTCAAAGCTTTGAAGCTGGAAAGATGGCGCCCTCGAGCCGATTCGCCGTTGCTACAGGAATGCGCGCAGTGGAGCCGAGACCAGCCCGCGGCAACCGTGGGGTGGGGGAAGCGTGACGATCCTCTACGCGCCGTCAGCGGCCACGATTATCGTGGGCATCTCGCGGGTCGCCCGTGCTGATCGGCCCAGGGCCGCCCGGCCTCCGTTGAAATCCATCACCCATTATTCCATGCATGGAACAGTCATTCCAGAATTCGACGTCTATCCTACCCGTGGAACGAGCATCTACCCAGCTACCAAGAACGAAGTGCGATGCGCCGCCGGACTGGCTCCTGCGCGCACGCTGGGAGAAGCAAGTCATGTTGGCACGTCAGATTCAGCAACCCGTCCGCGAAATCGTGTACCGCACGCGCGGACGCACGCATGGACCCATCACCCGGCTGGTGAGCCCCTCCGACCTCGGCGAGTTCATCAAGCCCTTCGTATTCCTCGACCTCTTCGACTTCGACGGCCGAGCTCCGCCAGCACCGATGGAGCTCGGCTGGCACCCACACTCGGGCATCGCCACGGTGACCGTGGTGTTCGACGGGTCGGTCCGCTACGCGGAGACGACCGGCAAAGCCGGTGTGCTGCCGGCCGGAGGCGTCGAGTGGATGCGAGCCGGAAACGGCGTCTGGCATACCGGCGCTCCCGAGCCGGGGCGCGTGAAGGGGTTCCAGCTGTGGGTGGCGCTCCCGCACGAGTTGGAAAACGCGGCCAACGCCAGCCACTACGTGATGCCTGAAGAGGTGCCTGTCGACGGTCCCGTTCGGGTCATCCTGGGCGCGTATCGCAAAGCGAAGAGCCCGATCGCGGCGCCTCCGATGAGCTACCTCGCTGTGAGCTTGAAGGCCGGCGAGCGTTGGTCCTACCACCCTCCCAAAGGTCACACGGTGGGCTGGGTCGCCGTGCTCGATGGGGTCCTCCGGGCCTCCTCGCCCATTTCGAGCGGGGAGATCGCGATCTTCGAGCCCTTCGACGAGCCGATTGACTTCGTCGCCGAAGGCCACTCGAGGTTCGTGCTCGGTTCGGCGGCCAAACATCCGCATGACCTCGCCCTCGGGAACTACTCCGTGCACACGAGCGCCGAGGCGCTGCGCAAAGGCGAGGCGGAGATTCGTCGCATCGGTCAGAGGCTCCGTGCTGAGGGAATACTGAGGCGCTGAGAGTACTTCGAGGAGCAGACTTACTTTGGCCCGCAGGGCGAGGCGCATATCGCTGCGGCCAACGCGCTCGTTCCCGGCGGCTTCACCACCTTCGCCGATTGGGCGCGTGCGCAGATGAATCCGATTGCTGATGCCGCTTCCACGTCGTCAACGGAAAAGCGCGTTCGAGCGGGCCCGACTGGGAGTTGACGCTCCTTGCGGGCGCAGGTGGCGTAGCAGCGACCGCAGTCTAGCTACCGAGACGGTTCGGGTCTCTCCAGGTCCGTTCGAAGGGGAGCCGCCAGGCATGGGGGGCAACGAGCTGATGGATGGCATTCGGTCCCCACGAACCCGGGGCGTAGAAGCGAACCGGCGGCGGTGACTCGAGCAATGAGCTCGACACCGCCCACCTGAAGGATCACCTCGGCCGGTCGTCGCTGCCGGACAGGCGCGCGGCGATCTCTGCCATGCGCGCCTCGATCGCGTCGATGACGGCGCGCACCCGGCTCGTGCGCTGGACGTCGGGGTGCACGACCAGCCACAGCTCGTCGAGCTCCGCCGGCACCGTGGGCAGGACCCGCTCCAGCTTCGGATCAGGGTCCGCGAGGGCGCAGGGCAAGGGACCGATGCCGAGTCCAACCTGCACGGCTTTCAGGAGCGTCAGGGCACTGTTGGTGCGCAGGACGACGCGCCCGTCGTGCACCGGCTCGCCTCCAAACTGCCCCCCGACACGCCATTGGCGGATGCCCACGTTGAAGGTCACGATGTCGTGCCCGGAAAATCCGCTGCCGCGCGCCGGCCGGCCACGCGCCGCCAGGTACTTCCCGGAGGCATAAAGGGCGAAGGCCATGGTCCCCGCGCGGCGCGCTACGAGGTCGCCGCTCTGGGGACGGCCGTACCGCAGCGCCACGTCCGTCTCTCGCCGCGCGACGTCGAGTCGCCCGGCGCCGGTCAGGACCTCCACGCGGATCTGCGGATGGCGCTCGTGCACGGATCGCAGCGCGGGCAGGACCGCCAGCTCGGCGAGCATCTCCGTGGTGGCGACACGGACAAGGCCGGAGAGTTTGCGGTCCGAACCCAGCACCCGTTGCTCTCCGCGCAGGACTGCCTGCTCCATTTCCTCGCCGGCCGTGCGGATGGCCTCGCCGGCCGCCGTGAGGACGAGCCCGTCCGGAGTGCGGGAGAACAGTTTCGAGCCGAGGTCGCGCTCGAGCGCCGACAAGCGCCTGCCCACCGTGGTGTTGTCGACGCCGAGCTTGCGCCCGGCGGCGGCCAGCGTGCCGGTGCGCGCCAATTCGAGGAAAAAGCGCAGATCACTCCAGTCTGTCACCCTGCTGCATTCTCGCACGACTCGCTGGCAGAAATACACGGCGACATCCTTGGCGGACCGTGCATCAATGCAGGCGCGATGAAACGCATCCAGCGATGCCACGAGATCTGAAGCAGGAGATGAAAAACAAGGGGCTGGTTCTCGGGGCCTTCGACGCGCTCTTCAACCGGAGAGACTTTGCGGCCGCCGAGAAGTACTGGTCACCCACGTATATCCAGCACAGCGCGGGGATCGCACCCGGGCGGGACGGGCTTTTCTCATTGGTACATGGCCTCACCAGGAGATACGAAAGCTCACTCGCAGTCGCCGAGGGCGACTACGTCATGGTCCACGGCCGCTTCAGCGGCGGCGGGAGGCCGACACGGATCGTCGTGGACATCGTCCGCGTCGAGGCAGGACGCCTCGCGGAGCACTGGGACGTCGTGCAGGACGAGGCGACGAAGAACGAATCCAAGAGCGGCCTCCCCATGTTCGGCGAGGCGTTTCCGCAATGACCGATTTGTCCACCGGAGGATCAAGCCCTTGCCGATGATCGATGTCTACGCTCCTGCCGACCTCTTTCCCGTCAGCGCCGATCGCCAGCTCGCCGAGGAGCTGACGGCGGCCCTCTTGAAGGCGGAGGGAGTCGCAAACCCTGGCCCGACGCATACCAACAACACTGGCGCATACATTCATCGGATGCCGCCCTCGACCGTGTCTCGGGCAACCCGCCTTCTTCTGATGACTGGCCTGGCACTGTCGAGCGCAGCGAGTGCCGTGAGTCTGACCGCGGAATCCAAGCTCGACAAGACCCAGGCGGGCTATTACCGCTTCAAAGTGGGAAGTGTCGATGTCACGGCGCTTTCCGACGGGACGCTGGGTTTTGAGGCCATCGAGCAACTGACCAACGTGAAGCCGGGCGAGGCGGAAAAGCTCCTCGACAGGGCCTACGTCAGGTCGCCGGTGGAGGCGTCGATGAACGCGTTCCTCATTCACCTGGGGGATCGCTTGATTCTTGTGGACGCAGGGACCGGAGAACTCCTCGGTCCGAAGCTTTTCAAGCTCCCCGAGAGCCTGAAGAACGCAGGTTACTCCCCTGAACAAATCACCGATATTCTCGTGACCCACGTTCACCCGGATCACACCGGCGGGTTGACGGTTGGAGGCAAGAAAGTATTTCCGAACGCGATCGTGCATATGGACAGGAGGGAGTTGGCCTATTGGACTGACAAGTCTGCCGAAGAAAACGCTCCAGAGCCGACCAGGAGTTTCTTCAAGACGGTTGAGCCTACCGTAGGTCCGTATATCGCCTCCGGAAGCGTGAAGACCTTCGATGGCGAGACGCCTTTGTTTCCAGGGCTGCGTTCCATCCCGGGATACGGGCACACTCCCGGTCAGTCCTACTACGTTCTCGAGAGCGGCGGAGAAAAGATGATCTTTTGGGGCGACATCATCCACGTCCCGGACATTCAATTCTATAATCCAGACATCACCATCAAGTTCGACGTGGATTCTGCGGCGGCGGCGGCCCGGCGGAAGAGGGATTTTGCCGCTGCCGCAAAGAATCGGACCCTCGTGGCCATGCCGCACATGTACTTCCCTGGAGTCGGCCACGTGGCAAGGGAAGGCAATCACTTTCGATGGCTGCCGCTTCCTTACCTGAACGACGCGAAACCCGTCGTGATTGAAAACAAGAGATCTCAATGAGAGAGAGGGCAGCGGCCGTGGCCCGCGAAACGAACAAGCCGAAAACACAACATGGAGGCATGAATGCCCGAATCGATCGACGAGAAGAACAAAGCCCTTGTACTCCAGGCCTTCGGCATTCTGTTCAACGAACGCGACTATGCTCGCGCCCAGCGTTTCTGGTCGCCACAGTATATCCAGCACAGCGACCACATTCCGCCAGGACGGGAGGGACTGTTCGAGCTGGTGAGAAACGCTCCCGCGACGATGCGGTACGAGAATCGACTGATTCTAGCGAATGGAGACTTCTTGATGTTGCATGGTCGTTTTTCCGGTCTCGGCGCAGGAACGCCGAATTGGATCGTGGTGGACATCGTGCGCTTGGAGAACGGCGTCCTCGCTGAGCATTGGGACGTCATTCAGGACGAGGCCACGCGCGCCGCCTCGAAAAGCGGGCTTCCGATGTTCGGAGACAAGTTCCCTGACGAATGAGACGTACTCCGCAGCCTGCGGATCGGCGCAACCCTTCGTTTCCACCCGCAGGCCATAAGCGAGTACCTGTCGGGCACGAGGCCACCGCTCACCCGGCGTCGGGTTCACCGTCGAAATAGCCGACGGCATCCTTCTGCCTGAAGATCAAGCTCTTCAAATTCGGCGCGGCGCCGACCACCGCGTGGACTTTGCCCGAATCGGGATACTTCCGTCGCTGGAAATACGATCCCCGCTGCATCCCTTCACCCCAGGGAACGTCTTTGGTGCGGACGATCTTCATGACTGGCTCCTGTGATCGGGAGGCTAGATCGCGGTGCGGCCGCCATCCGCCGCAACGACGGCGCCGGTGACGTAGCTCGCGCGTGGTGAGGCGAGGAAGGCGACCACTTCGGCGATCTCTTCCGGCGAGGCGGGACGCTTGACGGCGGTCAACCGGCCGCGCCGACATGCGCCTTGTGCTGAAGGACCTTGATCGGGCCGTGAGGCGACTGCTTCTCGATGCTGTCGAGCGCGCCGACCGGCAAGTCTCCGACCGTGTAACGCTCGCTCTCCCTCACCTCACTCAAGCAGAGGGGCATCCACGCCACACTCGAGAGCTCCGCCTCGTCGAGACGGCTCCGGGTGGAGGTGTTCCCGGCTCCCAGAAAAGGTGGAGGTACTGAAATGAAAAAAGAACCGAATGGGCAGCTTGCAAGGCCCGCAACTCGACCAGGCGACGCTCCAGCATGGCAGCGGGAATTTTCCAGCTGGGGTCCCTTCTTCGCGGCCCTGGCCGTTTTCCTCTTGTCCGGCGGAGCCGCCGCCGCTGAGGGCGACAGCCCCACCCAGTTGCGTCGGTTCATCGACCACCAGGTCGGTGAAATCGAGAAGTTGATGGTTCCGGCGCACGATTCAGAGATCCCGTCGCCGCGGCTTCCCGATGGAAGCGTTGACCCGGCCTTCCAGACCACCGAGGCCAAGCGCT
>Ga0137403_10010564_pt1 | contig 10218 bp, 10 predicted proteins | sample CZOMad2_1_16fung_FD_122057 | JGI IMG/M metagenome (GOLD analysis project Ga0137403, IMG submission 122057) | Vadose zone soil fungal communities from Angelo Coast Range Reserve, California, USA - CZOMad2_1_16fungal (Hybrid Assembly) | ecosystem: Environmental > Terrestrial > Soil > Vadose zone... | reverse complement strand
TCTCTCTGGCCCCCCTCCGGCTCCCGCGCGACGCCCGTCCAGGCGGTCGTGCTTACCGATGGCGAGATCGACCACACGCTCGGCCTCCTGTTGCTGCGGGAGAGCGCAGACCGGCTGCCGGTGTACGCCCCGGCGGGCGTGACGGCGTTGCTCGGCGACGAGTGGCCGCTGTATCGTGTGCTCTCCGCCTACGCAGGTGTCGACGCGCGGGCCCTCGAGGAGGGCCGTCCGATCGCCCTCACCGACCGCACTGGCAGCCCACTCGGGATCTGCTGCTCAGCGACGGCGGTGGCCCGACGCCCGCCGCGCTACGCCCGCGCCGCGCCGGCTCAGGCCTTCGATGTCGGCCTGCGGCTCACGGACGAGCGCACCGGCGGAGCGCTCGCCTACGTCCCGACGGCCGGGGCGATGGATGACGCCGTGCGGCGAGTCGCGGGCGGAGCGGATCTCCTGTTCTTCGACGGCACGTTCTGGTCGGACGACGAGCTCGGTGCGGCCGGCGGGGGAGCCGACGCGCCAACGGCGCGCGAGATGGGCCATCTCCCGGTTGGCGGCCCCGGTGGCAGCCTGGAGCTGCTGCCGCGCCTCGACGCCAAGCGGGTGGTGCTCGTCCACATCAACAACACCAATCCGATCCTGTGTCGCAGCTCCGCGGAGCGGGCGCGGGTCGAGGCGGCGGGCATCGAGGTGGGAGAGGACGCGATGGAGTTCGAGCTGTGAGCGTACAGGTAGGCTCACCGGCGGTGGACGGACTGGTCGGCCGTCTGCGGGGTGTACTGGAGCGCCGCTACCACCACCTCCACCCGTTCAACCAGCGGATGCACCGGGGCGAGCTGTCGCGCCACGAGCTGCAGTTGTGGGTGGCGAACCGCTTCTACTATCAGATCAACATCCCTCTCAAGGATGCCCTGATCCTGTCGAGCTGCCCCGAGCGGGAGGTGCGCCAGCAGTGGATCCAGCGGATCATCGATCACGATGGTCGGCCGGGGGAGGAAGGCGGCATCGAGGCGTGGCTGCGGCTGGGCGAAGCGATGGGCGTGAAGCGCGAGGATCTGGTCGGCCAGCGTTTTCTTTTGCCCGGCGTGCGCTTCGCCGTGGACGCGTACGTCAGCTTCTGCCGGTTCCGGCCTTGGCTCGAGGCGGTGGCGGCCTCGCTCACCGAAATGTTCGCGCCGCTGATCGTGCAGGAGCGGCTGTCGGCGATGCTGAGCCACTACGAGTGGGTGGATCCCGCCGGGCTCCAGTACTTCAGGAACCGGCTCACCCAGGCGCCGCGCGATGCGGAGTACGCCCTCCGCCTCGTCACGGAGCGGTTCCGGACTCCCGAGGAGCAGGAGCGGGCCGTCGCGGCGCTCGAGTTCAAGTGCGACGTGCTGTGGTGCCTGCTCGACGCCGTGGAGCGGGGGCCCATCCCCGGGACCGCGCCGTGACCGCGGCAGGACGGCCGACCGTGCCCCGCCTCCACCCGAAGGCGCGCCTCCAGCACGATGACGTGCGCGGGCGGGACGTGCTGCTCTATCCCGAAGGGCTCGTGGCGCTGAATCCGACCGGCGCAGAGATCCTCGTGCTGTGTGACGGCGTCCGCTCGGTTGCCGATGTCGTGGCAGCGCTGGAGCAGCGGTACGGCTCCCCGGGGGAAGGAGTCGAACACGATGTCACGGCGTTTCTCGATGGGCTCGCCGCGAAGGGGCTGGTGACCTATGGACCCTAAGCCGCTGTGGCTCCTGGCCGAGCTGACCTACAAGTGTCCGCTGCAGTGCCCCTACTGCTCCAATCCGCTCGACTTCGCGGGCCCGCGCTTCAAGCGCGAGCTCTCGACCGACGAGTGGTGCCGTGTGTTCCGCGAAGCCAAGGCGCTGGGTGTGCTACAGCTCGGGCTCTCGGGTGGCGAGCCGACCCTGCGCGTGGACCTGGAGGACCTGGTCCGTCAGGCGCACGAGCTCGGTTTGTATACGTCTCTCATCACATCCGCCTATCGACTCACAAAGGAGCGTCTGGCGGGACTGAAAGCGACGGGTCTCGACCACGTGCAGATCAGCATTCAAGGGGCGGACGCCGAGCTCTCGGATGCGGTCGCGGGGACGGCATCGTATAAGGATAAGATCGCCGCCTACCGCTACACGCGAGAGCTGGGATTCCCGCTCACCGTCAACGTCGTGCTCCACCGCCGCAACCTGCATCAGGTCGCGGCACTCATCGGGCTCGCCGAGTCGCTCGGCGCCGAGCGCATCGAGCTCGCCAACACGCAGTTCTACGGCTGGGCGCTCCACAACCGCGACGCCCTCATGCCGACCCGGGCGCAGCTCGACGACGCATGGCGCGTGGTGCAACGCGAGCGTGCACGACTCGGGACCAAGCTTGAGATCGTGTGGGTGCTTCCCGACTACCACGAGCAGTACCCCAAGCCGTGCATGGGTGGCTGGGCGCGCGCCTACATGACCGTCACGCCCGCGGGCGAGGTCTGGCCGTGCCACGCCGCGGGCCGGATCACGACGCTCACGTTCGAGAACGTGCGCGAGCACTCGCTCGACTGGATCTGGCAGCACTCGGACGCGTTCACCCGCTTCCGGGGTGATGCGTGGATGCCTGAGCCCTGTCGCTCATGTCCGCGCAAGACCCAGGACTTTGGGGGCTGCCGCTGCCAGGCGTTTCTGGTGGCGGGCGACGCGGGCCTGACCGATCCGGTGTGCTCGCTGTCGCCCCACCGCCATTTGATCGACGCCGCGGTCGCCGAGGTGGAGCGCGCGGCGGAATCCGCCGGGTGGACCTATCGTGCGGCGCCCGCATCGCGCGCGCTCGCCGCAAAGGGATGACCGCCGCCGCGATCGTCGCCCGCGGACTCGGCAAGGACTTCGGGGCGCTCCGCGCGCTCGATCGGCTCGACCTCGAGGTCAGGGACGGGGAGTTCTTCGGCCTGCTCGGGCCGAACGGCGCAGGGAAAACCACCACCGTTCACCTGCTCGCGACGCTGCTCGCGCCCTCGCGCGGCTCGGCGCGCGTCGCGGGACACGACGTCGTGCAGGACGGCCTCGCCGTGCGGCGCAGCATCGGGCTCGTGTTCCAGGACACCACTCTCGATCGCGACCTCACGGTCGCGGAAAACCTGCGTTTCGCCGCGCGTCTGTGGAGCCTTCCCGACCGCGCCTCCCGGCCGCGGATCGACGCGCTGTTGCGTCAGTTCGAGCTGCTCGAGCGACGCGATGACTCGGTGCGGACGCTCTCCGGCGGCATGCGGCGCGCCGCCGACATCGCGCGGGGCATCCTGCACGAACCGCGCATCCTGTTTCTCGACGAGCCCACGGCCGGGCTCGACCCGCGCGCGCGCCGCTCGCTGTGGGACCGGATCCGCGGCCTGCGCGCGGCGTCCGGCCTCACCGTGCTCCTGACGACGCACTACGTCGAGGAGGCCGAGCCGTGCGACCGCGTTGCCGTGTTGGATCACGGACGGCTCGTGGCCCTCGGCACGCCGGCTGCGCTCAAGCAGGCCGCGGGAGTCGGCTCGCTCGAGGAGGTGTTCCTCGCGCACACCGGCCATCTTCTGGCCGAAGCAGACGGCGGTTGAGCATGCGCGCGGTGTACGGGATCGTCGCACGCGAGTTCCTACGGTTTCTGCGGCAGCGCGGCCGGGTGCTGGCGAGCATCGGGCGGCCGTTCGTGTGGCTGGTGTTTGCCGGCGCGGGCTTCGCCGGCGTGTTCGCGGGGCGGAACGAGATCGACTACCGCGTCTACATGGCCCCCGGCCTGCTCGGCATGGTGGTGATGTTCGGCTCGTTGCTCGCGGCCCTCTCCACCGTGACCGACCGCGAGGCCGGAGTGCTCCGCATGATGCTCGTCGCGCCGGTCCGGCGCCGCACGGTCGCGTTGGGCAAGGCCTTGGGCGCGACTCTGCTCGGAACCGCGCAGTCGATCGTAGTCGCGGCGCTGCTGCTCCCGCTGGTCCACCTGCGACCCACGCTCGCGGGGGCGCTGCTCGGGCTCGTCGCCGTCGTCCTCTCAGGGTTGGCGCTGGGCGCGCTCGGTGTGGTAATCGCGGCGAGTATCCGGTCGATCGAAAACTTCGCAGGCGTCATGAACTTCGTGGTCTTCCCGATGCTCTTCTTGTCGGGTGCCTTGTATCCCGTGCGGCATCTCGGTCCCGTGTTGCGCGCCGCCGCCTACGCGAACCCCCTCGCGTACGGCGTGGACCTGCTGAAGCACGCTCTGCTGGGCGCGTGGGCGGGAGCGGGCTACGGCGGCGAGCTCCCCGTGCCGCTCGACTGCGCTGCGCTCGCCCTGTTCGCGATCGTGGGGCTCACCATCGCCGCGTGGCTCCTCGGCCGCGAGGGCGGGGTGACGCGCACGGCGTTCCGGGAGCGGCGTTAGGCCACGGCCAGTCGGGTGATGATCGCGGTGATCACCAGCACGATCAACGCGGCCGCGATGATCGTCAGCAGAGTGAAGGCGGCCGTCTTGTCGCGGGCCACCTTCATGCACGCGGGGAGTCCCAGCGCAAACAGGCGCACGCTGTACAGACCAAGCAGTATCCCCAGCGGCTCGATTTTGGGAAACAGCGCGAACACGCTGGCGAGCCAGTACGGGGTACTACCGTAGGCCGCGACCTTCAGGGCCTGCACCCGGTTTCGCTGTCCCCCGACAGACCCTCCGATGACGTCTATCGCTAGCGCCAACGCGTAGACTCCGACGAGATTGAGCAAGTACTCGAGCACTCCGGCTTGCACGGCTGCCCCGAGCTCTATCGGGAATTTGCCCAGGAGGCTGCCGCGCTCGCCGGGGGGAATGATCGCCCCGAGCGTGGCCGCGATCGGGCCGATGGCCGCCATCGGCACGAGATAGCGGCGGTAGATCGGGCCGGCGCTCGTGAACTCGCCGGCGATCGTTGCCCACTCCTGCGTCGGCTGCAGCAGCAGGCGCTGTGCGCGGGCGAGCCAGCCCGGCAGCTTGCGCGCGGCCCGCTTGGCCGCCGGCGGCTTGACGGGGGGCCGGGGCGGCGGCCCGGCTTTGGGCGCCGCGCCACCGCGTGGCGGCGTGGGGCCGCGCGGGGGGGGCGTGGGGCCGCGGGGCGGGGGCGTGGGACCCCGGGGGGGCGGCCCTCCGGGAGGGCGCGGGGGGTTCGGGGGCGGTGTGCGCATGGAGACACAACATAGGAAACAGCCATCAGGTCGCCAATACGGCTTGCCAGGCGCGCAGCCGCGGGCGGTCTGAACCCCTTGCGGCTTGGCGTCTTGGCGTCTGGCTGCTCAGATTGATGCATGCTGATCGACGTCCATGCCCACTTCTACCATGCCGCATGCCCCCGGGCCGATTGGCGCGAGCGCAATGCCAGCCGGCTCGCGGCGGGGCGCAAGATCGGGGTGACGATCCACGTCGCCTCGATCCTCGGGAGCTGGGGCCGGACATCGCCGACGTACTTCCCGTCGCCCAGGGACGTGGAGGATGGCAACACCGCCCTCCTCGCGCTCGAACGAGAGTACCCCAATCTGATCCGCGGCTACGTCACCGTGAACCCCAACTACACGCCCCACGCGCGCGCCGAGATCGCCCGCTGCCTCGGCGCCGGGATGGTGGGGATCAAGCTCGCGGCGAGCCGCCGCGCGACACACCCCCTGCTCGATCCGATTTGCGAGCTGGCGGGGGAACGGGGGGTTCCGGTCCTGCAGCATGTGTGGCAGAACCGGAGGGGGGACCGGCCGGGGCAGGAAGCATCGGACGGGCAGGAGCTCGCCGCCTTGGCCGCGCGCCACCCCCAGGTGCGATTCATCCTGGCGCACATCGGCGGGGGCGGCGACTGGGAACACTCGCTTGCTGCCCTGCGCGCCACGCCCAACGTCTACGTCGATCTCTCAGGGAGCGGTGTGGACGGCGGCATGCTCGAAGCGTGCCTCGAGGCCGCCGGCGTGGAGCGACTGCTCTGGGGAACGGATCTCACCATGGACGCCGGCTGGGCCAAGCTGCGCTATCTCGAGCGCTTGCTTCCGCCGCCCGAGCTGGAACTCGTGCAGTGGAGGAACGCGGCGCGCATCTTCCCGCGCGGCGCGTTCCCCGCCGACTGATGCGGATCGACGTCAACACCTTCCTCGGCGCCTATCCGTATCGGCGGGTGCCCGGTACGTCCTCCGATGGGCTGTTGCGCGCCATGGGGCGCGCCGGGATCGACGAAGCTTGGGTGAGCCATCTGCCAAGCTTGTTCTGGCGCCAGCCGATGGAGGGGAACGCTTGGCTGTACGAGACCGTGGCGCGCGACCCGCGCCTCAAGCCGGTGCCGGCGCTGCATCCCGGCCGCGCGGGCTGGGATGGCGCGCTGGGTGAGGCGGCGGACCGCGGTGCCCCGGCGGGGCGGTGCGATCCGCGGTACTACGGTCTCGACCCGACGGGGCCTGAGATGCGGATCCTGGCCGCGGCGTGCGGCGCGGCGCACCTGCCACTGATGATGGCGGTGCGCCTCGAGGACGGGCGCCAGCGTCACCCCAACGACCACGCCGCCGAGCTTCCGGCGGCGGCGGTACGGGCCCTGATTCGGAGCGACGAGGACGTGCGGCTGTTGATCACGCACGCCGACCGCGGGTTCATCGAAGAGGTCCACTTCGGATCGACCCCCGAGGAGGCGGCACGACTCTGGTGGGACGTGAGCTGGATCTGGGGTCCCCCGGAAGATCACCTGGAGACCCTGCTCGGCACGATCGGGCTCGACCGGTTCGTGTTCGGCACCGGGCAGCCGCTCCGGATTCCGGAGGCGAGCGTGGCGAAGGTCGACCTGCTCGAGCTGGCGCCGCCGCAGCGCGCGGCGATCGACTCTGAAAACGCGCGCGGGGGACTGCTCCGTTGAGCGGCCTCTTTGAATGGGGCCTGATCCCTGCCGTTCCCGTCCCGTTCCGTGGCCGGGCGCTCGCGGAGGACGCCCAGCGGGCGTACGCGACGTGGATGGCGACGCACCAGGTCGCCGGCGTGGCCGTGTGGGCGCACACCGGGCGCGGGCCCCACCTGTCGCGCGACCAGCGACGCGGAGTGCTCGCGACTTGGCGGGCCGCGCTCCCCATGAGTCCGATCGTCGCGGGAGCGACAAGCATCGAGATGGCGGCCGACGCGAAGGCGGGTGGCGCGACCGCGCTGCTCGCCTTTCCACGGGCGGACGATCCGGTCGGGTATCACGAGGCGCTGGGCCGCGAGCTCCCGGTGATTGCGTTCTATCTATATGAGGCCGGCGGCGGCGTCGCGTACGACAACCAGACCCTGCACGCCATCCTCGCCCTCCCCCGCGTGATCGGGATCAAGGTGGCCACGCTCGACTCGGTGGTGACGTTTCAGCGGATCGCCGGGCTGATGCGGGATCACCCGGACAAGCTGCTGATTACGGGTGAGGACCGCTTCCTGGGGTATTCGCTCACGATGGGGGCGCGGGCGGCGTTGATCGGCATGGGCGCGGCGCTCACCGACCTCCAGGTCGCCCTGATGGAATCGTTCCACTCGGGCGACTTCGGCAAATTCGTCCGCCTGTCCAGCGTGTGTGATCGCTTCGCGAGCGCGACGTTCGTTCCTCCCCTGGAGGGTTATGTCCGCCGGATGCTGTGGGCGCTCGCGGCCGATGGCGTGATCCCGGAGGACGCGTGCGACGATCCGTGGGGCCCCAGCCTGCCGGCGTCCGACCGGGACGTCGTGCGCGCCGCGGTCCGCGAGGCGCGCACGCCCCGCGTCACCCCGGCGTGAGGCGCATCCCGAGGCGGTCGTTCCTCGAGTCCTGCACCGCCGCGAGCACGGCGCTCGGCACGTCTCCCTTCCTGAAGGACTGGATTCCGATGAGCAAGCAACGACACGTGGTGGTGATCGGGGCTGGGGCGTTCGGCGGCTGGACTGCGCTCCACCTCCTGCGGGGCGGCGCCCGCGTCACGCTGGTGGATGCCTGGGGGCCCGGCAACTCGCGCGCCAGCTCCGGTGGCGAGACCCGAGTCATTCGCGCGACGTATGGTCCCCGCGCGATCTACACGCGCCTGACGGCGCGCGCGCTCCAGCTGTGGAAGGAGAACGAGCGCCGCTGGCAACGCCAGCTGTACCATCCCATCGGCATGTTGTGGCTGGTGGAGAATGACGAGACGTACGAAAAGGCGGCGTTACCGGTGCTCAAAGACGCGGGCCTGGCGTTCGAGGAGCTGTCGGGCGCGCAGACCGCGCGCCGCTACCCCCAGATCAACTGCGAGCAAGTGCGCTGGGCCATCTTCGAGCAAGATGCGGGCTACCTCACGGCGCGCCGGGCCTGCGCCGCCGTGCTCGAAGGCTTTCTCGCCGAGGGCGGTGAGTACCGCCAGCTCGCGGCCGAGGGCGGTCCGCAGCCCACCGGAGGCGAGCTGCGGGGCATCAAACTGTCTGACGGCACCACCCTCGTCGCCGATGCATTCGTGTTCGCCTGCGGCCCGTGGCTCGGGCGCCTGTTTCCGGACGTCATCGGCGACCGGGTGCGCGCCACCCGCCAGGAGGTCTTTTTCTTCGGCACGCCCCCGGGTGACCAGCGGTTTACGGAGCAGGCGCTGCCGGTGTGGGCGGATCACGGGAGGGGTTTCATCTACGGCATTCCGGGCAACGAGTGGCGCGGGTTCAAGGTCGCGGACGACACCCGCGGGCCCGCATTCGATCCCACGACCGGCGAGCGCGTGCCCACACCGGAGGGCCTCAAGGCGGCGCGGGAGTATCTCGCGTTTCGGTTTCCCGGCATGAAGGGCGCTCCGCTGGTCGAGTCCCGTGTGTGCCAGTACGAAAACTCGCCCGACGAGCACTTCATCATCGATCGGCACCCGGCGGCGGCGAACGCCTGGCTGGTGGGCGGCGGGTCGGGGCATGGCTTCAAGCACGGGCCCGCCGTGGGCGAGCTGGTCGCGAACTTGGTGCTCGCTGGGAAGGCGGCGCCTCCCGAGTTCCGGCTGTCACGCTTTGACCCCGGGGCAGGGCCCCGAGGTTAGTCGATCCACTTGTGCGTGAGAAGCTCGAACGGGACTTCGATCGGTTCAAGCGGGACCTGCCGCGCGACTTCCCGGCACACGTGCGCCAGGCCTATCGGATCGATCTCACCGCCCGCTATTTGGGCGAGCTCGTTCCGCATCCCATCGGCAAGGGCTCGGGCCAGCTGTCGCTCAACGCCGGGCAACTCGAGGATGACGCCGCGGCGGGACTCGCGTTCGCGGTGCTCAAGACCGTGATCGCCGAGGACGAGACCGGCGCGCGGACGATGGCGGCGTGGGCGATCCACGAGACGAAGATGAAGGTCGAGCGACGCCCGGCGGGCGGGGGCCGGGCGGGGTGGACCGTCACGTGGAAGGGGCGCGGCTGGGATCGCAGCTTCACCGACTACCTCACATTGGTGCGGACCGGACGGGACCTCACGCGAGCCGGCCGGCTTCTGGTGGTACCGTCGGTGAAGTACCACCTCCCGCGGCTCGCGGAGCCCTTCCGCGAAGGCGAGTACCGCTACACGACCGCGCAGCTGGCGGACGCCTGGCGGGAGCCGCCGCTCCTCGTGGAAAAGGACTTCTCGCCCACGCTGGCGGGCGACGCGCTCGCCGACGATCGCCCGCAGATCCTGCGGTGGCTGCGCGAGGTGCCCGCACACATCCATGCCGCATCGCCCATCCCGGTGCGGGTCGCGGTGAAGCTCATGAACGCGCGGTTCGATGACCTGTTCCAGGTCGAGATGATGGACGCATGCGCCGGAGCTGACACGCTGGTCGTATTCAACCGGCTGTTCGACGCCGAGCGAGGCATTGCCTACGGAGGCTGGGATTTGAGCGACCGGAATCTCCGGGTGCTCGAAACTCGACTGACCCCGGGCACGAGCCCGGGGATCCCCGAGCTCACGGGCGCCGGCAACATCCATTCCGGCTGCATGATCCTCGACTACGCCCGCTGCGGCTGCGAGAGCGTCCAGTTGCACACCTTCTTCCAGCTACCCCTCTCCGAGTACCCCGCCACACACGGCTCCCGTCCTCAGCGGGCGCTCCACGCGCTCGTGTTTCATCCGGAGGACGGCCTGATCGCGGGGATGCTCGAGCTCGAAGCGCGCGGGGAGCTCGAGCGGCACGGCGGCGAGCTCCGTTTCCTCGACCTGCAAGCCCATGCGCGTCGCGCGGGTTGAGCTGTACGCGCTCGAGCTGCCGTTCGTGGAGCCGTTCATCATCTCCGGCGGCCGGATCGACGCGCGCCGGTCGGTGGTCGTGGTGCTGCACGACGGCGAAGGGC
>Ga0137403_10010563_pt1 | contig 10218 bp, 7 predicted proteins | sample CZOMad2_1_16fung_FD_122057 | JGI IMG/M metagenome (GOLD analysis project Ga0137403, IMG submission 122057) | Vadose zone soil fungal communities from Angelo Coast Range Reserve, California, USA - CZOMad2_1_16fungal (Hybrid Assembly) | ecosystem: Environmental > Terrestrial > Soil > Vadose zone... | reverse complement strand
CTCCTAGTACTTCGACATTAGTTCTATTGAGAGCATGAGCAGGAGCGCGATAGGCATAGGCATCGCATCAACGAAGCGAGCACTTATGTCGAAGCTGCACTTAACGTTGAATAAGTCGGCGTGAAGAGAACTCCTTCACTGTGCTCGCTTCGCGGACGGGGACTGTCTCTATCGGTTCACGTTAGAAGAGCAGCTGCTTTCCTTGGTTTGCTTTTCTATCCTGCAACTGCGCAGCGGGTTTAATCCAATTTCCCTTTTCTGGTCAATGTACCTTTTCCTGGCTAACGGAAAATGGCCGAGCTGACGATCGGCATACGAACAAAAATTGTTGGCAAGCCGGGCAGTTCGTGTGCTGCAGGGTGCCCTGTCCCTCCGCGGTTTTTGCGAAGGGCGGGAATAAATGCCGTGTCCTCTGATGTTTTTAGCGCGCTCCACTCCGTTGCGTGCGGATCTCCACCCCGCCACGCAAAAACCGCGAGTCGGGGACCCGGGCCTGCGGCGCAAGTGTTTTTTCAAGCATTTAACAGCACGACTTCGCAGTCCCTCGATTCCCCTTCGGCAGGCTCAGGGTCATCTCGGGCTAAACGCTAAAGTCGTGCCCTGACACTTGTCTCGTGGATAGAAGCGCGTGAGGAATAGTGGATCGAATCCCATCCGGCGCTGGGTCTTAGGGCGCCCGCCAATGGTCAGGAATCTTCTTGTCATTCAGGTGCCGGACGCGAGCGACAAGGGGACGGTGACCATTCGCCTTCGCCCAATCGATTGCTTCTTTCTGAGTTTTGAAAGTGCCGAGCACGTGGTCCTTATCGGTTTCGACCACATAATCGTCAATGGGCGATCCTTCAGGACGGCCCTTGGGACGAGCTTCTACGTAAACATTCGCCATAGTTCTTTTCTCCCTCTATTCTGTCTGGTGACACTGGGAGCGCGAACGTTTCATTTTCTTGAGCTTTCGACCGTAGGCGTCCGGATTTTGAACGGTGTTATCAGCGGCGCAAGTTAGCAGTACGACTCGCGTTGGATGCTTCGCACCAAATCCCCTGGTATAGTTTTTGCTTGACAGAACCTTCGCTCTTATCGAGGGTTACCCGGCGATTTGAAGACAATACGGGCGATTACGAGCATCGGTCTGGATTGGTATTAAATCCTCCTTGCGCGCGTTTCTGCCGGTCTTCTGGACTTTGGCAATTGCAGGGGCAATCCTTGTTTCGGCACTTCAAGTTCGGATCAACAATGCGGCCCAGATGCCCCGTCCGGCGCTTCCTCGCTGTGTCGGGACGGGCACTATCCAGTACCTCCTGACGTGCCCACAAGTTGTCGGCGTCAGCGGCCGCGAGCACGGGCGTCGGGTACTCGGGAGGATGATAGGTGCGGACGGCGGGTATGTTCATTAATCCGCCTGGGCTGACTGTAACCGTAACTCCCTTTACCTCCCCGAAAAGAACGCCTTTGCTTTCAGCGCTATTGCTTTCGCTCCAAGTTATCAGTGAGGTGTCCCCCCTCTTGGTCAGCTCGCTTTGAAGTTCCCTAATTCTGTTCTCTTGCTGGCTGGTCACTCCCAAACCTCCCTTCCTTGTGCTTAGGAGTTCTTTTACTGCACGAGACTCTTATGCAAGACAGCAGCATCGATGCGCCGGGTGATGACGTCCTGCCATAAAGCACCTATAAGCAGGAATGAAGCAGCAAGAAGGAGCACAATTCGTGGTATGCAGCCCGCCGTGACTGCGCCGCACTCACTCCAGAAAGCCGCGAGGAACGACAACTCAGAGAGTGTGTATATAAGCAAGACTGATGAAGCGCGGAATCCGACATGCTGCCAGGCGCGCTCCGGAACCCCTGCGTTTATTTGGGCCTCGCGAACGTACTTTGCAAGATGGTCTACATATCCATCTTGACCGCTTTTTGCAGGGCCTTGGAGCTTGCAACGCCAGAAGCCGTAGTCGACGACTTGGTGAATGATGTAGCGGTTCACTGTGAACCATGCGTTGCCAGCAGCGATTGCTATGGTTCCCGCAACTGCAAGAAAAGACCACGAGGAACTGTTGAAGCCCGAAAACCAAGAGGGATGCGTGATCCTCGCAGCTCCGATGATTAGGACACCAGGAAGGAGGTGCCGGAACACTGGACCAAGGTTATCGGTAATCTCTCCGATGCTTCCTTTCTTTCGATCCTCCGAGTTAATTCCTTCTTTCTTTTCCTCCGAATCGCTGGACATATCCCTCCCGCGGCCCACCAGATGATTAGGCCTATTTGCCAACTCTGACGTGAGTTCTAGGATAAGTCAACAGAGCCGCGTATTGTCAAAAATGGACAAAGGCGTTAATGATTCTGGTGTTCGTCGTGTTGGGCTCCTTTAGAGAACTTAGGCTGCCCTGGCCGGTCTGCAAGTGCTGGGTACCCATGCTTTCGCATTGTTTGCAAAGATTGGGATTTGATTCACTCTTCCTCACGCGCTTGGATTAACAAGACACATATCAGGGCACAACTTTGGGTTAGCGCGAGATGAGCGCAGCGACAAAACAAACCTGGTGCCGCAGCTATAAGAGAACGCTGAGCCGCATTTAAAAAAATATTTTCAAGAGATTTCCACAATTCGTAACCTATTGAAAATGCGAATTTTTCAAAAATCAAAACCGAAAAGCTCGTTTAACTAGCTTAGAAGGGCCTTCTAGAAGCGGTTCGGCGCCCATTTCTGCCATGCACACGTCCGTGTGCAATTTTGCCCCATTCCTAGGCACTTGACACTCGGGAGTTTGGCTGCATACTGGTTTTAGCTCACATTGGTTAATTTTGGAGGTCAGTGTGAGTCCTTTCCGAGCAAAGAAACTTATCATCGAGTGGCTGGGCGTCGTCCTAGTCCTGCTCCTAGCAATCAAAATCTTTCTTGAAGAATGGCATGCGATGTTTCACTGATGCGCCATTGAGAGCATAATGGATGAAAGTGTGCCTAGATAAGACTTGTGAACTGCGCCACAATGTCTTTGGCGTCTTGATTGCACTCGGAGTCTTTACAGTGCTTGAACGCAATGAGTTCATCGGTGAGCATGTCTCCGATATAAAAAGATTCGCTAATCTGGAAGTCTTTAGAGTCATAAAAGTGCTCCGACTCAATAATGCACGAATTTCTTTTGATTGAATAATCTACTTACCCGATGATTTCCGGTTCATTTTCTTTGGTCCATTTGTCAGCCAATTCCCGACACTTTTGTCTCTGTTGAAATACAAAACGTTGTTTAGCGGCTGATGATGAAAAAAATAGCGCTGTGAGCGATGCGCCGACCACAACACCTAGGATGCCAACACAGATGGCCTGATAAAAAGGTTTCAAGTGGATACCTCGGATGCGATGCCGGATGCTCCAGGTTCCTTAGTTGTTTCTTTTCTCCATCAAACCGTGGGTGCCCATCCTTTGCGTCCCTGAAACCAGTGTGGAATGACAAATCTGACTGCGGACGCAAAGGGTGGGTATTATCAACCGCCGACCTTTACAGGTCCGTTTTCTCCCAGAGTGTAGAACCGGTAACTGCTCCATCGCCACTGTTCCGGTGACGCAACCAGACCCCGCTTTACTGGATTCCAGTGAATGTAGTCCAGCTTCTCAGCGACTTTCTTCTGGCTGAAGACGTTGAAGTCATAAGAGCGGGGATACCAGAAGGGCGGCTGAGCGGCGTTTTCCACGAAACGAGAGCGGCCTCTGGCAAGGCATTGCCGCGCCATGCGCTGCTTTAGAACCTGCATGGCTACCGCAACACTTCGGTCGTCGGGTTCGCCGATGAGCAAATGGATATGCTCCGGCATGACTACATAGCCAACCACCTGGAATTCATATTTCTGCCGGACTTCTTCAAAGATTTTCAAGAACAGATCTCGGCGCGACGCAGAGCCGAGAAATGGTTTTCTTTGGTAACAACTACAGGTGATGTAGTGGAGATCGCCACCTCCGTACCAGCGGCGCAGTCCTTTGGGCATGGCGGGGATTTTACACTTACCCGAGCGTGAGGCGTCCAGGTCTTGTAATCCCACCCTTTGCGGCCGCAATCAGCCGGGGTACGTAGAAAAGATTGGCGGGCCGCAAAGGATGGGGCACCCACGGTGTGGTGAGGGACAGAGAGGATGGGGAAGGGGGACACGCCTGCTTTGAGATGTGAACGTTCATCCTGGTCGTGCCTTATATGAGAAGACTCACCGCCGAGGGCGGCGGGCCACACGAGCATGGCGAAAAAAGTTGCGGTACATGTCCAAGATCGCGTCGATTTTCAACAGGGCTGATAATACGTACCCGAGCTGCACTCAGCCGATTGCGAATCTGCTGATGGCGTGCTTGTAAGTCTTTTCAGCTCTGCTGCTTACATTCTTTTACAATGCAAATTCTTATCGGACATGGCCACTGGCCTATTTCGCTATTGATTCGCGCAGCAAACCTGGATTAAACTCGATTACTTTTGCCTGATTCAGATCTGGAGCAGTGTCTAGTGTCTGATAAAAGGGCGGGAAAGAGGACCTGAGCCATGGCGCAAAAAGAAGCAGCATTTAGCAGTCAGCATTCAGCGGTCAGCCAAAGCCAAAAGCAACACCAAAACCAAAAACCTTTTACCACAGAGGGCGCAGAGGACACGGAGGAAAGTAAAACTTTACCACTGAGCCACGGCAAGATGGGACAGGTGAACGCTGATGAACAAGAACAAGTGAAGAAGCGGGCGGAGGCTTTGGCCCTCAAGCTGGCGCAGACCTATGAAGAGCTGACGAGGCTTCTGGAACACAATCCGGGGGTGAAGCGGCAGATCACGGAGGGCGAGGCCAGGGAAGACAAGGTTTACCAGAAGCTGCAACACAGGCTGAAGCTGGCGGACATGGCTCCGCGCTGCCGGTGGGTCAGGCAGGACGGAACGAGCTGCCAGTCACCGGAGATGAAGCAGCACATCTACTGCTTTGCCCACAGGCAGATGGCGGAAGCCAGGACGCTGATGCTGATGCTGCCGGCGCCGGAAGACGCGAATGCGATCCAGGTTGGGCTGATGCGGATACAGAAGGCGGTGATTGAGGACACCATCTCAATGAAGAAAGCCGGGCTGCTGTTGTATTCCATGCAACTGGCGCTAACGAACGTGGGCCAGACAACGTTTGGGCAGGCGAAGGACGAAGAGATGGTACGGGAGACAGTGGATGAAGAGGAAGCACTCAGCCATCAGCAGTCAGCAATCAGCGAAAAGCAAAACCAACACCAAAAGCAAAGGCCTTTCACCGCAAAGGACGCAGAGGACGCAAAGGAAAAGAAGGGCTTACCGCGGATGGACGCGGATGAGGGCGGATTAGAGAACCCAGGAAACCCAATTGAATGGACGCCTACGGCGGATATGTACAGGAAGGACACGCGGGAGGGGATGGAGGCTTACGAGGCGAACTTTGGGACGAAGATCAAGCCGAGAGTGGCCTGCGAGCCAAGGCCGATACAAAGGTTGGAACAGCCGGGGGCGGAAGGCTGCGCGACTTAGATCGTTCGGCTCCCGGCAAACTTCGCCGCTCGCTCACGATGACAGGTTGAGACGCGGCGAACTTCCAGAGCGCCGCGTGGCTTATCTCACGCCAATCTGGGATGACCTGGGATGACGTGGGATACATAGGGAGGGGTAGGCAGGGATCATACGGTCGGGAGATCGGGGCCGCGGACATCGAAAAATCGAGAGAGCAGGAATTGGAGGTCGAGGATGGCGACATCGGGACAATCTGGAAATCGAGGCTTTGGAAATCGGCTACCGCCGGCGTCTCCGTTTAAACCATTGATTCCACTCACCGGAACTTCCGAAATCGAGCAGAAATACCCACAGAACGGCCACTTGCCTTGCGTGATATTCTTAAAAGTAGCAAGATGGGTAGAAACCATCCAAGTAGACTGACTGGAAAAGGCGAATCAGTGACCCAAATTAAGGAAAAATTCGAAACTCGCAAGCTCCCGATGATGCCCATACGCGATGTGGTCATCTTCCCGTATATGATGACCCCGTTTATCGTGGGCCGCGAGTCCAGCGTGCGCGCCCTGGAAGAAGCCCTGGCCTCTGACCGCAAGATCTTTCTGGCCACACAGCATGACGCCAGCATTGACGAGCCCAAGCCGAATGAGATTTACCAGGTTGGAACGATTGCCAATATCGTCCAGAACCTGAAGCTGCCCGATGGCAACATCAAAGTCCTGGTGGAAGGCGTGGAGCGCGGCAAGATTCTGAAGCTCACGAACGCTGACGGCTATTTTGAAGCCGAAGTCCGGACAGTGAAGTATCCCCCCGATCCCAATAAGGCCCTGGAAGCGGCCATGCAGCGGGTGCACAACCTTTTTGACCAGTATGTGAAGCTCTGCCAGTCACTCAATCTTGAGCCTGTGATCATTACCGGCATGACCGATCCGGCCAAGCTGAGCGACACCATCGCCCAGAACCTGCAACTTTCCATTGAAGAAAAGCAGGAACTGCTGGACATTTTTGATCCGGCGGAGCGGCTCAACCGCATTGCAGACGTGCTGGATATTGAAATTGAAAAGCTCAACATGGACCGCACCATCCAGACGCGGGTGAAGCGCCAGATGGAGCGCGCGCAAAAAGAGTATTACCTTAACGAGAAGATCAAGGCCATCCAGAAGGAATTGGGCCGCGGCGAAAAGAGCGAGTTCGACGAACTGAAAAAGAAGATTGACACCGCCGGCATGCCCAAGGACGTCCATGAGAAGGCCATCCAGGAATTGAAAAAGCTGGAAGCCATGCCGCCGATGTCGGCTGAGTCCACCGTGTCGCGCAACTACCTGGACTGGCTGCTGGCCGTGCCGTGGAAGAAGAAGTCAAAAGAGATCCGCAACATTGAGCACGCGGAAAAAATCCTGAACCAGGACCACTACGGACTGGAGAAGATCAAAGACCGTATCCTTGAGTTCCTGGCGGTTCGCCAGCTGGTGAAAAATCCCAAGGGCTCGATTCTGTGCTTTGTCGGGCCTCCGGGCGTGGGCAAAACTTCGCTTGGCATGTCGATTGCGAAAGCCACCGGGCGCAAATTTGTGCGCATGTCACTGGGTGGCGTGCGGGATGAAGCTGAAATTCGCGGCCATCGCCGCACTTATATCGGCGCGCTGCCGGGACAGATTATCCAGATGATGAAGAAAGCCGGCACCAAGAATCCGGTCTTCATGCTGGACGAAGTAGACAAGATGGCTTCGGATTTCCGCGGCGATCCGTCGTCGGCATTGCTTGAAGTTCTTGATCCCGAGCAGAACTGGATGTTTCAGGACCATTACCTTGACGTGGAATATGATCTGTCACAGGTTTTCTTCGTCGCCACAGCCAACGTGCTGCACACGATTCCCGCGGCGTTGCAGGACCGCATGGAAGTCCTGCGGCTGCACGGTTACACCGAGTTGGAAAAAGTCGAAATCGCCAAACAGTTTCTGGTGCGCAAGCAGCGCGAAGCAACCGGCCTGACGGAAAAACAGCTCACGTTCGGTGACGACGCACTGCGCGAAATCATACGCTCGTACACGCGTGAAGCCGGCGTCCGCAATCTTGAGCGCGAAATCGGCAACATCTCGCGTAAAGTAGCGCGCAAGGTAGTAAAAGACGCAACGTACACCTCTGCATTCAACGCCGAAAAAGTGAATGAATTCCTGGGCGTCACCAGGTTCCGTGACACGCTGGCCAGTGAAAAGAGCGAGATTGGTCTGGTCACCGGGCTGGCGTGGACAGAAGTTGGCGGCTCGATTCTGAGCATTGAAGTCGCCATCGTAGACGGCAAGGGCAAGCTCACCATCACCGGCCAGTTGGGCGATGTGATGCAGGAGTCGGCGCATGCCGCCATGTCGTACGTGCGCTCACGCGCCTTGCGGCTCGGCATCCCCAAGGACTTTTACCGCAACTTCGATATTCACATTCACGTGCCGGAAGGCGCCATCCCTAAAGACGGCCCGTCGGCCGGAATCACCATGGCCACGGCCATTTCCAGCGCGTTGAGCAAGATTCCTGTGCGTCGTGATATCGCCATGACCGGTGAAATCACGCTGCGCGGCAAGGTCCTGCCCATCGGTGGGCTGAAAGAAAAACTGCTCGCTGCCCTGCGCGCCGGAATCAAAGAAGCGATCATCCCGAAAGAAAACGAAAAAGATCTTGCTGATGTCCCGGAAAATATCCGCGGCCAGATGAAAGTCCACTTCGTGGAGAATATGGACCAGGTATTGAAGATTGCGCTGGAAACGCCGCTGCCAGACTTCCCGGAAGAAGGCGCCCAGACGATCCCAGCGCCAGCGGTACAGCCGGAGATATCGAGAGAACGGTATTTGTAGTTTCTGTTCGTTGCCTCCAAACCGCCCGTAGACTCTTCCACCGGGCGGTTTTTTTGCGCCTGAGGGAAAAGGAATCTTCGCCATCGGAGCGCGGAGAAGTGGTAGGAATCCCGGTCGTCGCGAAGAAGAGATCTGTTGCCGAAGCCCAGCCTTTCGAGCCGGAACCTTTCAACGTCCACCAAGCCAATTCGTCCCTCGCACACAATTCGTCGCCACTCGCGGGGCGGCCCGGTGCTGCACAACTTTTAATCTCCGCCTAACACAATCTCTCTCTGCCAAATCGCATTGCGAATAAATCTCTACGTAACCCACCAAGCAGGCAGCATCTCTGGCCAGAGCTGCTGCATCTCTCCAGACAACAGCGCCTCTGATTGTCCTCCCCTGGAGTAAGCGCCATTCGAAGCGAAGGATTCGCCCGTTCCCCACGGACTTTCGTTTGCTGAGGACGAGCTTGATCCAATGAAAACTGCAGTCATCGCCACTTTCCGTGTTACTTCCCAGATTTTTTCCACTTTCGCGTTCCTTCGTCGCCAAAAGTTCGCGATCACCATAGCCGCTGCCGCGGCTGTGCTGGCAGTCGCCGGTTGCGGAGGCGTGGGCGCATCCAGCCCGTCTCCGAGTCCAACCCCTAACAATCCGCCATCGCCGACACCCACTCCTTCAGCGACTCCATCGCCAACGCCGGCTGCCAGTTCGGTCAACATTCCGACCTGGCACATGGACAACGGCCGATCCGGTCTGAACAGCAATGAGACGCAGCTCACGCCGGCCAACGTGAATGCGGCCAGTTTTGGCAAACTGTTTTCTTACGCTGTGGATGGTTATGCCTACGCGCAGCCGCTCTACATGTCAAACCTGCGGATCAACGGTTCCAGCCACAACGTGGTTTTTGTGGCCACGGAAATGGCCAGCGTTTACGCCTTTGACGCAGATAACTTCGGCGACGGAAGCCCTTTGTGGAAGACTTCCCTGCTGCAACCTGGAGCGGTCCCACAGCCTGGCGGAAATCCCAAGCCTGCGCAGGGACTTACTTCAACGCCTGTAATCGACACCGGCTCTGAGACCATGTACCTGGTCTCCGCGCAGGAAAATGGTGGTGCTTTCTCCTTCCGTCTGCATGCCATCGATATCACCACCGGCCAGCAACGAGCGGGAAGTCCGGTGACAATCCACGCTTCTGTTCCCGGAACAAATGCTGAAGCCGTGAACGGCGTGATCACGCTGAACAACTCTTGTCTCCAACGTGCGGCATTGTTGCTATCGCGCGGCACGCTGTACATTGGTTTTTCCGCATGTCCAACGGGCTGGCTGCTCTCGTATGACGCAGCATCGCTTAACCAGATTGCAGTGCTTAACATGAGCCCGGACGTTGATGGTTATGGCCAATTCGGCGGCGCTGGCGGCGTCTGGATGGGTGGCGGAGGTCCCGCGGCCGACGATCAGGGAAACGTCTACGTTTCCACCGGCAATGGCTTTTATAATGCCGGCCCAGAGTGGGGCGATTCCATCCTGAAGGTCGACGCGCAGCTTCATATCAATGACCACTTCACACCTTATGATTGGTCATTCTTGCAGTGCAGAGACCTCGATGTCTCCGCTGGTGGCGTAATGCTAGTGCCTGGGCAATCGCAACTGGTGGGTGGCGGCAAGGCGGGAAAAATGTACTTGATCAACACAACGAATATGGGGCAAATGCAACCAAACGATGCCGGAGCTGCACAGACTCTTTTCTTCAGCCCCGGCGCAACTTCACAGACCTGCGTGACCAACAAAGGTGACACTGTGACCGGCGACATGGGCAAGACCAGCTTTTATGGCACTGCGGCATGGTTCAATGGATCGCTTTTCGTCGGCAATGATCCTGGGCCTGTGAAGCAATTCACGCTGAGTTCCGGGCATCTCAC
>Ga0137403_10010560_pt1 | contig 10220 bp, 7 predicted proteins | sample CZOMad2_1_16fung_FD_122057 | JGI IMG/M metagenome (GOLD analysis project Ga0137403, IMG submission 122057) | Vadose zone soil fungal communities from Angelo Coast Range Reserve, California, USA - CZOMad2_1_16fungal (Hybrid Assembly) | ecosystem: Environmental > Terrestrial > Soil > Vadose zone... | reverse complement strand
TCGGCGAATTAATTGGGGCCGGTTTGATTACTGACAAAGACGCGGCTGAGGTTCGCAAAGGCCCGAAAGATCCAAATAAGCCAACCATTGGGCCGAGCAGGTGGATGTATTGGAACGTCCACCTCGATGGACTCGAGCGGATTCACGACCTGATCGTCGAGCGCGAGGGTGTTTTTAAAGAATGCATTCTCGCGATCAAGATGGCGAAAATTCTCGGGTATCAGGTTGCGACCAACACGACGATCTACAAGGAGACCGACATGAAGGAGGTCGAACAAATGTTCGATTATCTTTCCGATCTGGGCGTGGACGGCCACACCATTTCGCCCGGCTACGAGTATGACGCGGCCAAGAAGGACATGATCAAGCGGCTGAATTTGCAGCCGGAAAATTTCTTTCTCACGCGCAAAATGACGGTCGAGAAGTTCAGCAAGATCGAGGAATGGATGCAGCGTTACACGCTCTTCGGGACGCCGATCTATTTCGAATTTTTGGCCGGCCATCGCGACCTGACCTGTTCGGCCTGGGCGATTCCGACCCGGAACATTCGCGGTTGGAAAGGCCCGTGTTACTTGATGACCGACGCGCATTATTCGAGCTACTCCGAATTGCTGGAGAAAGTGGAGTGGGAAAAATACGGCGTGGTGGACGGCGTGGCGCGCGATCCGCGTTGCGAGAATTGCATGGTGCACTGCGGGTACGAACCGACAGCCAGCCTCGGTTTGCAGGCGAAGAGCGGCGATACTTGGAAGACGATCAAGTTTAATTTCGGACCCAAACCGAAACCGACAGGACGCGGCAGTGAAACCCTTGCCTTTAACGGCGTGAGCTGCGGAAACGGTCACAAAACTGGTAAGAACGCTGAAGTTACGGCTGCGCAAGCGTCGTAGAATCGACAGTCGTCAGGTTGGTGTTGTAAGAATCGACATCCCAATGAGTTCGCCACGAAACATCATCGCATTGCCAAGCGCAGCTCCCGAGCGAGCTGAGCCGTATTTGGCGACTGATGCCGGGATTTCCGACGCGATCGCGCGAGCGCAGCAAAATCTTTTGGGTCAACAACGGCCGGACGGTCATTGGTGCGGCGAATTGCTGGTCGATAGCACGCTCTGCTCCGATTTCGTGCTGTTCATCCACTGGCTGGGCGAGATCGACGTTTCTCTGCAGGACCGCTGCGCGCGTCACATTTTGAAACGACAACTGCCGGACGGCGGCTGGAATATTTATTTCGGCGGTCCGAGCGAGATCAACGCGTCGGTCAAAGGGTACTTCGCATTGAAGCTGGCCGGTTATTCGCCGGATCTGCCGTTCATGCGCAAGGCGCGGGAGAACATTTTGCGGCTCGGCGGTATCCCGCGGATGAACACTTTCAGTAAATTGTATCTCGCGCTGCTCGGCCAATTTCCGTGGAAATATCTACCGACCATTCCGGTGGAAATGATTTTGCTGCCGCGCTGGGCGCCATTCCACATCTACAAAATGTCGTCCTGGAGTCGGGCGATGCTGATTCCGCTCGCCATCATCAATCATTTCAAACCGACGCGCTCGTTGCCGGGCAACAAGCAATTGCATGAGCTTTATCCGCTCGGCACCGAGCAGAGCGACCTGCGGTTGGCGCGGAGCGAACGTTTTTGGACCTGGCGAAATTTCTTCCTTCGACTCAACGACGTTCTGAAAATTTTGCATCCGCTGCGGCTCCGCCCGATGCGGAAACGGGCGCTCGAGGAAGCAGAGCGCTGGATGCTTGAGCGAATTGGTCAGGGAAGCGACGGTCTGGCCGCGGTTTATCCGGCGATGCTCAACTGTTTGATCGCGCTACGCGTCCTCGGTTATTCGAAAGATCACCCGGCTTACAAAAAGGCGGCGCAAGATTTCGCCGGTTTGTTTGTCGAAGATCCCGAGGATTTTCGCATTCAACCGTGTCTGTCGCCGGTGTGGGACACTGCGATCACGCTGATTTCGCTGGCCGAATCGGGTTTGCCGGCGGAGGACCCGTCGCTGCGTCGCGCGGCGAAATGGCTGCTCGACAAGGAAGTCCGAATTCGCGGTGATTGGGTGTTAAACAATTCGCATCCCGAGGCGAGCGGTTGGGCGTTTGAATACAACAACGTTTATTATCCCGACGTGGACGACACCGCGATGGTGTTAATGGCATTACGACTCGTTAGGCCAGAAGAAAATTGGGGATTGGAAGTTGCTTTTCGTCGCGCGCTCGATTGGGAGTTGAGTTTTCAATGTCGCGACGGCGGCTGGGCGGCGTTTGATAAAAATGTCACGACCCCGTGGCTCGAAGACATGCCGTTCGCTGATCACAACGCGATTCTCGATCCAACTTGCAGCGATCTGACCGCGCGCACGCTCGAATTGCTCGGTTACATCAGTTTCAATCCGAAAGCGCGTTGCGTCCGGGATGCGATTCACTATCTGATCGAAACTCAGGAATCGGACGGTTCGTGGCACGGCCGCTGGGGAGTGAATTACATTTATGGCACCTGGCAGGTGCTCCGCGGATTGCGCGCCATCGGCTACGACATGACCCAGGATTGGATCCTGCGCGGGCGCGATTGGCTCGAGAGCTGTCAAAATGACGACGGCGGTTGGGGCGAAACGTGCGCGACCTACGAGAATCCGGCCACGAAAGGAATCGGCAGAAGCACCGCGTCGCAAACGGCATGGGCGATCATGGGAATTTGCGCGTGCGGTGATTTCGACCGGCCGAGCATTCAACGCGGGCTGCGTTTCCTGTTGAGCTCACAAAGACCTGACGGTTCGTGGGAGGAGCCGGAAATCACCGGGACGGGATTTCCGGGAGTGTTCTATCTCAAGTATGACATGTATCGCCAAAATTTTCCGCTCCTCGCGCTCGCGACCTACGTGAATTACCGAAACGGGTTCGTCACGCGGCCAGGATTCTATCAGGCTGAAAGGTAGGGTCGGCGCGCTGCGCCGACCGCGGACGGTCCGAGCCGGACGGGCGTTGCAGCGCGGCGTCCCTGCAACGACATCGACATCTTCGTCGTTGGCTGTCAATTGACCGCCATTGCTCGCGGCCTAACGTGTTTATTATGGCTTACGAATTACCGAAATTACCTTACGACTACAACGCGCTCGAGCCGCACATCGACGCGCGAACGATGGAGATCCATTACACCAAGCATCATCAGGCTTACATCACCAACGTTAACAACGCGATCAAAGGCAAAGCCGACCTGGAAAAAAAATCGGTCGAAGATTTGATTCGCGATTTGAAATCTGTTCCGGAAGACATTCGCACAGTCGTGCGCAACAACGGCGGCGGACACGCCAATCACTCGTTCTTCTGGAAAATCATGGGCCCGAAAGCGGGCGGCGAGCCGAAAGACAAACTCGCCGACGACATCAAATCGACTTTCGGCGGGTTCGATCAGTTCAAAGAAAAATTCGCCGCGGCGGGGGTTGGCCGTTTCGGCAGCGGTTGGGCCTGGTTGATCAAAAACAAGAGCGGCAAATTGGAGCTGATCTCGACGCCGAACCAGGACAACCCCTTGATGGACGGCAACACGCCCATCCTCGGTGTCGATGTTTGGGAGCACGCTTACTATCTCAATTATCAAAACCGCCGGCCCGATTACATCAAAGCCTGGTGGAACGTGGTTAATTGGGACGCGGTCGCCAAAAATTATTGAGTCGACAAAATAGTTAGGCCCGAGATCGACATCTTTGACCGAGCGGACTGGAGTTTCAGTCCGTTAAGACTACCTTGCCGCCGATGGACCCTGAGCCCGTCAATCGGCATGCCGTTCTGATTTTTCTCTCGCTCGTTTTGCTCGTCGGAATCTTTCTCCGCCTTCCGCCTGCGCTGTTTGCCGGCGCGTCCGCGCCGTTGCGTCCGCTCGCGATTTTGCATCCAAACCCGAAGTGGAGCGAGATGGGTTTCGTAGGTCCCGATGAAGGATTGTATCGCGATTACCTCGAGCAACTGATCGAGAAAGGAATTGGTCGTTATCCCGAGATCGTTCGCGCCTACATCGACAACCAGCAAAATTTACCCGGCGCGATCCTCCCGCCGCTCCGCTTCCTGTATATTCTTGCCGGATACACCTGGCATTTGCTCTTTAATGCCGACGCGCTCGCATCGCTCAGAAGCGTCGCGTCATTCTTCAGCATACTCACTCTGGGTTTGGCTGCGGTGCTCGGCTGGCGAATGCGCGGCCCGGTTTGGTCGGTCGCGCTCACGTCACTGGTGGCGTTTGCGCCGACGCAACTTCACATGTCGCAGCACGGCTTGGTCGACGGTTTCTTCGCTTTTTGGGCGCTGCTTACTGTTTGGTTGTTGTGGGAAAATCTCCAATCCGCGCGGCATTGGAGTTGGCTCGTCGGCTACGGCAGTTCGCTCGCCTTGCTTGTGCTAACAAAGGAAAGCTGCGTTTTTGTCTGGAGCGCGATCGTTCTCATCCTCGCCACAAATCGCTGGCTGCAGTTTGGCCGTGTTTCTCGCGGGTTGCTCATTGCCACGATCCTCGGACCAATTGTCGGAGTGATCGCGCTGACGATCCTCGCCGGGGGCGTGAACAGCCTCTTTCACACTTACCAATTGTTCGTTACCAAAAACTATTCACTGCCGTATCAAATCAGAACCGGCGACGGTCCCTGGCAGCGGTACCTTGTCGATCTTTTGCTCGTTAGTCCGGTCGTGCTCATTCTTGCCGTTGGCTCTTTGTTTCGAATCAATCGGACGCAGCGCGCGGAATTGTTTCTGATCCTGTTCGTTGTCGGCACTTACGCTGTGATGTGCAACGTGAAATACAGTATGAACCTTCGCTTTGCCAATATGTGGGATGTGCCACTGCGTTTTCTCGCGCTTGGCGCACTGGTTAGCCTGACCGCGCTGTCACGACAACGGCGCATTCTTATTCTGGCGGTCGCCGTCGCGTTCATCTGCGCGCTGGAGATTCGGCAGTATCAGATCCTGTTCGTCGAGCACTCGCTCCACGAACTTGCAAGCGAAGGACTTTTTCGCGCGCTGAACATCTTGAAATAAACCGGCTCGTTTTTGAAATTGTCTTCGCGCTCAAACTTACCGTTCCTGGTTGTGCTGGTGCTGCTGGCCTTCGCCGCGATCCACGTCGCGGCTGTGCAACTTGGCGCCCACGTGCCGTTGAGTCCGTGGGAACCGGCCATTGCCACGGAGGCTTTGCGTCTCGATGCCGGACTTCCAATTTACGAAACGGATCATGCCACCCATCTGTATGGTCCGCTGCTCACAGTGTTGCTCGCCGGCGTTTTCAAAATCTTCGGTCTTAATTTCATCGCCGCGCGAGTTACGATGTCACTCTTTGCCTTCGCGCTCGCGATTTCCCTGAGCGTGATTCTTTGCCGTGAGAAGTCGCGCGCTTGTCGGGCAATGGCATTTCTTCTTTTTCTCGGAATCAATTTTCGCACGAACTTGATTGTCTTTTCGATCCAGCCCGATTGGGCCGCCGCATTTTTCGCCGTCGCCGGTCTTTGTCTTTGGATCGCGCGAGGGAACTCGCTTTTTAGCTCATCCGTTTCTATCGCACTTTTTATTGGCGCAACTCTCTTTAAACAAACCAGCGCCGCCTTTGCGCTCATTCCAGTCGTTTACGTTTTGCTTTGGAAACAACCCCTGAGAGTTCGTGATCTCGCTGTCTCCGTCCTATCGGCGATGTCGATCTTTCTTGCGCTCGCGACGATCCGCTCGCTTTCCCCACAAGTGTTTCACTCGATCATCACTATCCCGGCCGCGATCAAGATCTATCCAGAGCGCGCTTTGCCTGTTACGGTCTATTTGTTTGCGACCTTTCCGATTTTTTTTGTTGGGCTGTGGTCGATCCTTCGATCGCGCACGTTAATAACCGAAACTGAGCGCTGGATCTTGTCTGCGCTCGCCGTTCTCATTCCCATTTCTATTTGGACAACTTGCAAAAGCGGCGCCGGCGACAACTCGCTCCTCTTCGCTTATCTCGCCATGACTGCGCTCTTCGTGGCGTCCCAGGACGCCATCTTCGACTGGCTTCGTTCATTGTCGAACCAGCGGAGTTTCTTCGCCGCAGCCGCGATCGCGCTGGCAATCTTCATCTCGTTTTTCATCCAATTTCGTCACAACCTCGCGCTTCTTTCTGTGCGCCACGGTGACGATAAGTACGACACGGCAGTCGAAGTTGCTCGCGGGCTGAGCGGCACGGTGGTCTCGCCTCAAGACCCTACGGTCGTTTATCGCGCCAAAAAATATTTGGGCCGATCGCTATACTTCGAGCTCGACACGCACGCAGTCGCTGGCAATTGGCCGACCGAATTGCCGATGTCGATCTTGCAAGAGTTGCAACAAGCAACTTACGTCATCGCCGTTCGCAGCTATGTGCCGACGCCGATGTTTGAACGTTCACTTCAATCAATCGGTTTTCATCAGGTTTCATTTTCCGAATTGGAGAATTCGGCTTACACAGTCTGGAGTAAAGCTTCAGACTAGTGGCATACCTAAACGAAAATTATCTCAAGCTTCAGGCCGGCTATCTCTTCCCAGAAATCGCCCGGCGCGTGCGTGAATTTTGCGAAGCCAATCCCCAAGCGGCCAAGCGTGTGATCCGTTGCGGAATTGGTGACGTAACCGAGCCGTTGCCGCGCGCGGCAATCGACGCGATGAAGCGTGCTGTAGATGAGCTGGGAAAACGCGAAACCTTTCGCGGCTACGGTCCCGAGCAGGGCTACGAATTTTTACGATCGACAATCGCGCAACACGATTATCGCGACCGGAATATCGATATCGCCGATGATGAGATTTTTATCTCGGACGGATCGAAATGCGATTGTGGATATGTTCTCGATATTCTCGGGGACCAAAACAAAGTCGCGATTCCCGACCCGGTCTATCCGGTCTATGTCGATACGAATGTGATGGCGGGCCACACTGGCAGGGTAAAATCGGACGGCAGCTACGAAAACATACTTTATTTGCCGTGCACCGCCGACAACGGATTTGTTCCCGAACGTCCACGAGAACACGTCGATCTTGTTTATCTTTGTTACCCCAACAACCCCACCGGAGCGGTTGCGTCGCACGAGCAACTTTCGAGTTGGATCGAGTACGCGCGCGAACACGAGGCGCTGCTACTCTTCGACGCCGCTTACGAAGCGTACATCTCGCAGCCAGGCGTTCCACATTCGATTTTCGAAATTCCCGGCGCGCGCGAGTGTGCGGTGGAATTACGCAGTTTTTCCAAGAGCGGCGGTTTCACTGGCGTGCGCTGCGGGTTTACGGTCATGCCGAAAACGTTGCTTGCCAAAACAGAGTCGGGAAAAAAAATGCCATTGCATCCGCTTTGGCATCGGCGCTGGAGCACGAAGGCAAACAGTGTGAGTTATCCCGTGCAACGCGGCGCGGAAGCGCTTTATACGCCGGCAGGCGGCGAACAAGTTCGCGCGCTCATTGACCACTACATGGGTAACGCGCGAATCTTGCGTGCGGCCGCCGCAGAAGCTGGTATGACAGCATTCGGCGGAATAAACGCGCCCTACATCTGGGTCAAAACGCCGGACGGGCTGACTAGCTGGCAGATGTTTGATCGCATGCTGCGAGATTTGAACGTCGTGATCACGCCCGGCAGCGGTTTCGGCGCACAGGGAGAAGGGTATTTTCGCATTTCCGCTTTCAACAGCCGGGATAACGCTGAGGAAGTGGCGCGGCGTCTGGAGAGATTGTGCTGATATTAATTCTGTAGCCGCCGCCCTCTGGGCGGCGCGGCGCGCGTTCGTTAAAGGCATCAGCGCAGCGCTTCGCAGAGGGAAGCGGCTACAGGCTCGAATCCTCCCTTGTCCACTGAGTCAATGCGCGTAACGTTCCCGTTTTGTAAAATCAGCGTGTCCGCTTCGAAACAAAATATACCGCAGCTTTATCGCTTTTGTTTCTTGATGCTGGGTGACGCGCGCAAGGCGCAGGACGTTTTTCACGCAACGTTACGTGAGGCGGCGGCGCGCGCGGCCCAGGGGGAACTGCCAGATGAGCGATTTTGGCTTTTTCGCGACGCGCGCTGGCGTTGCCTGGAAGCAAGCGAAACCGATTTGCAAGCCGAGCCCGTCGGGCTCGACGAGCATGACATAGGTCCGGAGGCCCCGTCACAAATTGAGCAACTCGATCCCACGCAGCTCGCAATTTGGATTTCCTGTGCACCCGATCCTCAGAGAACTGCCCTGGCACTTTTTTATCTCGATGAATTCGATTACCGCGAAATTCTTAACCTGACGGAACTCAAGCTAGGCGAGCTTTCGCGGCTACTGGAGCTGGGGCGGCGACAATTTCAAGCCTGGCTGTACGCAATGCTTCCTCAAAAGCCGAACTTGAACGTATGAAGACGCCGCGGTTATCGCGCCGGCGACGGGATCTCCTGAATTGTGCGCCGACTAGCGAGGAGCGGGTGCGCGACCGACCCATGCGCGCTGTAATATTCCGTGCAGGCAAGTCCAGCGAATTTGTAAATCAACAGAACTTCGATCGCGCAGTGGCGGAGCTGGTTCGCGCAATCCCCATTCCGCCAGAGACCGCCGAATGGTTCTCCACTGACCTCATCTCGCCTTCCAAATGGACGTGGAAAAAAACCGTGCGGAACCCAGCCGTCCTCGCGATCGGGCTCGCACTTATCGTAATCGTCGGAGTGCTCGTCTTCCAGTTTGTTGCACGACTAAATGATTTTCCCGGATCCGCAACCGCGCGGAAATTATTGGCGATTGCCGGCTCGACACGATCGGTCCTTCTCGATCCAGTAAACGCGGACGCGGGAACGTTGAGCGATTTGTTTTTTATGAAACACGGGCTGGAACATTACGATGTTCCGCCGGAATTCGCCGATTTCCGCACAATCGGCTGCCGCGTTTTCGACGACGATGAGTCGCGACGCATCGCCCAAATCTGGGTAGCCGAGAAACGCATGCAGTTTTTTCTCTTTCCAGCGGAGAGGGATGTCAAGACCGGCGCTGTGTTGAAGTTCCCGGGGTGGCGGTATGTTCATCAAGAAAACTGGATTGGCGCAGTCACTCAGCACAACGGCGTCTGCTTCATGGCCGCGCTGCGTGGCCGGGAAAAAGACCTCACCCCATACATTCCGAAGACGAAACAGTAAGTTCAGGTTCCGTTGACATGTCGCGACGTGCGATTGAATCTTCTGGCCCGATTTAATGCCAGGGTAGCTCAGCGGTAGAGCAGGGGACTCATAAGCCCTTGGTCGGGAGTTCAATTCTCCCCCCTGGCACGTCGATTTTGGATTGTGGATTGGCTGCGAGATGAACGTTGAGTGTTGAACGTTGGATGCTGACCGTTAAACATTGAAGGAGCCGCTGGATTCGCATTCGTCTCATGAATGACGAAAACGTCCTCGACAAACTTTTCGCACGCGGAAATTCCTATTGGCTGACGCGGTGGGTTATTCTGCGACTGCTGGGTCTCGTTTATGCGGTTGCGTTTCTCGTTGCCGCCCAGCAGCTCGTCCCATTGGTGGGCGAGCACGGATTAACACCAGCGAGTCATTTTCTTAGCGTTATCCAAACCCAGCTCGGTTCGCAAACGGCCGGCATGTTACGAGTCCCGACGCTCTTTTGGTTTGGAATCTCAGACAACGCATTGTCGATCTTTGCCTGGGCAGGTTTCGGTTTGTCGCTGGTCGTTCTTGGCGGGTATGCGAATGCGATCCTTCTCACGATTCTCTGGGCGATGTACATGTCGATTGTCCACATTGGCCAAATCTGGTACGGCTACGGCTGGGAGATTCAACTGCTCGAGACCGGGTTTTTGTCGATCTTTCTCTGCCCATTGATCGATGGGCGCCCATTCCCGAGATGCCGTCCGCCGATCCTCGTTTTCTGGCTTTTTCGCTGGCTCGGGTTTCGCATCATGATCGGCGCCGGTCTGATCAAATTGCGCGGCGACTCCTGCTGGCGCGATCTGACGTGCCTTTACTATCATTACGAAACGCAGCCAATCCCCAATCCGATCAGTCGCTATTTGCATTTCGCGCCCCACTGGTTTCACAAATTCGGCACCGCATGGAACCACTTTATCGAGTTGGTTGTGCCTTGGTTCTCATTCGGTCCGCGCACGGCACGGCACATCGCGGGCGTCCTGCTCGTCAGCTTTCAAATCGTTCTCATTATCAGCGGCAATCTCGCCTTTTTGAACTACGTCACCATCATTCCGTTTCTCGCCTGTTTTGATGATACATTTCTAAGCCACT
>Ga0137403_10010559_pt1 | contig 10223 bp, 6 predicted proteins | sample CZOMad2_1_16fung_FD_122057 | JGI IMG/M metagenome (GOLD analysis project Ga0137403, IMG submission 122057) | Vadose zone soil fungal communities from Angelo Coast Range Reserve, California, USA - CZOMad2_1_16fungal (Hybrid Assembly) | ecosystem: Environmental > Terrestrial > Soil > Vadose zone... | reverse complement strand
AATGCAGTCGATGCGGTACGCGAAATCGGCAATGCCGTGCGCGACATCAATGAAGTCACGTCGAACATCGCCGGCGCCGTTGGGCAACAGGATGCCGCGACCCGCGAGATCTCCGCGAACGCGCAATTGGCCGCCCACGGTAATGAGACATTGGTCGCCAACATTGGTTCGCTCAGCAACGCCATCGGCCAGACCAGCAAGACCGCGACATCGGTGCTGTCGGCGTCCAGCGAGCTGACCTCTACCGCGGAAACGCTTTCGCGTGAGGTCGACAAGTTCTTTTCCAATCTGCGCGCCGACCCGCTTGACCGCCACCGCGATGATGCGCTGCGGAGCGGTACTGCGGCGAGGTGAGAACTCAACTGTGAGAACTCAACCCTCGCCTGCGCGAGCGCCTGAGCCTCCACCGCGACCGGGCTTTGTTGCCGCTATCGTCAGCCTATGACGACTTCGCTGATCTGGATGATCGGGGTCAGGTCGGTATAGTTGGCGATGTCAGCCATGATCTCCTTGGCGTGGGGCCCAAAACCATCCTGGAATGCCGCGACCGAGTCGCAGAAGATGTGACACATTCCGACATACGTCGCGGGGGCTCCGGGCGCTCCACCCGCGAGGCCCTTGTCCACCGTATAGAATTTGCAAGCACCCTCCATGCGAGCTTTCACCAGTGGCATGTGCTTATCCCGATAGTACTCGTGGTCGAAGCGCGCGCCAGGCGTATTTGGATACATCACGCTTACCTTGATCATGGCGTCCTCCCTCATTTTTGACATTCGCCGGTTGACTTCCGGCGCTAATCCAAACTCTGCGTCAGTTTTGCTGATCCCGCAACTCTCTTCACAGCTGTAGTTATAAAGGAGCCTCGGCCGAATTGCGCGCAATATGCCGGCCGGCCGCATATCCCGATGACCACGCCCACTGAAAATTGAAGCCGCCGAGGTGACCGGTGACGTCAACGACCTCGCCGATGAAATAAAGCCCGGGGGCGGATCTCGACTCGAACGTTTTCGAGGAGAGTTCCGATGTATCGACGCCGCCCAGTGTCACCTCCGCGGTGCGGTAGCCCTCGGTGCCATCAGGCCTGACACGCCACTGCTTCACCGCAGCGACGACGTTGATGAGAAGCTTGTCGGAGAAATCCGCAAGGCGCTCCGGGCCGCCGACCGTGTCGGCAATGATCGATGCGAGCCGCTTCGGAAGAAAATCGGAAAGGGCGGTCGCGATTTCCTGCCTGGGATGATCGCGGCGCGATCTCTTCAGCCCGGCCAGGATATCGTTTCCGGGCGCCATATCGATGACGAGATCATCGCCGTCATGCCAATAGGACGATATTTGCAGGATGGCCGGACCGCTCAGCCCGCGATGGGTGAACAGCAACGCCTCATCAAAATGTATCTTTCCGCAATTCACGACGGCATCGACCGAAACGCCCGACAGATCCTTGAATTGCGCCAGCAACGCCGCGTCGAATGTCAGAGGCACCAGCGCCGGCCGCGGCGGCACGATCCTGAGACCGAATTGCTCGGCAATCTTATAGCCGAACCCACTCGATCCCATTTTCGGAATCGAGGGACCACCGGTCGCGACCACCAGGGACCGTGCGCGAAACTCGCCTTGATCGGTGACAACGACAAAGCCGTTTTCGCTTGCGGATATCGCGGAGATGCGCACACCGAGACGCAGTTGCGCTTGAGCCTTGCGGCACTCCTCCAGCAGCATGTCGATGATTTGCCGCGACGAGCCGTCACAAAATAATTGTCCGCGCGTCTTCTCGTGATAGGCGATGCCGTAGCTCTCGACCAGCGCGATGAAATCACGCTGCGTGTAGCCGCTCAGCGCTGAATGGCAAAACCGCGGATTGGCCGAGAGAAAATTCGAAGGGCTGGTGTGCAGATTGGTAAAATTGCATCGCCCGCCTCCGGAAATCCTGATCTTCTCGCCCGGGTGTCTGGCCTGCTCAAGCAGCAGCGCCCGATGTCCGCGTTGACCGACGACAGCGGCGCACATCAGGCCCGCGGCCCCCGCCCCGAGTATGATGACGTCATCACCGTTGGGGTGCGGATTGTTATGCCTTGTCATTCCACCAGCAGCACATCCACTGCCACCGCGAGCTTTTGCCTGCGCGATCCCACAATGATGCCATCGACCGGCGAAACATCGGAGAAATCCCGTCCCACTGCCAGCACGATGTGATCGTTCTCGACCAGGATGTCGTTGGTCGGATCAAAGCCGATCCAGCCGATCTCCTCGCCGCACCACAGCGAGACCCATGCATGGGTCGCGTCAGCGCCCTGCAGGCGCGGCTTGCCGGGCGGCGGGATGGTGCGCAGATAGCCGCTGACATAGGCCGCCGGCAGTCCGAGACCGCGCAGGCCCGCGATCATCACATGGGCGAAGTCCTGGCAGACACCGTGGCGTTTCTCGAACACCTCGTCGAGCGGTGTGGAGATCACCGTTGCTTTCGGGTCGTATTTGAACTCGGTGCGAATGCGATGCATCAGATCAACTGAGCCGGCAAGGATTCCGCGAGTGGGCGGAAAGCTCAGCGCCGCATATAAGGTGACCGGCTGCTGCACCGGCACCAGCGGACTGGCAAAGACGTAGCCGATCGGCGACGCGGGGCCGAGGCTGGTAGCCTCAAATGCCACGTCGCGGACGCTTTCCCATGCCGGACTTGGCGCGGCGCGGTCCATGGCGCGGCGCGAAACCGAAACCCGCGACCGGGAATCGATGCGAAGGTTACGATGCGGGGCTTCGATCAGAACGCTCTCGGTATGGGTCCCGAAAAAGTCGTGCCGTACCGTGCGTTCCGCCGGTCGTGGCCTGATTTCGACGGCGTGCGAAACCAGTTGTTGTCCGTCGCCACTCCTGGGTTCCAGCCGCAGCGAGCAGCGTGCGAAACCGACCGGGCTCTCGTAGCTGTAGCTGGTAACGTGGCGGATGTCGTAGATCACGCGAGGCCCGTGAGCTTTTCAGGCCGGCTCGCATTGGGCCCATGCGGAAAATAATGCGATCCGATGGCGTCGGCGAGGTTGAGCAGATCCTGCTCCAGCGCGAAAAGCGATTTGGTATCGAGGTCTGCAGCCTCCGCAGTCGTCAGCGTCGCCTGCAGCGTGACGGCAAGACGTTGCGGCCGCTCGATCAATCCGCCCTCCTTCAAGGTCGGCAGGCTGGCGATGTGATCGTTCAGCGCGGAAACCTGAAACGCGACAGACCTCGGATTATAGGGATCGAGAACCACCAGATCGCGCACCGGCGGCAGCAGGGGCCCGACGAGGTAGCGCGAGCGATAGGTGATCTGGCAATCCACCAGCGTCAGCAGAATGTCGAGATCCTCGCTACCGGCTTCGTCATAGGCGAACTGGCGCGCGAAACGCACGGTGTTGATGGCGCGTTCGGCGCGGCGGCCCATTTCCAGAAAACGCCAGCCGGCGGCGCGGTTCATGTTTTCCTGCGCCAGGCCCGCGAAGCTTGCCAGTTCCTGCAAGGTCAGTTCGGCGGCGACGACAACACCATCGTCATCGTCGACTTCCTCGGCAAGGCGTTCCGTCATCTCGGTAATGACCTGCCAGGCATCCGGTGAAAGACGCTCCCGCAAGGATGTCGCGGTTCGCTGCGCCGCCCGCAGCAGCGACAGCGCCGAGCCGAATCTTTCCCGGCTTTGCAACGCCTCGGCTGCGACCTTTGCCGGCTGCGTCCGCGTCGCTTGCGACGTCGCGCCCCACGTCACCAGAAGCCGCTGGATTCGCTCAACCGAGTGAAGCGCGGTTGACGACCCCTTGCCGGGTTCGCGCTGCGTGCCGAGCGCCCGCAGCAGCCGCAGCGTCGCCTCGGCGCGCTCAAGATAGCGGCCGAGCCAGAACAGGTTGTCGGCGGCGCGGCTCGGCACCCAGCCGGCGATGCGGCGGATCCGCACGCTATCCCCCGTCGGCAGCAACGTCGCCGTCGAAACCGCCTTGTCGGAAACCACCCAGACGTCCGCCGCCCGCGCGCCGTCGCCCATCGACACGGCGCGGGCATCGGGTTGGTCGGCGATCCGGCAAAAGCCGCCGGGCATGATGGTCCAGCCGCCGGGAGTAGCGGCGGCGAACACCCGCAGCACAAATGGCCGCGGCGTGATGCGCCCCTGGTCCCACACCGGTGTCGTCGACAGCCGAACCAGTTCCTGGCCGACATAGTCGATGCCCCGATCGTTGATCGCCGACTTGAGCCGTTCGCGCTCGCTTGCCGACAACTCGCTGGCGAGCACGGGTCCTCTGCCGAAACCAGGAACGCCCCGGCCGTAGGCGCCCTCGATGGCAACCTCGTCGAGCCGCGACAACACTTCCTCGCGGGCGGATTTCTGGCCGCACCACCAGGTCGCGATGTGCGGCATCTTCAAATCCTCGCCGAAGAAACGACGGCTGAGGCTGGGCAGAAAGCCCAACAGCGCCCGCGCCTCCATCACGCCCGAACCCGGCATGTTGGCGACGACGACGCCGTTTTTGCGGAGCACGTCGATCAAGCCGGGCACGCCGAGTTGCGAGGAAGCGTCGAGTTCGAGCGGATCGAGCGAATTGGAATCGACCCGGCGCAGCAACACGTCGAGCCGCTTCAAGCCGGCAACGGTACGGATATGAATGCGGTCGCCGCTGACGGCGAGATCGTCGCCCTCGACCAGCAGAAATCCGAGATAGCGCGCCAGCGTGGCGTGCTCGAAATAGGTTTCACTGAAGCTGCCTGGCGTCAGCAGTCCGATGCGCGGTTCGTCGCGGTCGGCGCTGGCGCGCAAGGCATCGCGGAACGCCTCGAAGAACGGCGCCACCCGTTCGACGTTCATCGATTTATAGAGCGTCGTAAAAGCCCGCGACAGCACCAGCCGGTTTTCAAGCGCGTAGCCTGCGCCCGATGGTGACTGGGTCCGGTCGCCCAGCACCCACCAGCGCCCATCGGGCCCGCGGCCGACATCCGCGGCATACATATTCAGATATCGCCCGCCTGGCGGTTTAATGCCGCAGACCGCGCGCAGATATTCGGTGCTGCCGGCAATGGCGGCCGCCGGAACCGCGTTTTCGGCAATCAACCGGCCCTCGCCATAGAGGTCGCTCAGCACCAGTTCCAGCAATTGCGCGCGTTGCACGATGCCGGCGGTCAATTGCTGCCAATCGGCCTCGTCGATCAGCAGCGGCAGATGGCTCAACGGCCAATGCCGCTCGGCGGTTTCCCCGGGCGCGCGATAGGTCACCCCGGCTTCCCGCAGATGCCGGTCGGCCGATCCGAAACGGCGCTCGATGTCGCCTGGGCTCAACTCGGCGAAGGCATCGAAGAACCGGGTCCAGACCGCACGCGGCGTCCCGTCCTGCGCCATGTATTCATCGGGAATTCCCGGTAGGCGGGCATAGCCGCGCGTCCAATGCGCCACGCGCCGATGGCCCGGACGGGGCTTGCTGACCTGGCTGCTTCCGTGACCGCTTCCTTGGCCGTTTCCTTGGCCGGCGTCTCCCGCCATCCCGACTCTCCTGCCCTAACGCCATATTCTCAATGCAGGAGCGGCGTCCTCAAGTCGAGGGTCAAAGGAAATTCAAGCGTGCGTTCCTCGCTCGGCGGATCGATCTTGCCGGGGGTGTGGCCGTGATCCTGAAACCGGGCCAGCCGCCGCGCCTCGGCTTCGTAGGAATTGACCGGCTTGGTGTCATAGCTGCGGCCGCCGGGATGGGCGACGTGATAGACGCAGCCGCCCAGCGACCGGCCGTTCCAGGTATCAATCAAGTCAAACGTCAGCGGCGCATGGACCGGAATGGTCGGATGCAGCCCCGAGGCCGGCTGCCATGCCTTGAAGCGGACGGCCGCGACCGCCTCGCCCGAACGGCCGGTTTCCGTCATCGGCATCCGCCTGCCGTTGCAGGTGACGACGTGGCGGCCTTCGACAAATCCGCTGGCCTTGACCTGCAGCCGCTCCACCGACGAATCGACATAGCGCACGGTGCCGCCGGCCGAGTTCTCCTCGCCGAGAACATGCCAGGGTTCGAGGGCCTGGCGCACTTCGAGCGCGACGCCGCCATGATGGACGCGGCCGAAAGCGGGGAAGCGGAATTCGAGCTGAGCCGCGTACCAATCCGGCGAAAAATCGTAGCCGGATTGCTTCAACTCGGCGAGCACGCCCAGAAAATCCTCCCAGAGGAAGTGCGGCAGCATGAAACGATCATGCAGCGTGGTGCCCCAGCGCACGAACTTGCCCTGCTGCGGCTCGCGCCAGAGCTTTGCGATCAGCGCCCGGATCAGCAGTTGCTGCGCCAGCGACATCCGCGGGTCGGGCGGCATTTCCAGGGCGCGGAATTCAACCAGCCCGAGCCGACCGGTAGAGCTGTCGGGGGAATAAAGCTTGTCGATACAGAGCTCGGCGCGGTGGGTGTTGCCGGTGATATCCACCAGGATGTGCCGGAACAGCCGATCCACCAGCCACAGCGGGGCTTTGATTCCCGGCGGCGGGACATGGGCCAGCGCGATCTCCAGTTCATAAAGGCCGTCATGCCGGGCCTCGTCGATACGCGGCGCCTGGCTGGTGGGACCGATGAACATGCCCGAGAACAAATAAGACAGCGACGGATGCCGCTGCCAATACAGCACCAGGCTCTTCAGCAAATCCGGGCGGCGCAGGAACGGTGAATCCGCCGGCGTGCTGCCGCCGACCACCACGTGATTGCCGCCGCCGGTGCCGGTGTGGCGGCCATCGACGAGGAACCGGTTGGCGCCAAGCCGGACCTGGGCTGAATCTTCGTAAAGGCCGAATGTGATGTCGACGGATTCGCGCCAGCTCGACGCCGGCTGGATGTTGATCTCGATCACGCCGGGATCGGGCGTCACCTTGATCACCTCGACGCGCGGGTCGAATGGCGGCGGATAGCCCTCGACATGGACCTGCATCTGCATTTCTTCGGCGGTCGCCTCCACCGCCGTGACCAGTTCGAGATAATCCTCCAGCTTCTCCACCGGCGGCATGAAGGCGCACAGAATGCCGTCGCGGATCTCGATCGACATCGCAGTGCGCACACCGCCGCCTTTGAGTTGCTGCTCCTGCACTTCCTGATGCGGCGCGGCCTCGGTCGGCGTGGTCGCGTCGTAGACCGGCAATGCATCGCGCGGCTCGAGCGGATCCTGCTCGACGATATAGGGAAAGTCTTCCGCGGGGATATGCGGCAGTGAGGCGATCGGCAGCCGCAGGCCCAGCGGCGAATCGCCCGGCGTCAGAAACAAATTGCCGCGCCGCAGCTTCCAGCGCTCGCTCTTCCAGCGCGGGGAAGATTTGCTTGCATCGGCGTTCCAGCGCTGGATCGGCAGCACGAACCCCTTGGGAACGTTGAGTCCCTGATCGAACACCCGCGCCATGCGCGAGCGTTCTTCCGGATCGGACAGTTTGGAATCGCTCGGATCGACATTCGGCGGCAGGCCGGCTTCCTTCTGCAGCCAGTGCGAAGGGTCTTCGAACGCCGGCATGATATACTCGGAATCGACGCCGAGTTTTTTTGCAGCCCCTTCCGCGAAGCGCTCGGCGTCTTCGATTCCGGCCTGGCGCGGCCCTTCGATCTTCGCGATCAAATCGGAGTTCTTCCAGATCGGCACGCCATCCTTGCGCCAATACAGTCCAAACGCCCAGCGTGGCAGGCTTTCGCCGGGATACCACTTGCCCTGTCCGAAATGCAGCAGGCCGCCCGGCGCGAACCGTGTCCGTAACTTGCGAATGAGATCGTCCGCCAATCCGCGCTTGGTCGGACCGACCGCGGAAATGTTCCATTCCGGCGATTCCAGATCGTCGACGGAAACGAAGGTCGGCTCGCCGCCCATCGTCAGGCGCACGTCGCCGGCCTTCAGATCGGCATCGACCTGCTCGCCGAGCTTGTCGAGGCGCGCCCAGGATTCATCGGAGAACGGTTTTGTAATACGCGGGGCTTCGCGGATGCGCTTGACGCTCATCTCGAAGTCGAATTCGACTTGTGCGAATCCGACCGCGCCGCTGATCGGCGCCGCCGAGCGATAATGCGGCGTGGCGGCGACGGGAATGTGCCCCTCGCCCGTCAGCATCCCCGAAGTGACGTCGAAGCCGATCCAGCCGGCGCCCGGAAGATAGACCTCGGCCCAGGCGTGCAAATCCGTAAAATCGCTCTCGACCTCGCGCGGTCCTTCGACCGGATCGATGTCAGGGCGCAACTGAATGAGGTAACCCGAGACGAAGCGGGCGGCGAGCCCGAGGTGCCGAAAGATCTGGATCAGCAGCCACGCCGAGTCGCGGCACGATCCAGCGCCCGATTCCAGCGTCTGCTCCGGCGTCTGGATGCCGGGCTCCATCCGGATGATGTAGCGAATTTTCTTTTGCAATTGCGCATTGAGATCGACCAGAAAATTGACCGTGCTGGGCGCCTCGCGCGGAATGCCCGCGAGGTAGGCTGACAACAGCGGTCCGGGCTCCAAGGTCGCCAGATAAGGCGCAAGTTCGGTCTTGAGATCGTCGGTGTACGCGAACGGAAAGCTGTCGGCGGAAGGCTCGACAAAGAAATCGAACGGATTGATCACGGTCATCTGCGCCGTGAAATCGACCTCGATCTTCAGCTCGGTGGCCTTTTCGGGGAAGACGAACCGCGCCAGCCAGTTGCCCTGCGGATCCTGCTGCCAGTTCACGAAATGGTTTGGCGGCGTCACCTTGAGCGAATAGCTCAGAATCGGCGTGCGGGTGTGCGGCGCCGGCCGCAGCCGGATGGTTTGCGGGCCGAGGTCGATCGGACGGTCATATTTGTAGTGCGTGACGTGATGTAGTGCGACGAAGATCGACACAGGCTGAGTGCTCCAGCAGCTTTTTTAAGCAGAACACCGGTTCTGATGTGGATCAAGCTCTAACAACGGGCAGCGAATGCCTATGTGAGGGGCGGATTGTAATGTTCCCGCTTGCTGCCTGCGTCTACCTATGGTTGATTTAGCGGCAGGGGCGCGGTCGCGGGGGAATGTTCGATGAGCTTCCTGGTAGAGCTGGCCCGAAGCGCCTACCCCGCGCACGCGCTTGATGGCTTTACGGCCACTCCGCAATTCAATCTGGTCAACGCGCGGGCCACGATGTGGCTGTCGCAGCTTGCTTATGAGACCGCGAGCGAGACCAAGGTCAAAAGCATCCTCGATGACTGGCAATTGACCAAGCATGCTTTTATAGCCAACGATCCCGCCACGGGTCTGCCGCCACGTAGCGCATGCGTCGTGGTCGCCGGAGGGCGCGGCGCGACATTCGTCACATTTGCCGGCAGCGACCCGCTGAAGTTCGAAGACTGGATCACGAATTTCAACGCCGTGCCGTCGGCAACGGATCTCCATACCGGGTTCCAGAACGCGGTCGAAACGGTCTGGCCCGTGATCAAAGCGGCAATCGCAAATCGCCCCGCGTCCGAGCAAGCCCTGTTCTTTACCGGGCACAGCCTCGGCGGCGCATTGGCGATTGTGGCGGCGGCGCGCGCCGCATCCGAACTCCAAATTCAGCCGACGGTGGTTTACACCTTCGGTAGCCCACGGACCGGGGGCCCGGCGTTTTTCGACAGATATAGGCCGCTACTCGGCGCCTCTACGTTCCGCCTGATTAACGGTGGCGACATCGTGCCCACCGTCCCACCGTCGGCGCCCGGCGACTATCGCCATGTCGGACAATCGATACAGTGCCTGACTGATAGCCGCTTTGACGACCCACAAACGAAGACCAGCGCAGGCGAAGCAAACAAACCGGATCTTGTCGAAGACGCGATTGCGGCAGGGCTTGCCGACTTCCGCGCGTTTTCGGCTTTTCGATTCATTCGCAGCATCGGGCCGCGGCCGCTTGACCGGTTCGCCGGAATTTTGCCGCGGATGGTGCGCGATCATGTGCCAGCGAACTATTTCCGGGCGCTATCAATTCCGCTTCGATAGAAGCCAGCCTTCATGCAAAAGCGGCACGCGCTCGGCTACATCGTCGCGCCAAGCACCCATGGCGCGAATTCGGCGCCGCCGAAATCAAAACTCTCGCTCTTGGTCGGCGCTCCCGAAGCGGTCTTCAGCATCAGGTCGAAAATGCGCTGGCCGCACTCCTGCACCGTCTCCTCGCCGTCGAGAATGGTGCCGCAATTGACGTCCATGTCGTCTTCCATGCGCTTGAACATCGGCGAATTGGTCGCAAGCTTGATCGACGGCGCGGGCTTGCAGCCGAACACGCTGCCGCGGCCGGTGGTGAAGCAGAC
>Ga0137403_10010558_pt1 | contig 10224 bp, 8 predicted proteins | sample CZOMad2_1_16fung_FD_122057 | JGI IMG/M metagenome (GOLD analysis project Ga0137403, IMG submission 122057) | Vadose zone soil fungal communities from Angelo Coast Range Reserve, California, USA - CZOMad2_1_16fungal (Hybrid Assembly) | ecosystem: Environmental > Terrestrial > Soil > Vadose zone... | reverse complement strand
CAGGCGCGAACATCGGCGGCGCGGAAGAATTCAAAACACCCCAAGGCTTGTCGTTAGACACGTTACATGCGGGCGATCGAGTCACCTATTCCGTGACAGAAACAAACGGGGTCAAGACGATCACGAAAGTTCAGAAACAGTGAATATCCGGTGCAGGGTTATGGATGACGCGCGTCGTCCCGTTACCGGCGCCGCCCCGCCAAGAACGCCGCGATCGCCAACGCCTCGACCGCGACGGCTACGATAAATAAAGAAGGCGCCGCTCCCGGCGATGCTTCGCCAAAATTTGGGCCAAGCTGGCGGATCAGGCCGAAGACCGCGGGCGCGAAGGCGTAAGTGGCTTGCCCGATGGCAATAATGAGCGGCACCACGCGCGACACGTCCTCTTTGGTGAATTCGACCTGCGCAATCAGCGGCGGCAATGAGGTGGTGTTGCCGATGCCAAACCCAAACAGCACGACGCCGACCAACAACAAAGCGACGTTGTCGCCACCCGCGAACAGAAACGCGATCCCGCCGAGGATTTGCACCGCGTTGTTGGCACAAGCCACGAGCCGGCGATCGGCTTTCACCGGCATCAGCCAACCGACCATGGTTCGTCCCGCAATGGCTGACGCGGTGGCCGCACCCGCTGCCAGCCCCGCGCGTTGCGCGCCGAGCGCCGGCACCAGCACCGAGAACAGATGCGCGATCAGGCCGATCTGCGCGAACAAGCCGAGCGCCATGCCGCATGCCAACGTGACGAATCGAAGGTCCCGAAACAGCACGTTGCCTTTGAGCGATCGCGCCGACGCCAACGACGGGGCGGAGGCATCCGTTGAGCCCGGCGCATCACCGTCCGGGTTCAAGCCCATTGCTTGCGGGGACCGCGCAAAAAACAAATCGGCCAAAATCCAGACGATCACGACCATCACCAGGCCAATCGCGCCGGCGGCCACCGGAAAACCAACGAGATCGATCGCGAGGATCCAGAGCGGCGAGAAGATGATGCCGCCGATGCTCGAGCCGTTATAAGCCGACGAAAGCGCGGCCGGACGAGCGCGCACAAACCAGGGCGAGACGATCGCATTCACGGCGGCGGCACCCATCGTGACCCACCCGACCCCGCTGAGGAGCGTGGCGGCGAATAATTGCCACGGCTCGCGCGCGACCGCCCAGCCGAAAATCCCCAATGCCAACGAGACGGCTCCCGCCTTCGTCACTACCGGCACGCCAAACCGCCGATAGAGCCTTGGCAAGTTGGCCACTACCGCCGCCCCGAACAAGAAATGCACGGTGACGGCGGTGGAGACGAGCGTCAGCGACCAGCCGCGGGCTTCGCGCACCGCATGCAGATAGACCGGCGGGCCATAAAAACCGAGACCCCAGCCGAACACGGCGAGCACGCCGGCCGCGCCAACGACGCGCCAACCGTAAAATGTTCCCGAGTCGCCGCGAGCCGTCATCGTCCCAACCCTGTTTACGGCTCCACAATGAAGGAAGCCGAAAGCGGATGTTACGGCGACGGCCGAAGCGTTAGACTTGGCATTAAATTAAGATCACCGAGAAGACCAAAAGGAGATCGAGATCATGGCCAGCCATGCGATGTTCGCCCAGGTTGCGGCGCTTTCCGGCGATCCAACGCGCGCGACCATGCTGCATGTCTTGATGGACGGCCGCGCGCTCACGGCGAGCGAGCTGGCGAAGGCCGCCGGCATCACGCCGCAAACCGGAAGCGGGCACTTGAGCCAGATGACGGCCGTCGGCCTTTTGAGGGTCGAGAAGCAAGGCCGGCATCGTTATTACCGGCTGGCTTTGCCTTCGATCGCGCGCATGCTCGAAAGCATCATGGAGGTGGCTTCCGATCTCGAGCCCCCGCGCCCGCGGCTCACTGTCGGCCCGCGCGACAAGGCCTTGAGATATGCCCGCACTTGTTACGATCACTTCGCCGGCCAATTGGGCGTCGCTCTCGCCGACGCCTTGATCGCCCACGGTCATGTCGAATTGACCAGCGACGCAGGCCTGTTGACCGAAAGCGGCATGACGTTTCTGGGCGAAGTCGGTATCGACATCGAACCGATGCTCGCGCGGCGGACCAAGCGATCGGGCCGCGTCTTGTGCCGCCCCTGCCTCGATTGGAGCGAGCGGCGCCCGCATCTGGCCGGTGCCGTTGGCGCGGCGATCTGCACGCACAGCCTCGACGAGGGGTGGATCAGCCGCCTCGACGGCACCCGCGCCGTTCGCATCACGGCGAAAGGAGCCCGCATCTTCCGCGACAAATTCGGCGTGGAGATGGGATGAGAACAACCCGCGGACCTGAACAATAACCGCGGTCCGCACGCTCCGTCGCCCGCAGATTACCGCGTCGGTAGATGTATTGAACGCCTTGCGCCCAAATTGGGCGCATGATAATTTAGGCCATGAGAGTCATTGCCAGGCGCACTCTACGAGAGTTCATGGAGGGACGAAGAGGATACAAAGACCACGCGGCGCTAAAGGGCGCCTTGGATGCTTGGTTCGACGAAGTTAAAAAGGCACGATGGTCCAGCGGGGCGGATGTAAAGCGCAGTTACGCGACGGCTAGCATCGTTTCAGCCGATCGGATCGTGTTTAACATCAAAGGAAACGACTATCGCTTGGTGGTGGCTACCGACTTCGACAAGGGTATCGTGTGGATCAAATGGATCGGCACGCACAAGGACTACAACAAGATCGATGTGAAGGAGGTGCGCCGTGGCGGGTGAGGTAAAACCAATCCGGACGAAGCGGGATTATGAGGCGGCACTGAAGGAGGTTGAGCGTCTCTGGGGCGCGAAGACCGGAACTCGCGCCGGCGACCGTCTCGATGTGCTGGCAACGCTCATCGATGCCTATGAGGCTGAGCACTATCCAATGGACCCGCCTGACCCCATCGAGGCGATCAAATTCCGCATGGAGCAGCAAGGGCTCACACGGCGGGACCTGGAGGAGATCATCGGCACACGCACGCGCATCGCCGAGATTTTGAACAGAAAACGAGGACTGTCGATGGAGATGATCCGGCGCTTACACGAGCGCCTCGGCATCTCGGCAGAAGTGCTGATCCGACCGAGTCGAAAAGACGCGGCGTAAGCGGCGTATGCTGCGGTGGGGTTCGGCGGCTTGAACCGAACCGTGGCCTGATGTCCCTCAAAGCATGGCGAAACGCCGGCCTGTTCTCGGGAGGACGATATGGATTGTTGCGGTCATCACCACGGCTTCACGCGCCGGCAATGGATGTGGGGTTCGACGCTGGCGTCCGTGGGCGCGATGCTCGGCGGTGGCATGGCCCCGCGCGGTTCGACGGCCGCCGCGCAAACGGCGGAGACTGCATCCGCCGCGCTCGACGTTCTGCGCAAATCGATTTCCGTCGATGTCCATACCCATGGCGGCACGACCGGAATTACGTCGAAGGCACCGCCGAACGACGATCTCGTGAACGGCATGCGCGCCGGCTCGTTGGCGGTCGCGTGCCTCGCCACCGTGCCGGACAGTCCCGTCATCGGCAGGAACGCCGCCGGTGTCCTCACCGCGCTGCGCACGCCCGAGCCGGGCCAGCTCTACAAGCACAACCTTGAACGTCTCGATTGGGTGGACGAGATGGTCGCAAGCCACGGCCTGCGTCGCGCGCTTTCCGCCGCCGACCTTGAGGCCGCGCACAAAGCGGGCCAGCCCGCGATCGTCGGCGACGTCGGGGGGCTCGACTTTCTCGAAGGCAAGTTCGAGCGGCTCGAAGAGGCGCATGCGCGCGGCGTCCGGCACGTTCAACTCGTGCACTACACGCCCAACGACATCGGCGATTTTCAGACCGGCATCGTCACGCATAACGGGCTCACGTCCTATGGTGCCGAGGTGATCCGCGCCTGCCACCGATTGGGCTTCGTCTGCGACGTCGCGCATGCGACCGAGGCGATGGTCAAACATGCGGTCAAGGTCGCGACCAAACCTCTGTTGTTGTCGCACACGGCGCTTTCTGGATCGGCCGCCATGGGGCCGACGCCGCTCACGGCCCGGCAGATCAGCCGCGACCACGCCCGCGCGATCGCCGAAACCGGCGGCGCCATCGGCATCTGGCACTTCTTCCCGAGCCTGGAAAAATACGTCGACGGCCTGAAAGAAATGATCGAAATCGTCGGCGAAGATCACGTGTGCATCGGCACCGACCAGCAGGTCAACCCCGGCACGCTGCAGGATTACGCGCAATGGGTGCATCTCGTCGCCGCGATGCTGCGCGGCGGGTTTACGCCCGACGAGGCCGGCAAGATCGCCGGCGGCAATTATATGCGCGTCTTCCGTGCCGCGGTGGGATGACGAAGGCGGCGGGATTCACCCAGCGCTTGTTTGAAGGGAAACGGCATGCGGGCGGCTATCGCGCCGCGTCGACTCGCTTCAATCCGATGATCCGCGGCAAGGAACCGGTCGGGAACGGATCGGCCTTGGCGGCTTCCGGCGCCAGCGGCGCACGAGCGGTCGCGTCGGGGAAACGCGCTTTCATTTCGCGCAAGAATCCTTCGAGCGTATCGACGCTTGCCGCCATCTTGGCAATCTGGGCGAATTCGCCACTGCTGACGGAAGCCGGAGTGCTCGCGATCTCGAAGGCGGCGCGGTCGGCTTCGCCGCTCATCAACGGGCTATATTTTTCGCGGAAGCGCGCCACGCCGATTGAATCTTCCGCGAGCGCATATCCGACCATGGCGCGGACGATGTCGCCCTTCTCCACCGGATTGAGCGGTTTGAAATCGCGCCAGCGATCGGCGTAATACAATTCGATCTGCTCGGACGATTCACGCCATTGCCGCGACGCCCAGTAGATGTCGGAGCGCAGTCGGATCGCCTCACGGCCGGAGATATTGGTGATGATGTCGAGCGCGAGGTCGTGGCGTCCGATATCGCTTTGCGCGCGCGCTTCCAACAACAGCCGCTGCTGGCGCAACTCGCCCGAGAGATCGGCAATGCGAGTGCTACGAAGGGCTGCGATGGCGCGATCGGGTTTGCGATTCATCAGATAGACCATTGCCAGGCGCGCGGCCACCTGCGCACGCGCCGCGCCCTCCAGCCGTCGATCGACCTGATACTGCAGAAGCTCGCTGGCCTGATCGAGCAGATCGACCGCGACCAAACGGTCGGCAAGCCGGCGGATCATTTCGTCGCCGCGCCGGCCGATCGGTGTCAATTCACGGTACTCGTAAAACATCCCGAGCGCATCGACCGGCGGCAGATCGTCGCCTTTCGGACTAAGAAAGAGCTGCGCAAACAGCGCCGCCGACGCGTCCTGTCCCTGCCGCGACGCTTCCGAGTTGGGCTGCAACCGGGTCGAGAAACGGGTCGCCGCGAACGAATCGTTATAGCGTCCCATATCGGCATAGATCCGCGCCAACATTTGCAGCGTCTTGATTTCAATCCCGTCGCCGCGCCACGTCACCGAAAGCGTCTCAAGTTCGCGCAAAAGCTCGGTCGGGACGATTTCGTCGCGCTTTTGCCGCAACGCGATCTCAAGCAGCTTGGCTTCGCTCGCCGCCGCCCGATCGGCGGAGTCCATCGCCCTCTTGTATTCATCGAGCGCGTCCTTGTCGTGTCCGAGCGCTTCGGCCAACCGGCCGCGCAACACCGAAATCGCAGGTTTCATTTCGGCAGGCAGGCCGACCACTTCCAGATCGCTGCCATATTTTGCGGCGCCGGAGTAATCGCGGACTTCAAGCGAAGCGCGCATCGCTTCCGCCACCACGATGCGCTGCAGCTCGACCGGAAGCGCGGTGATCGCGACTTCGACGTTCTTGAATTTCTCCCGCGCCTCCGCCCACTTCCCCTGACGCGCATAGGCGAGCGCCTTCCACAATTGCGAATCGTAATTGGTTCCGACCGCCGGATTGGCGAGGTCCTTGAGCCCCTGCTCGGGACGCCCCATCAGGGTGCTGGCGACCGAATGCGCGATCAGCACGATAGGATCTTCCATACCCGGCTTCGCCTCTACGAGCGCGGTGTCGAGAACGCCCTTGGTTTCCGGATACATCCCCCACGCCAGATAGAACCGCGCCAGATCGATTTTGGCCGGCACGCGCTGATCGGCCGCTGCCGAGGCGGCCAGCGTCGCCAATTCGTCCTGCCGCGCGATGAAATTTTCGTTCTGATTCTTGCGCCACTCGCCGAGATCGAAAATCGGCTTAGCCACGGTCGGGGCGCGCTCCGCGCCGATATCGGCCGGCGACAGCGTCAGGCCGCCGGGCCGTGCAAGGACGATCTTGTCGGGTGCGACCTCGACGGTGACGTCGTCGGAGTTCGGACGAACCGCGACGCCGTGAACCGATTCGAGCAGCGAGAATTCGACGAAGTCCTGCCGTTTGATGAAGCCGCGGATCGGCGGTGGCGCGGTGACCACCAGCAGCGTGTCGCCGGCGTCCGGGTCCACCAGCCGATGCAGAAGGCCCGGCCGGACAAAGGGCACGACAACGTTGGCGCGTTCGGGATCGGAGATGTTGCGTGCCGCCGCGAGCGGTTGCGTCGGCGTCTGCATCGCATCGGCAAAGGTCAGCGTCCAGTTGACGCCGCTCGCCTGCTCGCCACCCATCAAGGCGGGCAATTGAGGACGGTTGAGGCGAATGCGGATCGCCTGGCCCTTCTCCAGCGGCAGCCGGCTGACCTCGGCGATGATCGACCCGCCTTTGCTGCGGATCGGCTCGACGTCGACCGGCTTCGTGGAATCAAACACCAGCCACACCGTATCGGCGCGCCGAAACAGCGCCGCGTGGGTCGCGGCGGGGAAAGGAAAGGTGACGCTGAAGCGCTCGCTGGTCCGTTCGGCGCTGACCGCGATGGCATTTTCGCCGGTCTTCATCTCAGCCGGTGGCGCCTTGGTTTCCACCGGCGGCTGGGCCGCAACAGGGGTCATTTTCTGCGGCATCTCCGCCGCCTGCGCCGGCATCTGCTTGATGGGCGTCTCGTTGGCCGGCATCTCCTTTACAGGCATCTCCTTCGAGGGATGCTCTTCCGTCGCTGGAGGCTCGGGCGCCACCATTTCAGGCAATGATGCTTTCGGCGCCGGTTCGGGTTTGATCTCGATATTGGCTTGTTGGGCGAACTTCTCCGAGGTCGGCGGCGCGATCTCACCGGCGTGGGAGGCGGGAGAGCCTTCGGCAGGCTTTGCGGCCGCCGGCGCGCTTGCGACCGGCGCGGCCGGCATGGGCGTATGCGACATTGCGGGCGCCGGCGCGGGCGATGCCAGTACCGATGGCTTTTCCGCTTGCTGGAAGGCGACATCGATCGTGTAGTTTTTGTCCTCGCGGAAGGAGTGGACATCGACATCGCCGATCAAGGTGACTTCCACCGCGGAGGTTTCGCCCTCGATCTTCTGATTGATCGACGCCACATTCGGCGGCGCCGCCACTTTGGCGTCGGCCAGGTCGAAGTTGAGGGCGGCGTTGAACAAAAGCTTGAGCTTCTGGTCGTTCAACACGGACGAGACGCCAATGCCGTCGGGCAATTCGAACACGAAACGGACGAAGGTCGGCTGCACCGACGCACGGACGCGGATCGGCGGACGCTTCTTCGCCTCCATTGCGGCGCGCTGTTGGCGCAGCGCCCGCTCCGCGACGCGCGCGCGCTCGGCCAATTCGCGCACCACTTCGAGCGGCAGGCTTGGAGGCTGGCCGACCCAATTGTCGGGCAACAGATCGACGAACAGCCGTTCGCCGGCCGTCATGGTGTTGATGCTCACCCGGCGCGCCAGCGACAGCCGGATCGCGGTGCCGTCGGGATCGCGCCGCACCGAGTTGACGTAATCGGGCACCGCGTCGGATATTGCGTCGATCGGAATATCGACCGGCTGCTTGAAGCGGATCACGAGGATGGAGCCGGCGGGGATCACTTCGGAGCTGACGTCTTCGGCGAATTTGAGAACCAGCCGGGCATAGCCGCCGTTGAACGTAAAGGTGGCCTCGCCCTTGACCGGCTCTGCCTGGCAGCGGTTAGAAAACGTCACGCCAGCGAGGATCAGGACGGCCGCAAGCGAGAGCAGACCGCCGCCGAGGCAACGCTTGAGCGTTCGCGCGTAGGCGCGGCCAAGCGACCATAATCCAGTGGCAGCCGTTCGCGCCATTCCAACCCAGTCTTTCGGTTCAACGCTTCAATTCGCCGAAAGGGGCGCCGCACGCCCCCCATCGCTTTTGAATCTAGAATTGGCGATTTAAGGACTTGTTAAATATCCTCTACAATTAGGGCTTTTGCGACAGCAACTTGCCTTCGATCTTGGGCAGATCGGTCGCGGAGGCGGATCTGTCCGAGCCGGCGCGATGCGCCAATTCGACGGTGAGCCGCTCGGCCGCCTCGGCCGACATCAGGCCGAGGATATCCGACATTTTGCGCGGCGCGATCTGGGATGCGATTTCGAGCAGCACGGACATTTCGAGCCGGTCGAACACCTTGGCGGCGTCTTTCGGCTTCATGCCCTCATACATGGTGACGAGGCCCTTGAAGCGGGTGGCGTCGGCCTCGTTCTTCTGGTCGGTCGCGGTCGTGATCCGCGATTCGACCGCCTTCAATTCCTCGACGCGTGATTCGATGCGCTTCTCGGCGGCCTTGAGCAGGCTCTCGCGAATGTCGATTTCGCGCGCGCGCGCTTCGAGTTCTTGCCGCCGCGCCTGTAACCGTTCGAGAATCGCGCGCTCCGACGGCGACACCGCCTGGCCCTGCTCGGGAGCGGACATCGCGCCTTCAGGCTTCGCCATCTCCGGCGCGGCGGGCTTGGGGGCTTCTTCCTTCGGCTTCTCAACCGAACCGGTGACATCGGTATCGTCCTTGCCGGTCGGAAAGTTCAAATTTTCCTGCGCCCAGGACCGCGTATTGGCGTTCGGCTGATAGTCGAACACGTATCCGCCTTCGAGCACGAGGCCTGAGATCTTGAGCAGGGCAAGGCCGAAGATCGCGGTCAAGAGGACCGGAATGACCCGAATGTCACGGAAGGCCTTCATGCCGCGAGACCGTCGGACCTTCTGCGTTCGGAAAACGCCTGCGCCGCCGCGGCAACCGCCTTCGCCGTCGATACTACCTTGGGGGCTTCCGGCGCCAAAGCGGGCTTTGCTGCGACCGCTATCTTCGACAACCGCCGGAACACGCTCTCGCCTTCCGCGAGCTGGCCCTTCAACTGCTGCGACAACTGGGCCGCCGACGTCAGTTGATTGCCGAGATTCTCGTTGACGTCGCGCACGGTGTGCTTGAGGCCGCCGATGGCGCGCTCGGCGATTTCGGTCGCCGTGATCAATTCCGCAATCGTCGCCTTCAGCGAATGCTCATCCGCCTTCAGCCGCTTCAACCGATTGTTCAGCAGCATGCAATAACCGATTGTGAGCAGCAGCAATATTGCCACCAGGCTCTCGATCGCAACTCCGAGTAAGTGACTCATTGGGCCTCCATCAACTTGGTTTGTTCATCCGCTTTCTCGAACATCGCGAAGGTCGTGTTTGGCTTACGCAATTGCTTGGTGACGCGGATGGCGACGCGATCGCCGACCCGCCCCATCCGCCCTTCGGTCAAGGTGACGCTGCCGCAACGCACCGCGACCAGCGCGTCGGCGCGCATTTCGAGCGGCAAGGTATCGCCGACCTTCAGGCTCATCAGCTGCTTGAGCGGGATGTCGGCTTCATAAAGCACGGCATCGACCGCAATCTCGGCTTGGGCGACTTCGGTCGCGAAATGGCCTTCCCAGATCGGATCGCGGCCGAATTTTTCGCCCATGAACATCTGCAGCAACACGCTGCGGATCGGCTCGATGGTCGCATAGGGCAGCAGGAGCTCGATATTGCCGCCGCGGTCTTCCATATCGATGCGCAAGCGCACCAGGATCGCGGCATTCGCAGGTCGGCTGATCGCGGCGAAGCGCGGATTGGTTTCCAGCCGGTCGATAGAGAAGGTCACCGGCGACAACGGTCGGAACGCCTGCTCGGCGTCGGTTAGCACGACTTCAATGAGCCGCTTGACAAGATTGGTTTCGATCGAGGTGTAGGGACGGCCTTCGATGCGCAGCGCGGACTGGCCGCGGCGGCCGCCCAACAGCACGTCGACCATCGAATAGATCAGGCTGGAATCCACCGTCGCGAGGCCAAAATTGTCCCATTCCTCGGCCTTGAACACGCTGAGCACCGCGGGCAGCGGTATCGAATTCATAGAATCGCCGAACCGCACCGAGGTGATGCGATCGAGCGACACTTCGACGTTGTCGGAGGTGAAGTTGCGCAA
>Ga0137403_10010557_pt1 | contig 10224 bp, 9 predicted proteins | sample CZOMad2_1_16fung_FD_122057 | JGI IMG/M metagenome (GOLD analysis project Ga0137403, IMG submission 122057) | Vadose zone soil fungal communities from Angelo Coast Range Reserve, California, USA - CZOMad2_1_16fungal (Hybrid Assembly) | ecosystem: Environmental > Terrestrial > Soil > Vadose zone... | reverse complement strand
AGGAGCAGCTCGGTGGCCAGAGTCGAATCTGTCATATCCACGGGCTTCGGGGAACGGACAATACAGCGCAGGTGAAGCAACGCCCCGGCTTCCTCAACCGCGTCGTACACGCAAACCGCGATCGCGGAGCGCAGCTCCGTGACGAGGATCGCATCGTCCGCGGCGACCTCAAAACGGTCGGGCGCCACAGTGATTTCGCGATGGGTAGGCATCTGGTGTTGTATACCGCCACGTCGCATGTGAGTGGGCTCCCTGATTCTCAAACTATGACGTGCAGCACGTTGCGGTGAGTAGAATACGGTAACCCGTAACGTTGGACATGCACTCATGAAAATCTTTTTTGCAGCGTTGCTCGCGTGCGTCGTGTCACAGGTCAATGCTCAACAAATTACGTCACCCTTGTCGTCAATCCGCGTCACGGGGGATGCGATCGTCACTGCAAAACCAGACCGGGCCTGGATCGATGTCGGTGTTCTGACACAGGAGAAGCAGTCGCAGAACGCGGCCACACAAAATGCGAAGCAGCTGGAAAGCATCCTGGGCGCGTTGCACAAGCTGCTGGGCGCGGATGCGGACATCAAAACAATCAACTATGCGCTGAACCCGGATTATCAGTACCGGCCCATCGGCGGCAAGTCCTCTGTCAGCTCGTATACAGCGTTGCACGTCGTGCGAGTTACAGTGGACGATCTGGATAAAGTCGGTCCGGTGATCGACACTGCAACACAGGCCGGTGCGAATCACGTCGAGAGCGTTCGCTACACCGTGCGCGACCAACAGGTGTTGCATTCACAGGCGGTGCGGGAAGCAGCCTTGAAGGCGCGCGCCACTGCCGATGCGCTCGCAGCGGCACTCAACTTGAAGATCACTCGCATGGTGTCAGTTGAGGAGGGGGGCGATGGCTCGCCTCCAGGTGCGGATGCGGGCGACCTTCGGGACCCGTCCGGAGCTGCGCCAGCTCCGGTACAGTCGAGCTCGTTTGTCGTCACCGCCAACGTTACGTTGACAGTCGAAGTCAGTACGCATTAGAAGTGGTTATCTTACCCGGCGCCTCGCCGGCTACTCGGCGGGGGTCGCGCCTGCGCGATCCCCCCAAGGCGTTGGCCGCAGGCCATGAGAATAGGGGGCTTTATGACGATGGTAAAACAGCTCATCGATCGGAAGGGCCGGACCTTGTATTCAGTCGAGCCCGAGGACCCCGTTCTCGAGGCCATACGGCAGATGGCCGAGCGCCACGTCGGCGCCCTCCTCGTCATGAAGGGCACCGAGCTGCAGGGGATCATCTCCGAGCGTGACTACGCGCGGAAGGTAATTCTGAAGGACCGCTCTTCGAAACAAACCCTGGTTCGGGAGATCATGACCAGCTCTGTGCTCACCGTGACGTCGAGCGACAACGTGGAAGAATGCATGAGGACCATGACGGAGAACAGGATTCGTCACCTACCCGTGGTCGATCGAGACCAGGTGGTTGGAATCGTGTCCATTGGAGATCTCGTCAAATGGATCATCACGGCGCATGAGGAGACGATCGACTCGCTCTTCAGCGAAGGCTATCTCAAGACGTCAACGCAGTAGCAGCAACAGCAACTGACTCTCGCGGCCGGCGTGTCGATCGCGTCGGGGCCGAAAGGCCGGGATCAGGCCGAGGCCTCCCTCTCCTCGTCCTGCTTCTCCGCGAGCTACTTCACCCAGAGAATAGGAGAACCCCGTTGACCGACACTGCGACCAAGCCGGCCTTCACCGAGTGGCTCATCACACAGCAGAAACAGCGGAACCAGGACACAGACGGCCAGTGTTACGGTGGTGACAGAAGTTCGCACACCAACCCTGCACTGTGGCGGGCGAAATGCCAGCGACTCATGGCCACAGGCCTCGAACTCTGCAAACCAAATCAGCTCGAGCAGTTAGAGCCATTGTAAAATGTCTTCTAATGGAGCATAATTTCCGCAATGTTCTACTACAGAAGATTCCGCTCATGAGTGGGAACTTCTGCACATCAGAGGTGATTGGTGGTTTGTTGTGATCTTCCGGGTTGCTTACGATAATGCTATTCCACCGCCTGTGTCCTTGTCCGTCAGGGTTTTAGGTAATAAACAGGTGAGAGCTTATTACGTGTAAATTGTGGGAAGAAGTGGGTTATATTATAACTGGTTTTGCATTGTCTCTCACCGACTGTAGCGTTTGAAACATGACGCGGGGCGCAGGTCGAAGCCAAGGCGGACTGCGCCTTGTGAAAACGCGCTAGTCGGCTTTGGTAAGCGCGCATAGGTACGTTGATCCCTGAATTATTAATAACAAACGGACAACCGACGGCGTGCTCCACAACTCCGACGCGCCAAGAATATACAAACGTTACGTGTAATGTACCTGATCCGTGTGCCTGAGATCGAGCTGTCACAAAACAAGATGGTTAAACGTTTGCTTTGTCGCCCTCTGTATCCTATCCTGCGTCCTTTCCTTTGCATATTTTGGTGACAGAGAACATTAGATAGTTATCAAGAGAGGGATAATCCAGCCGCGGAGCGCCGCGGAATATTTGAACTAGGCTAGTTTAAATGCCCTTCGCGAAGCTAGCCTGTTCTGATTCCAATATAAGTATATAGGGCTGGATCTGCTGATGCCCTCCAACTTGTGATCCTTGTACTCCCCACCCATGTCTTCAGCCAACCTTCGCTTGTTTCATGCACTGAACGCTGCCGACTCCATGGGAGTTCAACAGGCTCTCGCCGCCGGTGCTGATATCAACGCGACAGACGCCAGGGGACGGAACGTGGTATCATACGCAGCTCTGGGGAATGCGTGCGTCTCTCTACTTTTCCTCGATTTTATGCTTATCACCCCACAGGATCGACTCTCCGCTGGATGCCCCGACCATTCAACCGCTCTCAAAGCAGAGGCTCGACGTCATGAAGATGGTGGTGCAGAGTCCAGACCTTTCTCTCTATTCCTTGAACGCCCCTTTGGACTGGGCGCGTGGCCTGACACTACTCGGCATCATGTCACGGCAGGACATGTCGACCGAGATCATGGTTTTACTCGAGTCCACTCGAGGGTTCATTGAGGTGGATGTCATGGATGAAAAGGCCGCGACACCTCTAATGCGTGCGTCCCCCAATTCCGCCTGACTAATGTTGCCTGAGTATTCAACACTAGATGCGGCACGTAACGGAAGGTTGCCACTCGTGCAATGTTTGGTGAGTAGTCAAGGTTTGCCCTCTTGGCAGTGAACGGTGCCACTCATGTCAACGATAGCTCGACCATGGTGCCAGACCAGACTTCAGAGACGCGAGCCAGCGGACCAGTCTCCATTACGCCCTACCGCACCCACAAATTCTGTGGCTTTGTGAAAGAGCGTTGCGTCTTAAGCGTTCTAGGGACGCAGAGGTACGTGAATGCCAATCCGAATTGCCCTTCCTCTGATGCTGACCCATTGAATGTACAGCTTTTCAGTCGTGTGTCTTCGACGTCGTGGACAAACGAGGCCCACCGAGTAAACTCGCCTCCGTCGCACCAGTGGACCCACTCTCTTTTCGACGGTCTATTCTACTCCCCACCCGTGTACATGCCTCCGCAGCTGGCCCGGTTCAACGATGCAGCATTCCACCATGCCTTTGACTCTCTTGTGCATGCCGTTCAGAATGGCAATGTAAAGTATCTGCGGGCCGCATTATCTTCTCGACATCTGGACCTCGCCCTGCCCCTCATGACCCCGGTACTGATCAACCACCAGGACAGCGCCGGCCTTGGGCTTCTACACCATGCTGTCTCCCCCCAGCAAGGTTGTCCCAGTATTGGTGTGCTCGATGAGCTGTTCCGCGCCGGCTCCGACGTCGGGCTGTTCTCGACTTTCGGCCTCACCCCACTTCACCGCCTCGCATGGATGGCCCATGAAGATGCCAAGCCCGCCCAAGGACACGAGGCTTCCCAAACCACGCAGAGGTCCTCGCTACGTGCGTTTACCACACACCTCGTGCATGACCTGCATGCGCCCCTCCACGCGACGGACAAAAACGGCGAGACACCCATGCATGTTGCGGCTGAGCACGGGCACAGCTCTTCGGTGCTCCAGGCCATGCTGGAGAGTGACAACATGTTGGTCGGAAGGACATCTGCCAGGGAGGTTAAGAACAAGCGAGGGTGAGTCTTATTCTGTTGGCCTACGTGCGTGCGCAAGAATGGGAACTGATGTGTTTCTGGGACATGTCCAGATTGCGGCCGGTCGAGGTTGCCAAACCCGAATTCGTGCCCCTCTTTCTCCGTCGCCCCTCTGCCGACCAAGGACAACCCACCTCAGCCTCTCTATCAACCCACCTCCTTCGGCCACCAAGCCCAAGTCAATGGTTGAAGAAGAAGAAGAAATCCAGGGCGGGACTCAGGACTAGTTCTTCAAGCCCGCATCTTCGCCCACTGAGCACCAGCGATCAGTTGAAGGGTTCTAACACGGCCTTGAAGCCCCGGTCGTCGGCTCAGGATCTTCGACCACTGGGAACTAGCGACGAGCTGAAGGGTTCCAATGCGGCCTTGCAGCCTCAGTTGTCAGCTTACAATCTTGGTACGCCAAGCTCAGGTAATAGGCTGATGAAGAAAGGGTCGACCGCAAGCCTCAGGTCTGCGTTTTCTTCATCCTGGTCTTCGGCCACACACCTGTTCCGCCGACGCCGCCAGTCCGACACACCTGCTCCACCGCTACCGACGCCTCCTACCCCGGCTCCCACACCGCCAGCCCCGCCACCGATTGTGGTGGTAGCGCCCGCTGAAGAGGACCCAGATCCGGCCGTCGATGTCTCCGCATGTACCCTGGACATGCTTTCAAACTTGTCATCCTGTGCTTCTGCCCTCCACAACCACGCCTCGATCCCACCTCATGTCCCCGATACGGGGCAGGCCGAGCTTCCGGACCTCTCTACACTCGCGGAGACGCTCAGCCGTACGCGGGAACTTGCCTCCCAGGCACTTGGGCACTGGGTGGCCAAAACCGAAAAGGTGCGGGACTGCCTCGAAAGGGCAAGGGAGGAGCTCGGGATGACAGAGAGGCAGCTTGAGCAGTTGGCCAAGGAGTTGGGCTGGCCGGCAGGTGTTGGTGAAAGCCTGGGAGCGGGAGCCGTCATCGTGGAGGGCTCACAGAGGAAGGGTAACTTGGGTCCGACAGCGAGGGAAGGCGACGACGGTGCATGGGCAGAACATGTCAGCGAGCACAGGGATCCTGACTCGTCCCGGCAATCAACGTCATCCAACGCCTCCGCGTTTGACATTCACACAAACATATATACCACTGGCCACCTGGCCAGCGCTGCTATGAATGAGCAGGAGCCGACCGGGCGTGCGGGGCATGCCTCGATGAATGCGCGGATGGAGAATGAGGGACCGCAAGAAGTCATCAGGCAGGAGGAGCAGACTGAGATGGGAGAGCTGCGGAATGAGGAGCGGATGGCGGAGGACGACTATTTGAACCGCTTGGCAAAGATGGTCAAGGGTGAAGAGCCCGACAAGGCATCGCCGAAGCGCACGCTGCAATATGCCAGGGTGCTTCAGCGTGCAGGTAAAGACCTGCAGGGCATAGTTGGGCAGCTTGCGCTGGCCCGGCGGTCCCACATCCTTGCGCGGGAGTGTGTGAAGCAGGCGCGCAGTGGGGTGAAAACACTCATCCAGGTATGTAGTGTCTCGCTTTCTACCAGTCTTCAGATGCTGATACCTTTATTTATACTAGTCTCACCAGGAGGAGCTGGCTTCTCTGGTTCGCCATCGCTCTGATCCCGATAATTCCCCTCTGCCTTCCCGACCCCTTCCGATTACCATCCGGTCATCAGATCCCGAGCTTCTCCAGAGTTTCTCCCCATCCTCCTCCACTGGCGCCCACCAGTCCGCTTCGCCCCTCCCCGCTGGTTTCAGTCCGACCGGGGCCGTGGACATACATGGCTTACGGGAGCTGTTCACTCGCCAACTGGCCAAGCACGCGGATAGAATGCAGGATGACCTCCACAAGGCCCAATGCTGGTTGCGCATTGTGCGTCACGTCCTGAGGGGTCTCGAGAGAGATGCACTGTTGTAAATGCACCTTTCGTATTCTTAAGTGAAAATGTTATTCGGTTTGCACACCGTGACCCAATTGGCTCAGATATGAGGAAAGTTTTCAAAGTGAGAAGGTAGATGAGGAAAATGTTACAATGGTAGCACGAGATGCATACATGGTATACGAAGGCCTATCCGCTCGAATCACATGAACGCCTCTCGGGAGTGAAGACTGCAAATGGGATGAGCGCACCGGCCGACTCGCTACACCTTGAGCCCTGTTGAGGTTGATCCATCACTCTCCCTCGACAACTCCGCGTGTATGCTCCTCTCGAACCTCTCTTTCTGCGTGGCTGCCCTCTACACCTGAGCGTGCTCCCAAACCGCTCCACACTCCCAGTTCGCCCCGTCAAACCCATCACACGCCAGCAGCACCGGAAAGCGGAGCCACTGTTTGAGATGGTGTGAAGGAGCTGGTGAGCCAGGCAGCTGCCGGCTGAGGGGGAGCGGCAATTGTCGTTTTCCCGCGGAGGAAAGGGGACGTCAGGATGACAGCGATGTGATGAAACACGTAGCAAAACATTTCAGTGTCAAGACGAACATGGACCCGACAGTCCACATCGAATACCACTGCGCTGGGCAGCATTCAAAACACACATACCCCAGCCCAGCTAGCCGACGCTGCTATGCCGGAGCGGGAGAGCCGGGGCGTGTGGTCCGTGGGTCACCAGACACGCGGGAAAGAATGAGGGGCGCAGGGGCTCATCACACCGCAGAAGTATGCTGAGATGAGAAACTGAGGGATGAGGGCCGGATGAGCAGGTGGAATTCTGGGAGTGCGACGAAGAGGACGGGGGGTATACCCAAATAATGTGGGAGAAGGCGGAATAATTGGACTCAAAGCTATTCCGAGCCATTTGGATGGCAGGTGCCAGAGTCCTCCAGTATGCGGCACAAGCCCTGGACGGTAGCCATCGATCCTACAAGAGTAGCGCGCAGGTGACAGCAGATCTTCCAAAAATCATCGTATACATTGCTTTTAGTGGGAGCGATGTGCTCGCCAGACTCAGCGTAGCTCCCCTTACCAAATCTTCCCGCGCATCGCCGAAGCGCCGTCGATGACTTCATATCTCGCATCTTCAATTTCTCGACTTGAAAATTTTGTACTAAATTCCTCCTCTATCAGAATAGTATCAAATATAAATCAACCTTATGTACAGAAATACACTATATGAATACGGCTTCAAAATGGCATAACATGGGTGCGATATTATTTTCACATTTACTAGAAACATTGCGCAAACAATGTTGTAATAACCTGAAAAGAAATGCTTTGAGAACTGTATGCAGTTGGATAAAATAATAAGGGGTCTGTGCATCTGCCATGGGAGGCACATGGACAACAACACTGTGTGGATGTTGTGGTTGGCCAACATGCCTACTGTGCCAGGTATGGTTAAATATCCTATGGGGTGCCGACTGAGTTGGGCATGGTTGGAATTTAGCTTTGCAAAGATGCTGTCCTGTTGAGTCCTTTTCTTCAGCAGTTGCCAGGCTTCTGTGGCAGAGATGTCTTCATCCAATTCTTTTGCAAGAGCAGGCACAACATTTCTCCCCAGGGTGCCAATAATGTGCAAGTTGATAAGCTTCTACTCGGCATATGCCATCTTATTGTCAGATTCTTCCAGTGTGTTGCTGCCATCAATATTTGGGCAAGATCAGCCTCCAGGAAAGAGAACTTGATATCACAAGACCAAGCCACCCAGCTCCCCTCAGTAAGAGGCTCCACATCCTTTATTTTCATTTTGTGCTTGACTCCAACCATGATGGGGAGATAAGCTGTGCATCCCAGTGGGGAGGAGGAACCTGTTTGAAGGGCATGATGTTGAAGGTGAGAGGGGACACAGTGGTTCACATACCTCTAGCAGGGACCTTCAGATGGAAACAGAAGTCCACCACCTGGCAACTGGCTGATGGTCCAGAGCCGAGGATTGGAGTTTGCCTGAGTGCAGTGGTAGGTTTTTTGAAGACATGGCCTTGGAAGATATGAAAGTGGGTGAGATTTTGGAAGGCCTCTCAAAGATATTTTCAAAGTTGTCCTCAGTCTGATTAGTCAATGACATGTTGGACAGGACAAGTGACATGAGGAAACAGGCACCAATGGGATTTTCAGGGATTTTATGAATGTGCCAGTGGCCTTGTGATCACTGGCATCCACAGGCTTGAGTGAGAGCAAGAGGTTGGGAAGGTGCTTGAGGTACTGTGCCTTGCACAGGCTTGTGGTCTGGTTAGTGTGGTGAAGGGACTTGCTGTGAGGGCTACACTACACCAATATAATTGAAATCCCTTTCCAGAGATGTTACTGGGAAGATGATACCAAGGTTCCCTTGTCCAGGGATGATACCAATGACAATTTCAACCACAACAACAGAGATACCCTCCAGTATGAGTCTACTGGGTGAGCAGATAGGACATGAACACACAGGCACACTGGTGCAGTGGTTATCCTCAGAGATCAAGCTGTGGTACAAAGCTGTGAGGGCAACACTACAACAATGCCACTCCTTTAACCAGAGATGCTCTGAATAAGGCAGGCTGATATGAGATGAACACCCAAGTACACTGATGCAGTGGTTATTTCAACTCCATCACAGATGACTGGGGTGGCAGGTCATGTTGAACTTGTTCTGCAATGGTGTCTGCATTGTAGGTTCATAGCAGGGTGACTGAGAATACAGGATGGGTTTGGCTGAATGATGATGATAGTTTGAGTCAGTATGCACTTCATGATAAGACCTTGTTGATTGTGTATGGGCCAAGCCACTTGTGGTCCAATCTCTTCATTGGACAAGTGGTGGTGATTTTTCTGCCCATTGAGCCAGACTTTGTCTCCAACTGCATATAAATGTGTTTTTTCCAATGGGCATCATAGAAGCAGGCCATATCATCTGCTGCCCTAGTGAGAGCTGAACTCATTTCCTTCATGGCCACTTCCATCCTAGAGGCAAAGTTGGTAAGTGTCTCTAAGTGTGATTCTCTTGACAGCTGTATGTCCAGCTGAGGGTTCTGTCTGGTGTCCATCATGAATGGGGATGAGCATGTGGAAGCATGGACTCACTCATTATAGGCAAACTCAGTGATGGATAGCCATTCATACCAATCATCCTGGTGTTGGTTCACAAAGAGTCAGAGGAACTGCTCAACCTCTTGGTTGACCCTTTTGGTCTGTCTGTCTGTCTGTGGGTGACTAGCTGTGGAGGCTGCTACTTGGATCCCTAAAAGCTGACTCAGAGATTGGGTGAAGTTTGATATGAATTGTGTTCCTCAGTTGCTGATCACTTCTTTGGGTAGGCCATGGATTTTCCATACATGATCCCAGAACAGCCAAGCTACTCCAGCAACCATGATGTCTGATGTGGTTGGTATGATATTAGCTTGTTTAGACAGCCAGTCCACCACTACCATGATAGTGTCTATGCTCAGCTTGGGGGTGGTTCCATTATCAGATCAACCAAGATGACTTGCCAGCAATGATCAGGGATTTGGTTGGGCATGAGCTTACCAGTTGGGGATGCTGGAAAGTTTTCCATGCAGTTGCAAAGGTCACAGCATTTGACATAATCTGCCAGATAGTGGCCCATCCTCAGCCACCAAAAATTATGTGTGACAAGTCCCATTGTCTTCCATCATCCAGGGTGTCCAGCTATTGGATAGTCATGGTGAGAGTTGATGATGTTGAGCCTGAGCTGATTGTCTCAGGGGATGTAGATCTTTCCTCAGTAGAGTACTAGACTGTAAAGAATGGGTTTTCTGACCTGACTAAAGTTCAAATAGGTCAGGATCAATACAGAATAGACATTACAAATGACCATTGGGAAAAGGCTCTCAAAGAGGGCTTCATGAAAGAGAATGAGCTTGGACTGATGTGTCTTCAATAAAGAAGACTTAGCTAGAGTGATGGCTAAGTCCAGGAGCAAGATGCAGACAGTCCCTGATAGACATGTTGGTCAAAAGGCAAAGAGTTGAGTCTCTAGCAAGTGTCCCAACATCAGGGACCTCATAGAGTGAGTAGGATAGAAGCACAGGATCCTCGAGGCAACATTCAAGAGGGGCAAAGACTTATAATAATCAAACTGAGGAAATACAATGAAGTCAGAGCACTACTCATAGAGATTGTAACCACCAGGTCACAGTGACACATATGTTATTGGGATG
>Ga0137403_10010556_pt1 | contig 10224 bp, 8 predicted proteins | sample CZOMad2_1_16fung_FD_122057 | JGI IMG/M metagenome (GOLD analysis project Ga0137403, IMG submission 122057) | Vadose zone soil fungal communities from Angelo Coast Range Reserve, California, USA - CZOMad2_1_16fungal (Hybrid Assembly) | ecosystem: Environmental > Terrestrial > Soil > Vadose zone... | reverse complement strand
TACGGTTCGGCGACGAGCGCGCTCAGCGCCGTCACCTTCGCGATCATGACCATCCTCATGTCCGGCGTGAACATGTATGCCATGGCCGTGGTGATGAAGGTGGTCCTTGGGTGGAACATCAATTTCAGCATCTGGGTGTCATCGCTGACAGTCGGCATTTACGTGGCTGCCGGAGGGCTGTTTTCCGCCATCTTCAACGAAGTTCTGCAGTTTTTCCTGATCTGGTTCGGCGCGCTCCTGATCCCCATTCTCGGTCTGATCGAAACGGGCGGATGGAAGGGCATGGTCGCGCGCATTCAGCAGAATTTCCCAGGCCAGGATTACACTCACGCGTGGAGCACGCTTGGCCGCTTTCAGGATAATCCGATGGGCATGCACTGGACCGGCATTGTGTTCGGCCTCGGCGCAGTGCAGGCGATGGGCTATTGGACCACGGACTTCCTTGTGGTGCAGCGGGTACTTTCAGCGAAGGACATTCGCTCGGCCAAAATGGCGCCGATCATCGGTTCGTTTTTCAAGATGGCAGTACCCTTGATCGTGATTCTCCCGGGGTTGCTGGGGCTCGCCGTGTTGCCGATGCACCTGGTTCCCGCGAGCAGCTTGGGACCCGGGCAATACAGTTACAACGAGGTGCTCCCGCTCATGCTCGCCCGCTATTGCGGGCCCGGCTTGCTGGGGCTGGGCATCACGGCTTTGGTCGCCGGATTCATGGCAGGCATGGCGGGCAACGTAAGCGCCTTCGCCACCGTATGGACGTACGACATCTATCGTCCCTTTCTGCGCAAGACCGCGCCCGATCAACATTACGTTTCCATGGGGCGCTGGTGCACGTTAATTGGCCTGTTTGTGAGCATCGGAACGGCCTACCTGGCGATGGGCTTTGCCAGCATCATGGATTACGTGCAGGCGCTGTTCGGATTCTTCATCGCGCCGCTGTTCGGTACGGTATTGCTCGGAATGCTCTGGAAGCGCGTAAGCCGTGCCGCCGGGTTCTTCGGGCTGCTGGCGGGAACGCTTTCTTCTGTCACCATGTTTACGTTGATGAAATTGGATCATCGCTGGGTGGGCGTATTCGCTTTGTCTCCGCATGCTCAGGGACTCGCGCAAGACATGTACCAGGCACTGTGGTCCTGCGTCACTTGTGTAGTGGTAACCGTGCTGGTGACGTTGGTGACCAAGCCGCGGCCGGATGAGGAACTGAAAGGCCTTGTTTATGCGCTTACGGAAGTCGCGCACGAAGAACATACGAGTTTTCTGCATCGGCCGCTCTTTTGGGGAATTGTAGCCCTAGCGGCCCTTGTCGTACTTCAAGTCATTTTCTGGTGAGGCGAGATGACCGAAAAACATCACATCATTCCGGTTTGGTTCTTTGTAGGGGTACTCCTGTTGGTGTACGGGTTTCTGATTTTTGCCAGTGGCCTGGCGGAATGGTCGCATCCCCCTAACACCGTATTAGCCGAGCTGCACGCGCCGGTGTGGTGGGGCGGCCTGTTGTTCGTCCTGGGGGTGATTTATTGCATCAAGTTTTCCCCCGCCCGGAAGCCATGACGATGCCGGCCGATCCTTAGCGAACGGAGGCGAGGCAATCGAGCTGGAATGGCAGCGTTTCACCGGGGCCTGGCCGGTGAATAATTCCGCGAGCGAAAGAGGGCATCACCAAGTAAAATTAGTGGACTAAAAGACGTACGGGTGGGGGACTCGAATGAAGCCATGGATGGCGGTTACAATTCTCACGGGAGCATTGCTTATGACCACTCTGGCGCCGACCGGCGCGACACCTCAGCACGGTTCCACCACGAAAAAGCCGTTCGGGAAAACTCCGGACGGTCAGCCCGTCGATCTTTTTGTGCTGACTAATAAGGGCGGCGCGGAAGCCTCCATCACCAACTATGGTGGAGCGGTCGTCTCGCTGAAAGTGCCGGACCGCAATGGCAAACTCGTTGATGTGGTGCTCGGTTACGATACTCTCGACGGTTATGTAAACGACAAGGCCTACTTGGGCGCCATTGTGGGGCGCTACGGAAACCGCATCGCCCACGCGCAATTCGTGCTCGACGGCAAGACGTACGCGCTCGCCAAAAACAATGGCGACAACAGCCTGCACGGCGGCATCAAAGGCTTCAACAAAGCCGTGTGGACCGCGAAAACTTTTTCCGCCAGAGACGGCCAGTCGGTCGAACTCTCCTATCTCAGCAAAGATGGCGAGGAAGGGTTCCCCGGAAATCTGAAAGTGACCGTGACCTACACGCTGACGGATGCGAACGCATTAAGAATTGAGTATTCCGCGACCGCCGACAAGAAAACCGTCGTCAATCTCACCAACCATTCTTATTTCAATCTCGCCGGACAAGGTTCCGGCGACATTCTCGGCCATCTGCTCACGATTCAGGCCGACCAGTTCACTCCCGTCGACTCCAGCTTGATTCCCACCGGAGAACTTCGCGACGTGATGGGCACGCCGTTCGACTTTCACAAACCCACGGCCATCGGCGCGCGCATCAATCATGACGACGAGCAGTTGAAACTTGGCGGCGGCTACGACCACAACTTTGTCTTGCGGATGCCGATGGACCATGGAGAATATCTCGCCGCGCGCGTCCTCGAGCCCGCCTCGGGCCGCGTCCTGGAAGTCTGGACCACCGAGCCCGGCGTGCAGTTTTACACCGGGAATTTTCTCGATGGCAAGACTCCCGGCAAAGGTGGCCACACCTATCCGCGGCGCAACGCTTTCTGCCTGGAAACGCAACACTTTCCCGATTCACCGAATCAGCCGAAATTTCCGTCGGTCGTCCTGAATCCCGGCGAGCGCTACCACACGGTCACCACCTACAAGTTCTCCACGGAGAAATGAACGCGTAACGCCCTTTGCACTAGGTGTTTTTCGCGGCGCTGTTGAACGGACTTCATTAAGGCATTTCCGGCGGACTGGCAGGCTCGGCAGAACGAAAAAACAAAGGCAGAGTTCTTCGGCGCTACCAACCACGAGTGGGGAAGGCCGCTGGATTGTGCGGAGGTGATGGGGAGACGCGCTCGGCGCAAATCCTATCCATCAAAGCTACCAGACGGGGGCAATCCTGATCGATTATGGCGGTAAACTTCAGGCCCAGGCCGCCGTTGGGAACCTGGTGCTGCACGATCGCTTCAGCGCGGATCTGTCCCTCAGGAACAAGAAAGTCAACTTTGGCTTTAGCCCCCAAGGGACGGGGAATGGCCGTGGAAAGAAACAATCCACCCACGCTCATATCGCAAACGCGAGAAACGTCTTCGACCCCTACACATCGCCAGCAGACCCACAGTCCCTCCGGGATTTCCACCCTAGGAACGAGCCTTCTGGAATAAAGGGGACCGGGACGAGCGGCCGCCACACTTCTCCTCCGAGCCTGGGGAATTGTGCACAGGGCGAGAGGCCCGCCCGCGTGACACAAGGCCGTGGAGGAGGACGATAGCGGCGCAGTCGAGACCCTGCAATCCGGCGGACACCCTAAGTCCGTCACAGGGAATTACCCGATGGCGGATCGGGGCGGCTCCGTCGCGTGCTTGCGACTCAAGCGATTCCGGGCAACAATGGACTCGATGAACAGTTTTGACGGATTACGAGTACTCGCGCTGGAAAGCCGCCGCGCCGCGGAACTCGCCAAATTGATTACCACCTATGGCGGACAGCCCATTGTGGCGCCTTCGATGCGCGAAGTTCCGCTGGAATCCAACACGGAGGCATTGGCTTTTGCGCGGGCTCTCCTTGCCGGAGAATTCGACATGGTCATATTCTTGACCGGTGTTGGAACGCGAGCCCTGCTCAGCGTTGTCGAAACCGCGCACAAACGCGACGAGTACATCGAGGCGCTTCAGCGTGTGAAGGTGGTGGCGCGCGGGCCAAAGCCTGTCGCTGCCCTGCGCGAAATCGGCATCACTCCTGCCATCACCGCTCCCGAACCAAATACTTGGCACGAACTGCTAGGTGCGCTTGATGATGCGGGCAAGGCATCGCCAGAGCTCAGTTTGCGAGGAGCGCGACTTGCCGTCCAGGAGTATGGCGTCTCCAATTCTGAATTATTGGCGGGGCTGAAGGAACGAGGAGCGCAAGTGACGCGCGTGCCTGTCTATCAATGGGCGCTGCCGCAGGACCTGGCGCCCCTCCGAGCCGCCATTGCAGCCATTGCCGAAGGAACGGTGGATGTGGCGCTTTTTACGACTGCGGTTCAGGCGGTCCATCTGTTCCAGGTTGCCGCTGAGATGAAGCTCGAAGAGCCAGTGAGGAGTGGCCTTGCCCGCGCGATTGTGGCTTCCATCGGGCCGACGACTTCGGAAGAATTGCAGCGGCGAGGAATCCGAGCCGACCTGGAGCCCTCGCATCCGAAAATGGGCTATCTGGTGAAAGAAGCTTCTGAACAGGCCGAGGAACTGCTTCGCCGGAAGAGGCAGGGAATTGCTTCCGGCATATGAGGCCAATAAGCTCGAGGAGAATCGCCCGGACCGGATTGGTCAGCGAGAGTTCGCGCCGGCAGCCGCTCCCATAGTTGATTCAGAGCCTGGAATCACTTCAAAATCGACCCCGGCCTGGGCAAGAACTCCCGTTTCCTCGTCGGACTGAGCAGCTGCGCCGCTGGACTTAAGACGCACTACCTTATGGCCGTCCCGCGCCGCCGCGATCAGCAGGGAATGAATTTTCTCCTCGAGACTACCCGTTTGCAAGGCGAGCTTGTGCACGTTCCGCACTTGCGCCGAAGGGGGGACCAGTTCGAGGATTTCCGGTGATACAAGGTCATCATGCAGGACGACTTCGGCAGCGCGAAGCACGCGCACAGCCTGCACATTCAGAAGATCGGGAGCCCCTGAAACGGCTTCCATCAGATAAACTTTGCCCTTCATGGTAAGCACCTGGATGCGATTCCACCACCAGCCGGAGCCGATGGCCCTTCTTGCGGCGGCACTTGGAACTAGCCGCCAGCAGCTAACAACACTCCATGACACTAGCACCATCGCTAATGCAGCAAGGCGCGAAAGAATGAATCCATCGAATCGATATTTTTAATAGAAAATGAGAAATAGGTGGGGTTCGGCAAGAATCCGGAAAACTCAGCTGGAGCATTTCGATTTCCGTCGGCTCTTGAGGAACGCTTTGAAGGCTTCGTCACTGGCGTCCTGGTGCAGGAGGCGCTTCCGTTCTTCCGGATCCAGCTTAGTGGAGAACAGTTTGTCGCGCGCTTCACCGAGCTGCGCGACCCATTCTTCGTATTCTGGGCCAAACTGATCCTCGAGCTCTTTTCTGAGGCGCTGGGCAAGGGCTGGGCTTTGCCCGGCAGTCGAAATGGCGATCTGCAGAGCTCCGCGCTGGACCACGGAGGGGTAGTAGAAATCGCAGAGAGAGGGAACGTCCACGATGTTGCAGAGCACGCCGCGCCGCGTCGCCTCCTCGAAGATGCGCTCGTGCAGTTCCGTGGATGATGTAGCTGCGACAACCAGCAACATTCCTTCGAGATCGTCGGGCTGAAAAGAACGCTGATGCCATTCGATACCTTTTGTTTGCGCCCAGGAGCGCACTTGCGGCGTGGCTTCCGGGGCGACCACGCGCACGCGGCCTCCCGCTTCCAGGAGGCTGGCGATTTTGGACTCAGCAACGGTTCCTGCTCCGACGACGAGGCACGGGCGATCCGAAAGCTTGAGGAACATCGGGAAGAGCTTTGCAGGCTTCATGTTTTCTGGTGGTGCGCTCCTCGCCAGAGCCTGGAAATCAAGTCTAAAGCAAATCCGGCTTGTAATCGTACTCCGGGTCGAGCCGAGAGCGCGGGGAATTTGGAATCACGAGAGGCGATCGGGGGTCAAGAGAGCCGTCATTTCGAGGACGCGGTGATAATAGTCGCGCTGAGTGAGTTGCGAGGCGGCGGCATCGTCAATGATGAAAGTCACGTCGGGATGGAGTTGCAAGGCGGAAGCCGACACGGCGGACGTGACCGGCCCTTCGATGGACTTTGCGATGGCAGCGGACTTGGACTGGCCTGTGGCGAGCAAGAGAATCTTCCGCGCCTCGAGGATCGTGCCGATCCCCATGGTAATAGCGCAGCGCGGGCTCTCTTCACCGCGCGCAAAAAATTTTGAGTTGTCGTCCATTGTTTCCTGGCTCAAAACCTTCAGCCGTGTGCGGGAGCCGATGCTGGAAGTCGGCTCATTGAAACCGATGTGGCCGTTGCGCCCGATGCCCAGAAGCTGAAGGTCGATGCCTCCAGCTTTTCGGATGGACTCTTCATAGGACACGCAGTACTGATCGTAATTGCCGCGGATGGTTCCATCGGGAATATGGATGTTGCGAGGATCGACGTTGATGTGCGCGAAGAAATTTTCCTGCATGAAATAGTGGAAACTCTGTGGATGGGCGGCGGAAAGGCCGAGATACTCATCAAGATTAAAGGTTACCACGCGGGAAAAATCGAGCGAACCCTGTTTGTGCAGAGCCACGAGATGCTTATAGACGCCGACCATTGTGCTGCCGGTGGCCAATCCAAGGGTCAATGCGGGCTTTTTGCGCACGGCGCTGGCAACCAATTGTGCGGCCTGGCGGCTGATCTCTTCGTCGTCGCGTTTCAGGATAACCAGCATGCGGCGTCCCCTCCGAACGGCGCTTTACGAATGACCTGAAGATTATGAGCCGGCGAAAGAAACCCGTCAGCCTTACCGGAACCGGCGAATGACAAGATTGTGCCGGTCCGAACGATAGAAGCCCAGCACGTACATGATCGGCCGGCCTTTGGTGGAATAGATGATCTGGCGAATGCGCAACAAGGGATCGCGGCGGGGAATGGAGAGAATGTCGGCGATTCTTGGGTCAGCCGCAGTCGCATCCACTTCCTCATCGGCATAGCCAATTTCAATCTTGTAATCGCGCTCGAGCATTCCGAAAAGAGATTCCCGTCCGATGGGTGCGTCCAAGAGCCCGGAGAATTCAGCGGCGCTGAGGTAGCAGGTCTCCAGGGCAAAAGGCTCCCCCGCGGCGTGACGCAAGCGCTCGAGTATGATGATGTGGCTGGTGGGTGGGAGCGAGAGCCGCGCGGCGGCTTCGTTTTCACTGTCAAGCACTTTGGCGAAGAGCACTTTGGAGCCGGCGGTAAGGCTGCGGCTGGACATCTGTTCCGTATAACTCATCAATTTGTTGAAGTGAATCTTCGGGGCCGAGACAAAGGTTCCAATGCCGCGGCGGCGCTCAACGATTCCCTCGCGTTCCAGTGAGGCCAGAGCGTGACGCGCGGTCATCAGGCTGACCTGATGAATTTTGGCCAAGTCGCGCTCGGAGGCGACCGCGTCGCCGGGATGCAATTGTCCTGTGTCGATGCGCTTGCGGATGGCGCTCTGAATTCTCTGGTAGGCGGGCAAGCCGTTGCGGTTCTTGGCAGGCATCCGCTGTCTGACAGCAGCACGCTTCTTATTCGATGGCATCCGGATGCACCGTTATTTTGCGGCTAAACCAATATTGCGCTTCGATCCTCGCAAGGCTAGTGCTATAGCTTGGATTTTCGATTTCTTTATATACCAGCATTTTTCGCTTGACAAGCCTTATTTGGTGCTATATAGCTATCGCCCATTCGGGCATAAAGCAGGTCGGGGTGCTGATAGCAAGTCGAGAATCTCAGCCAAGAGGAGAAGCCCGTTGGACGGCCGGCGGCTTCGAATCGGAGGAATCAACATGAGAAAGATGCAGTCTTTGGGGTTGGGCCTGATTTTTCTGGCGCTGGCGGCGCTGCTATGCACCGCGAATCCAGCGTGGGGGCAGGAAGTAACGGCTTCGATCACGGGTACGGTTTCGGATCCGACCGGCGCGGCCATCGTCGGAGCGACGGTTACTGCGAAGTCGATGGAACGCGGCCTCACGTATACGTCCGTGACCAACGATTCCGGTATCTATCGTATCGCGCAGCTCCCGGTCGGCAGTTATGAACTCAAGGCGGAAAAGCCGGGGTTCGCTTCGGCGGCTTATCCGTCATTCGTCCTCACGTTGAATCAAGTCGCACGCATCGATATCGCTTTGAAAGTCGGACAAGTGACGCAGATCGTCGAGGTAACCGGGGCCGCGCCCGTTCTGAAGACGGAGACCACGCAAGTTGACACCATTATTAATTCGGCCACCAACGAAGCAATTCCTCTAGCGACGCGCAATTACGTGGAGTTGACGCTCCTGGCCCCCGGCACAGTTACCACAGATCCCCACAGCTTAAACACCGGGGACAACACCGGCAGTGGCGGCCGGCCACTGATTAATGGGAATCGTGAGCAGTCGAACAACTTCCTGCTCGACGGTATGGATAATAACCAGGTTTCGGACAACCTGCTTGGATATACACCCGCTCCTGACGCCATCGAGGAATTCAATCTCATCACAAATAATGCTTCCGCCGAGTTCGGAAACTTCGAGGGCGGAATCGTCAGCGTCAGCATCAAGTCCGGCACAAACAGCTACCACGGCGATGTCTGGGAATTCTTTCGCAACGACAAATTGAACGCCAACAGTTGGTCCAATAATTTCAGTGGCACGCCCCGCGACAAGTTGCGATGGAATATGTTCGGAGGAACTCTCGGCGGACCGGTCATCAAGAATAAGCTGTTCTTCTTTGTCGACTACCAGGGACAGCGTTTTGACCACCCAAGCTCAACGGGTTTCATTACCGCTTACACAACCGCCGAGCGAAATGGTGACTTTAGCGCGCTGTGTCCCGCTGGTTTCAATGCGAGCGGAGTCTGTACTTCCAACACGGGCAAGAACGTCCAGCTCTATAACCCGTGTGCGGCCGGTACTGGGTTCAATGGCGCACCCTGCACGGCAGCCGCGACTCGTCTACCTTTTGCCTTTAACCAGGTCTGTGGCGTTGCACTAACTGGCGCAGGGCAACCTTGTCCTGCGGCAGACAGTATGATTAGTCCTGTGGCGAAGGCCCTGTTTGCCTCGTCGCTCTACCCCACGACGATTAACAATAACCTGCAGCAGAACGCTCTCAATACAACCACTTCCGCATTGAACTCAAACCAAGGCGATATCAAGGTGGACTACCAGGTCTCCGGCAAAGATCGCGTATCGGGCCGCTTCACGCGGGCGTATCAGAACAACCCCAGCACAAACTCGCAGCCGCTTTTCGGGAACGGCTCTTCGACGGCGCCGATCTGGAACACCGTGGGTGATTGGACTCGCACTATCCGTTCCGACCTAGTAAACGATGCCCGGTTCGGCTGGAGCCACATCACTCTAAACACTGGAGAAAGCTTTGTTTCCAGCGTCGGCGCATTTGGCAACACGATTGGCGTCGGGAATGGCAACCCATCGGGCATTAATGGATTGCTCGGATTGGGGTTCGGCAGCATTGTGGGCGGTGTCGGAAACAGCTTGGTCACCCAGAGCTTTGACGACCACGTCTGGCAACTGGAAGATTCACTCATCTATACGCGCGGCCGGCATTCCTTTAAGGTCGGTTTCCAGTTCTGGCGTGAGCCAATTAAGACTTTTTATTCGGGCAACAATGGCGAACTGGGATTCATGAATTTCAGTGGCACCTTTACCGCTAGCGCTTTCCAAAACGCCCTCACCAACACGGGTGACGGCAGTGCAGACTTCTTCCTGGGCCTTCCCCACGAGTTTGGGCGTGGTCTTAGTTCTGGGAAGACATGGGAGCAGTGGAGTAATATTTATGGCGCCTATATCCAGGATACCTGGCGCTTCAACGATCGCCTGACCCTGAATCTTGGCTTGCGCTACGAGGCCCATACGCCTTGGGTGGAAACCAATAACCAGCAGGTGAATTACGATCTCAAAACCCAACAGATCGTGTTTGCAGGCCAGAATGGAGCCAGCCGGGCCCTCTACAATGGCGTCTATGGAGGGAAGGCTTTCCAACCACGCATCGGGTTTGCTTGGACGCCAGCGATGTTGGGCGGACACACGGTTGTGCGCGGCGCGTTCACCATTTCCTCTTATCTCGAGGGAACGGGCACGAACCTGCGTTTGCCAATTAACCCACCATTCAATCCCGCGGAGCTCGACGTTCCCTACAACGGCGTCTCGTTGCCTGCCACGAACGCCTCACAGGGTATTGTGGGGGCAACCTCCACCGGAACGACCTGCCCAAACAACACTTGCTTTGCCGGCGCGCTGCTGCGTGTCTGGGATCCAAATGTACAGCCAGCCTTGTCTGATCAGTGGAATCTGACGATCCAACACCAGTTCTGGAAGAACAGCACGTTCCAGAT
>Ga0137403_10010555_pt1 | contig 10226 bp, 9 predicted proteins | sample CZOMad2_1_16fung_FD_122057 | JGI IMG/M metagenome (GOLD analysis project Ga0137403, IMG submission 122057) | Vadose zone soil fungal communities from Angelo Coast Range Reserve, California, USA - CZOMad2_1_16fungal (Hybrid Assembly) | ecosystem: Environmental > Terrestrial > Soil > Vadose zone... | reverse complement strand
TCAGTTCTCGCTTGTGCCATCCACAAATCGCTTCGCGCAATGCCATGATTCCGCCTGTCGGCGTGTATTTCGTTTTGTTGTCATGAATCGCCCGAATGGCTGCCTGCTTAATGTGATCCGGCGTGGCAAAGTCCGGCTCTCCGGGCCCAAAGTCGGCAATATCCACGCCCTTAGCTTTCAGTTGCTCCGCGGCCGTTATCACTGCCGCTGTTGGCGAAATCTGAATCCGGTTGATTCGATCCGTAAGCTTCACTTCGTCTCCTGGACTGGCAAGCTCGCTCGCCAAGTTTGTTATGTAGCGGCGGGTTTATCCCGCTGCCTTGCCTTTGCTGCCACTCGCAACCACTACAAAACCGCTGCGGCATAGCGCCGCTGCTACACAAACCAAAACAACATCCATCAAGAAATTTTCGCCTTCATTCGCTCTTCCACAATCGGCGGCACCAATCCTGTCAACGGTGCTCCCAGCTGCGCAATCTCGCGCACCAATTTCGAACTCAAATAGCTGTAGGAAACCCCCGGCAGCATAAACACGGTCTCCAGGCGCGGCTCCAGTTTCCGATTCATCAAAGCCATCTGCAACTCATACTCGTAGTCGCTCACCGCGCGAATCCCACGCAGGATCACTCCCGCGCCGCGCTTCCTCGCATAATCCACCAGCAATCCGTCGAATACGTCGATCTCCACGCCGCTCCATTGCTTCGTCACTTCTCGCAGCATCTCCACGCGTTCCTTCACTGAAAACAGGGGAGTCTTTTCCGCGTTCTGCAGTACCGACACAATCACCAGGTCAAACATTTTCTCGCCGCGCTCGATTAAGTCGAGATGGCCGTTGGTGACTGGATCAAACGACCCCGGATAAATGGCAATGGACGTTTTCATCGGCTGAGAAATTCTTCCTTAGTGTATCGCAAGTTTATCGCACGTAAGTGTATCGCAAGCTCGAACCGGCCCTTGGGTCAGAATAAACCAGCGCAGCCGAATCCGCCCCAACCGCATTGGCTCGATTAAACGGTTCTACGTAAGCACTGACCCTTTGCTTCTGCCACCGACCCGTCATTCCGAGTGAAGCGAGGAATTACTCTTCGCTTTCGGAGCCACCTCCATTTTGCGCTTCGCATTCTGCCGAGAGTATGCCACTATCGCCGTTCCGCTGCTACATAGCACTTTGGCGGATGCGCCGCACTTCCTTTTCGGAGGTTTTTCTCATCATGCGTTCTGCTGCTCTCGCGTTCGCGCTGCATCTTCTCGAATTCTCTACAGCGTTCCTGTTCGCCATCGTCCTAAGCGCACCTCACGCCGCAGCTCAAACGCAGCTTCCCGTGAACCTCATGCCTCAGCCCGCGAGCGTTAAATCAGGTTCCGGCGCGCTCCGTATCGACGCAAACTTCACCGTTGTATTCACTGGACACACCGAACCGCGGCTAGAACGCGCAGGTGAACGTTTCTTGACTCAGCTTCATCGGCAAACCGCACTGCTCCTCGCTAAGTCTGCCAACAACCTATCGCAAGCCACGCTTCTCGTGCACACTGACCACGCCAGCAAAGAAATCCAGGAACTCGGCGAAGACGAATCCTACACGCTCGAAGTCACCGCAACCGGCGCAAAACTGAACGCCGCGAATCCGCTCGGAGTGTTGCGCGGTCTGCAAACTTTTCTGCAACTTGTCGAAGTAACGCCAGACGCCTTCGCCGCACCCGCCGTAGTCATTCAAGATCAACCACGTTTCCCGTGGCGTGGCCTGATGATTGATGTCAGCCGCCACTTCATTCCACTCGACATCCTAAGACGCAACATCGACGGCATGGAAGCCGTCAAAATGAATGTTTTCCATTGGCACTTGTCGGAAAATCAGGGTTTCCGTGTGGAAAGCAAAAAATTTCCAAAACTTCAGGAATTCGGCTCCGACGGTCTCTACTACACCCAACAGGAGATTCGAGACTTCATCATCTACGCGCGCGACCGCGGCATTCGGGTCGTGCCCGAATTCGATATGCCTGGCCACAGCACGGCGTGGTTTGTCGGCTACCCCGAACTCGCCAGCGGCACCGGTCCCTATTCCATCGAACGCAAATGGGGCATCTTCGATCCCGCGATGGATCCGACCAACGAAAATACTTACAAATTTCTCGATGAACTGGTCGCCGAAATGGCCAAACTGTTTCCCGACAACTGTTTTCACATCGGTGGCGATGAAGTGAACGGCAAGGAATGGGATGCCAATGCAAAGATTCAGGAGTTCAAGAAATCTCACAATCTGAAAACCAACGAAGATCTACAAGCCTACTTCAGCCAGCGCGTGCAGAAAATCGTGACCAAGCACGGCAAAGCGGTCGTCGGCTGGGACGAAGTTTTCATTCCTGGCGTGCCTAAAGACATCGTCATCCAGTCGTGGCGCGGACAACAATCGCTGGCCGCAGCCGCACAACAGGGCTATCACGGCATTCTTTCCAACGGCTACTACCTCGATCTCGGTTGGAGCGCCGCGCGCCATTATGCTGTCGATCCAATGAGTGGCGCCGCTTCAACGGTTAGTGACGATCAGAAGAAGTTAATTCTCGGTGGAGAGTCCTGCATGTGGTCGGAATATGTTGATGCAGAAAATATCGACTCCCGCATCTGGCCGCGCAATGCTGCCATCGCAGAACGCCTTTGGTCCGCGCAAGCGGTCACTGATCCTGTGTCAATGTACTCGCGCCTCGATGTCGAAAGCGCGCGCCTGGAATGGCTGGGTCTCACGCATCGAACTTACGAGCGAAAAATGTTGCAGCGCATCGCTGGGCCCGCATCACCGGAAGAATTTGCCGCGTTGCGAAATCTAGCTGAAGTCGTTGAACCTGTGAAGGACTACACGCGCGAACAAACTGCGCCCGTCGAACCGACCAGCCAACTCCCTCTTAACCGCCTGGTTGATGCCGTTAGGCTCGAAAGCGATGCAGGCCGCCATTTTTCCGAGCTGGTCGACAAATTCCTTGCCAGTTCCTGTCATGACGCAGTCACGGCAACCCAACTACGCACGCAACTCGCACTCTGGAGTCAGAACAATGCAGCCTTCGCTACGCTGACGCAGAAATCGGCCCTCGCCAAGGAAGCCATACTCACTTCTCGCGATCTCTCGGCGCTCGGCATTGCCGGCCTGCGTGCCCTCGACGCAATCGCCGCCGGCAAACCGCTCGCCACCGACCAGCAATCTCAATTGAATTCAGTGCTCTCTGAAGCCGCCAAGCAAAAGCGCAACTGACCTTGGTTCCCGCCGCCGCAGTCAAGAAGTTAATCGACGCCGCCTCTCAACCCAGCACGTGTGCCACCCCGAAATCCTAACCATTGCATACCAAAGAGATGCCGTCATTCCGAGTTACAGCCCAGGGGCAGACCGTCATTCCGAGCGAACTCTTCGATTTCTGCATCCACGCCACTGCTCATCTGTAGTACGCGATCCCCTGCGCCTCTGCGGCTCCTCTTTTCGTTCTCCGCAACAATCGTTCCCCCTTCTACTTCACTGTCCCGCGGTCGCGTTGTGACATGGCCCTTCACCCGAATCGTGATATCCCTCTTCACCATTCACCGGAATAAACTCCCAGGCATATTTCTCCGGCGAAAGCGTCAACTTAAGCACTCCAAAGGTGTCCGCATTCCGCTGTTCACTGTTCGGCGTCGCCAGTCCCAACGGATCATGACTCCGCCCACCCGTTCCCACTACAATTTCGCGAATCCCATTCTCAGAATCAGAGTGTCCATCCGGGTCCTGCGGCGCAAATCTTTCGTAGGAATGCTCATGCCCGGCGAGCATCAAATCCGCGTGTGCCGCATACAAATCCCGCCACAGGTCGCGCAACTCCGGATGTATCGCATGCAGTTTCAACAGTCCGCTGCTGAATAGCGCGTGATGCCCGTACGCTACAATGCATGACTTCGCATGCTGCTCCAGGTCTTTCTTCAGCCATTTCTCCTGCTCCGAACCGGCCCCGCAGCCTCCAACTCCCGGAGCATTGCAATTTGTATTGAGCGCCACAACATGCCAATTTCCCAGGTCGTAGCTGTAATATCCTTTGCCCGGCGGACCCGCTCGCTCGCCCCAGTAGGCGAAATACGCCAGCGCGCTCCTGGAATTATATTCATGATTTCCAAGCGTCGGCCGGGTGCGGTCCTTGAATTTCCCCCAAGTCGTGCCGTAACACTTGCTGAATTCTTCTGCGGTCCCACGGTCGTATGCCAGATCTCCCGCAGCAAACACCGTTCCCGGAATCTGCTCGATCAATTTCGCAGTTGCCGCCGCTCCCGCTAGCGAGGAGCAGCCGGCGATGTCTCCCGCGCCCACTAGCACATGACTTTTCGGCGGAGCCTTGGCGCGTTTCTCATCCTCGGATTTTTGAGCATTACCAGCGCGTGCACGGCGAGGCTCCGAATTTGCTCTGGCATTGATGTCCGATGTCGCCGAAGTGGCCAGCGCAAACAGCAACACCAATACACACCCCGAACTTCCAATCCTCATAATCCGGCCGCGCTCATTTTTCACCCTTGCAAATCTCAATTTGTCGCCATCCCTTGTCATTGTCACTGGACGCCGCAGAGTAGCACATCCTTTTCACCTCCTCCGCTCTCCCGCTTGTTCACCTGAGCTGCCCCCTCGTCCGCGCTCGTATATTCCTCTCCTGTTTTCTTGTTTATGTAGCGGCGGCTTTATCCCGCAGTTCTTTACTTTTGTGTCTTTCTCGAGTTTCCTTGCCGCCTGGCGCCGCTGCACTCTCCCAGAACTCTCCGTTCCCCTTGCGTCTCCTCTCTCCCTCTCAGTGACAATCGTTTCCCGAGTCCTTTTCCACGAGAGGACGCAATGCGGAAGAGCAGCTCCATATCCCAATGAATATAAAGACCTTACAACCATGATTCCTTCAAAACGAAGGTTGACTTTCTCGCACAAATCCCATAAACTTAATTCCGACTGATTCAGTCGCATATGCCCGTGGGGGCGTACGCAAGGGCTCGACGCAGATAGATGTTTAAGCTTTCTAAAAAAGCAGACTACGGCTTGATCGCGGTCAAGCATTTGGCCATGCATCGCAGCGAAAATCATGCGTGCAGCGCCAACGAAATCGCCGAGGAATATGGCATTTCGACCACGCTCATGGCGAAAGTTCTGCAAAAGCTGGCACGGAACACACTCGTCGCTGCCAAGCACGGCTCGACCGGCGGCTACCAGTTGGCGAAAGATCCGGGCCGCATTAGCGCGCTGGATGTGATTACCGCAATCGACGGACCGGTGCTGATTACTTCTTGCGTGACCAGTCACGGAAATTGCGATGCGTCATCCAAGTGTTCAGTACGTGAACCGTTACGCCGCGTAAACGAAAGCGTGATGAACGTGTTAAGCACCGTCACCATCGCCCAGATGTGCGACGAACCGCACGAGCAGCAGATGCTCGTAGCTCTTAGGGCGTAAGAAGTAGCAACAGGAGAACAGGATTATGGCCGTAAAACTGCCAATTTATTTCGATAATCACGCCACCACGCAGGTTGACCCGCGCGTCGTGCAGGCCATGCTGCCGTATTTCACGGAAAAGTTCGGCAACGCCGCCAGCCGCAATCATCCTTTTGGTTGGGCCGGCGAAGAAGCCGTGGAAAATGCCCGCGCGCAAGTCGCTTCTCTGATTGGCGCAACGCCCAAGGAAATTATCTTTACCAGCGGTGCCACTGAAAGCGACAACCTGATGATTAAGGGCGTTGCCGAAATGTACCGTGAAAAGGGCAATCACATCATCACTCAGGCCATCGAGCACAAAGCGGTACTCGATACCTGCAAACGTCTGGAAAAAGACGGTTTTGAAGTGACTTATCTTCCCGTCGGCAAAGATGGCCGTGTGAATCCGGAAGATGTTCGCAAGGCCATTACGCCCAAGACCATTCTGATCACCATCATGTACGCCAACAATGAAATCGGCGTCATCAATCCGATTCAGGAAATCGGCAAAATCGCAAAAGAACATGGCATCTTTTTCGCGTCCGATGGTGTTCAGGCAGTCGGCAAAATTCCCGTGGACGTCCAGAAAGACAATATCGACCTACTGGCGATTTCCGCACACAAGATTTACGGTCCCAAGGGCGTGGGCGCTCTTTATGTTCGCCGCCGCAACCCTCGCGTACAGTTGGCGGCGATCATTGACGGTGGCGGCCACGAGCGTGGTATGCGCTCTGGCACCCTCAACGTTCCTGGCATCGTGGGACTTGGCGCTGCCTGCGAAATCGCCCAGAAAGAAATGGCAGAAGAGTCCGTTCGCCTTGCGAAACTTCGCGACCGCCTCAAAGCCGGACTTGAAGCCAAGCTTGACGAGGTGTTTATCAACGGCTCGTTGGAGCATCGCCTCCCGAACAACCTCAACATGAGCTTCGCTTATGTTGAAGGGGAATCGCTCCTGATGGGCATCAATGATATTGCCGTTTCCAGCGGTTCGGCTTGTACGTCGGCCACCCTGGAACCGAGCTATGTCCTTAAGGCTCTAGGAGTTGGCGAAGATCTGGCGCACACCTCGATCCGCTTCGGTTTGGGCCGCTTCAATACCGAAGAGGAGGTCGACTACGTAACTGACAAGATGGTTACGGTCGTGAAGAAACTTCGCGAACTTTCGCCCCTCTACGAAATGGCTAAAGAGGGTATCGATATTTCCAAGATGAACTGGCAGACCGCCTAGCCCTGTCACGCATCTAACGACGTGAAGACTGCTTAAATCAGAGGAAGGGTAGGACAAGAAGCAATGGCAACCACAGTGAGTGAAGGAACAATTCGGGTACACCGCTCCATTGGCGGTACCGGGGCGGCATTCCGCGTCGCATTCGTGCCTTATGGCGAAGGTGATGACGCCAAGCCTGCGGGCGAACGCTCGTTCCAGCAGCTTCAGGAAGTACGCGTATTCCTGAAAGTGCTAGGCATTGGAGCGGACTACATCAAGGACGTGCTGCGTCAGTTGACCGCTGGGCGTTCTGCTTGGGTGCCCAACGTGTCGATTTCGGAAAAAGTTCTGCGTACTGCTGGTTTCGTCAGCATTGGCAATCTCGCGCGGACCAACTAATCTTGTTGTGACGGCTGCTTTGTGGCCTGACAGTCACAAAGCGCCAGAGGAGAATGATTCATGGCTTATAGCGAAAAGGTTGTAGATCACTACAACAACCCCCGCAACGTCGGAAGCCTTCCTAAAGAAGATCCCGACGTGGGGACTGGTTTGGTCGGAGCGCCGGAATGCGGCGACGTCATGAAGCTGCAGATGCGTATCAATCCGGAAACGCAGGTCATCGAGGAAGCCCGCTTTAAGACGTTTGGCTGTGGATCCGCGATTGCCAGCTCTTCCTTGGCTACCGAATGGGTCAAGGGCAAGACTGTCGAAGAAGCGCTTTCCATCAAGAACACGGACATCGTCCGCGAACTTGCGCTTCCTCCGGTTAAGATTCACTGCTCAGTGCTGGCCGAAGACGCCATCAAGGCCGCCATCGGCAACTGGAAGAACAAAAAGGGCATTGCGGTTCCGGCAGCCGAGAAGGCCTCTCACTAAGCGCTCGAAGGCTCGAGCGTGTCCCGATCGTTTGTTCTGTAGGAACACGATATATCGTGCCCAGTGCGTGGCAAGGCCGGCTGGCCTTGTGTCTTACGTAGAACCAAGAATTTTATGGCTACAGAAACCGCATCACCAGCAAGTCCGAAGATCAACGTCTCCGAGCGCGCCGCGAAAAAAATCCTGGCGCTGCTCGCAAAGGACGGCGTGTCTCCGGAACAAGGCGGCCTGCGAGTAGGCGTGCAAGGTGGCGGCTGCTCTGGTTTGTCCTACGCCATGCGTCTTGACACCCAGGCCCGCGAGCGCGATAAAGTTTTCGAAGAATTCGGTGCCAGAGTCTTCGTTGACCCAAAAAGCTTGTTGTACCTCAACGGAACCACGCTCGAGTACGACGAAACACTCATGCGGCAAGGCTTCGTTTTCGTAAATCCCAACGCCGCGCGCAGTTGCGGTTGCGGCAGTTCGTTTACGGCCTAAGCCTTCGCCTTTCAGTAGCACAGACTTCAGTCTGTGATGTGGAACCTTGGCGAGGCGTAACTGTTGGCTGCGTGCTTTTCGCGGGATCAAGTAGTGTAGGCAATCTTGCCTGCGCGCCTTTGCTTCCCAATCAAGACCCTGATTTAGCTTCATAGAGGCTGGGTTTTTGATTCGGTTTCCTAGTGCCGGGCTTCAGCCCGGCTCTGGGCCTAAACTCGGCTGGCGAGTTCGCCAGCCTTTTTCGCTTTTGGCGAGGAAAAACCGGGGTACCCCATTTGCTCGCCACAAAATAGGAACTATAGTTCCTATTCGTTTCGCCGGATTACTGGATTAACTATAATATTTTCTATAGCTTACGGGAGAAATACGTACCTCGGCAATGACCGTCCCTTCTCAAGCCACGAACACTTTGGTCGACTACTTCGCCGTGTTTGGGCTGCCTCGCAAACTTTCGGTTGATCTGACCTTGCTGGAACAAAAATTTTTGCAGCTTAGTTGGAAATTGCATCCCGATAATTTCGTGAACGCTTCTGAACGGGAACGCGAACTGTCGCTGAAAAAAAGCAGCGAACTGAACGACGCCTACCGCGCGCTGCGTGATCCGCTCGCTCGCGTGGAATATCTTTTGGAAATTGAAGGCGAGCGCAAGGAAGGCCAGACGAAACAGCAAGCGCCGCCGGAACTTCTCGAAGAAGTATTTGAACTGAACGAATCGCTCGACGAATTGCGCGAAGCAAAAGAATCCGGCGCAGACCTGATCGAATTAAAAGGCCGGCTCGAATCCGCGGAAGACAATTTTCAGGAAAAACTTGTAGAAGTCGACTCTCAGCTTCAATCCGTGGCCAAAGAGTGGGACGCCGCAGTGGACGCAGACGCCGAGACCACAACGCGCAAACAAATCTTTGCCCGCATGAACGAATTGCTGAATCGCCGCAGCTACATTCGTAATTTAGTCGCAAATGTGCAGAAGGAATTGGAAGCGTAATGCGCTGGAATAATTTCGCTGGTTACTGGTCGCCGGCCACCGGACATTGACATGGGGAAAATCGTCGGAATCGATCTTGGCACCACCAACAGTCTCGTCGCGTATCTCGATCCGCAGACGAAGCAGCCGAAGTGTATCGTCGGTCCGCACGGTTCGACTCTTTGTCCTTCGGTGGTAAGCCTCGATCCTAATGGAAACATTATCGTTGGTGAGCCGGCTCGCCGGCGTTTGCTCACCCAGCCGGAACGCACGATTTATTCCGTGAAACGCCTGATGGGCCGGGGCGTAAAAGATATTCAAGACGAACTGAAACTTTTTCCGTTCCGTCTCGATCCATCCAGCAGCAATGTGATTCGGGTGCGACTGGGCGAAAAAGTTTTTACTCCGCCGGAAATTTCCGCGTTCATTCTGCGTGAACTGAAAAATTGGGCGCAAGCCTTCTTCGGTGAACCCGTCGATCGCGCGGTCATTACCGTACCCGCCTACTTTAACGATGCGCAGCGCCAGGCCACGAAAGACGCAGGGAAAATTGCAGGCCTCGAAGTTCTGCGACTCGTCAACGAACCGACGGCCGCCGCGCTCGCGTATGGTTTGCATGAAAAACAGCGTGGCAAAGTTGCCGTGTACGATCTCGGCGGAGGCACCTTCGATATTTCGATCTTGAAATTAATTTCCACTGACGAAGGCGACATCTATCAGGTTCTTTCCACCAATGGCGATACCCACCTCGGCGGCGATGATGTTGACAATCTTCTGCAGGCCTTCGTTCACGAGAAAATTCTGCAGACTGACGAAATCGATTTTTCTCCTCACGGCGAAATCGCGCAGGAGCTTCGTAAAGCGCTGATCGCAGTCAAGCACGACCTCTCCGAAAAAGAATCGGTGACGCTCAAATTTCCGCTGCCCAATGGGAAAATGTTCACACAGGAATTTACTCGTGGTGCTTTCGACGCCCTGATCCACCCGGTTGTCGATTGCACCATAGGCCCGGTCAAACTGGCGCTCGCCGACGGCAAGCTGAAGCCCGAGGAAATCGACGAAGTCGTTCTCGTCGGCGGCACCACACGCACGCCGCTCATTCGCCGCACAGTACAGGACTTTTTCGGACGCGCTCCACACATAGAGCTGAATCCCGACGAGGTAGTGGCGTTGGGCGCTGCGGTACAGGCCAACATTCTCGAACATGGCGTCAGCAACATGCTGCTGCTGGACGTGACGCCCCTTT
>Ga0137403_10010553_pt1 | contig 10227 bp, 8 predicted proteins | sample CZOMad2_1_16fung_FD_122057 | JGI IMG/M metagenome (GOLD analysis project Ga0137403, IMG submission 122057) | Vadose zone soil fungal communities from Angelo Coast Range Reserve, California, USA - CZOMad2_1_16fungal (Hybrid Assembly) | ecosystem: Environmental > Terrestrial > Soil > Vadose zone... | reverse complement strand
TCCTTGAACTGGGTGAACACGAGCAGCTTCTCCCGCCGCGCGGCGATCGCCTCAGCCAACTCGGTGAGACGCGCAATTCTGCGACAAGCTTGCGTCTGTCTTAGTCGGCGGATTTCACGAGCAAGTTTGCGCTTGCGCTACGCTCATGAAGAAGCGTTAAATCCACGGTTGGCGAAAGCGATGAATATCGATCGAAGAATGATGCAGGAGGCTGATGCTCTGGGCCTAACGGTTGAGGACCTCAAACATCTCAAGAAAGATGCTGCTGACTTAGAGGAAGTTGAACGTAGCGGCATCGAGCTTTGCGAGTTGAGAATGCGTCAACGCGGCTGCTCGGAAGAATCGATCGAGAAGAAGAAAGTAGAGATGAATCAGAAGATCAAAGAGATCCTCCAGCTTTCATGAAGCGACTGCGCGGCTCTCTAGCTATCTTTCTCTCCACAGTCGCTGCCTGTTCGGTCGTCACGGGGACACTCTTTGCAGTTTTAGGTTCTCAACCGGTGGCGAAGGTTTCTAACCGGACGCTGACGTTTGCCGAGCGCGTTGCGTACCAGCGAGCGGTTGAGGAAGTTTATTGGCGTCATCGCATCTGGCCAAAGGAGCGCCCTGATTCCAAGCCATCGCTCGATGCGGTGATGTCGCCCGTGCAGCTGGAAAAGAAGGTGGCGGGCTATCTGTGCAATTCCCAGGTTCTGGAGGACTATTGGCAACGGCCGATCACTGCTGAGCAACTGCAAGCTGAAATGGACCGTATGGCACAGCATACGAAGCAACCCGAGCTGTTGCGCGAACTGTTTGACGCGCTCGGCGACGATCCCTTTGTGATCGCGGAGTGCCTGGCAAGGCCCACGCTGGCTGAGCGGTTGCTGACGAACTTGTACGCCTACGATCAAAGGATTCACGGAGAGTTGAGGCGAGCCGCGGAGGCTGATCTGCACGCATATTCCACGGTCGAGCAAATAAAACAGGTCAGCGGGAGATACAGCGAAATCGAATTGGTAAAGAGCTACGACTTTAAAGAGGAAGCTAACGCGGCACTACCTACATACGATGTAAAGCTCAATAGCGCGGAGTGGGATGAAGCTGTGCAAAAGCTGGCTGCAACATTCAAGACACAAGTGCAGCACCCGACCGCCTTTCAAAGCGATGACATGTCAGGGCACTCTAAAAATGGTGCTGTCGAAACATATGAGGCTTTGCCCGTAGCGAAAGTAGGGTCGTTGCAGGAAGACGATACGCGCTTCTACGCGACGGCAGTAATTCAGAAAAGTAGGAATCGCTTGAAGTTAGCTACGGTCACATGGGACAAAGAGCCGTTGGAATCGTGGCGAGGGAGAACGGCGGAAAAACAGGTCTCTAATGTAATAGCCGCGGCAAGCGCTCAGAACACGCATCTGAAAATCTCCAATTCAGTTGGCGGATGCTTAGACAATACATGGACACCCACTGCGACCCTGCTCGTGCTCGATCGCCGAGACTATCACACAGCAGTCTGGACGGGCAGCGAAATGATCATCTGGGGCGGCAGATATGAATCATTCAATCGCTTGAACACCGGCGGGAGATACAACCCCAGCACAGACAGCTGGACATCCACTAGCGTCGCCAGCGCACCTACTCCTAGATCCATTCACACAGCAGTGTGGACGGGTAGCGAAATGATCGTCTGGGGCGGATACGATGGTGCCTATGTGAACACCGGTGGCAGATACGATCCCACCACGAACACTTGGACGGGGACCAGCACCGCGAACGCGCCGAGCGGTCGATCAAATCACACCGCTGTATGGACTGGTGGTGAAATGATCATCTGGGCTGGCTATGACGGCACCTTTTTGAACACGGGCGGGAGGTATAATCCCGGGACTAACAGTTGGGTCGCAACCAACTCCGCAACAGCTCCCGGTTCCCGAGTCTTCCACACGGCAATTTGGACTGGCAGTGAAATGATTGTGTGGGGTGGGTATCTTACCGACGGTAATCACTCCTTGAACACTGGCGGGAGATATAGCCCCAGCACGGATAGCTGGATATCCACTAGTACGTCCAACGCACCTAGTCCGAGATTCCTTCATTCAGCGGTATGGACGGGCACCGAAATGGTTATTTGGGGCGGCAGTGCTTCTGAGAGCTATTTCAACAGTGGCGGGAGATACAATCCAAGCACGAACAGTTGGACTCAGACCAGCACGGTCAACGCGCCAACAGGACGTGGCGGACACACTGCAGTGTGGGCAGGCAGCGAAATGATCGTGTGGGGGGGTACCCCTGACGGCAGCAATACTTTGGACACGGGCGGCAGATACAATCCAGGAACGAATAGCTGGATGGCCACGAACGTCACGAACGCGCCAGATGCACGACTTGAGCATACTGTGGTGTGGACGGGTAACGAAATGATTATCTGGGGTGGCTATAATACCATTTTTTTGAACACCGGCGGGAGGTACAATCCCGGGACCGACAGTTGGGCGAATGTCGGCAGCGGTACTGCGCCCTCTGCACGCATCGAGCACACGGCTGTCTGGACTGGTAGTGAAATGATCGTGTGGGGCGGAGATGACGCGACCAATTATTTTAACACTGGCGGGAGATATGATCCGAGCACCGATAGTTGGACAGCAACTAGCACCATGAACGCGCCCCTTGGCCGAGCCAACCATATAGCAATCTGGACTGGAACCGAAATGATGGTCTGGGGCGGATTCAATGGTACGTTTTTTAACACGGGTGGCAGATACAATCCGGGAACCAATAGTTGGACAGCAATCAGCACTACCAACCCGCCCACTCCGCGAGAATATCCCACTGCGGTCTGGACCGGCAGTGAAATGATGGTCTGGGGCGGATGGAGTGGCTCGGCCCCTTTGAACACCGGCGGTAGATACGATCCCGGAACAAACAGCTGGAGTACGATCACCACGACTAATGCACCCACCGCTCGATTTCTTCACACTGTAGTATGGACTGGCAATGAGATGATTGTCTGGGGCGGATGGGATAACGGCAGCAATTATTTCAATACCGGTGGAAGATACAACCCGAGCACAAATAGTTGGACAGCCACAAGCACGAGCAACGGCCCTGCGGGTCGATCAAACCACACGGCAGTTTGGACGGGCACTGATATGATCGTCTGGGGCGGCACCCCTGACGGCAGCAACCTTCTTAACACGGGTGGCAGATACAATTCGGATACAAACAGTTGGACAGCCACCAGCACCATCAACGTACCCTCAGCACGAGCCAATCACACCGCAGTCTGGACCGGTAGTGAAATGATTGTTTGGGCAGGCCTCGATCAATCGTTCAATTTCACAAATACCGGCGGCAGGTACAGCCCAGGCACGAACAATTGGACAGCCACGAGCACCACCAATGCGCCCGCTGGCCGAGAGTCACATGTGGCAGTCTGGTCCGGAAATCAAATGATTGTTTGGGGCGGATACGCCGGAATTCCGAATCTGTTTGACACCGGCGGAAGATATTGCGCGCAAGCTAGTCCAACGCCAACACCGACTCCCACTGTTACAGCAACATCGACGGCGACTCCCACATCCACACCGACAGTTACTGCAACAGCTACATTTACTCCGACACCAACACCTACATCTACTGCAACGCCAACGGCAACTGCCACTGCGACGGCGACGGCGACTCCGAGTTCCACTCCCACCCCGACGCCGACGCCTACGCCTACAATTAGTCCTACGCCTACGCCCACAGCTACGCCGCGTCCTACACCGACGCCTCGGGCCGTTCCGACACCTCGGCTTCGGCCGACCCCGGCCCCGCGCCCGTGATGGCCCAACCTGCTAGTTCATGACTGGATCGTTGCTTGGCGTGCCGTGGCTTGCGCGAGCTCACAGAGTCGATGCCCTTTTCAAAGGTTGATAGTAACGACTAATACGAACGCACCGAAACACCGCCTGCTAAGTTTTCACACTAGCTGGCCGGAGCAGTCGCTTCCCGCACGCAGGCTGACTACGGTATTGTAGAAGCAGACGTAAACGCTGCCGTACGGAACACTGCCTAGTGTACGGAATATTTCGCGTACTCGCGCGATAAAGCCATTCCGGTTGAGGTGTTCCAAGTTGGCCGACTCGTCCTCAATCAGCAGGATCTCTGCATTTCCATCATAGTTAGCGCACTTCTTTTCAATCGCCTTGCGAATGCGTTCGATCCGGACAGCCACGTCCGCGTCGGGAGCATATCTGCGCGAGGCAGGCTTACCCGATGCAAGCTTCTCTCGCTGGAGCGCTGCATCGTACGACTGATCAGCACACGTAATCTCAACGCCAATTCGGCGGCGAGGCCGAAGCCAGACCTCCGCATCGCGTCCTTTGGTCCCGGCTCGCGTCAGCCGCGCACATCGTACACGGCGCAGGTGGTTGGCAAGCGCAGCAAGCGGTTCATACTCCTCAAGAATAATCTTCGGTATGTCGCCGCACCGGTGGCCCCGCCTGTGCACGTCCTCGTCAGGATATGTCTCGCGATCATTCGCAAACTGCGTGATCAGCCACCTCATTGATCTTGGCGACCGCCACTGCTCAAGATCTTCACGTTGAATGCAGGACGTCATGAACTCCTAGCAAATCCGGCGAAGCGAGGACTCATTTGGCGTTCCATTTTTCGTAGAGATTTTTTCGGTAAGCGAACTGATCGGCTTTCCTTTGACTGCTTTAAAGGATCACACCGGCTTTCCTGTGACCCCTCCGACTGCTCCTTCGCGCTAAAATTTTCCGCGTGACGCTAGAAGGAGTGCAGTTCCTGCGTTTCATAAATCAAACCTGCTCGGCCATTCCTCAACATTCAACCACTAGATTGAAAGAAAGAGCAGGCGATGCGCCTACCCTACAGTCATGTCGCATTCTGCGCCTCTCGTCGCCAAATTACGAACAACGTCCCGAGCGCCGACGCGGCGCAAATGACTGCGCCGAACGCGAGCGCGTAGGATGTGCCTACCCAATGTGCAACGGCTCCGGCTTCGAGGCTGCCAAGCGGAATCATGGCGCCGAACACCAGCGACCATACGCCCATGACGCGTCCCCGCATTTCGTCCGGCACGATGGTTTGCAGCACAGTGTTTGAAGTTGAAAAAAACAGTAGCATTCCAAATCCGGCGGCGAAGAGAACTACGAGCGCAAGCGGAAAACTTTTGACGAACGAAAGCGCCAGCATCGCTGCGGAAAATAACCAGACGCCGCCGAGTGCGATTTTGCGCGGCGTGAAAACATGTCCAAACGTTGCGACCAGCAGCGCACCGACGAACGCGCCGGTTCCGCTCGCCGACATCAGAATCCCGTAACCATTTGCGTCGCGTCCGAGCACATCGCGTGCAAACGCAGGCATGAGCACCGCATAGGACCAGCCGAAAACGCCGACGGCTAAAAATAGCAGCAAAATCGTGCGCACACGCGGATGTTTTATCGAATACAAGATTCCCTCCCACGCGTGCTCGCCTGCTGAAACGATCTCGATTTTCCGCTCGAAAATCGGCAGACGCATCATCATCAAACCCGCAATTACGGCGATAAAGCTGAGGCCGTTCAGGAAAAAGCACATCGCCACGCCGACGGCGCCGATCATCAAGCCAGCGACGGATGGGCCGATGACGCGTGCTCCATTCACGATTGAGCTGTTGAGTGAGATTGCGTTCAGCAAATCTTCGCGACTGGCCATTTCGACCGTAAACGCCTGGCGCGCGGGCATGTCGAACCCCATCGAAATTCCGTTCAGCGCAGCGACGATGATGATGAATGGAGTCGTCGCGAATCCAAGCCACACGCCTGCGGCGAGCAAAAACGCACAACTCATTTGGGCCGCTTGTGTGGCAACGAGGATCGAGCGTTTCGGATACAGGTCAGCCAGCGCGCCGCCCCAGATGGCGGAAAGCATCATCGGCGCAGAGCCGACCGCCGACACTACACCGAGCAGAAGTTTTGAGTTTGTGATTTGGTATACGTACCAGCTCATCGCAGTCTGTTGCATCCAGGTGCCGATGAGTGAGACGAGCTGGCCCCAGAAGAACAGCCGATAATTGCGATGCCGTAGCGCACGAAATGTATGCCGCCACGTGATTCCGCCCACGGGCATACGCCGCTGCCGACCGCTGATGTCTTCCGGCACGCGCGCGGTTTCTGTGGTTCCCGTGGGCATCACTCATCATGGCTGGCAAGGAAGAGAATTGCAAAAATCGCACCTTTTCGTGTGCTACGTTTCGTCACTGAATGGAAAGCACAGAGGCAATCCTTCTCCGCAAACGAAAATTCAGCGACACGAGTTTGATTGTATCGTGGTGCACGGAGCTAATTGGGTGCGTTCAAACGATTGCCAAAGGCGCGCGACGTCCGAAAAGTCCGTTTGCCGGAAAACTCGATCTGTTTTTTGAGGCTGAAATTTCGATCGTGCGGAGTCGCAAAACCGATCTCCATACGCTCGCGGAAGTCGTCCTGAAAAATCCGTTCGCCGGAATTCGCAGCAATTATCTGCGTATGCAGACTGCCGCCTATTTTGTTGAGTTGATTGAGATTTGCACCGAGCGCGATCATCGCGAGCCGGAATTGTTCGGGCTGTTGCGCAGGGCTTTCGGTTATCTCGATGCAAACGATCCGACGTCTCGCGCGGTCGCGCATTTCGAGACTGAGTTGGCGCGTATCGCCGGTGTGCACGATCAACGACGACTCAAGGCCGACCCGGCGTTTGCACTGGGGAATTTGTTCGGGCGATTGCCCCTTTCGCGCACGCCGCTCTTGAAAACACTCGCGACGGAGGCGAGAAACATTTCGAAATGAGAATTGGAAATATTATCGCAGTGTTCGTGATTGGGGGCCTCGGCGCCGCCGCATCAGCAGCCGAGAGCTACAAGTTCGATCCGTCGGGCTCCACGATCGGGTTTAGTGTGCATCAATTCCTCGGCACGACTCTCGGCAAGTTCACGAGCTTCAGCGGCAGGATCGAAGTCGATCGGGAACATCCGGGGAATTCCTCGGTCACTGCGCAGATCGACGTGCGGAGCATCGATACGCGCATCAAAAAACGCGACGATCATCTGCGCAGCGCGGAATTTTTTAATGTCGAGAAATTTCCCCGGATGACGTTTAAGAGCCGGAGCGTAAAACGCACCGGGCCGGAAAGTGGCGACATTGTCGGCGACTTAACAATGCACGGCGTGACGAAGCCAATCACGCTTCACGTGAAACTGCTGACCCCGATTAATGAAACTGGACGGACGCGTTGGTCTGTGACGACCGATCCAATCACCCGGCGTGACTTCAATTTGATGTTTACTCCAGCGGCCGAATCGGTTTCCGGCATCAGCCGGACTGTAGCGGTCAACATTGAAATCGAAGCGAAGCGGGCACAGTGATATGATCCTGGTTCTGCTTAGTTGGCTCGGTATTGGTTGTTGGTGCGTTTGTTTTTGGTGGATGCGTCGTATCTCGTCACGCCAGGATGTGATGTTGAAAGAGCTGCATGAAATGACGACACGCATAGAAAAGCTTTCTAAATCGGAGCACGACTTGATCAGTGAGGTGCATCCGCAAGTGAGCGAGATAAAGGAGCACGTCGAGGACGTTCGGGATGCCGTTTCGCCCGAAAAGAGCTGACGCCGGAGATTCTGGTTTGGCCGAGCTTCGTACGTCCGGTTGAAGTTCGCGGCGCGCTTGTCGATCTTTTCTCGCATGCAGATTACAGCTCTTGGAGATTCTGCTCTCATTGTGCGTGTCCGCGACCAATTTGAGGATGCGCCTGAGGAAACGCTGAACGAGGTCTTCCGTGCATTTCATCTACTTCGCGATGCTGGAATTCCCGGCGTTATTGACCTCGCGCCGGCTTATACCAGCGTCGCAATTTTCTTTGATCCGATCATCGTCGCGAAAGTGAGCGGAAAACCCGGCGAGTTGTTCGATTGGTTGGCAGAACGAGTTCGCGAAATTGTAACGGCGGGCGCTCATCGCGGCAGGCGCGTGAGAAGCAAGAGAACCGTTGCGCGCTCAGTCGAAATTCCAGTTTGCTACGATCCCGAGTTTGCGCTCGACATCGATCGAGTGGCGGAAAAGGCACAAATTTCCGCGAACGAAGTGGTGGATCTCCACAGCGGTAGTGAATACCGAGTAGCCTGCATCGGGTTCGTTCCTGGTTTTCCATTTCTGGCAGGGTTGCCGAAGAATTTGGCGACGCCGCGCCGCGACGTACCGCGCAAAGAAATTCCTCCGGGTTCGGTTGGCATCGGTGGTGCGCAAACGGGAATTTATCCGTTGCGTTCTCCGGGCGGGTGGAACCTGATTGGCCGCACCCCGCTGAAGCTTTTCGATCCGACCAAAGATCCGCCGACCCCCCTGTGTCCGGGAGATCGCGTGCGTTTTCGCGCAATTACGCGGGAACAGTTCGAGTCGTTAAAACAATGAGTGGCGGTCATCCCGAGCAAAGCACAACGGAGTCGAGGGACCCCGTTGCGTTACCTTTGACGTCGCACATCGGGATGGAAAGCCTGGCCTCGCCGCCTCCGGCTGCTGCGTTGCAGCCTCCACTTCGGTCGGAATGACAGCAATCGTACAACGGGAAGGATTTCTAACATCGGTGCAAGATCTGGGCCGCACCGGTTTTCGCCAGTTTGGTGTTACGACCAGCGGCGCGCTCGATTCGTTTGGATTGCGCGTAGCGAACCTGCTCGTTGGAAACGATGAAGGCGCGGCCGGGCTCGAAATCACGCTCGGTGGTTTGCAGTTGCGATTCGAGGACAAGCGAATCGTCGCCTGGTGCGGCGGCGAATTTGACGTGCAGATTGGATCACGGGCATTGCCGGCCGGGCATGTCGCGCATTTGCAAGCTGGTGACGAATTGAAATTTGGCCGCCCGCAAATTGGCTGCCGATGCTGGCTCGCAATTTCGGGTGGAATCGAGGTGCCCGTCGTTCTTTGTAGTCGCTCGACTGAATTACGCGCCAATTTCGGCGGACTCGAAGGCCGGACGTTGCGTGATGGCGATCAACTTTCGCTGGGAGAATTTCGTCAATCCGAAACCGCCGCTGCAGCAGGAATTTCCTCGTGGACTGCTCCACACGATTGGGCAAGCCGGGTAAGCCTTCACCCGGGTTTGCGTTTCATCCGTGGCGTAGATTGGAACCGATTCAACGATGTAACCATTCAACGATTCACACAGCACGAATTCACGGTTTCACCTGATTCGGATCGCATGGGAGTTCGTTTTGATGGTTCGGAACTGAAACGCGAGGACGAAACCGATCTTATTTCGGAAGCGGTCGCGCCCGGCACAATCCAGGTTCCACCAAGCGGCAAACCGATTTTGCTTTTGGGAGATTGCCAAACCATCGGCGGGTACCCAAAAATAGCTCACGTGATCACGGTCGATCTTGGCATTGCAGCGCAGCTTCGTGCCGGTGATGGCGTTCGTTTTTTCGAAGTTTCGCTACAAGATGGCCATCGGCTGTTAATGGAACGCCAGCGTGACTTGGAGCGTTTCCGCATCGGCTTGAGTCTCCAAAGAGCATGAAATTGTCTGTCGATTTGAACGCCGACCTCGGCGAAGGCTCGGGACACGACGCAGAGCTTTTCGACCTGATCAGCTCGGCGAATATCGCGACCGGTTTTCACGCTGGCGATTCCGATACGATGCACGCCGCCATTTCCGCGGCGAAGAAGCAGAGAGTAGCGGTCGGAGCGCATCCGAGTTTTTTCGATCGCGAGAATTTCGGACGCAAGGAGCTGACGGTACCCGCCGAAGAAGTGTTCGCCGCGGTGGCATATCAACTTGGAATTTTTCAGGCGATCGCCTCCGCACTGAATGTGCAACCGAATCACGTCAAACCGCACGGTGCCCTGTACAACATGGCCGTACGGGATGCGAATCTCGCCGACGCGATCGCACGCGCCGTCGAATCGATCGATCCGAAATTGATCCTGTTCGCGCCGGACAAAAGCGAGCTTGCCCGTGCTGGCGAGGCTCATGGTTTGCAAATCGCGCGCGAGATTTTCGCCGATCGTAATTACTTAAATGACGGCTGGCTCGTTCCGCGTACGCGGCCTGACGCACTGCTTCACGACCCGAAGGAAGCAGCCGAGCGTGTATTGCGGATGTTGCGCGAAGGCAAGGTGCGTTCAATCGAAGGCCAAGATGTCGAGGTGCGCGGCGAAACGATCTGTGTCCACGGCGATACACCCGGCGCCGTCGAATTTGCGCGCGAACTGCGCACACGACTTGAAC
>Ga0137403_10010552_pt1 | contig 10227 bp, 8 predicted proteins | sample CZOMad2_1_16fung_FD_122057 | JGI IMG/M metagenome (GOLD analysis project Ga0137403, IMG submission 122057) | Vadose zone soil fungal communities from Angelo Coast Range Reserve, California, USA - CZOMad2_1_16fungal (Hybrid Assembly) | ecosystem: Environmental > Terrestrial > Soil > Vadose zone... | reverse complement strand
AACCGCGACCTCCAGTTCGAGCGCGAGCTCGACCGCCCGATCCGCGACGCGATGACCAAGGACCGCCTGGTGACCGCACCGGTGGGCACGGGACTCGACGAAGCGGAGCGGATCCTCGCCAAGCACCGCATCGAGAAGCTGCCGGTGGTGGACGAGCGGGGCGTCCTCAAGGGACTCATCACCATCAAGGACATCTTCAAGCGCCGGCGGCACCCCCACGCCAACAAGGATCAGCACGGGCGGCTACGGGTCGCGGCGGCGGTCGGGGGGACGTCCGATGCGCTGGCGCGCGCGCGGGCGCTCATCGATGCCGGGTGCGACGTGATCGTCGTGGACTCGGCGCACGGGCACTCCGAAGGCGTGCTCAAAACGGTGGCCTGCCTGCGCGAGGCGTACCCCGACGCGCAGCTGGTGGGCGGCAACGTGGCGACGGAGGCGGGCGCGCGGGCGCTGGTCGAGCGCGGCGTGGACGCCGTGAAGGTCGGCGTGGGCCCGGGCTCGATCTGCACCACGCGGGTCGTCACCGGCGTCGGCGTCCCGCAGATCACGGCGATCCTCGAGGGTGTGAAGGGCGCGGGTGACGTGCCGGTGATCGCGGACGGCGGCATTAAGTACTCGGGCGACGTGGTGAAGGCGCTCGCCGCGGGCGCCGAGAGCGTGATGATGGGCTCGATGCTCGCGGGCACCGAGGAGAGCCCGGGCGAGTCGTTCCTGCTGGAGGGCCGGCGCTTCAAGGTGATCCGCGGCATGGGCAGCCTCGGCGCCATGGAGGAAGGCTCCGCCGACCGCTACTTCCAGGAGGGTGAAGTGTCGCCCTCCAAGCTCGTGCCCGAAGGCATCGAGGGACGCGTGCCCTACAGAGGGCCGGCCTCAGACGTGATCTTCCAGATGGTGGGCGGGCTCCGCAGCGGCATGGGCTACTGCGGCGTGTGCGACATCAAGGCCCTCCGCAGTGAGACCGAATTCATCCAGATCACGACCGCGGGTCTGCGCGAATCGCACCCCCACGACGTCGTAATCACCCGCGAAGCCCCCAATTACAGCCTCTGACGCTTGACACTCCCCACGGGGAGGCCTAGTCTAGCGCGGCCGTACCAGCTGTCACCCGTCCCCCCGAAGGGAGTGGCGCGTCTATGAGCCTGTGGGCGACCAAGTCCATCACCGTCCTGCGCGCCGAAGCCGATGCGGTCAACGAGCGCTCCCTGAAGCGGCATCTCGGGGTGCTGAATCTGATCACGCTCGGGATCGGCGCCATCATCGGCGCGGGGATCTTCGTGCTGACGGGCCAGGCGGCGGCACTACACGCCGGCCCGGCGGTGCCCCTGTCGTTTATCCTCACCGGGATCGCGTGCGCGTTCGCCGGGCTGTGCTACGCCGAAATGGCGAGCGCGGTGCCGGTGGCGGGCAGCGCGTACACCTATTCATATGCCACGATGGGCGAGTTCGTTGCCTGGATCATCGGGTGGGACCTGGTCCTCGAGTACGCGATGGGCGCCGCGACAGTCGGCGTCGGGTGGTCGGGGCACTTCCTGAGCCTGCTCGACTACTTCGGCGTCCATGTGCCGGCCAAGCTGACGCAGGCGCCGTTCGACTTCTGCACGGCCGGCGAATTCGCCGCTAAGGTCGCGGGTTGCACGCAGGTGGGGTGGTTCTCGACTGGCGCATACGTCAACGTGCCGGCCATCTTCATCGTGGCGGTGATGTCGTATGTGCTCGTCGTCGGGATCAAGCAATCCGCGACGGTCAACAACGTCATCGTGATCACGAAAATCACGATCGTGCTCGCCGTGATCATCTTCGGCCTCCGGTATGTGAATCCCGACAATTGGAAGCCGTTCATCCCGCCGAACGCCGGAGAGTGGGGCACGTACGGATGGTCCGGGGTGCTGCGGGGCGCGTCGCTGATCTTCTTCGCCTACATCGGCTTCGACGCCGTGTCGACGGCCGCGCAGGAGGCGCGCAATCCCCAGAAGGACATGCCGATCGGCATCCTCGGCTCGCTCGCCGTGTGCACGCTGCTCTACGTGCTGATGTCGGCCACCCTCACCGGTCTGGTCTCGTACAAGGAGCTCAACGTCGCCGCCCCGGTGGCGCTCGCCGTCTCGCGCATTCCCGCGCTCAACTGGTTGCGTCCGTTCATCGACATTGGCGCCGTGATGGGGCTCGCGTCCGTGATCCTGGTCATGCTCCTCGGGCAGTCGCGCGTCTTCTATTCCATGTCGCGCGACGGACTGCTCGGCACCTGGGCCGGGAAAGTCCACCCCAGGTTCCGCACGCCGTACCTCTCCACCATCTATACCGGCATCGGCGTGGCGTTCTTCACCGGGATGTTCCCGATCCGCATTCTCGGCCAGCTCGTGAACATCGGCACGCTGCTCGCGTTCGTGCTGGTGTGCGGTGGCGTGTGGATCCTGCGGCATAAGCGGCCCGACCTCGACCGTCCCTTCCGGACGCCGTGGGTGCCTCTCGTCCCGATTCTCGGGATCGCCACGTGCGTGGCGCTGATGACGTTCCTCCCGGCGGACACGTGGATCCGGCTGGTCGTGTGGCTGGTGATCGGGTTCGGCATCTACTTCGGCTACAGTCGCAAGCACAGCGTCCTGCAACGAGAGATACGATCCGGCGGAGCAGGGAAATAGAGGCGTCACGCAACGACGTCGAGCAGAGACGTCACGCGAAGGCGTGAGGAAGAACCAGATGAAGCACCTATGGCTCTGCGTCGCGTTCGCGGCGGTTGCGTTGTCCTGTGGCGGGGACAAGGTTACCGCGCCGCTACCGTGTGACACCTACACGGGAGGTCTCCTCTCCGGCACCTTGCCCGGCACCTACACCCTCACTTCGCTGTGCCAGGGGACCAAGCCGGACCTGCGACCGCCTAACGCAACGGGGACGGTCACCATCGACCAAACCAACTTCACTGCCTCTGTCACCATCAATGCTACGCCCACCACGATCAGCGGCACGTACGTTACATCCGCTCCCGACGGCATTACGGTTGACCTAAGCCCGTTGCCGGCCCAGTTCGTCGGGACGTACCGGCTCAGGAACGACACGCTGTCGGTGAGTGGGGCGGTGGGCACCCAACGACTGTCGCTCGTCGGGGCAAGGCAGTAGCGCTCACGCTTCTGCGTGACGCCTGTGCGCGACGCCTCTGCTTGACGCTTCTATGTATTTTATGCCATGACCACGAACGGAGTATCGCTTCTCCCGGAGCGGGCGCGCGCCGCCGAAGCCGTGGCCGCCGTGCTGGCGCCGGGCCGGCGCGTCGCGCTCACCACGCACGTGAACGCCGACGGGGATGGGGTCGGGAGCGAGGTAGCGCTGTGGCATCTGCTCACCGCGCGCGGGCTGCGGGCGACCATCGCGAACCCCACACCCATCCCCGATCGGTTTCACTTCCTCGTACCGGCGGGCGCCGATCACTCGGAGCGAGCGGCGCGCGAGATCGAGGCAGCCGATGTGGTCGTGGTCCTCGACATTTCCGACCTGAGCCGACTGGGCGATCTGGCGCGCGCGATCAGGCAGTCGCATGCCGTGGCGTGTATCGATCATCACGTGAGCGTGGGCTCGCTCCCCGGGGGTCCTCGGTTGGTGGCGCCCGAAGCGGCCGCCACGGCCGAGCTGGTGTTCGACTTCGCGAGTGCGCTCCAGTGGCCGCTCTGCCCCGAGGCGGCCCGCGCGCTCTACGTGGGCATTCTCACGGACACGGGCGGGTTCCGGTTCGCGAACACCTCCCCGCGTGTGCTGCGGGTCGCGGGCGCGCTACTCGAGCGCGGCGTGGACCCGGAGTCGATCTACGAGTCGGTGTACGCGAGCGCGCCCGAGGGTCGCGTTCGTCTCACGGCCGAAGTGCTCGGCACGCTGGTGGTCGAGCCGAAGCACGGGCTGGCGTGGGTGACCGTGCCGCCGGACGCGCTGCAGCGGCACCGCGCCACCGCCGACGACCTGGACGGCATCGTCGAGTACCCGCGATCCATCGCGGGCGTGCGGCTGGCCATGCTGTTCCGTCAGCTCGCGAATGGCAAGGTGAAGGTCAGCTTCCGCTCGATGGGCGAGGTGGACGTCGCCGAGCTGGCGCACCGGTTCGGGGGCGGGGGCCACAAGAAGGCGGCGGGTGCGTCGCTCGACGGCACCATCGCCGACGCTCAGACGCAAGTGCTGGCGGCGGCTCGGGAGTACCTGAACGGGCGCTAGGGCGCTCGCAAAAACGCCCGCACGAAGTTTCGCTTGGAGAAGTCCCCACCGGTCCAGATCCGCCAGAAGAGATCGCTCCCCGGCAGGGCGCGCGCGATGGCGGCGCCGCCCCACCCGCGGCCGTGCAGGTCGTGGATCCGCGCGCCCAGCTCGACCAGGAACTCGAGCTTATCGCGCAGCCGCGCCGCGCCCTGCTCCACACGTCCGCGGTGCTGGCAAAACAGCAGCTGCGGCTCGAGTGCCAGGACCCGCCGCAACGAGTCCATCATCGCGTACACGTCCTCGTCGGCGCGCAGGTAGCGAAGCCGAGGGGCCAGATACAGATCGCCCGAGAAGAGCCAGCCGCGCTGGGGCTCGAACAGCGCCACGTGGTCGGTGGCGTGGCCGGGCGTGTAGATCACCTGGAACCGGAAACGCGGCGTCTCGAGCCGCTCGCCGAGCGGGGCGACGGAAGCGGGTGGCCGGGCGCCCCACGCCACGCGACGGTAGAGCTGCCGTTGAGACTCGGGCTCCCCGAGCCGCGCCACGGCGGAGGCGTGGGCCAGCGGCGTGATGCTGAGCTCCCGGGCCAGCAGCCCGTGGTTGCCCGAGTGGTCTTCGTGGTGGTGCGTGGTGACGCACTGCTGAACGCCGAGATCCCCCACGAGCCGCCGCACGTCCCGCGCCAGGTTCGGCGGGCCCGAGTCCACGAGCAGCCCATCGACGAGATAGACGCCGGTCCAGTAGATCGCCCGCCCCAGCACGGTGCGGGCCATCCGGAAGTAGCGAACGTCGCCGTAGTCGACGCGGACGATCACGCCCGGGAGTGTAATCGATGTATCGTCCGGCGGGGGCCCCTTGCCGGGCGCGCCCCGTCGCGCCACCTTCGCGCACCATGAAAAAGATTCTCGTCGCGCTCCTCGTCGTGTTGGTGGTGCTCGCCGCCGTCGCGCTCGAGCGCGCCTACACGGTCCGCTCGCGACAGCCCCAGGTGACGCCCGTAGCGGCGGAGCCGCTGGATACCGCGGCGCTGGCCCAGCGCCTGGCCGGCGCCCTGCGCTTCAGGACCGTCTCCTATCAGGATTCGAGTCAGTTCGACGCCCGCGAGTTCGACGGCTTCCACCGCTACCTGCGGGCGACCTTCCCTAGGCTACATGGCGTGCTCAGGCTCGAGAACGTGAATGGCTACGGCCTGTTGTACGAGTGGACAGGGTCCGCTCCGAATCTCCCGCCGATCGTCCTGCTCGCGCACCAGGATGTGGTTCCGGTGGAGCCCGGCACCGAGAGCCGCTGGACTGAGCCGGCATTCGAAGGCAGGATCGCCGGCGGGTACGTGTGGGGCCGCGGCGCCTTGGACGACAAAGGGAGCCTCGTCGGGATTCTCGAGTCGGTAGAACATCTCGTTGGGGCGGGGGCCAAGCCCCGGCGCACTGTGTATCTCGCGTTCGGCTACGACGAAGAAGTCGGCGGACGGCGCGGCGCGGCCCGCATCGCCGATCTGCTCGCGTCGCGCAACGTGCACCCCGAGCTCGTGCTGGACGAGGGCGGCGCGATCGCTACGGGATTGGTCGCGGGCATTTCGGCGCCGGTGGCGCTGGTCGGTATCGCCGAGAAGGGGTATGTGACCGTCGGGCTCACGGCCCAGGCCGAGGGCGGGCATTCGTCGATGCCGCCGGACGAGACCGCGGTCGGCATCCTGGCTGCGGCGATCACGCGGCTCGAGCAGCAGCAGATGCCGCGGGCCATTCGCGGGCCGACGGCTGACATGTTCGACTACCTCGGTCCCGAGATGTCGTTCGGCCCACGGCTCGTCATGGTGAACCGCTGGCTGCTCGGCGGGCTCCTGGCGCGCAAGTTCGGCGTCACCCCCCAGGGAAACGCGATGCTCCGCACGACCACCGCGCCCACGGTGCTCCAGGCGGGGGTGAAGGAGAACGTGCTGCCGTCGTCGGCGCGCGCGCTCGTGAATTTCCGTATCCTCCCCGGCGACAGCGTGGAAAGCGTCGTCGAGCACGTGCGCCGGGCGGTGCACGACTCGCGCATCAGCGTGCAGCCGCTCGCGGAGACGATGAGCAATCCATCGGGCGTCACCAGTGTGGACGGCGGGCCGTTCCAGGTACTGGCACGCACCATTCGCCAGGTGGTCCCGGCGGCGGTGGTGACGCCCTGGCTCGTCGTCGGCGCCACCGACTCACGCCATTACGCCCGGCTCACTCCCAACGTGCTGCGGTTCACTGGAATGGCGATCGGAAAGGACGACGTACGTCGGGTGCACGGCACCGATGAGCGGGTCGGCGTGCAGGCGTACGCGGACGCGGTGCGGATCTACATCCAATTCTTGAAGAACGCGGCGCTGTAGCCACCCTATGACCGCCCCCAATCTCTCCGCCAGGGAGCTGCGCCGATGGGCCCCCGCGAGCGGTGCAAGCCCCACGCCCGCTCGTTGCCCCTCGCGCTCATCTCCCTCTACCTTTCTCCCGTGACCCCTTCCGACACCGTTCTGGCGCGCGTCGAGCGCGCCCTCGCCCAGCTCAAGAACCCTCGCAGCGGGAGCGATGTCCTCTCAGCCGGCATGGTCAAGGACCTCGCCATGGCGGGGGACGGCACGGTCACGCTCACGTTCCTCCTCGGCCGCGACGATCCGGGCTCGCTCGCGCGCGAGGTGCGGAAGGCGGTGCAGAGTGTGGACGGCGTCACGGCGGTGCGCGTCAACGTCACCGACGCCAGCAATTCAGGGGAGGGCAACGCCCCCCGTCAGACCGCTCCGCGTCCTGGCCCCGGTGCGGTCCCTCCGCCTCCCACGCCCGTCGAGCTCCCCCACCTCGGCACCGTCCTCGCGATCTCGTCTGGCAAGGGTGGGGTGGGAAAGTCGACCGTCTCCGTGAACCTCGCCGTCGCGCTGGCACGCGCGGGCCACCGCGTGGGGCTCATGGACGCCGACATCTATGGGCCGAACATCCCGCGGATGATGGGTGCGGACCAGAAGCCGGAGGTGCGAGGCGGGAAAATCCAGCCGCTCGAGGCCCACGGCGTGAAGCTCATGTCGCTCGCGCTCATCGTCGAACGGGACGCGCCGGCGATCTGGCGTGGGCCCATCATCATGAAGGTGATCGGGCAATTTGTGCGCGACGTGGACTGGGGCCAGCTGGACTACTTTCTGGTGGACCTGCCGCCGGGGACGGGCGACGCGCAGCTCTCGCTCGCCCAGACGGTGCACATTCGCGCCGCGATCATCGTCACCACGCCGCAAGAAGTGGCGGTGGGCGATTCCTTGCGCGGTGCGAAGATGTTCGAGCGGGTCGGCGTCCCGGTCCTGGGCGTGGTCGAGAACATGAGCTACTTCGTGTGTCCTCACTGCGGCGAGCGAACGGAAATCTTCCTCGCCGGCGGAGGCACACGCCTCGCGGACGAGCTCGGCGTGCCGTTACTCGGGCAGGTGCCGCTGCAGGCGCAGCTGGCCGATCTCGCCGACACCGGCCGGCCCGTCGTTGCAGCCGATCCGGGCTCGCCGGCCGCGCAGGCCCTCGAGGCTGTCGCCCGGCGCGTCAGCGACGCGCTGGCCGCGCTCCCGCGCTGACGGTGCGGCTCCTCATCGCCGCGCTGTCCCTGCTGCAGCACCCCCGCGCCGAGCGACCCGACGTGCGCGCCGGGCTGGACACGCTGTACGGCGGGGGCTTCCCCGCCGCCGCGGCGTACTTCGCGGAGCTCGCCGCGCGAGACTCGACAGACCCCGCGCCCGTGACGTTCGAAGCGAGCGCTTACATCTGGTGGGCCGCCGCGCTCGAGAACGACGCCTACGAGGCCGCGCGGATCGACTCGCTGCTCGATCTCGCGATCGCGCGCGCCCACGCCGCCTCCCCCGGCCCGGCCCAAGACTTCTGGCTCGCGACCGCGCTGGGGTATCGCGCCCGCCAGCGCGACTTGCACGGGCATTCGTGGGGCGCCGCCAAGGACGGCAAGGCGATGCGCGACGCCTACGCGCGCGTCCTGGCCGTGGACTCGAGCTGCAGCGACTGCTACCTGGGACTGGGCGTGTACCAGTATGGCCTGGCGCGCGCGACCGCCCTCGCCCGCCTGGTCGCGAAGATCGTGGGGCTGGGAAGCGGGAACGCGGACCGCGGGATCGCCTACATGCGCCGGGCGGCAGCGCAGGGAGATCTGGCGCGGGTCGAGGCCGGCTGGGTGCTCGCCGCGGCGCTGGTGCGCGAGGCGGCGCGCGATCGAGAGCGGCGCGCGGCGCTCGAGCGGGACGCCGGCGACGAGGTGGTCCGGCTCAGCTCGCGCTATCCCGGGAATCCGGTGTTCCTGCGCTTCTTGCGAGAGATCGCCGAGCCTGCGCCGTGAGGTTATGTGACCTCCGTCACCCCCCTGTTGCGGCCGCGCCACTCTACCATTACTGCCAGAAGCTTTTACCATGTTACCGGATGGGACTCGAACAAGGGGCGGCGTCAGCCGAGCCGCAGTGGGCTCGGTTGCAGGTCGACGTGAATTGTCGAGTGCGCCGTGGTGCGTGGTACCGGGTGGCGGATTTGACGTCCGCTGAAGCGAGGCTCGACGTGAACCGGGAGCAGATCCCGGTGCCGCGCGCGTCCCTGAAGATCGTTACAGTGCCGCCCCAGCATTGGACGATCGTCGCCCGCCCGCACGATGCGAGAAGCCTGCCCGCGCAATGGGGCGACAAATACGCCGTGTGCCCCGGCTGTCGCAACCGCATGGAGCTGAAAGGCGCGCCGCACACGATGCACTGCGCCCGCTGCGAGTGCACGTTCCGCGTCGGGTGGGAGGAGTGGTTCATCGGAGTGGGGTGAGCCGGCGACGCGATGTCGTTTCGCCAATCTCATCCGTAGGTACCGTCGAAGGCGACGCGCCCCGCCGTCCAGAGACACCGAGGACTGGGATGATCCAGTCGCGATTGCTCAGACGTCTGGGGTTGCTCGCGGCCCTCGCGGCCGGCTACTTGGTGGCCGGCAAGGTGGGGCTCGAGGTGGCGTATGTCCACCCGAGCGCCACCGCCGTGTGGCCCCCCGCCGGGCTCACGCTCGCGGCCTTCCTGCTCGCCGGTTACGAGGTGTGGCCGGCCATCCTGCTCGGCGCCTTTCTCGTCAACATCACCACCGCGGGCTCCGTGGCGACGTCCGCCGCCATCGCGGCCGGCAACACGCTCGAAGGGCTCCTCGGCGCCTACCTCGTCAACCGCTTCGCCCGCGGCGACCGGGCCTGCGAGCGCGCGCGCGACGTCTTCAAGCTGGCGGGGCTGGCGGCGCTCTTCAGCACCACGATCAGCGCTAGCGCCGGCGTGGTCGCGCTCTCCCTGGGCGGCTTCGCGCGCTGGACCGACTTCGGGTCCATCTGGACCACCTGGTGGATGGGTGATGCCGTGAGCGATCTGGTCATCGCGCCGGTGGTGCTCTTGTGGGCGGCGCGCCCCCGCGTGCGCTGGACCCGGCGCCAGGCGCTCGAGGCCGTCGGCCTGCTCGCGTGCCTCGCCATCGTCGGAATCGCCGTCTTCGGCGGGCTGGTGCCGTGGAGGGACAAGCACTATCCGCTGGAATTCCTGTGCGTCCCGCTGCTGTTGTGGGCGGCGTTCCGGTTCGAGCAGCGCGAGGCGGCGACGATCGTCCTACTGCTCGCCGGCGTCGCCATCTGGGGCACGCTGCGCGGCTACGGACCCTTCACCCGGCCGTTGTTCAACGAGTCGCTGCTCCTGCTGCAGGCGTTCCAAGGGGTCTCAGCCGTCATCACCCTGGTCCTCGCCGCGGCGGTGGCGGAGCGGACCGAAGCGGTGGACCGGCTCCGCCGGCTGGCGGTGAGCGATCCGCTCACGGGACTCTCCAACTACCGTCAGCTGGCCCACGCGCTCGACGTAGAGATCCGGCGGTCGTCCCGCACCGATCGGCCATTCGCGGTGGTGTTGATGGATCTGGACGGCCTCAAGAAGATCAACGATCGCTATGGCCACCTGGTGGGCAGCCTGGCCTTGCGGCGCGTGGCGGAAACGCTGCTCGGCTCGTGCCGGGGGATCGACACCGCCGCGCGCTTCGGCGGGGACGAGTT
>Ga0137403_10010551_pt1 | contig 10228 bp, 10 predicted proteins | sample CZOMad2_1_16fung_FD_122057 | JGI IMG/M metagenome (GOLD analysis project Ga0137403, IMG submission 122057) | Vadose zone soil fungal communities from Angelo Coast Range Reserve, California, USA - CZOMad2_1_16fungal (Hybrid Assembly) | ecosystem: Environmental > Terrestrial > Soil > Vadose zone... | reverse complement strand
CATCCCTGAGGAAATCGTGAGCACTCTGCCGCCGGAAGGCTTGGAAGTCGACGGATTCAGCTTCACTATTTATCCAAATTAATGATCGCCACTTGGATAATCGCCGAAGCGCCGGGAACCGTGCAGACGATCATGAGCTTTTTCGTCAAGGGCGGGCTCTTTATGTGGCCGCTCCTCGTATGCTCGATCGTTTCGGTAACGACGATCATTTTGCGCGGCATTGCGTTACGAGAAAAAAACGTGATGCCGCTCGAGATCCAAAACGAAATCGAACGGCTCGCGCCCGGTGAGAGTCCGGAGCGGCTGTCACGGATCGTGCACCATGATCCATCATCGCTCGCGCGGATCGTGCGGGTTGCGCTCCAGCATTTGCGCGGGCCGCGTTCGGAGAACGTGGAAGTGGTGGAAACACGTGCGCGCCACGAAATGGTTCGCTTGGAGAAAGGTCTTATCGTTCTCGAAGTGATCACCGGGATCGCGCCACTGCTCGGTTTGATCGGCGCGGTCTCGGGCTTGGTGCATGTTTTTTCGAATCTTGGCTTGAGTTCGGGCGCGTCGGATACGCGTCAGATCGCGCTCGGCATTGCCGAAGCGTTGAACGCAACGGTCTTCGGACTTTCGATCGCGGTGCCGACTCTGATCGCCTTCAGTTATTTCTCGAAGAAGGTGGAAGTGATGTCCGTGGAAATGGAAACGCTTGTCGTCGAGTTAATTAGCAAATGCTACTATGGACGCTCCTCCCGCGATGTGATGCCCGCAAAATCTCCGCCGCTGACAGCGGAACCAACGCCGACGCCAGTCGTGTGAAACGTGCGGTGGATTTCACGCTATGAACTTCGTCGTCCGCAAACGCAGAGCGCCCACGATCATTATCGTTTCGCTGGTCGATATTCTGATCATCCTTCTCATTTTCTTTGTCGTTTCGACGACGTTTAAAAAGGACCAACCGGAGGTCCAGATTAATCTGCCGGAATCCAAAACGGCGAAGAAACTGCCAGCTGAACTCGAGCACGCAATCGTGAGTGTCGATGAAAGCGACGAGATCAAATTGGACGGGCGAGCGATGGGCGTGGACGAACTGGGGGGCGCGGTACGCGACCTGCCGGAGGCTCGTAAGTCCACGCTCGCGCTGCAAGCCGACAAAAAAGCATCCTTCGGCACGATCATTAAAGTGATGGACGCGTTAAAGCTGGCGGGCGTGAGAAATTTACCGGCCTTTACTCGCGAAGAGAAATGATCTTGTCGATCTTGCAATACGGCGATCCGATTCTGCGGGCGAAGGGCAAACAGATCGAGAAGATCGACGATCACATTCGCGACCTGGCCGCTAACATGATCGAGACAATGCATGCTGCCAACGGCATCGGGCTCGCGGCACAGCAGGTGGGCGACGCTTTGCAACTCACCGTCCTCGACGTTTCGCAAATCGAGGATCGCCCAAGCACCCTAAAGTTAAATGGCAAAGACGTCGATCCAACGGCGTCGATGCCGCTTGTGTTAATTAATCCGGAGATCGAACTCAGCGGCGAAACAGAAACTGGAACGGAAGGGTGTTTGAGCTTTCCGGAAATTACTGGAGAAATCGAGCGCGCGGAATTAGCAATGGCCCGCGCGCAAACTTTGGAAGGCGACAAAATTGAAATCGAAGCGAGCGGCTTGCTCGCGCGCGCGATTCAGCACGAAGTCGATCACCTTAATGGAATTCTTTTTATCGATCGCATGAATTCAGCGGCAAAGGCCGCTTTGTCGAGCCGCTTGAAACGCTTGCAAAAGCAGACGAAACGCGGCAAGCGCATTCGCCCGCAGGACGAACAAGCGCTTGTGGGCGAGACATTGTAGCGGTCGACCTGCTTTCCGCGCCGCGGCCTTGTGAAGGCGGTGGGCTCTTAAACAGAGACAGAGGTGGATCGTCCGCTCTGTCGAGCGATGTTAAACAAGGACGGCTTCGCCGCCATTATCTAGCATCGAGCAAGGACTGCTCGATCCACCTTCCGCAAAATCAGAGCGCTTTGTAGTCAACGCTGATGGTGCGGTAAACAAGCGTGTCGTGCTGGGCTGAAAAATAAAAGAGTTCAAGCATCGTCGCCCCGACCATCCATTGATAGCCGACCAGCGTCTGGATGACATCGGTGTCGGTGTCGCGGGACCGCGAGACTAGTTTTCCTGTTCCGTACTTCTCGTCGAAGTATTTCCGAATTTCTCCCATCCGCTGGTTGTACCATTCGATCGTCCGGTCGGGATATTCATACTGGAGTTCTACTTCGAGCAGCGATCGCTCCTTAAAAGTAAAGATGGTGCGCCTCAATCCGGGGTGAACGAGGCCTTCCACTGTCCAAATCTCCCGGTTCTCCTTTTTTTCCCGCGATACGATTTTGGCCTTTGCGCCATGCAGCACAGCCTCCACGCGCGCCATGGAGTCATTCCAACGAAATCCAAATGGTGGCACCAGGTCATCGGCAGCCCCGAAAGCTTTCGGGGCACATGACATAGAGAGATAAAGCGCGATCAAACCGACTGGAAGAATTTGCCGGATTACCCCGGTCCGATTCAGATTGATGACGCGGTTCATTTTCCAGTTCGAATTGAGATCCCTGCGTTTTCGATTCGCAGAGCATTGCCATTCCATAACGCCCCGGAGTCGGCAAAATGCGCAGGCTCTTCAATTCGGTCAACTCGCGATTCATCTCCGACCGACGGGACCCAGACAACTGGCGCAACCGCGGCGACCAATCGATCTGCAGAAACAAATCAAAGTTTTGGACATCCCTATGCGCCATGAGCGTTCGTTTTGTGGTGCCCGGGACACGCGCGATTCTTTTTTGCAGTCAAGAATTTTTTTCGTGTAACGAAAAATAAAGTTCAGTTTTTTTCTTGTCGATTTGAACGCCGGTTTCTAATCTCAAGCCCGGCGTCGGGGCAGAAAGGGAGCGGTTGTGAATAAGATGTGAACATTTCTTAGAAACTTTTGGCAGCGAAAATGAACGGCACCGCACCTCCACAAAACAAACGAGTTCCTGCCCATCGCTCTCTCGCCGCAACCCGTTCGCTATTAAATGGCGCAAAGTTCAATTTTCCCTCGTATTCACGCATTTTGGGCGTCTTTTCCAAGCGCTTCCTTGGGAAGCTGTGGTGGAAATCAGCCCAATGTCGTCCCGGGCCAGCAGGGCAATTTCCCCTCGTATCAGCCTCTGTGGCGATCGTGTAACACTGTTAACAAGTTGCTATGGACAAGAAATGTGCCGAGGTATGGGAGCGATTATCCGCTGCGCTCAAACCACAGATCAGCTCTGATAGTTTCAAACGTTGGTTTTCTGCCGTCGAATTGGTCCAAGCCACTGATAAATCGCTCACTTTTCGGGTCCCAAATAACATTTATCAGTTTTGGATCGAGAGTAACTATATGACGGCATTGCAGACCGCGGTCGTCACTTCACTTGGCGCCCCGCGCGCCGTAAGGTTTTCCTCTCCCTCCGGATCTGCGGGGCAAACGCCTTTGGAGGATGTCGTCATCTTAAAGGAGATTTTGCCCGAGTTACAAGGCGACACAAAAACCGGCGCCAGCCTGCTCGGGCTCAATCCACGAAACACGTTCGAATCTTTTGTGGTCGGTCCGAACAACGAGATTGCGCATGCCGCCAGTCTCGCTGTCGCGCAGTCACCGGCGCGCACTTACAATCCACTCTTTATTTACGGCGGCGTCGGCCTCGGCAAAACGCATCTGATGCAGGCGATTGGTCAGTACGTGTGGGCGAAGAAGAAAAACCCGAAGGTGATGTATCTCTCCAGCGAGCTCTTTATCAACGAGTTCATCGATGCGATCCAGCACAGCAACCTGGTGAAGTTCCGAAAGCGCTATCGCCAGACCGATCTCCTTTTAATCGACGACATCCAGTTTCTTGGCGGCAAGGAGCGCTCGCAGGAAGAATTTTTTCACACATTCAACACCCTCTTCGACGGCCACAAACAGATCGTGCTCTCGAGCGACCGGCCTGCTTCGGAGATCGCCAACCTGGAGCACCGCCTCGTTTCCCGCTTTGAGTGGGGACTCACCGCCGAGCTTCAGCCGCCGGACATCGAGACCCGCCTGGCGATCTTGCGCAAAAAAGCGCGCACCATGCAGATCAAGTTGCACGACGACATTTTCCAGTTCCTCGCCAGTCGCATTCGGACGAATGTGCGTCGCCTGGAGGGTGCACTTATGCGCGTGGCCTCCTTTGCGTCACTCAGCGGAAGGGAGCTTACCCAGGAAGTCGTCGAACATCTGCTGAAGGATATTTTGCAGGAAGAAGGACGCCATTCCATTACGATCGAGCAAATCCAGCGACGCGTGGCGGAACACTTTGATGTGCGGGTGGCGGATATGACGAGCAAGCGCCGGCCGGCCAGCATCGCTTTTCCGCGGCAGGTGGCGATGTATCTGGCGCGCGAGCTTACCAAAGCGTCGCTTAACGAAATTGGGGATGCATTTGGTGGACGCGATCACGGCACCGTTCTGCACGCTTGTAAACTGGTAAAGAAGCGCATGGTCGAGCAGGACAACCTTCGTCAGACGATTTCCTTTATTGACAGTTCGCTCCAGCGTTGATCCGTGATTCTGTAGCGTGATCTATGATCGTCGCATTAATTTCTTGACGAGAACAAGAGCAACAGTAAGTGCGTCGGTCACAGACCGCCGCTACAGCAAAAGGGCAAGAGCGAGATTACGGTTGCCGAATAAAATCGAAAGCCTTACATCTTAAGCGCTCCTTTCCATCATGAAATTCAGTGTCACGAAAGAAAAACTGCTTGAAGGCCTGCAACAGGTCCAAAACGTAGTCAGCACACGCACAACTCTGCCTATTCTTTCCAACGTTCTGCTGCAGGCCGACGGTAACGAAATCCACCTAACCACAACCGATCTCGATGTCGGGGTGCGCGGCAGTTGCGAAGCGCAAGTGGACAAGGAGGGTGCAACCACACTCCCGGCCCGCCGCCTTTTTAACATCGTTCGTGAGCTGCCCTCCAGCGAAATCCAGTTCGATGTCGATGGAAAGAACACGGCATCGATCCGGAGCGGGCAAAGCTTTTTCAAAATTCTCGGATTGCCCGAGGAGGAGTTCCCGCCGCTGCCCAAATTTGAGGACGCGAAAGTCGTTACTATTCGGCAAAAAGATTTGCGAGACGGTTTGCGGAAAACTTCCTACGCCATATCGACGGACGAGACTCGTTACGTACTGAACGGCGTCCTTTTTAGTTTCAAGGACAACAAGCTCACACTGGTGGCAACGGACGGACGGCGGCTTGCCATGGTCGAGATCGAACTGGAATTCCCGCGCAGTCATGAAGTGGACATTATTGTTCCCACAAAAGCAGTCACCGAATTGCAGCGGCTTCTCAGCGATGACGGCGACGCGAAAGTGAGTATGGGCAGCGGCCAGATCGCGTTCGATTTAAACAAGACGTTGCTGGTTTCGAAATTGATCGAAGGCAATTATCCGAACTATCGCCAGGTCATTCCGGCCGAAACAAAAGAGCGGGTGAAACTGGAGCGCGAAACGTTTCTAAATTCACTGCGACGCGTTTCGCTGCTGGCGAGCGACAAGTCGAATTCGATCAAGCTGAATTTCAGCAAGAACAACATCGACATCACCGCCAACACCCCGGAAGTGGGCGAAGCGAAGGAATCGCTCGCCGTGCAATACAAAGGGCGCGATTTTTCCATTGCTTTTAATCCAGAATTCCTCATGGCGCCGTTGCGCAATCTCAGCGAAGACGAGGTCTTTCTGGATATGATCGACGAGATGAGTCCCGGCATCCTGAAAATTCAGACGCCGTTTCTCTATGTCCTGATGCCGATGCGCATCAGCTCGTAGATGTAGCCGCTTCGCTGCGCGAAGCGTGGGAGTGAGGTTCTTTTAAGGGCACGCGTCGCGCCGCCGACAGAGCGGCGGCTACAGGGGCTCCCACCTCGATGATTTCAAGATCGCTAAGTTTTCCGCTGACTGCACGGATGACTTCTACATTCTCATTCATCGGCGCCCAAACGTCCGGATCGGTCGGACCAAATAGCAAAATGCATTTTGCGCCCGCAGCCGCGGCAAGATGAGAGATTCCGCTGTCGTGTCCGACAAAGATCGAGTCTTCGAGAACGGCAGCCAGATGAGACAGCGGTAAGTTTTTTACGAAACGCACGTCTCGATCTTTCCATTCGCTTTCCAGGCGCGCGCATTGGATCTCGTCGGCTTCGCCGGAGACGATGACCAGCGATCCGCAAAACTCATCCGAACCAAGAATGTGATTGCCGAACTCGGTCCAGTTCTCAATCGGCCAGTTCTTTCTCTCGCTGCCGCTGCCGGGATGAATAGCAAGAATTGGCCGCGACATACTGCGTAGAAAATCTTCGGCAAATTTTCGACTCTCCGTGGAATGATAAATCCTAGGCGCAAAATCGCTGGCTCGCAGTCCTAGCTCTTCGAGCGGTCGGGCGAGCTGACGCGCGGCATGCTCACGATGATCGACCTTTGCAGGTCCATGGATCAGATTTTGGACGCCGCATCGCCGCAGGTTATTCTCAAAGATTCCATCCGGATCGTAGAGATAGCTGATGATCAAATCAAAACTTGCGAAATGATTTGCAAGTTCTCCGGGGAGTTTCGAGTTTTTCGCGAAGAAACTGGCGAGCGCTCCGTATTCGATCGAGCGAATGGCTTGAGCGTAAAACCGGTTCTGTGCCAGCACCGCAATGCACTTGTAACCGAGGATCTCAAGGTGCGCGTAAGGAAAGCCCTCACGCAGCGCCCTTAGCGCCGGCAAAGTGAGAATAAAATCGCCAATTGCGCCGCCGCGGATCACCAGAATCCGGTTCATACGTTTACTGTAGCGGCGCTCTTTTAGCGTCGCATTTATTCGAAGCGCTCACAGACTGCCGCTACAGGTCCTCAATAATGCGTAAACGCGAATGCGAGAATCACACAGCCATAAATGAACGCAATAGCGTGCAGGAAGCGCCAGCGGAATACGCTCCGCGTGCTCCACTTAATTTGATTGCGAAGCACATACGGGATCGCCACCCAAAACAGTCCGGCCACGATCAGCAGATAAGCAAATACCGTAACGAGGAGCCGACTCGTTTCGTAGCGTAAAAAGGCCGCATCGAGGAGCGGTTCGGCGGCCAGCAGGCAAAGAATTCCAAGCGCACGCACGGCCAGAAATTCTTCGACGAAACGCAGGGCAAGCACGTAACCGATCGGCAGCGCAATGAGCAGCGGCCGCCGGAAGCCAGCGAATTCACCCATCTGGATCGTCGCAAGTAGCCAAAACGTCCACGCAAGACAGATAGTCAACAAAACGATTCCTGCGACGTGAGAACGCGGAAACCGCTGCGCGACACTGATGAGGCTCGGTTTCACCAACCCGGGCAAACTGATCAAAATGAGGAACGCACCTGCGATGATTCCCGCAGTTTGCAAAGACAGATTGTAAATCATGTTCGCAACGGCGAATCCGTCCGTTGGCGGACGCGATCGTTGGTAGCCGCGCGTGAGATTGGCAGGACCGGCGTGCCATACAAGCTGAATCCATTGGCCTGCGCGATTTGGACATCGACGAGCTCTCCCACCAGTTCTTCGCTCTCTTCGCCTGTCCGCCGTAGCCCCGGCGAAGGCGGAAACACGACAATCTTATTCGTGCGCGTCCGGCCCATTAAGCGCGCCGGGTTCGTTTTGCTCGGGCCTTCACAAAGAATTTCCACATTGCAGCCGACCAACCGCTCGCCGGCCCGTCGCGTCGATTCATTCACGATCCGGAGCAAATCCTGGTTGCGTTCTTCTTTAACGCGCTCATCGATTTGGTCCGGCATTTCCGCGGCCGGTGTGTCACGTCGCGGCGAATAGCGAAAGACGAACGCATTGTCGAATTGGATTTCCTCGACCAGATCGCGCGTCTGTTTGTAATCGATCTCTGTCTCGCCTGGAAATCCGACGATAACGTCAGTTGTAATAGCAATGCCATCGCGCGCCTGACGGATGCGCCGGACAAGATCGACATATTTCTCCGCGGTATAAGCCCGGTGCATCGCTCTCAGGACCTTGTTCGAACCCGATTGCAACGGCAGATGAACGTGCTCGACCAACTTCGGCAGTCGCTCGAACGCGTCGATCAAATCGTCGCGGAACCCGATCGGATGCGGCGAAGTAAAACGGAGTCGCTCGAGTCCGTCGACTTCGTGCACGGCCTCGAGCAACTGCACAAAAGGACTTTTGCCATCGCGCTTCGGAAACTCGTGGCGGCCGTACAAGTTCACGATTTGTCCAAGCAAGGTGACTTCCTTCACTCCGCGCCCAACCAGATCGCCCACTTCGCGGACGATTTCATCGATGGAACGGCTGCGTTCCGCGCCACGCGTCTGCGGGACGATGCAGAAGGTGCAATGCATATTACATCCCTGCATGATTGAAACGAAAGCGGTTGCCTGCCGGGGCACGAGCTGCTGGTTGCGAATCGTCGATTGCGAGCCGGCTTCTTCACCAACATCGACAATCGAGAATCGTAAATCGTCCATGCCATTGTAGCCGCGGGCGTTGACCGCGGCTGCCCCCGATTTTTTCCTCGCGACCAACTCCTCCACGTAATCGGCGACGCGATGGAATTTCTGGGTCCCGACGACAAGATCAACATGCGGCAGATTCTTGAGCAGGGATTCGCCGCGCGCCTGAGCCATGCAGCCAAGGAAACCAAACACAACATGTGGCCGCTCTTTCGCCATGCGACCGAGCATTCCCATTTTGCCAAGTGCCTTTTGATCAGCCATGTCACGAACGCTACATGTATTCAGGAGCACGACGTCGGCCTCCACCTCGTGTGCGACCCGCTCGTACCCGCGCGCCACGAGCGAATGCGCGACTTGTTCCGAGTCGCGTTCGTTCATCTGGCACCCGTAGGTCTTGATGAAAAATTTCGGCATGGCTGGGCGGAAATAATACACGGGCAAGCAATCCTCGCCACGGAGAGATTATCCGCTTTCCATCTTCCCGGTCTTTCGCAATAAATCCCGAAGGCTTTCGGAAATGAAAAATGAATCTCCAGGAATTGGGATCATCGGCGGCAGCGGCCTGTATCAGATGGAAGAGGTGCGCGATGCGACCGAGCACAAGATCGAGACCCCGTTTGGGGCGCCATCGGACATCCTAATCGGGGGCAAGGTTGGCGGGCGTCAGGTTTATTTTTTGCCGCGACACGGCCGCGGTCATCGAATCCTGCCACACGAGCTGAATCATCGGGCCAACATCTACGCGCTTCGCTCGCTCAACGTCCGCTGGATCATTTCGGTGGGAGCGGTGGGCAGCTTGCAGGAAAAATATGCGCCCCGCGATGTATTGTTGCCTTCGCAGTTTTACGATCGCACAAGCGGGCGCGCAGCCCAGACGTTCTTCGGCGAAGGTATTGCTGCGCATATCGCGTTTGCTGAGCCGATCAGCACGAAGCTGCGGAATTTGCTCGCCGAGTCAGCCAGGTCTCTCGGCGTCACGGTCCACAACGGCGGCACTTATGTGAACATGGACGGGCCGGCATTCTCCACGCGCGCGGAATCAGAATTGAATCGGCGAAACGGTTTCGACGTGATCGGGATGACGAATCTTCCCGAAGCGAAGTTGGCCCGCGAAGCTGAAATCGCGTTCGCGGCCATGGCGATGATCACCGACTACGACTGCTGGAAAGTGGAGGAGGAAGCGGTCTCTGCCCAGACGGTTCTCGGTCATCTGTTGGCAAATGCGGAAACGGCGAAGAAAGTCTTGCTAGATGTGATCCCGCGAATCCCGACAGAGCCGAATTGGCCGGAACATATCGCGTTGGATTCAGCGCTGGTCACGGACCGCAAGCTCTGGCCTCCAGCAACGGTCGAAAAGTTGAAGCCAATCTTGGGACGGTTTCTCTGATTAATAAACGACGAAGTTCGCATGCCGGTTTCGTTCGTCGTTCCGATTTCGTCATTTCCCAATCGCCTCACAGAGCGATTGGATTTGATCTTCTTCGTGTGATGCAGTCACGGTAATGCGCAATCGTGCGGATCCTTTGGCAACCGTTGGATAACGAATCGCTGGAACAAGAAATCCTTCATTTTGGAGCGCGGACGACAGATCGAGCGCTGCTTGTTCGTCCCCCACGATCCATGGAAAAATTGCGCTACTGGCATTGCTGCCCTTTGTGTTCATTGCATTCACGGGCAACAGTTCGCGCAGTAAATTAATTT
>Ga0137403_10010550_pt1 | contig 10228 bp, 9 predicted proteins | sample CZOMad2_1_16fung_FD_122057 | JGI IMG/M metagenome (GOLD analysis project Ga0137403, IMG submission 122057) | Vadose zone soil fungal communities from Angelo Coast Range Reserve, California, USA - CZOMad2_1_16fungal (Hybrid Assembly) | ecosystem: Environmental > Terrestrial > Soil > Vadose zone... | reverse complement strand
GACCTTCTCGCCGCCGGAGTTCACGCAGGTGTTGCCGCGGCCGAGCAGTGTCACGGAGCCGTCAGCCTCGACCCGCGCCCAGTCGCCGGGCACGGCATACCGTTTCCCGTCCACCTCGACGAGCATGGCCGCGGTCTTGACCGGGTCCTTGTAGTAGCCGAGCGGGACGTGGCCGCCCCGGGCCAGCCGGCCGTCCTCGCCGGGCCGCACCGGGCGGTTGTCCTGATCCAGCACGATGACGTCGGGTCCCGGGGTGACGGTAGGTCCGCCGCGCTGCTCCGCACCCGCCTGGACGAAATTCGCAACATTAAGTCGAAAGGTGCTTCCTCAAAATGAGCCTCCGAATTCGACGCGCGACCGCTGCTTGCGTGCTATTCGCGCTTGCCCTGGTTCCGCCTACATTCGGTCAGACTTGGTTCCGGCCTAAAATTACCGGCATCTCTGACGCCCGGATTCGCGTGAGCGCCTATTGCAAGGCCCACGATTTTTATTCTGAGATCTTGGGGAGCCATGCAAACTGTCCTCCCGGCAATAGCAAGTCGGAGCCTGCTGGCGGCAGCATGGCGCTTTGGCCAGGCCAATGGATCACACTTAACATGCACTCTTTCTACGGTCCGCCACCGTATCGGAATAATCTTCTCGAGATGATCGGCTTTTACACTGATAGCGCTGCGGTCTTACGGAAATACCTGCAATCACAAAGCATTGAAGTTGGCGAGATGACCGGCCAGAAACCCAGCTTTACCGTCCGGGATCCCGAGGGGAATCTTATCGAGTTTGTGGAAGGCCAGCCTCGAGCAGAAGAGGACCGTCCTCCAGTAACGCCAGCACGGCAGCGTCGAATCATCCACGCAGGCTTTGTGGTGCGTGACCGAGCCGCGATGGAACACTTCTACAAAGACATTCTGGGGTTCCACGTCTATTGGCACGGCGGTATGAAGGACAGCGAAACCGATTGGCTGGACTTGCAAGTTCCCGACGGAACCGATTGGATCGAGTTCATGCTCAATGTCCCCGCCGATGTCGGCAAGCACCTCCTCGGCGTAATGAATCACATCGCGCTCGGCGTTCCAGACATCCATGCAGCCGCCAAACAGCTTCTAACCAACGGCATGAAGCTCACCGAAGAACCGCAAATTGGCCGCGATGGCAAATGGCAGCTCAATCTCTACGATCCTGACGACACCCGCGTGGAGCTGATGGAATTCACTCCCGTCGAAAAGCCCTGCTGCTCCGACTACACGGGTCCTCACCCCAAACCATGACCACGTTCCGACCATTGAACTTAAAAAATGGATGCCGAGCCGCGGCCAAAAGTAAGGTGGGATCGGCCGACTCGCCAGCTGGTCATTCCCAGGGCGGTTTTCGCGCGAGGAATCCGCTGTTCCCTGCGATCGAAACGAAAAGCAAATTCCTCGCTCCGCTTGGAATGACATCGCGGCCTGTGTTTGCTCGCCACTCACCACTCGCCACTCGCCACTTCTTCTCTCTGTGCGCGGCGCTTGCCCCGATTCTATCGGTGTGGCTCTGTGGCATCTTTCTCTTCGCATTTTCTCCTCCTGCCCTCGCGCAATCGCTCGATAAACCCACCGCCACCATCGACGAAGACATCACCGCGTTCGCCTTCGCTCCTGACGGCCGCATCGTCTATTCCGTCCGCCGCATGTTCAGAAATAAAAAATACGATATGCAGCGCGACGACATCTGGATTCAGGATACCGGTGGCCATCGCAAACGCATCTTCCAGGGCGAGCACTTTACCGTTGCCGGACCAATGACTCCCGTGGACAACGACCGCTCCAGCGACGAAGACCTAGACACAAAAGGCAAAAAGCACAAAAAAGACAGAAGCGACAAAGACAAGCCTCTCACTCCACCCTTCACTTACATCGTCGCGGGATTTAATTTCTCCCCCAGTGGCCGCATGGTGCTTGTGGAGCTGCTGACCAGCACCATCCTGACGGAATCAGACCACCAACAGGACGAGCGCATGACACTGGTGCTGGACGAATCCGGCCGCGAAATAAAACTGAGCGGCGACAATGCCGTGATCCACGAAGCGGCCGATCCCATGTGGCTGAACGACAACGCCACGATTGTCTATCTCACCGAAATCCTGAAGCCCAACGTGCTTTTTTCCTACAAATTCGCCAACGTAAAAACCGGCCCGGCAGGCCCGGCATTTGAAGGCCGCACCTTCATCGCTTCCGTTCCTATTCCACATACCAATACTGCGATTGCTATCGAGCGTGACAAAAGTCTTTCCGGTCCCCCGCGCCTGCAACGCCTGGACCTTCTCGCCCAGGATGACAAGGAACTCGCTACGCTCGATGGCTACGAAACCGGTCTTTCCGTTTCGCCCTCTGGTAAGCGTGTGGCCTATTTCATCGACAAGGAAGTTCTGGAAGTTCGCGACCTGCAAAATCCCAATCGCCTGGCCCGCGTGCGCATTGGGCTCGGCGCGGTACAATGGTCCGCCGACGAATCCTATTTGCTCATCAAGCGCTCACCGGAACGTAAATCCGGCGACCTGGTATGGATTCTCTTGCCACAGCTACAAAATGTTGCTGGCAAACACTCCGATGAAATTCCGGTGATCCAGCCGGACCCGATTCCGATTCTGCACGGCCTCACTTTCCGCGATTTCGCAATCTCACCCAATGGCGGCACGCTCGCAGTGGTTCCGCCCGGAAAGCGCAACCTGCTGCTCTTCCCACTTCCGCTGCCGCGCTAGGTATGATAGCTATATGGTAATTTAATGCAGATATTATTCAAGGCTAAGCTGAAGCAGCGAAACTCGCGGCAGCATCCGCCATGGTTGCAAACGTCGGAACAATTTTGTTCACTTTGGTCTGATCCAGAATGCGCGCGATCACCGCAGGCGCACAAGCCAGCCGCAAATCTCCGCCAACACTTTTCAGCTTTCTGAAACACCGCACCACTGAACCGATCGCCGCGCTGTCCATAGTCGAAACCGCGGTCAGATCCACGATCAGCCGCGTCTGTTTCTCCTGTATCAGCGCATCCACTTCGTGTTCCAGCTGCGTACACTCGGTGCCGCAATGCACGCTGCCCACAATTGCGATTGCGCTGATTCCATTGCCGATTTCGTTTCTGATAAGTTGCATGGTTTCGCCGTAGTCTACTCTCGCCGCACTCCAAGCGAAATGGTTTCAGCGTTTCGCTCTTCGCACGGAACGTGTGGGAAGATTCCAAGACTCACGACCTAGGCCGGAGCGCTGCTGGAAAATCCGGTGGCCGCCTCGCCGACGCTCTTGAAATTTGGAATCAGCCTGTCCAGCTTCGTAAGCTTCAGGCTGTAATCCACCATTGGCTGCGCGCCGGCCATGCGCAGTCCGCCACCGGCCTTCTTCAACTTGGTCAGGCAGCGTACCAGTGCGCCGATGGCCGCGCTGTCCATGTGCGTGACTCCCGCCATATCGAAAATCACGCGATACTCGCTCGAACCGATCAACTCATCCACCTGCTTTTCCAGGCGCGCACATTCCGGGCCGCAGTGAATGCTGCCCCTGATGACTAGCGCGGTCAGGCCGGGTTCGATTGGTTGCTTTGTAAATTGCAGGATCATGATGCGCCTCCATCCTCTTCCTCAAACGGAAACTGACGGATCAAGCGGACGCAATCACCCAATGCGGCAAAAATGGAACTGCCCCAGCCACACGGCACGAAGGACGCTGTCTTCTGGTTCAAAGGCTTGTCCGCTTCCGCGTAGAATCGCATGCGCTGCCCGGTAGGCGGCACAGCAAACTCTTTCACCGTAATTGCAAAGGTCACATCCGCCGATCCTTGCCGCTTGATCATGGAGAAATAGTGGTACTGCGTAAGTTGCTCGGAAGGATCGCCTTGCAGGTAAACCCACTCGCTCATCCGTTCGCCCCTTGTTGAAGATGGAATGTGCCGGATACTAGGCCACCGAGCGCTCCAAGTCAACTGCATGCCGCCGTTGTGTTGTGGCGATCCGAGCACAGCCAGCGGTTGATTCGGCGTTGCACAAATCGAATTGGAAGAGAGATTCCTCGCTTCGCTCCCCGCCAAGCGCGGGCAGGCGGAATGACGGTGTTGCGAGAATTAGCGACATTAACCCAGGGAGCGATAGTCAATCCCGAGCGTGTCGACCACGGTCAGCGGCTGGCGCTGACAATACCGGGGTGCAGGAATTTGCCAAATCCCGAATACAATCGCTGGCGCACAAATTCCACTCCCGGACCGCAGCGCGGGCACGGCGTGCGCAAGAAGTAGTATTCGTTCACTGGACGGTCATCCTGGAGAGCCGGGGTATCCGGCGAAAGCGCGATCAAAGAGTCGAGCGTAGAGCGGTTAGCATTGACAATCCGGAATTGCTGTTCCGGATCCTTAAAAGGACCCCATTCCACGAAATCGGCGCGCGCTTTCTCCGGCATTCGCGCAACCAGCTCGGCAGGAGTTCGCACGGGAACGGGACTCATGCTGCAGAGATAGTGAAGTCCCGGAACGCCGGCGTAACTGAATACCCGAACATACGGAAATGAGTCCTTGAGGGAATGCGCGACGGCCGCTTGCGTAGCCGTATCGCCTTCCGGCAACCACTGGTGAAATATACCTCCCGCCCGAAGATGTTCCTTTACCAGGACGTAGAACTCCTTGGAATACAAGAGGCTGGAGCCCGCAGCAGGAACCGGAGGCGGCGGGTCAACGATGATGGAATCAAAGGTCTGCGAAGTACGTTCCAGGAAACGCCGGCCATCGTCAGAAATGATTCGAGCTCCCGGAAGGGCCACCACCTGCGCTGCGTCGCTGTGGTAATACGGAAAAAGTTTTGGAACGCTGGGAATCAGGTCCACCACCGTTGCGGGAATTCCCCAACTTAAAGCCGACCGGAAAGTGGTACCCATGCCGAAGCAGATGACCAGAGTATTTTGCGGCGGCTGTTCATGCGAAGCCAGGGTAAGGTGCGCCATCATTTTGGTAATCGGGCTTAATCCGGTCATGGGAATGCCGTTCACCAAAAGCTGTTTCTCGCCGCGCGAGCCATAGTCTGTGGCGATGACCGTGGCAGCGCTATCCCGCAAGACAATGCTGGTCGGAAAGATTGACTCAAAGTCTTTCGTCAGCAGAAAAACAAGCAGGGTTGCTGCCACGACCGAGAATGCAAAGACCCGATCTGGGATCCTTAGCTTGCGAACGCCAACCGGAAATACCGCCATGGCCATGAACGGCAAAATGAAAAGCAGCATCGCTATATGCTCGCCGACCAGCGGCAGCACCAGAAAGCCCGCCAGCAAAGGACCCAGGATGCACCCGAGGACGTTCACCGCGTAGGCTCGGCCCGCGCGTCCCGGATCGCCCTGTGACCACCGATCCACCAGCATGGGAGTGAGGAATCCAATTGCGGCAGAGAAAGGCATGACGCCGATGAGTACGCGAAGTACGGGAAGCATGAAATGGGAGCGTAGATCGGTGGTTACCAGGGGAAGAATGCCCAGCAACGCTAGCAACACCCAAATCATCGCGCCTTCGACAGAATATTTGCGGCTCCAGAAGCGATAAATCCGCGATCCGACGAAAGTGGCGAAGAGATACGAAGCCAGAATCAATGCGAAGGAATAAACCATAGGCCCGATGCTTGGCGTAAAAAGGCGAATCCAAACCACTTCCATGCCCATGGTAGCCAGGCCGGTAAGGAACAACAACGAGAGAATGCCTTTTTGCGATCCGGTTGCGATAGGTGCGGGTTGCGCGGGTGCCGCAATCTCCGTCGCGCCGGCTCGTTCAGAAACCAGTGAAAGCAGAAATGCCGAAAGCCCAACCGCAAAATTCAAGACAATTCCGATACGCAGCGTTCCATGAAATCCAAACACTTCGATGAATAACAGCGGAAAGATAGCGCCAGCGACAGCACCGACCAGGTTGGCTACATAGAGAAAACTGAAAGAGCGCTTGGTTTCGCTTTTCATATCGCGGCGGATGGCAAACATCGCCAATGGAATCGTCGCGCCCATGCAAGCGCACCAGGGAATCATGGTTAACGCCAGCCACGCGCCAGCCACCAGGTAATAGCTGCCGGACGAAATGCCATTTTGACCAGAGATTTGTTCGAGCAGGCGATGGCCCCAAAGCATTTGCAGCGGCACGAGCAGCGCGGAAATTCCGATCAACATTTCACAGAGCGCATAGAGCCGCAACGGCGGAAAATTTGTGCGCCCTTCGTAGCGCCGGATCAACGAGCCGGCAGCCCACGATCCCAAGCCCAGACCTGCCATGAACATGGACAGCACGGTGGAAACGAGTGGAGTGGTGACGCCGAATTGCGCCATGGCCAGCCGCAGCCACACCAGTTCGTACAAAATGCCGCAGAATCCTGAAACCAGGAAAAAAAAGAAATACCAGATCACGTGCACCGCCTTCGCTGATTCAAAATAAATCGTCCGCCCACTGATTTTTTCAGAGCATCTTTGCAGTGTTCTGCCTAAAGTATCCTCGAAATTGCTGGAGAAAATGCCGCGCGCGGAGGACAGGCGTGCCCTGCTCGTTACTCCGGTAACGCTTTAGCGATGTTGGGAGTTTTCGCGGGATACCATGGCGGAAAACATGGCGCTGGCGAAAGCGGGAAGGAATTTGCTTCGCAGACAACAACACAGCTGGAGTCACATGTCTGGGCAAGCTGGGGGCGCAGCCCCCGGGCGGTCCGGGGTAAACATGCTGCGCCCCCACCAATTCAAGGCAACGCCATTCACCGTGCGCGGGCTGACGCGAATCTTTTGAAAAAGCTGTCGGGATTCCAGGCTGGACGTTCCTCGGCGTTCGCGACCCGAAGCGCGAGCTTTTCCAGGATGGCGTTGAACTGCGCAGCGGCCGCCGCGTCCACCGGCTGAGTGGCGTCGTCTTTTACGCCGTGGTAGCGCTCTTTGTACCAATCATTGAAAAGTTTTTCCTCAGCTGTGCCTGGTAACCAAGCAAATTTGAAGGCCAACGATGGCACGCCCTGTTTGATGAAACTGTATTGGTCGCTGCGGATGAAGCGCACGTGATCCGGCTGCTTGTCGGCCTGCACCGTTACGTCAGCGTCTTTTGCAACCGCTATGACATCTTCGCTGAGCGAGGACTCGCCGAGTCCTTGCACTTCCAGAAATTTCAGTGGGAATAATGGGAGATACATGTCCATGTTCAGGTCGGCGATGATTTTGCCTTGTACCGTCGGATGTGAAGCAAAAAATTCCGAGCCCAGCAAACCTTTTTCTTCCGCTGTGACTGCAAGAAATAAAATCGAACGTCTTGCTTTCACTCCGGAGTCGTGCATGGCACGCGCGACTTCAATCACTGACGCGATGCCGGAGGCATCGTCCATTGCGCCATTATAAATTTTGTCGCCGTTCACCGCTTCGCCTATTCCCAGGTGGTCGAGATGCGCGCTGACGACCACGAATTCATTTTTCAGTTGCGGATCGCGGCCCGCAAGCATCCCGGCCAGATTTTCTGAACGCGCAGTGGAGCGCTTCTCTGCGGTTTTGGCGCGAATGGTGACGGCCAACGGGAAGTGCGGCAGCGGGTTAGCGGTGCCGAGGCCCGCGGTAATTTCCTGAAAAGTATGGCCGCTGCCGGCAAGCAATTTGTCCGCGTGAGCCGGGTTCATGGTCATAGCGAATTTCGGCCACGGCGCACGGCTTGCTGCGTCCTGCAATTCCATGTGTTCAGAGAATCGCGCTCCCGCCACGCGCGTCCACGGCACCTCCTGCGTTTGCGGGTTCAGAATCATCACGCTTCCCACCGCGCCTGCTTCGGCAATATTTTTCCGGCGCTCATCTCCCGATTGATAGTGGGCTTTCACCGACGTTGGGATCGAAGAAGGTCCTCCGGTCACGTAGACAACGATTTTCCCCTTCAGGTCCACGCCGGCAAAATCGTCGTATTTCTCCTCCGGAATTTTCAGTCCGTATCCGACAAAAACCGCTGGGGCTTCGACTGCTGCCGCGCTAGGTGTCGTTTGCAAAAATCCTTCTTCGGCGAACTGCACCGGTTCGGCTTTTCCGTCTCGTATGAATTCGAGCGAAGACTGCGTCTCATCAAGCTGCAGCACGTTAAATTCGACGGGCTGCGCGTAGCCGTGAGCGCCGGCTGGTTGCAGTCCGGCCCTCCGGAATTGATCGGTCACGTACGCGGCGGCTTTGGCAAAGCCTTCGGTGCCGGTGCCGCGGCCTTCCAGTTTGTCGTCGGCCAGATACTGGATGTGCGCCCACCAGGCTTTGCCGCGCGCGTCCCAATCGGGAGCGGGGGAGCCGATTCCGGCAATTGCAAAAGCGCATAGAAGGACTACTGCTGCGAGTCTTGTTGTCGGTATTTTCATTTCTGATTTGTCCTTTTCGTGCCGGAACTCAGACTCTTCAACTGTGCCACTTCGCGTACTGTCAGCGGGCGAACTTTTCCCGAAGGCACGTCCAGCGTCAACGGACCAAGTTGCACGCGCTTGATTTTTTCGACCAGGAAACCGACATTTTGAAACATGCGGCGGATTTGACGGTTACGTCCTTCGATCAAAATAACTTCGTACCATGGATTGGGTGCGTCTTCGAGCAGCCGAATTTTCGCCGGAGAAGTTTTTACGCGCTCGCCGTCTTCCAGCGTAATCATGATTCCGCGGCGCAACCGTTCGATCCCTTTTTCGTCTGGCCGTCCGCTGATTTTTACGTGATAGGTTTTCGGCATATGCGAACCGGCCTTGGTGAGTTTCTGCGCGAGTTCGCCGTCATTGGTCATTAGTAGCAGACCTTCGCTGGCGTAATCGAGCCGTCCCACGGGATACAAGCGCTCTTTGCGGTAGGACACAAATTCCATCACCGTCGGGCGGCCTTCCGGATCGCTGACCGTGGTTACGTAGCCTTTTGGTTTGTTCAGCATGAAGTAGAGAAGCTGCTCGGCGGGTTTGAGCGGCTTGCCGTCCACGCGTATGTCGTCCGCTTGCGGATCGGCTTTGGTTCCCTGCTCGGTGACAATCTTTCCGTTAAGGCTTACGCGACCAGCGGCGATGATCTCCTCTGCTTTGCGCCGCGAAGAAATTCCAGACGCCGCCATGATTTTTTGTAAACGCTCCGCAGCCATGCAGAAAACTCCGGGGAAAACTTAGTCTGCAGCCGACACGAATTTCGAGGATCTCTTTTCTTTGCCGCCTTTGAATTCATTGCGAAACAAGTCGGCCTCTTTTTGCGAAAGCAGACGGTAGCGACCGCGCGGAATGCCTTCAACGCTCAGCGAAGCCAGCGCGACGCGTTTCACTTTTTCCACGGGATGCCGTTCCTTGAACAAGACTTTGCGCATTTCCTCTTTTTTGGAACTGCGCATGCGCACTTCGTACCAGTAATTTGCGGTGTGGCCGCGGGTGGCGTCGGGCTGGCGCAGGGTCTGCATCTTGGCGCCAATTTCGTTTCCCAGGCGTTCAAGATCCTGGCGATTGAGCATGCCTTTGACTTTCACATGGTAGACCTGCTCGACATTGCCCCAATGCTTGAGCATGTCGGCGGCAAAGTCGCCGTCGTTGGTTAGAAAAACCACGCCGGACGCCGAGTATTCGAGATTGCCTACTGGATAGACGCGCTCCGGCATTCCGCGCAGCAAGTTGCGCAAAGTTTTGCGGCCTTCGGGGTCGGCGAGCGTGGAAACAATTTCTGGCGGCTTGTTGAGAAGCAAATATACTTTTCTCTCTTCGGCGGCAATTTTTTTGCCGGAGACTTCGATTTTGTCGGTGCCGGTGTCAGCCTTGCTGCCCAGTTCGCGAATGGTTTTTCCGTTGACGCGGACTTGTCCGCTGAGAATGAGTTGTTCGGCGTGGCGGCGGGAAGCGATGCCGGCGCGCGCAATGATTTTTTGAAGCCGTTCTTGCATGGGGTTCTATGTTAGCGGAGCAGACGAGGGAAGCATAGCAGCGCAGAAAGTAAAAACGACAGCCAAAGTCAACAAAATCAAAAGATAAAATTAAAAGAAGGCTCACCCTCTACTACAGCGGGCTCCAAATAGAGCCCGCACCCGACAATGCCGAGGGTGGGCACGCAAAATCGTGAGAGGAACTTGGGAAGAAAATTATTCACCGGCTGAGGCGGAGTCGGCTTTTGCTGGCTCCTCGTCGAGTTCGCCGCTGGGCATGCCTTCGGCTGTGGATTCGACTTCGCGCTCGCGGAGGAATTCGTCGTCGGAGAGTGCGGGCGGTTCGCAACGCGACGGCGAAGACCCAGTTGCAACA
>Ga0137403_10010549_pt1 | contig 10228 bp, 11 predicted proteins | sample CZOMad2_1_16fung_FD_122057 | JGI IMG/M metagenome (GOLD analysis project Ga0137403, IMG submission 122057) | Vadose zone soil fungal communities from Angelo Coast Range Reserve, California, USA - CZOMad2_1_16fungal (Hybrid Assembly) | ecosystem: Environmental > Terrestrial > Soil > Vadose zone... | reverse complement strand
CGGCAGCCGGCACCGCACCATCTGGTGCACGGCCTCGGCGGTGGGATGAGCGTCGCTCCCGCGGACCACCTCCAACACCAGCCGGCGCGGACCGGTCAGCCGGAGGCCGACGCCGCGCAGGGCCGCCGACGCCCCGTCGTGTCCGCGCTTTCCCGAGTGCTTCGCCCATTGCACCATGGCATTCCCCGGCCGCCCGGCCGGCCGCCGCCCACCCCGCGGCGCCGTTGGAGGCCGACTCCTTGCGGGGATGGTGCGCTCGGAACCCGGCGGTGGTCAAGGGCGGCGGGAGTGGGGCAGGCCACGGCCCTGGCGGGCGCGGGTGGTGCGGGGCCGGGCGGCGCGGAGGGGAGCCAGGGGCCAGCCAGCCCTATCGGTTCTTCAGGCAGGTTCTCTCCTTGAGGGACAGGTACTGCTTCTCGGTCAGGACGGGCTCCGCGCGTAGAGTCTGCGTGAAGCCGACGGCACCAAACGTGATCTCGCTCGCGTCGGGCCAGTTCAGGCCGATCCGCCACCGGTAATAAGGGCGGTCGAGATAGACCTTCTGCTCTCGGATCAATTCGCGCTCGATCGTGGCGATCGATGCCGGATGCAGGGCGACCTGAAAACCTGAGCGCCCCCAGTCGATGTCGATCTTTGGGTCGGTGACGCCGTTGGACACGAGGACTTCCAATCCTGGACGCGGGTTTCTACTGTGGCGTTGGGAAGGATCTGGCGGGGCCCTCACAGTTCCTATCCCAAATGATGCCGTCCAAATAGACCTTAGCGTGACGAGCGCCGGCCATGCAGCAGGGCGAATACCGAGGGCACGAAGATGAGGGTGGCGACAGTGGCGCAGAGCAGGCCGCCGATGACGGCCCGCCCCAGCGGCGCGTTCTGCTCGCCACCTTCACCGAGCCCGAGCGCCATGGGCACCATGCCGATCATCATGGCCAGCGCGGTCATCAAGACGGGGCGGAAGCGGGTGAAGCCGGCCTCGACCGCGGCCCTCGCCACGTCTCCGTGCTCACCGAGCCGCTCCTTGGCGAACGATACGACCAGGATGCTGTTGGCGGTCGCGACGCCGATGCTCATGATGGCCCCCATCAGCGCGGGAACGCTGAGCGTCGTCCCGGTCAGGAACAGGAAGACGACGATGCCGGCGAGCGCCGCCGGCAGCGCCGTGACGATGATGAAGGGATCGAGCCAGGACTGGAAGTTCACGACGATCAGCAGGTAGACGAGGACGATGGAGAAGCCGAGCCCCGCGAGCAGCCCCACGTACGCCGTCCGCATGGTCGCGAGCTGTCCGCGCACGGTGAGGAAGCTGCCGCGATGCAGGTGCGGCCGGTTCGCGTCAACGATCCGCGCGACGTCGCGGCCGACCGCGCCGAGGTCGCGGTCCTGCACGGCGCCGTGGATGTCCACGACCCGGCGGATGTTGTAGTGCGACAGCACCGCCATCTCGCTTCCGCGCGTGATCGACGCGACGTCGGCGAGGATGCCGGGCCGCGTCGTGGTGGGGGCGCTGATCGGGATGTTCTGGATGTCGTGCAGGGACTGGATCCGGTACTGCGGAGTCTGGGTGGCGAGGTTGTAGCTGACCCCGTTCTGCCAGTTCAGGAAGAAAGTCGGCGTGGTCTGGAAGCTCCCGCTGAGTGAGACGAGCAGGCTGGTGGCGAGGTCCCGAGGGGTGAAGCCGCCCTGTGCTGCCTTCGTGCGGTCGACGGTGACGTCGAACTTCGGGTAGTCGAAGCGCTGCTGGATGCGGAGGTCGACGAGCCCCGGCACCTGACGGAGCTCGTTCAGCATCTGGTCCGCGACGCGGCGATTGCCCTGGATGTCCGCCCCCTCGAGCTGGACGTCGATCGGGGCGGGCAGACCGAAGTTGAGGATCTGCGTGACGATGTCGGCGGGCAGGAAGTAGAGGGTCACGCCGGGGAACTCGGTCGGCAGCGTCTCCCGGAGGGCGCGGACGTAGTCGGCGGTGGGCCGATGGTTGGCCTTCAGGGAGACGAGAATGTCCGCGTCGGCCGCTCCGATGACGCCGGACGCGCCGTGCATCCAGTTGATGGCGCTGTAGGGCAGCCCGATGTTGTCGAGGATGACGTCCATCTCGGCAGCCGGGACCTCGCGCCGGATCGCGGCTTCCACGAGATCGGTCAGACGTGCCGTCTCCTCGATCCGGGTGCCGGTCTGGGCCCGCAGGTGAAGGGTGAACTGGCCGCTGTCGGTGTCGGGAAAGAAGTTCTCCCCGAGCCGCGGTATCAGCAGGAAGGCGGCGAGACACGTGACCAGGAACACCGGGATGAAGACGACCCGCCGGCCGACCAGCCGCGTGAGCAGCCCCCGGTAGACGAGCCGGACCCGCTCGAATCCTCGTTCGAACGCCTGCTGCCCGCGAGCCAGCAGATTCCGCGACGGCGCCGCGCCCTCGACCGGCGGCGAGAGCAGGTACCTGGCGATGGTGGGCACCAGCGTCCGCGACAGCAGATACGACGCGAGCATCGCGAAAATCACCGCCTCGGCCAGCGGGACGAAAAGGTAGCGGGCGACACCGCCCAGGAAGAACATCGGCAGGAACACGATGCAGATGCAGAGCGTGGAGACGAGGGCCGGCACCGCGATCTGCTGGGCCCCATCCAGGATGGCCTGGATGACCGGCTTGCCCATATCGAGGTTGCGGTTGATGTTCTCGACCTCCACGGTGGCGTCGTCCACGAGGATGCCCACGGCCAGCGCGAGTCCACCGAGCGTCATGATGTTGATGGTCTCGCCGAGCAGGCTGAGCGTGACGACCGAGGTCAGGATCGAGAGCGGGATGGATACGGCGATGATGAGCGTCGTCCGCCAGCTCCCGAGGAAGAGCAGGATCATCATCGCGGTGAGGCACGCGGCGATGATGGCCTCCCGGACCACCCCGCTCACCGCCGCCCGCACGAAGATCGACTGATCGGCCAACGGCTGGACGTTGAGCTGGGGTGGGAGGGTCGGAATCACGCGGGGCAGCAGCGCGCGGATGCCCGCCACGACGTCGAGGGTCGACGCGGTGCCGGTCTTCAGAATGGTGACGAGCGTGCCACGGCTGCCATCCCGTCGGACGACGTTCGTCTGCGGCGCGAACCCGTCGCGCACATGGGCGACGTCCCGGAGGTAGATCGTCGAGTTGCCGACCATCTTGACCGGGAGGTCGTTCAGCTCGGCCACGGTCCGGGGGCTGGCGTTCATGGCGACGTCGTACTCGAACTGGCCGATCTTGGCGGTGCCGGACGGCAGCACGATGTTCTGCTGGCCCAGGGCGGTGACGACGTCGCCCGGGGACAGGCCCTTGGACTGGAGCAGTCGCTGGTCCAGGTCGACCATGACCTGGCGCTGCTTGCCGCCGTACGGGTAGGGGATCGAAGCGCCCGGCACCGTCACGAGCTGGGTCCTCAAGAAGTTGAGACCGACGTCGTTGAGCTCGGACTCCGACAGGCCGGACAGGGCGAGCTGGAGAATCGGCACCGTCGACGCGCTGTAGTTGATGATCAGCGGCGGCTGGGTGCCGGGGGGCAATTGCCGCAGGATGGTCTGCGATACCGCCGTGACCTGCGCATTGGCCGTATCGAGGCGGGCATTCGGCTGCAGGAAGATCTTGACCATCGACTGGCCGTTGACGGTCGTCGACTCGATGTGCTCGATGTTGTCCACCGTCGTGGTCAGGACCCGCTCGAACTGGGTGGTGATCCGCCCTTCCATCTCTTCCGGGTTCAGGCCGGTGAACTGCCAGGCGACCGAGATCACCGGAATGTCGATGCTCGGAAAGATGTCGGTCGGCGTGCGCAGGATGAGCACCGGGCTGACGAGCAGGATCAGCACGGCGAGCACGACGAAGGTGTACGGACGCTGCAGCGCGACCCTGACGATCCACATGTCTTATCGATGCGGCGAGGGGTGCCGAAGTTTCAGCGGGGCGTATCGCCGCCGAGCTCGCCCACCGGGCGGCGCTAGACGGCGACGATCGCCTCGGTCATCATGGTCTCTCAGACTCAGCCTGCAGGATGGAGTAGTCCCACACGGAGACACGGTAATGGTCTGCGGCCGGCAGATGGGAGACCTCGAAGTACGCGCGCTCGAATCCACCCACGCCCTCGAGAACCCACACGATTTTCTGGCCGACAACCGCGTCGGACGCGTCGAGGGCCTGCGCAAGCAGGCGTACCGGCTCGGCGGGCTCCCCGTATTCGTTGGTGACGTAGCCGCGAATGCGCTTGCCCCCGTCTGGCTCGGGCTCGACCGACCAGTCGAGCTTGAACCAGTGCTCCCAGCCCTGCATCAGGGTGGTCGTGGATCCGGACGGGGTCAGGTACGTGCTCGTGGTCCCACACGCCGTCGTGGCGACGGCCGTCAGTGCGAGCAGTACGGCTGAGAGGATCGATCCGGCGTTCGTGGTCATGGTGCTTGCCTTTCGTTGCATAGCGCTTCGGCCATCGAGAATCGGCGCATGCGGCAGACTTCGAGGATCTGCCACACGCGTCGAATCCCGCCCCAAACGTTAGGGCGCCTGTTCGATGGCTTCGTCACTCCTCAAGTCCGCATGGGCGACGCCCGCCAGCGGAGCCAGAATGGCGACGAGCATCAGCGCGACGAAAATCGCTCGCTTCATCTGTCCTCCCTCCCTTCTGTCACCCCTTACGATGACGGAGACGTGCCAGCGAGATGCAGAGACGCGAGATGAGAAGATCTTCATTTTCTTGCTGTGGAAGCGCGGCGGCGCATGGTCGGTTGACGCGCGCTTCGCCCGCGATCTCACTCATGGCCTGTGCGAACGGCTGTTCTGGACAGAGGACGGAGGAGCGATCACTCCGCACGCGATCCGGGCGCCCGAATTTCCGGCCGGGTCCGTCTTCTCGTCGTCCGGGTCGGCATGGATGACGAGCGAGGTGCCTCCTGGCTGGAGGAGCGAGGCCCGGCCTGGTGTCAGGGTCACGCCGGCGGCCGTCACGTCGATGGAACCCGTCCCGTCGGCTCCCACCGTGAGATTCGGAAAGTCTCCAGCGTGGGCGCCTTCGGGGTTCTTGTGGCCGTGCTGTTTGCCGTAGGGATTGAAGTGGGCGCCCGCGGTGGTGAAGGCCGGCGGCTCGCATCTGCCGACGGCGTGGATGTGGAAGCCGTGCTCGCCCGGCTTGAGACCACCCACCTGCCCGGCGATCTTCACGCCGCCGGAAACCTCGTCGAGTGTCGCGGCCCCGACGACGGCGCCCTGAGCGTCCCTGAATACGGCCCGGGCCGACTGTGCCTGGGCGACAGCCGGCAGTCCGACGACGAGCATCGCTATCATCATCCCGAGCGGTCGCGTCATCTCGATTCTCCTTCCGGCTCCACGCGTTCAACGGACTCGCGAAGCCAGCGTCTGGTGAGTACGCGCCATCGTTATGACGATCGTGGGGGGCGCGAACGCGACGTGGGCGGCCTCTTTTCCGCAGCATTGCGAAAGGCGGCCGAACGCGGAGAAGGCGGCGATGGCCGTCGCGCGTGGACGGGGGGAATCGTCCCCCGTCCGCACGCGCGTTACGGCGCTTGACGTTACGGCGCCTGAATGTTCTGGTTTCCCCCATCGTAGCCAGCCCAAGCAGCGTCAATACCAGCGCCGCTCAGCGCCACGACGGCGAGCAGAAGAGCAATACCCAGCCGCTTCATATTTCTCACCTCCCTCATCCCTCTCATCATTAGGATGCGGAGTGAGGGCGGAGAGGGTTCGTGGGCGACGGTGCCGCGGTCTGCTCCCGCCGGCTACCGGCGGAGGATGTCGTTCAGGCCGCGCGACTGAATGCCCTGGGTTAGGTCTGGATCGAGGTCGGGACGACGTGATTGATCCGCTTCGTTCTCACGGATCTGGTGAGCTGCCTGCTTGCGGGTCTCGATCTCCTCAGCAGCTTGGGCGGCGTCTTCCGCCACCTCGGAGGCAGGAGGGAGGGGGAGAACGGCGGGCGCCCGCCGCTTGTGCTCGAGGTCGAGCGACCCAACGTTCTCCTGTGCGAAGCCGGCGTGCGTCGGGAGGGCGAAGGCCGCGACGAGAAGCAGGGCCCGCGCGAAAGCGGGTCTGATCATGAGGACCATCACCTCAAACTCCAGAAGGACGGGTCGTGGTAGCCATAGTACGGCCACGGCGCGTTGGCCCACCGAGCGTCGTGAAGCTCCTGCTCGGACTTCATAGCGGACGCCAGACTCGTGGCGATGAAGTGGCGCGACTGCGGCGACAGAGGGTGCTCCGTGCGCATCAGCTGGAGCGCGTCGTCGACCTGGCCGGCCACTCGAGCGCTGTGAGTCAGACCACGGAACGCGCGGAGATGCTCCGCGGAAGCACCTTCGTCGCCTCGCTCGAGATAACTGAGCCCGAGGTAGAGCTGGGCATCCGCCCGCTTCGGGTCCTGGCTCACCGCCTGGCTGAGGTGCGCCACCGCCTCGTCGTAGACTCTCTGGCCGTAGCGCGCGATCCCTAACCCCACGAGCGCGTCCGTTCGTTCCGGGCGCTCCTTGAGGGCCGTCTCGAACTTACTCGCCGCCTCCGCGTAACGGCCGTCCCGCAGTGCGGTCTCTCCCAGTCCAACGGTCGTGGCGCAGCCGCTGACCGCGAAGGCGAGCGCGGTGAGCAGCAGCGGGTAACACCGGCGCATGGTCAGCGTGAGCCGGGTCTCGTCCCTTCGGTCAACCATATCGATCGTCCCTCCCTGATACCGGCCAAAGGTGTTATACGGAGCTCTCGACGCGACTCCTCACTCTTGTTTGACGACCATCAGGCCGTCCGGGTTGCAGATCTGCTCCGGGGTGTTCGCCGGCATCCGCATCCATGCAGCCGACACTCTCAAGGAGTTGGAGGAAGACGTCAGTCACTGGTGATCACGCGCGGTCGACGACAACAGGCGGTGGGCGCTTTCTCAGAATGACGAGCGAGCCGACGAGAGCCACGATCATCAGCGTCAGCAGTCCCAGCTCGAGCATCGCGCCCTGGAGCGCCCCGTTGCCCTTCTCGAGGAATCGCGCGAACTCGGCGGTGAGTACCAGGAGGCGGCGGATGGTTGCGATCAACCCGACGATGAGGAAGGGCTCCGGCACGAGCGCGTGCTCGCGGAAGGAGACCTGGACGGTGTAGAGGAGCTCGACGATCATCAGGATCAGAAGGATCCGGTCGAGCAGCTCCACGGTATGGTCGGGCAGTGTGTCGCCAAGAAGCGCCCGCACGAACGCGATGGCCACTGCCATGAGCAGCACGAGCGCGATCGCTGCCAGGAGCGTTCCCAGCCCCGCGTAGACCACGTCTTCGACCCGCATGAAGCCCTGCACGATCGATTCGCGCCAGGCCTGCACGTCCGGCCGGGTCCGGCTGTCGGCCGAAGGCCTCGCCATCTAACGCTGCAGGAACGCTTCTACCAGAGACGCTGGTGGGTGGAACTCGGCGAACTCGTAGAAGGCGAGCCCACCGGCGAACAGCGCGAGGATCATCACCGTCGCCAACAACTGTCGCAGCCGGTGGCGGTTGGCGCTGCTGTGGTCGATGTCCGCCGTCGGCGCTACGGACATCCTGGCCAGCATGGCCTGACGGGTTCGTTCCTGCGCGAGAAAGATCCGGCGACGCTCCGCGGAAGTGAGCCTGCCCATCTTCGACTCCTCTTTTTCGACGCGCCTCCACGCTGACCGGCACGTGCGAAACCTAGCCGCTCTGCCTCCGGGCGGGCGCGCCTGCGGATGCCTGGGGCATATAGGTGTTGCACGTCGGACAATTGGTGCCGGGCTCCACCTTGGTCCAGTGGCAAAACTGACAAGGGACCATGCCAGTCTCCTGGCCGCTGGCGATCACGTTGACCACATAGGCCTCCGACTTCTGTGTGCTGGATGCCAAGCCCGATCTTCAAACTGTTGGAGGCTGGACCGACAGGAGGGAGTTGCACGACGCGAGGATTCCAGCACGATTGCGCAAGATGCGACCTTCGACGCTATGGCCCTGGATCAAAGCACGTCGACAGCGTTCCGGCGATGCACACGCACTCGACCGACCCACCAGACGGGCCCTTGACGATCACGACTTGACTGGTGCAGTCCGGCCACGACCGCGCCCGATGGGTGACTAGCACGGCGAGAAGAATAGCCATGACGAGCAGAAGGCCCAGAATCCCGCCGGCTAGTTTCAACTCTGTGCCTTTGGAGGGTGAAACAGCTCAGGCTCGGTCTGGCGATCGGGCGATGCTTTCGCCTCCAGGCCCGACCGCCGGTCGGCGATCCATACATCCTCGCCTCGGTCGAGCATCGATTTCAGATTCGAGGCGGTGATCCGGGCCGTTCGGAGCAGCCGAAGAAAGCGTTGCCCCTGAACGATCTTGAGCAGCCCGTAGATCACGACGCCCGCCGCAAGCCCCGCGAGCAGACTCCCCGCTCGAGAGGTCTGCGCGAGGATGAGCTCAATGGCGCGGTTGAAGAGATACCCCAGCGACAACCACGTCCCCGCCCACAGCACAATGCCCGCAATGTCGAGGATCAAGAACCGAGCCAGAGGTACCTTGACGAGCCCGGCCAGCGCGGGCGCCAGGGCGGTGAGTCCGGGAACGAACTTCGCGATGAGCAGCACCCAACTCCCGTGTCGCTCGAACACGGTCTCCGTGCGCCGGACGCACGAGGCGGGCTCCACCGCCAGCCGACACATGAAGCGCACAGCCACGGCGCCGAGCCTGCGCCAGAGCAGGTCCATCGGCACTGCCGCCGCACAAGCGATGGCCAGCGCGACGACGATGCTCTTGCGTCCGTCGGCCGCCAGAGCGCCGATGCCCAGCAGTACCGGTACGGCCGGAACCGGCAACGGGACTTGCTCGGCCACCACGACTGCCGCGAGGACGACGTATCCCCAGTGGGCGAGGAGGGCGAGAGGGCTCTCCATGCCTCTTACGATGAGGTGCAACGACGATGGGTTGCGCGCCATCCTAATGTGCAGGAGGCGCTGTGGCCCAGGAGCTTGTTCTCTCGGCGGTTCTCATCGTCGTCACGATGGTCATGCTCGACTGGCTCGAGTCGGTACGAGCGCGAATGACACTCGTGCGTCGACAGCGCCGTGAACAGCTGGGCAAGGGGTCCGCGATGCGCGTCCCGGAGCATGTGCCAACGCGACATTACCGCCACCCGGCCGCGAAGAAGGGGACAGCATGAAGAGCCTGCTTGCCGCGATCATCGGCCTTGTTCTCGCGGGATTCGCGAATCCCGCGTCCGCGTACGTGGTCGAGATCACCACGTCGATCCCCATTGCGAGCGCCGAAGACAAGGCGCAGCTCGCCGATGCGCTCGCCTCGGCGATCGACGACGTCATCCGCCACGCGATCGCATTCACCCCGACCATCGTGACCGTGCAGAGCGCGCGAGTTGTCGCTGATCGCATCTATATCCTGCTGCTGATCGCGGACGGCGATGGCGAAGAGACGATGAAGAAGTTCTCGATCGAGGAGCCGGCAGCGAACGACTCGCCGCGCGAGTCGGTGCCTTCGGGCGACGGGTCCTTCCGTCCTTAGAGGTACTGCCCGGTGGCGACGACCCGCTTGATATCCTGTCGCTTCTGCTTGGTCTCACCGGTGAGCGGCTTGACGTAGACGATCCGCTCGCCTTTCTTGCCGGCGATCTTCGCCCAATCGTCCGGATTGGTCGTATTGGGCAGGTCCTCGTTCTCCTTGAACTCTTCCCGCACCGCGTTGAGCAGGTCGTCGACCTTGATGCCCTTCTCCCCGGTCTGGATGCACCGCTTGAGCGCCAGCTTCTTGGCCCGCCGCACCACCGACTCGATCATCGCCCCCGACGAGAAGTCCTTGAAGTAGAGGACCTCCTTGTCACCGTTGGCGTAGGTGACCTCCAGGAAGCGGTTCTCGTCGTCGAGGCTGTACATTTCCTCCACGGTGGCCGCGATCATCCGGTCCACTGCCGCCTGAGCCTCGCCGCTACTCTGGCGGATCTCCGAGTCGTGGATCGGCACCTCGGTGGTCATGTACTTGTTGAAGATGTCCGCCGCCGAGCTCGCATCGGGCCGCTCGATCTTGATCTTCACGTCGAGCCGGCCCGGTCGCAGGATGGCCGGATCGATCAGATCCTGGCGGTTGGAGGCGCCGATGACGATGACGTTCCGCAGCCCTTCCACGCCGTCGAGCTCGGTGAGGAGCTGGGGCACGATCGTCGTTTCCACGTCGGAGGAGATCCCGGACCCGCGCGTCCTGAAGAGGGCGTCCATCTCGTCGAAGAACAC
>Ga0137403_10010548_pt1 | contig 10229 bp, 9 predicted proteins | sample CZOMad2_1_16fung_FD_122057 | JGI IMG/M metagenome (GOLD analysis project Ga0137403, IMG submission 122057) | Vadose zone soil fungal communities from Angelo Coast Range Reserve, California, USA - CZOMad2_1_16fungal (Hybrid Assembly) | ecosystem: Environmental > Terrestrial > Soil > Vadose zone... | reverse complement strand
AACTGCATATCCCATTCAACCTCACCGCTCCAGAAGCTGGGGGTGTGCGTGGCCCACAGCAGCGACCCGAACTTCCAGTCCCAGACGCGCGGTACCCAGTTGTCGTCCAGGTAGTCCGTGTCGACGTGGTATTCCGCCTCACCGCCGTTCGGGTTGTCAAAGTAATAATAGATGGCCGACGAGATACGATGCCGCGACAATCCACCGGACGCATTACGACTGGTGTTCTTCCAGCCACGCGCGTCCATCGTGTTGACGCCAAGCATCAACTCGTCGATGTCTTCGAGTCCGAAGGCCATGTGCATGTAGCCCGGCTCATCGGGGGTCACGGGCAACGCCGTGGAAACCCAAAAAATGCTGTGATGCTCGTGCGTCCCGTTCGCTCGAGCGAATGCACCAGCGCCGCGCGAATGGTCGCTGTAGCGAAAACCCAGGCGCTGCACGAAAAACTCCAGCGAGGCCACGTAATCGTGGGCGAAAAACACGACGTGATTGATCGTCTTCGGGATGGCTCGACGGCGCCACTTGCGATGCAGGTTGAGCCGCTGGATGTTGCCTGGCGCATTCACCGGGTCGGGCTGCGATACAACCACACGTTTCTTCCATACGCGCAACCCCAGCGGCATGCCGTCGTCGGCCGTGAAATGTAACGTACCGTCCGCATCCTGACGAACTTCCCGGTCGCGCGACAGATCTACGAACAGCGCGTGCAAAGCCTCTGGAGTATCGACTCCCCAGATGGTCTCGCGTACGCCGGGTTTGTCTGCGTAGGCGGAAGGAAGACTGGGATCGTCGCGTCGGCGTACAACCACCTTGGAGCCGGATGCCACCTCGAAGACACTCTCGTTTGCGCTACGCGCCAGCGGCGTCAGGCCGAAGTCCTCCCAGAACTTGCTGCATGACTCGAGGTCATCGACCCCGAAAATTGCGCTCTCGATTCCCAGAATCGCCATGATCAATCCATCCTCAGGTCTTCGGAAGTTACGATTACGTGCCCGACCGCATTCATCCGGCCGGCAGCACCGAGCGGGTTTCGACCGACTTCGGCTCTTGCACGAACTCAATCAGGTTTCCGCAGTTGTCACGAATGAAAATGTTCGATCCCTGAGGCATCTTGCGAACCCAGACGATGTCGGCTCCGCGGCGCCGTAATTCCTGCGCGAACGGCTGCACGTCCTTTACCGCGAAAGACACATGCTTGTTGCCATGAGTGAGCAGATCCGTATCGGGGTTGCGCCGCTCCTCGGGTAGCGGTTTGGCGCCGGGAACATGGAACAGCTCAATATGCAGCGGCCCGTTCCTGAGCATCGCTACCTCCGCCGGTATGCTCGGGATGGGAAAGCGCTTTTCAACTTTGAACCCCAGCACATCGCCGTACCAGGCGATGGAAGCCTCGAGATCTGCAACGCTCACTCCGCAGTGGTGATGCCAGAACTCCAGATCGTCACTCATGCGCGTGCCTCCCCGCAAGAAGTCCTGAAAGACCCAACAGCCGTGCCGCGTTACCGCCGAGAATCGCGGCGCGCTGTTCAGCACTCAGGTCTGTCGCGCGCACGAGCGCATGAATATCGTAGTGGCCCATGTCGAACGGATAGTCGGTGCCCACGACCACCTGGTCCGTACCCACTTGATCGGTGAGTTTGCGCAATGCCGCAGGCGAGTAGACCAGGCTGTCGAAAAAGATCCGGCGCAGATACTCACTCGGCGGACGGGCCATCGTGCGCGCGTCAGAGCGGATACGATAAGCATGATCGGCGCGGCCGACATAGGTCGGGAGAAAACCGCCCCCATGCGCGGCACAGACCTTGAGGCCCGCATGGCGGTCGAGTACGCCACCGAAGATCAAGTGCGCCAGGGCCACCGCTGTCTCTACCGGTTGTCCGATACTGTTAGACAGATAGGCCAGCTGCAGGCGTTCGCCCAGCGAGCACCCCATGGGATGAATGAAGATCAAACACCCGAGCTCCTCGGCTTTTGCCCATACCGGTTCCAGCGACGGATCGGACAGGTCGCGCTCGTTGACCGCGGTAGACATCTCGAATCCGCGCAGGCCGAGCCTCTTTGCCGCGTCATCCAATTGTTCCACTGCGAGATCGGGATGTTGTAACGCCAGCGTACCGAGTCCGACGAGCCGATTCGGGTGTTGCGCGCATATCGCAGCAATATGCTCGTTTTGGAGATTGACGATCCGTCGCGCAAGATCACGGTCGGCCCAGTAGTAATACTGCGTAGGCTGTGGGCTCACCACCTGAACATCGACCCCCATGCGGTTCATGTCCGCAAGCCGCACCGACAGATCATGCAACGGCTGCTGTGCTTTCGGTAGCATCACGGCGCGGTTGTACTCGACGGAAACTGCTCCCATCGTACGCAGCCGGATCTGTGGCTCGGCCAGCTTCTGCGGACTGTTGGCGACGAGTTGTTCGACCTCTGGCGACATCGTGTGGGCGTGCATGTCGATCGTTAGAAGACGCTTGCCCTGCGCGTCTCGAATCCAACCGGCCGGATCCGTTTGGAACCCGTTTTCGGGAAGCTCTCGCAAGATATTACTCATCACGACTTCCCTGGCGTGGCCCTGGTCCTGGAGCGGCGGAACAGAAATGTGAATAGCAGCGGGACCAGGGAAAAACCCAACATCCTGAACAGGCGACGCGCCTGTTCCGGCCGTAGTTTCGCCGTCATTGGCATCGTCCCGTAAACCTGGCCTTTGACTACCAGGTCATCGCCTTCGCGCCCGATCGTCCGGATCGTCATCAAGTCCTCGTCGGCGGGGCCATAAAGCGTAACCGTATGGTCGCCAGCGCTCGCGGCAGTGGCACCCCCGGGTGCGGTGGCACCGGCACTGGCGCCGGCACTGGCCGTGGCGCCGAGTGAGACTGTTCTCTCCTTTCCTTGCCCCCTTTCGCCGCCGGCCACCTGGTCGAAGTTGAGCCCCAGGTGCTCGAACATCCGAATCGCAGTCGCGCGGCCGGCACCGTACACACCGCCGCCGGGATGAAGAAAAGGTCCCACCAGGTAGAAGCGCTCGACGCCCGGGACCGTGTACTGGCTCAAGTCCGGCGTCGGCCGGTGGCCGGCGGTCTGATAAAAATACGGGGCCACCCCATGCACGTCGCCACCTACCATGCTGTTGGGCATGTTGCGCGCATGATCCAACGGGGTAACAACCGTGCGCTTGATGATGTTATCGCTGGTCAGATTGGAGATGAACTGTTGATAGTGTCTGAGGCTTCGATCACCCATATCTTCCCTGATCTCGTCCCAGCGTGCAGATCCGCCCGCTTCGAGGTTGAAGGGCGCGAAGGTGATGCCGTGAAACATTCCCCTTCCGGGCGGCACGCGCGAGGGGTCATTGATGCTCTCGTCACCCCCGGCACCCAACACTCGCTCTGTGATTCGGCCGCGCCGCAGCGCGTCGAAATCATCGAGCATGTCGCTCAGGCGCTCGCTCGCCATGAATTCGAGCATGATCGCGTGGCTGACCTCCTCACCGGCCCGAAACCGCGCTTGCTCCTTCAAATCGTAATGGCTGACCATGATGCTGAAAGCCGCCAGCGAGGCGCGCTCGGCGCGAACCAGCACTCGCTCCGGTACGCCATCGAGAAAGGCGCGCAAACGGTGCGGATGGATTGCACCGATCACGCCGTCCTTTGCGGTGAACTCCTCGCCACTCGACAGCCGCACCCCTGTGGCGCGGCCGCCGGAGGTCAGTATCCTGGTCACCTCGCTGTTGCAGCGGACTTCACCTCCGTAATGCTCGATGCAGCGGACCAGCGACTCGGATAGCTTGCCGCTGCCGCCAACCGGCTGCGATACGCCAAACCCGTGCATCAGCCCCGGCATCAGGTACAGTCCAAACCCCGTGCCCAGCTCGTCCGGCATCTGCAGGTTTTCCGTCACCAGGCGCACCAGCCAAACCTTGACCTTTTCGCTTTCAAACGACTGATTGGCAATTTCCAGCGAGCTGCGCTGCATGGCGTCAAGTACTTCCCGCCCGTCTTCGCTGCTGTCCAGCATCGACACCATTGCGCCCAGCGACGTAGGCGGAACATACAAGCCAGAGGCAAACATGGGCAGCATGGCCATCGCGCGCCTGGCGAAAACGCGATAGGTTTCGGCATCCCGCGGCGAGATCCGGGCGATCTGCTCGCAGGTCCTGTCCAGGTCCTGGTACGCGACCAGGGTCGTTTGATCCGGAAAGATCATCGCGTACGGGATGTTGTACTGATATTTGAGTCCGAACCGGCTCTGCAGCCCGAGCTCATCCCGGCGGATCATCGGGTTGCCCTGGATCATGATGTGGACGCTGGAATGTTCGTCGTGCCAATAGCCGGGGGTGTTGATCTCGCGCGTCACCACACCGCCTCCGGGCCAGGGCTTGCGCTCGAGCACCAGCACTTTCTTGCCGGCCTTGGCCAGATACGCAGCCGCGACCAGGCCGTTATGCCCTGCCCCCATCGCTACGACGTCATAGGTATTCGCCACTCGTTCTCCTGTGCAGGGTCAAGCCCGTCAGGGCCGACACTCCCGCGACCGCCAGACTCACCAAACCCATGATCGACAGTGTGGGTAACAGACCACCCAGCGGCTTACTGAGTGCGGTAATGATCATTCCGCTGAGGAACTGACCGATCGCAAAGGTGGCGTTCCACATGCCAGTGCCCCGCCCGCGAATATTGAAAGCCAGTCCCCGCGTAGCCCACACGAGCAGGCTGGGCAATACCAGGCCACAACCGACCTGGTTGATGAATGAGCCCCACTCATAGAAAGTGGGATCGGTGGCGCGGCCCATCCAGACAAAACCAAACCCGATGAGTGCAAAAACCACGCACAGCAGCCACGGAACCGGCAGACGTGACAGGCCCCAATAGATGAAAGTGCCGAGCGGCACGCCGATCGTGGCAATCACCGACAACGTGCCGATTCTGGCCGGATCGCTGACGCCCAGTGCCACGAGGGCTTCGGCGTTCTTGGTAATGACGGTATAGAAGCTGATCGAGCCGAGGAGCGTCACGGCACAAATACCGAGCAGGCGCAACCAGGGGAATTCCCGGTATTCCCCAGGGTCTCGATCCGTTGGAGCCGTAGTAGCATTTTCCTGCGCGGTCGGCTCCCAAATGAGCATGACCACCCCCAGGACCAACACCAAACTATACAGGTACAGATAAAAGGGACCGCGCCAGCCATAGGCCGCACCCAACTGCCCACCCAGGTAAATGATGCCGAGAGCGGAGATCGATGCCACTGCCGTCTGGCTCGCCAACCAGCGCTCACGGGCGCGGCCCTTGAAGTAGTCGCTGATCATGGTCGTCGACACCGTCATGACGACGGCCTCGCAAATGCCAACCCCGACGCGCGAGAGGATGATGGCGTAGAGGCTGGTGAGAAACACCGGTGCGACACCGGCAAATGCGTACGCCACCATGGACAGAATCAACATCTTCCGGCGCCCGAAGCGGTCCGCCATCCAGCCTGCTGCCGGCGACAGCAGAAGAATCCAGATCGACGGCATCGTCACCACGCCGCCCATCACCAGGTATTCGTAATTGGGCACGTCCTTGAAGTGCTCCAGCAACAGATGCACTACGGGCATGAGTACGGATACACCCATGACGGCCATGGTCATGGGCAGCAGCAGCATGATGCCTTGCGGAAAGCCGGCTCTTCTGCCGAGCTGCACGGCTCCTGGAAGATCGAGTGGCACAGGACTGCTGATGGGCATCGGGTTTGCTGACGTCAATCAGTCGCCGGCCACACACAGATTGCGCTGGGTGCCTATGCCTGCGATCGAGCCCTCCAGCACGTCTCCCGCCCGCAGGAAGCGGTTAGTGTGCGAACCGTTGCCGGAGGGTGATCCCGTGAGGAGAAGGTCGCCCGGCCACAGCCGCACCCGGCTGGTGAGATATTCAATCAACCGGGGGATGTCGAAAATCATGTCGGCGGTACTCTCGTCCTGCTTCACTTCGCCGTTGAGCTTGAGCGTGATCCGCACGTCCTGAGGCTGCTGTACGAAGGCTGCAGGCACCAGATAGGGCCCCATAGGCAGATATCCTGGCATGCACTTGCCCATGACCCAGTCGCTACCCAATGCTTTCAGGTCCTGACGATGCACCAATTCGCGATTGGTGAGGTCGTTGCAGATTGTGTATCCGGCGACGTAGTCATACGCGGTGGCGCGCGCGACATGGAACGCCGGCTTGCCTATTACCACCACCAACTCCAATTCCCAATCGGGTTGCTCGACGTTCACCGGCAGAGGAATCGGATCGAACGGGCCCGTTATCGACGACCAGGCCTTGGAGAATATATACGGCGTACCGTTCGCGCTGCGCTCATCCATGAGACGCACGCCGTAGGCCAGGCGCTCCTCCCGGGTCATGGTCTGCGTCTCGGGGTCACGCGCCTGATCCACAATCAGGTCAATGACATGTTTACGATAGTTGGCGCCCGAGCAGAAAATCTGCCGTGGCTGTTCCAGTGGTGCATGGACTTTCAGCACGGACACAGGTACCGACATCGCGGCGAATGTGCCGGCCCGCTCTGCCAGGTGTGCGACGACCCGTTGCAACGCAGGCTCGTTACGCTGCCATTCATCCAAAAGGCTCAGGAGCGTGCCCGCCACGCGCAATTCGCTCCCCAGCTGTTTGCATAGCGGCACGAGGCCATTCAAGGCTATGACTCTCTCTGCCATCACCAGGCCCGGAAATGATGGCGAACCCGCGACGGAAAAGGTGCCCAGCGCAAAAGGAGTTGAGGTAGTCGGTTGGGACATGATTGCTTCAGTTAGTTGAGCGGCCGGCCACCATCGACCGGCAGGACGCACCCCGTGGCAAAAGTCAAATCCCGCACGGCAGCGACGACGGCCGCAGCCACGTCCTGCGGTGATGCCAAGCGACCCAAGGGCGTGCGCGCCGTTTGCTCGTCGCGCCACTCGGCATCCAGGGATTTGACAAACTCCGTATCGACCAGCCCCGGCGAGACCGAGACGACCCGTACAGCCGGTGCGAGCGCGCGGGCCAGCGACTGCGTCATGTTGTCAACCGCAGCCTTCGATGCACAGTACATGACATTGCTGCCCATGGCAGTACGCGCCGCAATCGAGGATATGTTGACCACCACCGCCCCACCCGGCCGGGAACTGGCCCGCAGCAACGGCAACAGTGCCCGCAATGCGGCGAAACTGCCGCGTACATTGGTCGCCAAAATCTCATCGATGAGCGCATCGTCTAGCCCCTCGAGGTCGGCGTGCGGTACAAATCTAGTGATTCCGGCGCAGTTGACCAGTACGTCGCAACGTTCATAGCGCTCGGCAACTGCCGCAGCCAGAGCTCGCAAGCCAACGCTGTCCGTCACCGGCGCACTCATAGCGGCATGCCCGGATCCAGGCAGGGACGCCGCGAGTTTTTCGGCGGCCACTGCCGAACGACGGAACCCCACCACCACCGAGAATCCTACAGCAGCAAGAGCTCTGCCGATCGCCGCGCCGATGCCGCCAGCGCCGCCCGTAACGATGGCAACGGGGCAATCCGACCGCATTACGGTCCTCCGGCCTTCACGTAGCGCTGCTCGATTGCCCCGAAAATCGAGCGTTGCGCGGCATCGAGCATCTCGATCCGCACGCTTTCGCCAAAACGAAGGAATGAGGTCTTCGCACCGCCCTCATCCAGAGTCTCAATCGCGCGCCGCTCGGCAATGCACGCAGACCCCGCGCTGCGCGAAGCGTTGGAGACGGTCCCCGAGCCGATAATAGTTCCCGCACGCAGGCAACGTGAGTATGCGGTGTGCTCGATCAATCGGAAGAAGTTGAAAGTCATCTCGTTGCCGTTCGGATGCCCGAACCATTCACCGCTTCGCCGCACCTGCAGGGGCAGCTCCACGCGCCCCCCCACCCAGGCCGAACCCAGTTCGTCCGGCGTCACGGCCACGGGCGAAAAGCTGCTGGACGGCTTGGCCTGCAGCCAGCCGAAGCCCGTCTTCATCTCGCGGGAGGCGAAGGCGCGCAGGCTGACATCGTTGACCAACATCAGCAGTTTGACGTGCGGTGCAACCTGTCCCTGGGGGGTCCCCATCGGGACCTCGTCCACGATCACGGCTATTTCGGCTTCAAAGTCCATGTTGTCCGACTCGCTCGGCAGCCGTACATCCTCACACGGCCCCAGAAAGTCATCCGACGCGCCCTGATAGACGAGCGGAAAGCGCTCGTACTCGTTGTTGATGCCATTGTTAAAGGCGCGTTCCATCAACGAGCCGTGATTGGCGAACGTCGAGCCATCGAGCCATTGGTAACAGCGCGGCAGCGGCGCCATGGTCCGCCGCGGATCGAAATCGAATGCTCCATGGACGGCGGCACGCTCCAGCTGCTGATAGCGTGCGCGCAGCGCACTCTCCACCTCAGACCAGCGCTCGACCGCATCGAGCAGTGTTGGAGCGATCGGATCGGCAAGCACCGCTCGCGTCAGATCCTTGGAAACGATGGCCAGACGCCCATCGCGGCTGCCATTCTTGATGGTTGCAAGTTTCATCGCTGCCCCCTCAACGGTTCCAGTGTGCCATCGGCAGCCCGGCGACGGGTGCCCGGAAGTACGGGATCGACGTGCCCATCAAACTTCCGAGATAGACCGTCCGCAGGTCGGGACCACCGAAGGTGAGACTGGCCATCCACGGTGCGATCGTGCCTTTCGTCGCCGCCATGACCTCGGGGGTCATTGTACCCGCGTAGAAATGCTGGTCGTAGATACTTCTTTGGATCGGATCGCAGTCATCGAGCAAAGTCAGCAGATCGCCCGCGGGTGTCAATGCGATCAGCCGGTCGGTCTGTACGATCGTAATCCACAGGTTGCCGTACTGGTCGAATGCAAAGCCATCCGGTGTACCCCCCAGGTCGCTCGGCCCGAAGGTCTCGCGGCCGCCGAGCGCCCCATCGGGGGACACGCGCAGGCGGGAGATGCGCCGGGCGTTGGATTCGACCACGTACAACCACTCTTCGTTGGCATCGAAGCGGATCTCATTGGTGCCCACGAAGCCCTCGGCAACGATGCGGATGCCGTGCTCGTCGATCAGGCCGACATAGCCGTCCGCTGCCTTTTCATTGATTGACCGTGTCCAGGGCATCAGGCGCGTCGTCACCGTGAACCAGATGCGATCGCGCGAGTCACACAATACAAAATTGGTCTTTCCCAGGGGCACACCGTCAACATGCGTATACAACGTGCGGGAATGCCCGTCGCGTTGCATCAGCTCAATGGCATCTGTACCGAAATTCGCGATGATGAAGTTGCCCTCGCGATCCATTGCAATGCCGTTGGGCAAAGTCGCGCCGCCCAGAATCAGCGACGTGGGATTGTTTGCATCAACGCCGCGATGCCCGCTTTGCGCGACGAGTCGCTGTGTCCCATCGGCAAGGATGCACATCACGCCGCCGCGCGCGTCGGCGCTCCATAACGTGCCGTTGCGTTCCGCCAGGATGCACTCAGGGCGCTGCAGATCTCGACCGATGCTCTGGATCCCGGCACGATCCACGGCCCAGCCGATGAGAGGATTGGTTGCGCTACTCATGGAAACAAATACGCCTCGCAGGTTCAAATCACTGGTTGTAGTGCGCGCCTGACCAGTGCGGACAGATCACCGTCGTGCCGAAACCCGGCCGTCTCGGCTGACGGTGTCAACAGGGGTGGATAGCGGCCGAATTTCGCTTCGAGCGCCGGATTGGAGGTGTAGCTCACACGCTCGAGAGCATCGCGGCCGTAGATTTCGGCGACGGCCTGCACCAGCTCGGCCATGGATGAGAGCAGCGCGGGCAAGGTCCAGATACGCGTTGCGCTGCATGCGGCAGCAGGAAGAATGGCTGCGTGCAGCAAATTGTCGACGACGCGATGCACCGACATCAACCAGGTAGTCGAATCCGCTGCCACCGGGCAGGCATAAGGACGGCCCTCGGCCAGCTCGCGAATGATATCGCTCAGGAACGCCGATGACTGCCCGGTCCGTTGCGGTGGACGCGCAACGATGCCGGGAAGACGCACCGCGCGCGCATCCAACCAGCCACGGCGGCTGAAGTCGCTGAGCAGGACCTCTGCGACCAACTTCTGGGCGCCATAGGTGAGGCTTGGTTGCGGCGGTGTCATGTCATCCACCTGGGCCGGCAGCGGTGAGCCCAGAACCGCGATCGAGCTCGCAAACACAAACACCGGTGGCCGCGCCGAACCGATCGCCTGCGCGCGGCCGGCCTA
>Ga0137403_10010546_pt1 | contig 10230 bp, 10 predicted proteins | sample CZOMad2_1_16fung_FD_122057 | JGI IMG/M metagenome (GOLD analysis project Ga0137403, IMG submission 122057) | Vadose zone soil fungal communities from Angelo Coast Range Reserve, California, USA - CZOMad2_1_16fungal (Hybrid Assembly) | ecosystem: Environmental > Terrestrial > Soil > Vadose zone... | reverse complement strand
GCGGGGATTCTTTTTCTTGTTCTTGGACTTCTCCTTGCCGCGGGGTTGTGCACTGCGAGCACGCCGGATGAGAATCCGGTTCCCAATATTTTCGAGCCGCACTCCACTCCGGCGGATTCGATCTTTCATCTTTCGGGATTTGTTCTCGCCATCACCGGGATGATCTTCCTGGTCGTATTTATTCTGCTGGTTTATGTACTGGTGGAATTTCGAGCCCGGACGACGGACTCTCCCCATGAGCCGGCTCAGGTTTATGGCAGCACCCAGATCGAGCTGGCATGGACGGTGATTCCAATTCTGATCGTGGTTGTGCTGTTCCTGGCCACTACACGGGTGATTCACGCCATCCAGGATGCGCCGAAACCGGCGAATGCGGTGGAGGTGGTCGCCATCGGGCACCAGTTCTGGTGGGAATTCCGGTACCCGGCGCTTGGCATCGTGACGGCCAACGAACTGCATATTCCCGTGAGCGATCCCGCGAATCCTACGCCGACTTATCTGAAGTTGCTTTCCGCCGACACGGACCACAGTTTCTGGGTGCCCCAACTGGCGGGAAAGACGGATTTGATTCCGAATCGCGTCAACACAATGTGGATGGACCCGCACCGGACGGGCATTTTCCTGGGACAGTGCGCGCAATATTGCGGCACACAACACGCGAAGATGCTGCTGCAGGTGATCGTGGACAGCCGGGAAGATTTTCAGGCGTGGGCGAACGCGCAAAAGCAGCTGCCGAAACAAGATGAGAGCGTGAGCGCGGGCCGGAACGTATTTGAAACGACTGCTTGCGTCAATTGCCACGCGGTGGACGGCACGATGGCGACCGGCCGCTTTGGTCCTGACTTGACCCACTTGATGAGCCGGAGCACGATCGCCTCCGGAGCGGCCGAAAATACGCCGGAAAAACTTCGCTTGTGGATTCAGAATCCGGACGCGATCAAGCCGGGTTCCCTGATGCCGGCGATGAAATTGAGCGACACGGAACTGGACGCGCTGGTGCGCTACCTGGAGACGCTGCGCTAGCGAGACATTCTTGGGAGAGAAGGCATGTCATCCGATGCAATAGCGATTCGAGCCGCGGAAGTCGGGGGCCGGCCGTGGGTGGAGGCGCTGCACGATTGGATTACCACGGTCGATCACAAGCGGCTGGGGATTCTTTACATTCTCTTCGCTCTATTATTTCTCTTAATCGGCGGACTCGAAGCGATCGTGATCCGCATCCAGTTGATGCGGCCGCACAACGACTTTGTGTCTCCGCAAGTCTTCAACCGAATGTTTACGATGCACGGCACGACGATGATTTTCTTCGTGATCATGCCCTTCATGTTCGGCTTTGCTAATTACCTGGTGCCATTGATGATCGGCGCGCGAGACATGGCGTTTCCGCGGCTGAATGCGTTCAGTTTCTGGCTGACGGCGTTTGGAGGGTTTCTGCTTTACTTCAGTTTCCTTGGAGGAAGTGGACTCTATGGAGCGGGAAGTGCGCCCGACGTGGGATGGTGGGCGTACGCTCCGTTAACTTCCCGTGCGTTTTCGCCGGGCCACAGTGCGGACTACTGGACTATTGCGGTGCTGGTGTCGGGTTTCGGCAGCATCGGGACGGCGACCAATATCATTGCCACGATCCTCTCGATGCGGTGCCCGGGGATGACGCTCGGCCGGATGCCTTTGATGGGGTGGATGACATTGGTTATGTCCGGGCTGGTTTTGATTTCGATCAGCCCGCTTTCGGCGGCGCAGATCATGCTGCTGGTTGATCGTTATCTGGGAGGGCATTTCTTTGACACGCAGGCGGGAGGGTCCGCGACGTTGTGGATGCATTTTTTCTGGATCTTCGGGCACCCGGAAGTTTACATCCTGGTGATTCCCGCGTTTGCGTTTGCGTCGGAAATCATTCCAGTATTTTCGCGCAAACCGATTTTCGGCTACCCGGTGATGGTGGCGGCGACCGTCTGCATCGGGTTTATCAGCATGAGCGTGTGGGCTCATCATATGTTTACGATCGGCATGGACTCCGCCGCGAACACCTTTTTCGTGCTGACGACGATGGCTATCGCCGTTCCGACCGGCATCAAGATTTTCAACTGGCTTGGCACCATGTGGGGCGGGAAGCTTCAGTTCAAAACGCCCATGCTGTTTTGCGTTGCGTTCCTGTTCCAATTCCTGATCGCAGGTCTCACCGGCGTCATGCTGGGCACGGCGCCATTCAATTGGCAGCTTAGCGGATCGTATTTTGTGATCGCGCATTTCCACTACGTAATCGTGGGGGCGATTCTGTTTTGTATGTTCGGCGCAATTTATTACTGGTATCCAAAGATCACCGGAAGAATGCTGAATGAAACTCTGGGCAAGCTACATTTCTGGTTGTTCGTGATCGGATTTCACCTGACGTTTGACGTCATGCACATACCCGGCGTGCTGGGCATGCCGCGGCGCATTTACACGTTCGAGCCGGGCCGCGGTTGGGATTCCTGGAACTTTATCATTTCGATCGGAGCGTTCATCCAGGGCGTCGCCACGCTGCTGTTTCTGGCAAACCTGGTTGTTTCCTATTTCAAGGGGCCCAGGGCGGGGAACGATCCATGGGATGCATGGACGCTCGAGTGGTCGGTGAGTTCGCCGCCGCCGGCGTACAACTTTGCGGCGATCCCGACGGTCGAGAGCCGGCGCCCCCTGTGGGATCGCAAACATCCCGAAGATCCGGACAGCCGTTATGAATAGCAGGAGCCATCGATGAGTGCGATCTCCACTCCCATTGCACAGACGGCGGCGGCATGGAAGCTCCCATACCGGAGCAAGGTCGGGATGGCCTGCCTGATCATTGCAGAATCAGCGATCTTCACTATTTTTGTGGTGGCCTATCTTTACTATGCGGGAAAAAGCATGAGCGGGCCGACGCCGCGCGAGGTGCTGGCGACGCCCATCTTCTACACGATTTGCCTGCTGTCGAGCAGCCTGACGATCCACTTCGCCTCAAGATTTCTCGAGCGAGGCGGGCGCGGCGCATTTCTTGGTTTTTGGTTCCTCACAATTGCTCTCGGCGGCTTATTTCTTTTTGGCACCGGGCAGGAATGGCACCGGCTGATTTATGAACACGGTCTGACGATTTCGACGAATTTGTTCGGGACAACTTATTATTCGCTGGTTGGATTGCACGCCTTTCACGTCACCGTGGGCCTGATCCTGCTGAGCATCGTTTTTCTCTTTGGCCTGGCCGGGCGCGTTGGTTCGGATCAATCCGCGCGCGTGGAAGTGCTTTCCATGTATTGGCATTTTGTGGATGCCGTCTGGGTTGTGGTGTTCACGGTGGTTTACATTCTGGGGCGCTGAGGAGGCGCGATGTCAACGCCGCTGACTGCGGACAAACAGGAGCACGGATCGCGGAATCCCGGCGAGATCCAATTGCCGGCGCCGACGGCTTGGCCGATCGTTCTGGGATTCGGATTTACCCTGATGTTTGCGGGACTTTTGACGGACGTATCCGTGAGTGTCCTGGGCGCGGTGCTGTCGCTGGCGGGTTGCGTCGGCTGGTTCCGGGAGGTGTTGCCGCACGAGCACGAAGAAGCAGTGGAAGTTGTGGCGGAGGATGAATCAATTGCCACGGAGCGCCAGCGCGTCGAGCGGTTGCACGTGGCCGAGGAGATCGTGCGCGCGTGGTTGCCGCTGGAAACTTATCCCATCTCTGCCGGTGTGAAAGGCGGCTGGGCTGGCAGCATTGCGATGGCCGTGCTGGCCTGCGTTTATGGCCTTCTGAAGACAGGGAGCATCTGGTATCCGATCAATCTTCTTGCCGCGGGGATTTACACGCAATCCATGAACCTGGAGCCTGCGCAGTTGAATGCATTTCACGCCGGCCCTTTCGTGGTAGCCGTGATTCTGCACGGCCTTGTGTCCACGCTGGTTGGTTTGCTTTATGGCGCGATGCTTCCGATGTTTCCGCGGCACCCCATCATCCTCGGGGGACTCATTGCGCCGGCGCTTTGGTCTGGATTGCTGTATTCGATTCTCGGTTTGTTGAATCCAGTGCTCGAGAGCCACATCAATTGGTTCTGGTTCATGGCTTCGCAGATCGGTTTTGGTATTGTCGCGGGGCTGGTGGTGATGCGGCAGTCGCGGATTCCGACGCGGGAGAATCTGCCGTTCGCGGTCCGCGCAGGAATTGAAGCGCCGGGAATGATGCGGCAAAAGGAAAGCGGAGAGAAACGTCCTTGAGAGTGAGTTTGCATCCGTTCATTTGCCTGGCTCTGGGAGCGTTGTTGTTTTGCGGCTGCGATTTCTCTCACGGCCGGCCGGCGAAAGATTCGGAGACTCTGGCGCCGGATGAGATTGTGGACTTCAAGACGCTGTACGCGGAGAACTGCGCAGGTTGCCACGGTGCGGAAGGCCGCGGCGGAGCGGCTATTGCTCTCGGCGATCCGGTGTATCTGGCCGTTGCGGCTGAAGCCGCGATGCGCAAGGCAATTGCCGGCGGAGTGCGCGGCACCTCGATGCCGGCGTTTGCGCAGAGCGCCGGCGGCATGCTGACCGACAAGCAGATTGATGTGATCACGACGCAAATCCGGTCGCGCTGGGGCCGGCCCGGAATTCTGGATGGTGTCGAGACGCCTTCTTACACGGCGAAATCCGCGGGCGACACTGGGCGCGGCGAGATCGCGTACAAAACTTATTGCGAATCCTGCCACGGCGCGGAAGGGCGAGGCGGGCAAAAAGGCAGCGCGATTACGGATGGAGCTTTTCTCGCGCTGGTGAGTGACCAGGGATTGCGCACGGTTGTAGTCACTGGACGCCCGGAATTGAACGCGCCCGACTGGCGCGGCAACGTGCCCGGCAAGCCGATGGCAGAGCAGGAAGTGACCGATGTGGTTGCGTGGCTTGCGTCGAAGCGAGTGCGGAATCCCGGGCAACCGTATCCCGCCGCTCAAAACACTCCAGCACCAGGAGCCAGATGATGCCGAAGGAAGACACGATCTCTCGCCGCGGGCTGTTCATGAAACTGGGAATTTTGTTCAACGGCGTGGTTGCTACGGCGCTGGCGGTTCCGATCCTGCGATACGTGCTTTCGTCGGTCACACGCGGACGGGCGAACGCTTATCTTGACTGGGTTTCGCTTGGGCGCGTCAGCGAATTTCCCGAGGGCGAAACGCGGCTGGCGACATTTCGAAATCCAATTGTGATGCCGGCGGACGGCAAGACTGTTGACACGGCTTGCTGGGTGAGGCGCATCGAAGGCGAACAGTTTCAAGTTTTCGCCATCAACTGCGCGCATCTTGGCTGCCCAGTGCGCTGGTTTCCTCAATCGGGATTGTTCATGTGCCCCTGCCACGGTGGAGCTTATTATCGCGACGGCTCGCGGGCTTCCGGGCCGCCGGAGCGCGGTCTTTTCGAATATCCCTATAAAGTGAAAGACGGCTTGATCACAATTCAGGCGGGCGAACTTCCCACTCCCGGCGCCCCGACTGCGGCGCTCGATTCGGAGCGGCCTCCATGCGCGTGATCTCCCAAGTCGGCGAATGGTTCGACCGTCGTTTGCAATTGGCGGCGGCGATTCGCGAAACCACGGAGCATCCCGTCCCGCGAAGCACCGCCAGTTGGTTCTATGTTTTCGGCAGCGCGGCGCTGGTGGTTTTCATGTTGCAGGTGGTCACCGGGATTTTGCTGGCGATCGTTTACGTTCCTTCCGCGGCCGAGGCGTGGAACAGCCTGCAAGTGTTGAATCACGACATCACGCTGGGCTGGTTCATCCGCGCGCTGCACGGGTGGGGTTCGAACTTCATGGTGGCGATCGTTCTGATTCACATGGTGCAGGTTTTTCTTTTTGGCGCTTACAAATTTCCGCGGGAGCTGACATGGATCGTCGGCGTTTTTCTGCTGCTGATGACTTTGGGGATGGCCTTCAGCGGGCAGGTGCTGCGCTTCGATCAGGACGCTTACTGGGGGCTTGGCCTTGGTGCTTCCATCGCCAGCCGCGTACCGGTCATGGGCGGGGCAGCGGTGAAGCTGATGTTGGGCGGCCCCATCATCGCGGGCGCCACGCTCACTCGCTTCTTTGCGCTGCACGTTTTCGTCATACCTGGACTGCTGATTGCCCTGGTGGGCTTGCATCTTCTGATGGTGCTGAAGCTCGGAATCAACGAATGGCCGATGCCCGGGCGCATCGTGAAACGAGCGACCTACACAAAGGACTACGAAGAGCTTGTAAAGAAAGATGGCGCTCCGTTCGTTCCCTACGCCGTGTGGAAGGATCTTTTCTTCGCTGCGTTCATCTTGCTCGCCGTCGCGGGGTGTGCGGTCTATTTCGGCCCGTTCGGGCCAAGTGGACGTCCCGACCCAACGATTATCCAAACCGCTCCGCGGCCCGACTATTTCTTTTTGTGGCTCTACGCGTTGCTCTCGTTGCTTCCGCCGTCGCTGGAGACCCCGGCGCTTCTCGTCGGCCCTGTGGTGGTGATATTTGCGCTGATTATGCTGCCGTTTTTATTCGGTGAGGGAGAAAAAAGCTGGCGTCGCCGGCCCATCGCGGTCATAAGCATTCTATTGATTGCGGTGACGCTCGGAACGTTGACGCATCTTTCCAGCTACACGCCGTGGAGCCCACATATGAATGCCTGGAGCGGTGATCCCGTACCGGAGCGCTTTCTGAAAGGCACGACGGCCCTGGAGCGGCAGGGCGCGCTGGTGTTTCAGGTGAAGCAGTGCCGGAATTGCCATTCGCTCGGCGAGTTGGGCGGGCAGCGCGGACCGACACTGGACGGTGTGGCGGTGCGGCTGACGCGGGACCAGTTGATTCGCCAGGTTATTCAAGGCGGCGGCAACATGCCTGCGTATGGAAAAAACTTGAGTCCAGCAGAGACGACGGCACTAGTTGCATTCCTGGCGACCCTGCACCCGCCAGGGCAGACGCCTGCGCGTGATGCAGCGCTCGAAGAAAGCCGAACGCCAGCCGGAGTTCCGCAGCGATAGCGCGCCATGCCCGACGACCTTCAAAATGTTTTTGCCTCCTGGACGGCGCCGATTCCGGTTACCCTCGCCACAATTCTCGCCGCCATCTTCTATTTGCGCGGCTGGCGTCACCTTCGTTCGGCCGCCGCGAATGCTATCCCTTCATGGCGTGCCGCAAGTTTTCTTGTGGGCGTTTTCCTGATCTGGCTGGCGGTGGGTTCGCCGCTCGCGCTTCTGGATGAACGCTTGCTCACGGCGCATATGGCGCAGCATCTGCTGCTGATGACCGTCGCTCCGGCGTTAATTTTGATGGGTGCGCCGGTGATGCCGATGCTCCATGGTTTGCCTCAGCAATTTGTGCAATCGGTACTCGGCCCAGTCTTGCGTTGGCCTCTCGTACAATCGATCGGGCGAGTGCTCTCGCAACCCGCGGTCTGCTGGCTCGCCGCCACGGCCGCGCTGGTGGGATGGCACGTTCCTGGGGTGTTCAACGCGGCGTTGCAGTCGGAGGGCTGGCATATCGCCGAGCACTCTTCCTTTCTCGCGGCAGGCTTCCTGTTCTGGTGGCCGGTCATCCAGCCGTGGCCGAGCGTTCCAGTATGGTCAAGGTGGTCTATCTTGCTGTACCTGTTTTCTGCAACGCTCCCGTGCGACATTCTCTCCGCTTACCTGACCTTTTGCGACCACGTGGTCTACCCGGCGTACCTCGATTCACCGCGCCTCTTCGGGTTATCGGCGTTGGAGGACCAGCAGTGCGCCGGGGCCCTGATGTGGACGTGCATTACGCTTTTGTTCCTGATACCGGCGGCTCAAATCACTTTACGACTGCTCGAACCGAATCGAGAGGTGCGACGGTTCGGGAAAGTAGTGATGGGTGAAGGTAGTCCTAAGAGTTCTACAACCCTATTTGGGAATTGAACGATCAAATCCAGCTTGCCATTTAATTTTTGGGGTTGACTGGCCTCCGTTGATGGCGCAGAATGCGGCGCTTTTCGGTTGAAGACCGCTTGAAGATGGAGGATTTCGCCAATTTGTGACTTGCTCAGTTCAAGCAGGTTATCCGCTAATTTGAGAAAAAGATTGCATATAGGGATCTGAGCGGGCTTTTCCCCAGAGATTAAGACTACTGATTACATAGATTTACGATTGTAAATGGGGGAGTCAAGTGGTGATGAAATTGCACTTTCCTTCCTGGTTGTTGTGCTCTCTTAGATTCGAACGGGGGTAGGGTCGTGAAAATTACTCGCTTATTGGTCTTGGTTGCCTTTTTGGGGATCTCGTGTTCCGCAGCGCTCGCCGACGGTACTGATCCTGTGATGAAGCTTGGCGGTGGCGGTGCGTCGACCCCGCTCACCACGTTTAGCTTTAACTTCAATTTTACAAAAACCAGCGTTTTCCAGACTTTCGTGACTTTTGACTTCATCAACAACACTGGCGTGACCATTGGGGAGATCGATCTTAATGCAACTGGCGCCGGTCTCGGGTTCTCCTGCGATAACACCGGCGATGTTTACTTCAATACATGCACCCCGACGGAAACTACCGGGAGTCCAGTCATTATCAGCTACTTTGGTCTGGATGCCACCCACTTTGGAATACCTTTTGCCACGACAGTCACGTGTAACGAGGATGGGTTTGAAGAAGATGTATTTAGGGATGAAGATAATCAAAGCTGTACGGCCGTCCCGCTACTCTCTGATTTCAAGTTCACGGTGAGTGTGACGGACATGGCTGTCGGCCAAAGCTTTAACGCGGATGGTACTCTAGTTCCGGCACCGGAGGCCGGGACGCTCGTGCTCACTCTCGCCGTGGTCGCGCCGGCGGCCGCGGACATGAAGATCCTGGAGCCGCACGACCCGACGTGGGAACGGATCTTCAAGATCAGCTGGCAGATGGACGAAAAGAACGGCCGGCCTGTCGTCGAGGGCTACATCGTCAACGCTTCGCCCTACACGATCGGCCAGGTGCAGCTCCTCGTCGACGCCCTCGACGAACATGGCAACATCATCGCGCAAAAAGTGAGCTGGTTGCCCACGCCGGCACCGGCCGCTCGGTACCAGGTGCGAGTCTATTCGTTCGACCGGATCGAAGGCCCGCCGGGACGCCGATTCCCCTGAGCCGTCAGGCGTGGAGCCAGGCCCGATCCGCGTCGCGGAGCTGCTGACGCGCCACCGTGCGTACCGCCCGCGCACGCTCGCACAGGCGCACGGAATGCGCGCGGAGAGCCTGCGAGCGCTGCATGACGTCGCCGATCTGGTGAGTCCGCTGGAGACTCCGCCGGCTTCGGTGCGCCTCGATGTCGATCACCTTCGCCGGCGGCCGCCTGGTGAGGGGAACGGGCATCGTCTGCTCCATCTCGCTGATCTCATCCCACCGGAGCTCGAGAAAGTCCATGATCAGGCGCTCCAGCGCTTCCCCGGCCGTCAGGTGATCAAGTTGGGCAATGGTTTGCAACGCGCGCATGGCGGCATCAGACAGGTCCACCTTGCGCCGATCGAAGCGTCGGACGTTCATGGGCCGCCTCCCGAGCGATAAGGCGAAGCGTATGGCCGCTTGCCCTCATCGTCAAGCAAGCGTGGTACCGTCGCGGCGTGCCCCGGCGGTTGGCCTCACGGGTGATCCTGATTGGCCTGGCGGCCTTGACATTGGGCGCCTGCGTCAGCGCGAGGGAGAACGGTAAAGGGTTCGACGCCGGCGCCCGCCGGCGACTCGCCGTCAACTGGACGACACGGCGTGAGGTCGAGGCAATGTTGGGCCGGCCGAAGACGACCATGCCCGGCGCCGACGGTCAGGAAACCTGGGTCTACGAGCACACCACCGTGTGGGCCGTGGACTATCCGATCCCCTTCTGGCGTCCGATGGCGATCGGCCAGACGCCGCGTGACCTCTTGACGCTGCGCTTCACGTACGGCGTCCTGACCGGGTGCTCGTTCGCGCGCGAGCGCTACACGACGCGCGACGGCCGCATCGTCGCGACCGACTCGGCCGCCGAGGAGTGCGCGAAGTAGCCCGGCGCGCAGCTCAGCGGGCAGGGATGATCGGCGGCAGCAGGTGCGAGGGCCGTGACGACCCGCAATGGAGCGTGACGGTCTTGCCGAAGACGTCGGGCGGCCGGTCGCGCGGATCGTTGTGCTGGAACGGTCCCACGCCGGTGAACACGGTGCCCAGCGTGCCGAGTCCGACGCTCGGTCCCCCGGGATATTCGTAGTCGCGACCGCGCACGGTGAGTCCGAGGCGGTATCCGGCCGGCGCTACGATCGAGGTCGGCCAGATCTCGACGTCCAGCTCGTA
>Ga0137403_10010545_pt1 | contig 10230 bp, 8 predicted proteins | sample CZOMad2_1_16fung_FD_122057 | JGI IMG/M metagenome (GOLD analysis project Ga0137403, IMG submission 122057) | Vadose zone soil fungal communities from Angelo Coast Range Reserve, California, USA - CZOMad2_1_16fungal (Hybrid Assembly) | ecosystem: Environmental > Terrestrial > Soil > Vadose zone... | reverse complement strand
CGCGACCCCGGCGAACTTCCTGTTCGGCCACGGAATGGACGTCGCGGCGATCGACCTGGAACGCATGAAGCGGGGCGACCGGATGTTCGACGTTGGGCGGGTCGCTGGCGAGCTCCAGCACGCGTTCATGCGTGACTCCGGCGACTGGCGCAACGCGGAGCCGTTCATCGGGCACTTCCTGTGGGAGTACAGCTGTCACTTCCCCGACCGCGAGCGGGCGTTCCGCAACGTCGGCAAGCTCTACGCGGCCGGTGTGCCGTTCGGCTTCGGCACCGACACCGGCGTGGCCAACCGCGTTCCCGGCTTCTACGAGCACCGCGAGCTGGAGCTGCTGGTAGGCGCCGGAGTGTCGCCGATCGATGCCCTGCGGATGGCCACCATCGGGTCGGCCGAGATCATCGGCCAGCGGGGAGTGCTCGGGGAAATCGCGCCAGGCCGGCGCGCCGACATGGTGGTTCTCAAGGCGAACCCACTCCAGAACATCCGCAACACGCGCACCATCGAAACGGTATGGTTTGACTGGGTGCAGGCCTGCGGGGCCCTGTAGGCGCGAGCCAGCACAGAGACACGAAGGGCGACCGTATGCTTTTTCTATTCCACGCGGCAGCCGTCTTGCTCTTTCCTGCCGGTGCCGTGTGGGCCTGGCGCCGGGATGGGGAGCGTGGGCTCACCCTCATCACAGTGATCACGGCAAGTGCGCTCGTCGTTCTGGCGCTCGTAGCGGCGTCCGAGCGAGGAGGGAATCGCCTCGTGCAGACGCACGGCTACACGTATACCGCAACCCGAACACTTCTGCTTGCGGGACTTGGGTTCATACTGCCGTTGGTCGCTTCGGCGATGAGTGTGTGGGCAACGGCACCGCGGATTCGTCCGAGGTTCGTGTATCCGATCGCCGCTGCTACCGCGCTCATCGGGACTGCCGCGGGAAGCATCGTAGCGACATACATGCTCTGGTCGTAGTTGCTCTTCGGAACTACGCTTCGCGGAGCCTGCGCCGCAGCCTCTCACGAGATTGCCCGCGCGACCCGTCGACCTGCCTGGTAGACGTCGCGGACGTTCCATAGCGCCGCCACGTCCTGCAACGGATCGCCCGCCGCGACGAGGACGTCTGCCGGGCGGCCCGGCGCCAAGCGGCCCGCGATCTCTCCGGTGCCGATCGAGTCGGCCGCGCTCGACGTCGACGCCACGATGGCGTCCGTGCTGGAGAGGCCGGCCTCCACGAGCATCCGCACCTCGTGGACGAACTCGCCCGGCGCGTACCAGCCCCAGGGGGAGTCGGACCCCGCTGCCATCCTGATCCCCGCCTTTGCCATCCGGTAGGTGCCGTCGAAGCGCGCCTCCATGGCGCGCCGGGACCACTCCAGCAGCGCCGCGTCGCGGGGGGCCAGGGGGCCCTCGCGCTCCTGCTTGGCCTGGAGCCGGTCGATCCGCACCCGCATGACGTACAGCGTCGGGTTGACCCACGCGTTGACCCGGGCCAGCCGCTCGACGAGGTCGGGACGGAACTTGTAGGTGCCGTCGGGCTCGTTGAACACGCAGTGGATGATCATGTCGACCTCGGCGTCGAGACAGTTGGCCACCCCTTCCGAGGACGTGCAGTGGGCGGCGGTGAGCCGGCCGTGGCGGTGGGCCTCGTCGGTGATCGCGCGCAGCTCCGCTACGGTGTAGGCCGCGCGGTTGGGATCGGACGTCCGGGTCGTCCCGCCCGTCGCCATGATCTTGATGTAGTCGGCGCCCTCCTTGAGCAGCCGCCGGACCTCGGCGCGCACGCCGTCCTCGCCGTCCGCCTCGGAGCCGAAGTACCAGAGGTGGCCGCCCGTGATCGTGAGCGCCCGCCCGCAGATCACCATCCGGGGGCCGACGGCCAGCCCGCGCCGGATGCCTTCCCGGAGCGAGAAGGCGACGCGGTTCTTCGCCCCGTTCTCGCGGATCGTCGTCACGCCGGAGTACAGTACCGTGCGGGCATTCTTGGCCGCCTGGAGCAGGAGGATGTCGTCGTCCTCCTTGGCGATCTCCTCCCCCGGCGTGCCGTCGCCCGGCGCGACGAAGTGCGTGTGGGCGTCGACGAGGCCCGGCAGGATGGTCGCATCGCCGTAGTCGGTCTCGCGAACGGGGGCGCCCTCGGGCGCGCGAACCTCGGCCTGGGTCCCCATCGCGGCGATGTGGCCGTCCTCCATCAACAGCGCCGCGGACTCGAGCGGCGCGCGACCCGTCCCGTCGAGCAGGCGGGCAGCCTTGATCAGCTGGAATCGGGCGGCCTCGCTCGGCATGGTCCCTCCCTCCTCTACATGTCCGTCCGGTCCGGCGCCGCCGCCCGGATGAGGTCCGGATAGACCAGCTCCTCCACCAGCTTCTTCGGGTCGCTGGTCTGGAAGAGGCCGAGGCTCGAGCCCCACTGCGCGATCCTGGTCTCGTGCTCGACGACGCTCTTGCGGAAATCGCCGGGGTACGTGAAGAGCTGCAGCTCCCGGTAGACATCCTCCTCCGACTGCGCCCGCAGCACCTCGTTCGCCGCCCTGGCCGCGTCCCGGAGGTTGGCCCGCATCCAGTCCGCCGTCTCGACGAGCGCCTTCACCACCTTGACCGCCGTCTCCCGGTCGCCCCGGGCGAAGTCCTCGCGCATGAGCACGTTGTCCCTGAACTCGAGGCCGTCGTCCTCCGCGCGGGACCACACCCTGGCGTTCGGAATGCTCTGCGCCCGCGTCACGTAGGGCTCCCAGGAGAAGAAGGCGTGGATGTCGCTGCGCGCGAGGGCCGGCAGTTGATCCGGCGCCGCCATGTACTGGATGGTCACCTTGTCCGCCGGGATCTTGTGCTTGGCGAGGAAGGACACCAGGTGGTAGTTCGAGCCGCTCCCGCGCTGGGTGGCGATGGTCTTGCCGACGAAGTCCTCGGGCCTCGTGATGAGGTTGCCGGCGACCACGGCGGCGGCGTTCCGGCCGCTGATCCAGCCGGTCATGACCTGCACCACCTTGCCGCCCCGCGCGCGCGCCGCCAGGTGGGGCGGCTCCGTGTTCATCGTCACGTCGCCCTGTCCGCTGACGAGCACCTGCACCGCCTGGGGGGAGGAATCGAACACCTTGAGCTGGGGATCCACCCCGTGCTTCTCGAGGAATCCCTTCTTCACGGCGACGATGAGCAGCGCCATGTCCGACGAGGGGCCGACGGCCACCACCACCTTCTTCCGCGGCTGCGCGGCGGTCGGGTCCTTCGTGCCGGACACCAGCAGGACGATCGCGAGCGCTCCGAGCAGCATCCGCGGCACCGGGTTCTTAGCCCGGATTATGCGTGAACACACGCCCGCCCTCACCCCGACCCTCTCGCTCTCCGAGGGAGAGGAAGCGATTTCGATGCCCTCTCCCCCGGAGGGGCAGAGGGACAGGGTGAGGGGGACCGCACGACGCGGAATACCTATGGGTGAACAGGGCGGCCTGGGATCCATCGCGGGCCTCCTCTCCGGGTTCGACGCGCGCATGTCACGGCCTCCTCGGCTCTGCCCGCGGACGCCTGCCGTTGCCGCCGGGGACGCCCCGCACCGGCGGCGGCACGCGGCGCTCCCGGGCGCCGAACAGCTCCAGATAGCGCCGCACCTCCGCCGCGATGAACTCCGCCGTCCTCTCCGCGATCTGCTCGCCCAGCTCCGCCGAGCAGATGCTCGGGTCGCCCATGAAGCCTTCCGGCGCCATGTACTCCTCCACGAACATCACCGACTTGAACGGGAAGGACCTGATCGCGTCCGCCTTCGTCCGGTCGGGAACCGTGCGCTTGTCCAGCCGGACGGATCCCGGGGCGTAGGCCATCGCGAGCGAGAGCTCCATGGACCCGCCGTGTCCGTCGGCGCCGTACCGCTGGTCGGTCTCCGTGACGTGGGCGGCGTGGGCCCCACCGAGCACCTCGACGAGGCGCCCCTTGTTCGCGTCCTGATACGACAGGTAGAGGATGTGGGCGTCCAACTCGCCGCGCGCCTCCAGCGCCCCGACCATGCAGCTGGCGTCGTTCGGACGGTTGCCGCTGATCACCAGGACGACGCGATAGCCGTCGCGCACCAAGTTCTCGCAGATCTCCTTCGTGACTAGCGCCAGGGTCGACGGCCGGAGCGACACCGTGCCGCGGAAGTCGGACTGGTCCTCCGACATGCCGTACGGCAGCGCCGGCGCCACGACACCGTCCAGCTTCTCCGCCACCTTCCTGGCGACGATCGCCGCCGCGAACGTGTCGGTCCCGAGCGGCCCGTGGGGCCCGTGCTCCTCGGTCGCCCCGACGGGAAGCACCACGATCCCCTGGCCCGAGGCGAGGTAGGTCTCCACCTCGTCATACGTCATCCGGTCGAGCTCGGCCATCTCGCGCCCTCCTTAGCCCGCCTTATGCATGAAGGCGGATCGCTCGTCCTACGTTCCCCCTCACCCTGCCCTCTCCCCCTTCGGGGGCGAGGGTATCGCACGACTCCCTCTCCCTCGGAGAGGGGGAGGGCCGGAGTGAGGGTGGCGCCTTTCGCGCATAATCCGGGTTAGATCAGCGCACGACGACCACGCCCCCGCCCGCGCGGGGGTCCGACGCCGCCGTCGCCCGATTCCGCTCCGCATCGATGACAATCGCCGACACCGGCGAGAAGAACGGGTCGTAACTGAACTCGCTGCACCGGATCCGCTCGCCCCGCGCCCGCAGCGCCGCCTCGACGCCGTGGAACAGACGTCCCTCGATGCGGGCGACCGGCCCGTCGCAGTAGACGCGAGCGGCCGACACCGCCTCGACCGCCGTCATCGCGTGATCGATCACGTTGACGATGACGGCGGCGATCCCGGTGAGGATCCGCGTTCCCCCCGGCCCGCCGAGAGCCAGGCGGAGGCGGCCGTCCTTGAAGGCGAAGCTCGGACTGATGCCCGTGATGCGCCGCTTCCCGGGCTCGATGGAGTTGGGCGAGCCGGGCAACGGGTTGAACTGGTACATGGCGTTGTTGTACATGAAGCCGAGCCCGGGCGTGACCACGCCCGCGGAGGTGCCGAGGGTATGCGTGAGCGACACGGCATTGCCGGCGCCGTCGAGGGTGGTGACCTGGGTGGTGTGCTCCGGGCGCGCGGCCGCCACTTTCGGCACTTCCACGGACTCCCCGGCGTCGATGCGCCGCCTCAGCTCGGTCGCGTACGCCTTCGACGTCAGCAGGTCGACGGGAACCTCCACGAACGCCGGGTCGCCCAGGTGCCGCGTCCGGTCGGCGAACGAGTAGCGTTGCGCCTGGATCCACAGGTACACGTAGTCGGCGGAGGCGGGGTCCATCGCGTCCAGCTCGTAGCCCTCGAGGATGTTCAGGATCTGGAGGATCTGGACGCCGCTGCCGGGAGGGGGTGAGGACGACACGCGCCAGCCCCGGTACGGTCCGATCACCGGCGCCCGGACCTCGGCCGCGTACGCCGCCAGGTCCTCAGCCGTCACGAACGCTCCGTGCCGGTGCAGGTCCTCGGCGATCCGGCGCGCCAGCGACCCGTGGTAGAAGGTGTCCGGCCCCTCGGCCGCCAGGACCTCGAGGGTCCGCGCCAGGTCCGCCTGGACGAGGACCTCGCCTGGACCATACAGGCGGCCGTCGCGCGTGAAGATCGCCTCGCACGCCTTCGTCGCCTGCGCGCGCGTCAAGGTATCGAGGTGCCCGGGCTCCGTCGGCTCGTTCCACGACCGGTAGAGCTCGCCGTACACCTCGAAGCCGTTCCGGGCCAGCCCGATGGCCGGCTGCAGCGCCTCGCGCCAGGCCAGCCGGCCGTGGCGCTCGACCGCGAGCCCGAGGCCCTTGACCATGCCGGGCACGGTGATGGCACGGTAGCCGACCTGATTGGCGTGATCGCGGACGTCGTAGCGCTCGGCATGTCCCTCGATCTGGCTGATCACGTCCTTCTCGAAGACCGACGGATGCGCCCCCGAGCCGACGCGGCCGTGGAAATCGAGGACGACGTCCTCGCCCGTCTCGGCGATGAACACGTGCATGGTGCCGAACCCGCCCGGGCTGCAGTTGAACGGGTCGACCACCGCCTGCGCGAAGGCGGTGGCGACGGCGGCATCGATCGCGTTGCCGCCCCGCTCGAGGGCCCACCGGCCGGCCTCGCACGCGATCGGTTGCGGCGCCGCGACGATGCCTTCCATGGCGCTCACGCCGTCCCGTGCAGGTCGCGCTTCCACGCCAGGGCCCACCGCTCCAGCCGGACCAGGAGCTGGTTCATCGTGTAGCCCAGCACCCCGAGCGACACGACGCCGACCATGCCGATGTCCGTCTGGAAGGTCAGCCGGGAGTCCATGATCAGGTAACCCAGCCCCCGCGTGGACGCGATGAGCTCGGCGGCCACCAGGGCCAGGAAGGCGAATCCCATCCCCAGCCGCAGCCCGACGGCGAGATTCGGCAGCGCCGACATCAGCACGACCCGGCAGAAGATCTGCCGCCGGCTGGCGCCGAGCGTCGACGCCACCTGGACCAGGGTAGGATCGGTGTACCTGACGCCCGCGAGGGTGTTGACGAACACCGGGAAGAAGGCCGCATACGTCACCATGAAGATCTTCGACGTCTCGCCGATCCCGAACCAGAGGATCGCCATGGGCAGCAGCGCGAGCACGGGGATCGGCCGGAACAGCTCGATGAGGGGATCCACGGCGTGGAACACCAGCGGATACCACCCGGCGACGACGCCCAGCGGGATGGCCACCGCGGAGGCGAGCCCGAACCCGACGAGCACCCGCCCGAGGCTGCTCCAGACGTGGCCGAACAGCTCCTGGCTCGACACGAGCCGCCAGCCGGTGCGGGCGACCACCGAGGGGGGAGGCAGCAGGATGGATCCGACCATGCCGCTGCGGGCGACGATCTCCCAGCTCGCGACGAAGGTGAGGATCGCCGCGATCCTGACGAGCGACGCCGGCCAGCCGCGCTCACGCGTGTCCATCCGCGCTCCTCCCCACTTCTTCCTTGAACAGCTCTTCCGCCTTGCCGTAGAAGCTCAGGAACTCCGGATCCGACCGCCGCCGCGGATGCTCGAGCGGCACCGGGACCTGGGCGAAGACCCGGCCCGGCCGGGCGGTCAGCATGACGATCTCGTCGGCCAGGTAGGCGGCCTCCATCATGCTGTGGGTGACGAACAGGATCGTTTTCCGCTCGACCTTCCACAGCCTGAGGATCTCGTCCTGCAAGGACTCGCGGGTCAGCGCATCGACGGCGCCGAACGGCTCATCCATCAGCAGGACCCGGGGATCGTTCGCGAGCGTCCGCGCGATCGCGACGCGCTGCTTCATGCCGCCCGACAGCTCGTACGGATACCGGTTCTCGAAGCCGCCGAGCCCGGTGAGCCGGACGTACTTCTCGACGAGCGCTTCCCGCGCGTTCCGCAGGGTCCCCCGGCAGTCCGGTCCGAAGGCGATGTTGCCGCGCACGGTCAGCCAGGGGAACAGGCCGTACTCCTGGAACACCAGCCCACGCTCCGGGCCCGGCCCGGTGACGGCGGCGCCGCCGACGCGGATCGAGCCGGTCGTCGGCTTGATCAGGCCGGCGACCATCAACAGCAGCGTGCTCTTCCCGCACCCGCTCGGGCCGACGATGCAGACGAACTTCCCGCGGCCGATCGCAAGCGCGGTCTCCTGGAGCGCGACCACGGGGACACGCGACCGCTCCCCGTAGGTCTTGCTGACCCTGTCGACGACGATCTCGCTCTCGGTCAACATGCGGACGAGCCTGCTCCGTTGGTGAACGCGTGTTACCGCGCTCTACGCCCCTTCCCTCCCAGGGGCGAGGGTATCGAAACGGCCGCTCCCTCTGGGAGGGAGAGTGTCGGCTCAGGGCGGGATAGACCGCAGACCGAGATACTGGTCCCGTTCCCTACTCGAATCGGCGGAGCCGCGTTCGGCTCGGCTCGATGACGAGGATGCTTCGTTCCAGGTTCGGGAGGGACGCGTCCCGGAGCGCTCGGGCCACCGTTTCAAGGACCCGGGCCACGCTCAACACGCTCGGCAGCCGGACGAGAACCACGCCCCTGTGGCGCGAGGGCGGGAAGCGTCGGATGTCGGTAAACCACAGCCTAGTGCGGGACGCCGACAGGCGCAAGCGCGCGGACAGACGCCCGTGGCGGCTCATCGCTTTAGAACCCGACCGTCACCAGATCGGGGCGCACCCCGCGCATGAATTTCGTCGCGAGCCATTCCCTGACTTCGGGCTTGCGGTTGATCTTGCCCACCGAATGGAGGAAATCCGTCATCGTCTGCAGCGCGTCGACCAGGGGCTGGTCGATCGCCATCGTGAAGCTCCGCTTCTCGATCATCCGCACGAGCTCGTCCTCCGGCACCGCCGGCACCTCGTTGTCGTGGACGAGCCTCGCGGCCTGCCGCTTCCCCTCCGGCGTCTGGAGCTGCTCGTTCGCCCGCAGGAGCGCTCTCAGCACCGCGTGGATCGTCTCCGGATACTTCGTGACGTACTGGTCGCTCACGACGAGCAGGTTGTGCGTCTTGAACAGGTTCGTGGCCCGCCGGAACACGTACGCGCCCGGCACCTTCTGGGTGGCCGTCCAGAGCCAGGGCTCCCAGCAGATCAGCCCGTCGATATCGCCGGAGATCAGCGCGGGGATCTGCTCGGGGGCGCTCATGTGGACGAGACCGATCTTCTTGATGTCGAGCCGCTGTTCCTGGGCGTACAGCTCGATCAGCATGGTCGCCGTCGTGCCCTTGGTCAGGCCGAGCTTGGCGCCCTCGAGCTGCTTCGGACTCTTGATCTCCTTCCTCACGACCATCCCCTGGTCGTACGTGAAGTCCGACAGCGGGGCGATGCACTTCGCCGGCCCCCGGTGCGCCATGAGCCCGATGCCGGGCACGTCGCCCGTCGCCACGACGTGGAGGCTTCCGCTGGCGAGCGCCTCGTTCATCTCGGCGCCCGAGTTGAAGTACGTCATGCTCACGTCGAGACCCTGCTCGGCGAACAGCTTGCCGGCGATCGCCAGCGGGAACTGCGCCGACTGGCCCGCCGCCTTGGCCTGTCCGAGGACGACCCGCGAGAGTTCCGGCTTGCGCGTCTGCGCCCGGGCGGTCGCCGGCGCCGTCCCCAGCCCGGCGCCGGCAATCAGGGACCCTCCGAGAAGCTGGACGGCCCGCCTCCGGGTGATGCGGTCGCGGACGGACGTGTCGGCCATCACGGTCCTCCTTCGGCGAGCGTCAGTACGTTTCCTTCCAGTACTGGGCGATGTCCTGCATGCGGGCGAACCACACGTCCGGGAACTGCCGCATGTGCTGGATCAGCCGCTCCAGCATCAGGACCCGCCCCGGCTTCCCGATCAGCTGGGGGTGCAGCATCAGGACGTAACAGAGGCCGAAATGGTAGTAACCGTCGAACTCCGACACCCAGGTCTGGTACGCGCTCTCCGGCCCCAGGATGTGCATCTGGCCGGCCGGGAGCGGGTACTGGAAGAGGAAGAAGGGCGCGTCGTCGAGCTCCCAGTGCGCGGGAATCTCGATGAGATCGCTCGGCTTGCCGTCGATGACGACCCGGAAGGGGCGATCGTCCCCGCGCCAGCTAGAATCGTAGAGGAACCCGAAATCGCGGATGTTCCGCATGGTGTAGGGGGCGTGGTCACCGTGCGGCCGGATCCCGAGGGGGCGGCTGCCCGTGATGCCCTCGATCAGCTTGATTCCCCGCGCGATCACCTCCTTCTCCTCGGCGTCGCTCATCGTCCCGAACGGCTCGTGGAGGTAGCCGTGGTGCGCGATCTCGTGCCCGCGCGCGAACACCTCCTTCGTCACCTCCGGATACCGTTCGATGGTGTAGCCGGGGATGAAGAAGGTGGACTTGATCGCATACTTGTCGAACAGATCCAGGATCCGAGCCACGCCGCGCAGCGGCCCGTAGGTCCCGAGGGACAGGAGCTTCGGTTTCTTCGCCGCCTCCGGGTTCCCCATGAGCCACAACGACTCCGCATCCACGTCGACCGTGAACGCCACTGCGCACCGAGCACCGTTCGGCCATCGAATCTCTTGCATGATGTCCCCTTTCTGGCTCTCCCGGAGCCACGCTAGCCGCGCGTGCGAGAGCTTGTCAAGGGCCATCTCCGATCGGCGGTCACGTTGCGAGCCGGACCAGGCCCGAGCCAGGGGCGCTCCTTCGCTTGACACGGGGTGAGGGCGGACATACTTGTCTCGAGCTGCCCGTCATGAGTTCCACCATATGGACCATAGGAGCTCGACGCGTGGAACGCCGCCTTCTGAGCACGCTCCGCCCGAGCC
>Ga0137403_10010544_pt1 | contig 10231 bp, 10 predicted proteins | sample CZOMad2_1_16fung_FD_122057 | JGI IMG/M metagenome (GOLD analysis project Ga0137403, IMG submission 122057) | Vadose zone soil fungal communities from Angelo Coast Range Reserve, California, USA - CZOMad2_1_16fungal (Hybrid Assembly) | ecosystem: Environmental > Terrestrial > Soil > Vadose zone... | reverse complement strand
CAGGCCGGGCGTGACGATGTAGCCCGACACGTCGCGGACTTCCGTTCCCGGATCGGCCTTGAGCTCGGCTCCAACCTTGGCCACCTTGCCGTCGGCGAAGGCTATGTCTGTCACCGCGTCGAGCTTCTGGGAAGGGTCAATCACCCGGCCGCCGCGCAGGATCAGATCGAAAGCCATCATATTCTCCGAATGTCGTCGTGAGGGAAGCAGCGGGAGGGCGGGACCAGATCGCTCGCGCGCCGATGACGCCCAAGGTTAGCAAGTTTTGCGCCATCATGCCGCGAAATGAGGCCGCCGCCGACCTGCAGCTCCGCTCTGCGTAAAGAAATTCGTCAGGCCGCGATCGACGCCGCGGCGCGGTCCTCGATCCGCGCGATCGCATCGCGCAGGACGTCGGTGCCCGCCCCCGGCCTGACGCCGTTTTCGGCGAGGTGGCGGCGAAACGCCCGCGCACCCGGTACCCCATGAAACGCGCCGACGAAATGCCGCGCGATCGAATGTAGCCGCGTGCCGCGCGAAAGTTCGTCTTCGATATAAGGCATCATCGCTTCAAACACGTCCTTCATGGTCGCGTGCGGCGACGCCTCGCCGAATAGCTCGGAATCGGCCGCGAGCAATCGCCACGGCTCCTGATAGGCCGCACGGCCGAGCATGACGCCATCGACATGCTCAAGGTGCCGCTTGGCCTCGCTAAGACTGCCGATGCCGCCATTGATGATGATGGGTACATCCGGCAGCGCGGCCTTCAACCGATAGACCCTGTCATAGTCGAGCGGCGGGATGTCGCGATTTTCTCTCGGCGACAATCCGTTGAGCCAGGCCTTGCGGGCATGGACGATGAGCGCATCGGCGCCGGCAGCAACGACGCCACGCGCAAGCCTATCGAGGGCGATTTCCGGGTCCTGGTCGTCGATGCCGATCCGGCATTTGACCGTGACCGGAATTTTTACTTCGCGCTTCATCGCATCGACGCAGGCGGCCACGAGTTGCGGCTCCGCCATCAGGCACGCACCGAAACGGCCGTCCTTCACTCGATCCGACGGACAGCCGACATTGAGATTGATTTCGTCGTAACCGAAATCCTCGCCGATTTTCGCCGCCATCGCGAGATCGCGCGTGTCCGAGCCACCCAATTGAAGCGCGACCGGATGTTCGCTTTCGTCGAAACCAAGCAGACGCTGCCGATCGCCGTGAATGACGGCACCCGTCGTGATCATCTCGGTATAAAGCCGGACACGCCGCGTCATCATGCGATGGAAGACGCGGCAATGCCGGTCGGTCCAGTCCATCATGGGCGCGACGGAGAAAAGGAAATCGTGGGATTTCGTAGTTTTTTCGGTCATTTCAGTTACTTAGAGATATTATCGGGTTTTCCATTCTAGCTCGTTTTTTAGCCATTTTCTCTCTTTTTAGCGCGTCCGGTACTGCGGCGCAGTACCGAAGACGCCCATGCAGTACCGATGATGGAGCCTCCCGAGATGGGAACGGTCGTACCACGCAAGCGAAGCAATGGCTCTACAGGATACCAGGCCCAGCTCCTCATCAAGCGGGCTGGCAAGATCGTTCATTGAGAAAATCGGACGTTCGATCGGCAGCAGGCTGCCTCTGCCTGGCTCGAAAAGCGGGAGAAGGAACTTGCAAAACCAGGCGCCCTCGAGCGCCTTGAAGCGCCGGATCCCACTTTATCCATTGTTATCGACCGCTACACGGATGAATCGATCAAAAAGATCGGTCGTACAAAGGCGCAGGTACTGCGCGCGATCAAGAACTACGACATAGCCAACAAGAAGTGCTCTGAAATCACAAGCACCGACGTAGTCGGATTTGCTAATGAACTGATAATTAAAGTAGCTCCGTCGACAGTCGGTAACTATCTCTCGCATTTGGCAGCCGTCTTTGCCGTAGCCAAGCCGGCATGGGCGTATCAACTTGATCAGACCGCAATGAAGGACGCCTTCGTTGTTGCGAAGCGCCTCGGCATTGCGAGCAAGAGCCGTGAGCGTGATCGGCGACCGTCTCTCGAAGAACTCGACAAGATCATGGAACATTTCGGCGAGCGGTTGAAGCGCCGACCATCCCGCATTCCGATGCAGAAGGTCATCGGCTTTGCGATATTTTCAACGCGTCGCCGGGAGGAGATTGCGCGGATCTCGTGGAAGGATCTTGACGCCGAAGGAAGTCGTGTTTTGGTCCGTGATATGAAGAACCCCGGAGAGAAGATCGGGAATGACGTGTGGTGCGATCTGCCTCCGGAAGCGCTGCAGATAATTCACTCAATGCCGAAGAGGCGCAAAGAAATCTTTCCGTATTGCGGCGACACTATTGGAACTAATTTCACCCACGCGTGTCAGTTCCTCGAGATCATCGACTTGCATCTACATGATCTTCGTCACGATGGTATTTCAAGGCTATTCGAAATCGGTCGGAATATTCCTCAAGTAGCGGCTGTGTCGGGTCATCGCTCTTGGTCAAGTTTCAAGCGCTACACACACTTGCGCCAAACCGGCGACAAGTATGCGAGATTGACCCGTTCCGACATTTCGCAGCCTTCTGGACGATTGAGACCACTACGGAATTTCACTTTGTCGGAATGGCTGTTGCGAGCCGACGAGCGTCCTTTTCAAGCCATTTGACGGCGGCTAACCGAAGTCAAAAGCGCTTTGTCAGCTTCGATACGTTTTTCCAGAAAAGCAGTCAGGGCTTTAATGCGCGCAAAGTGTAGCAGGTCTTCATGTACGGAAAGCCAAATATCCCGCATGGAGAAAAGTTCCGGCATCACAGGCAACAGGTCTTCATCGCTCGCCGCGACATAGGACGGAAGCATCGCGATGCCTTGCCCGCCCGACACCGCGATATATTGAGCAACAAGACTAGTGCTCCGAAAGACCGTATGTGCGGGACGTAGAATATCGGACAGCCAACGATTTTCCTTGCTGTAGATATGATCCTCGATGAAATTGATGAAGGCATGGTTTGCGAGCTCCTTCAGCGTCTTCGGATAAGGGCGGTCGTCGAAATAGGTGCTTGAGCTGTAGAGCGCTATCTTGAACTCGCCGACCTTCTTGACCGACAACCGCTTGCCCTGCGGCCGGAAGAAGCTGACAAAAATATCCGCTTCGCGCCGGCTCAGGTCGAGCAGCCGTGTGTCCGTGATCAGTTCGACCTGAATGGACGGATAGACCTTGTTGAAATCGCCAATGCATTTCGTCAGGTAGAAGCTACCGATCCCCTCCATCGCCGCGATCCGGACCGCACCGCCGGCATCCGCCTCCTCGATGCCGATGGCCTCGACCATGGAGTTGGCCTGGCTCTCCATGCCCTCGGCGTATTGGAGAAGGCGCAGGCCGATTTCCGTCAGGGTGAAGCCTGACTTGCTGCGCTTGAAGAGCGTGGAATTAAGGCTCCGCTCCAGCTCGCGGATACGCCGGCTCACCGTCGTATGATCGACCTTCAGTTTCTCGGCCGCGCGAACGAGGTTGCGCTGACGCGCCACTTCCAGAAAGTAGACGACGTCGTTCCAGTCGTAACGGAGCTTGCGCTGCGGCTTGGCCACTCCCCTGACGATCCTTCGCGGCTGCCGGCGGCTGGTGCCGCCGGCTTTCGAATCGCGATCGAGCAGCACTCCCATCAGGGTTCAGCTAGGCCGCGACGATCGGAGCGTATGTCTCCACCAGCCGGTTTGCAAACATATCGACCTTCGGAATCATCAGCTTTTGCCGGCAGACCGCAAGATCGATGTGCTTGGGCATCACCGCGCCGAGTTTCAAAACCCGCGGCGCGGCGACGTTGATATCCCACTGGGGAAAGCCGTTCGGTGGAATAACCACGCTTCCGCCCGGGTATGGGCAGTCGGTACGGTTGGCCAGGACGACGGCTACCCGGTTGTCCCCGGCGCGCGGCACGGCCAGCAGCTCGCGCTCGAACGGCTCACGCAGGGCGGCGGGCCACAGGATGATGTCGGCGCCGCCGATGGCGAGGCAGCGCGACGTCTCGGGAAATACCGCATCGTAGCCCGACATGACGCCGATGCGGCCGAACGGCGTGTCGAATGCCGGATAGTCAAAGCCGGCAACCGCCCATTTCTTCTCCTCCGCGGTCAGATGTGTCTTGCGGTAGCGGCCGATCTCCTTGCCGTCCGGCCCGACCAGTACGGTCGTCACGTACAGCCCGACCGCCGCCCGCTCGACGACCGGTGCGGCGATCAGGCAACCGTATTTCGCCGCAATGGCGGCGATATCAGACAGGTGAGACGCGGTCTGGTCGGCAAGCGCAGCGGCTTCCTGTCCGGTGAGAATGCACTGCGGAAAGAACGCGTATTCGGGCAGCACCAGAACCTTGACGCCGAGCTTGGCGGTGTGATCGACCATGGCGAGAACATCCTCGACCGTCGTTTCACGGGTAGCATGCATCTGCACAGCGGCGACCTTGGTCACGGATTTCGACGGAACAAGCGGCTTGTCGGCGATACCGAACACGGGAGTCTGCTGATACGGCAGCGCCATGATACCGTAGGTTTCCGGCCGCCGATCGGCAATCTTGTCGTTGGCGGCATAGATCGACTTGTCGGCGGCGGCATCGAGATCGACGTCGCAGATCGCCATGCCGTGGGTGTCGTAGGGCACCTTGGAAAGCACCCTGCCCTTCGGGTCGACGATCATGCTGCCGCCCGGGTAATAGATCGATCGCTCGTAGCCCGCCTTGGTGGCGGCCACCAGCCACACACCGTTTTCGTAAGCCCGCGCCGGACCCCACATATCGGCCTGATCCATGGCGAAGAAATTCGCCATGTCGACGATCACCTCGGCGCCCTGCATTGCCATGGCGCGAAAAATTTCCGGAATCCTTCCATCGAAACAGATCAAGAGGCCGATGCGGCCGAGATCGGTGTCGACCACCGGACAGCCACGCTCGCCGAAGCTGAACCAGTTCTGATCGTGGGTGGCCAGGAACTGCTTGTGGTAGTGGCAGGCGACCTTGCCGCTGCGGTCGAACATGATCCCGCTGTTGAAGATCTTTTCCTTTTCGGGATCCCATTCTGTGATGCCGCTGGCGATATAGACGCCGTGCTTGCGGCTGAGCGCGGCAAGCGCGGTCACGAACGGCCCATCCGTGACAGTCTCTGCAAGCTCGCGGCAATGGGCCGCTGAATCGAACAGATAGCCGGTATCCATGCATTCCGGGAACACGATCAGCTCGGCGCCCTGCCGCACAGCGTCCTCGACGTATTGCGTGGCCAGCTCGATGTTGTAATCAAAATCTCCAAGCCGGGCGAGTGTCTGCACCGCGGCGGCGCGAAAACGGCGCTTCGTCATGTCCATCTCCAGTTATCGGTTGTTGCTGTCTTAGATCCACGCCATCGAACGGTAACGGCGGTCAATTGTGCGGCGGGGCATCACTTCTTCACCTCCTGCCAGAAGCGGTCGAGGCAATGACGCTTGAGCGTCATGAAGTCTTCACCGGTGGTGACCTCGAGGTTGCGCGGCCAGGGCAAACCGATATCGACGATCTCGGCCACCTTAGTCGGGCGCCGCGTGAGCAGCACGACCTTGTCGGCGAGCTCGATCGCTTCATCCAGGTCATGCGACACCAGCAACATGGTTGTCTTCGTCTTCATAAAGATCTTCTGCAATTGTCCGCGCATGAACATGGTCATTTCGTAGTCGAGCGCCGAGAACGGCTCGTCGAGAAACAGGACTTCCGGTTCGGTCACGAGGGCGCGTAGAATCGAAACCGCCTGTTGCTGGCCACCCGACAGGGTGTAGGGATAGGCATCGAGATCGATGCGCACCTCGAAATCGGCGAGCAGCTTCTCGACGCGGTCGCGGCGCTGCTTGCGGGGGATGCCCATCACCTTCAGCGGATAGTGGATATTGTCGATCGCCTTCAGCCACGGGAACAGCGCCTCGCGATAATTCTGGAAGACGTAGGAAATTCGCGTCTCGCTGATGAGCTGGCCGTCGTACAGAACCTCGCCGGCGTCCATCCGCAACAGGCCGGAGACCATGTTGATCAACGTGCTTTTGCCGCACCCGTTCGGACCGAAGATGGAGATGAAATGCCCGAGCGGCAGGTCGACGGCAAAATCGTCATAAACCACGGCATCGTTGAAGGTCTTGCGCAGGCCGCGAATGGTCATCAGTGCCTGCCGCTTCTTCGGCGCAGGTGCTTGCGACGCCTCCGCGGCGGCCAACTCGACCGGCCTGATCGGCGCAACGTTGCCCTTGGCCATCTTCACATTCCGAGCTCGGCCCTGGTCAGCAGCTTGTCGCGCACGTTCAGCGGTCCGGCCAGCACGCCTTCCTTGATGAAGATATCGACCAGCGCCTGATAGGACTTGATGTCGGTATCGTTAATATCCTTGAACCCGCGGAGGTAAGGCTGGGCCAGCAATTCGAGCTGATCCGGCTTGATCGGCGTGTAATTCGGAATCGCCGCCTTGTATTTCGCAAAATTCGCATTCACGAGGTCGGTCGCCTCGTCGATGACCACGACCACACGCCGCGCGACATCCGGGCGCTCCTTGAGAAACTTCGTCGTCATGATCGAGGCGCCGGAATAGAACGGATCGGCGATGACCCCGGCCACCGGGTTGGTCATGGCGCGAATGGCCTTGCCGGACGCCACCGCGATCGAGCCCACCGGCTCCAGCGACAGCGTCGCATCCACGGTTCCGCCGACCACGGCGGGCACCTGCATGGCGACCGCCAGATCAACAAGCTTCACGTCCTTGTCCGGATCGAGGCCGGCCGCCCGCACCATGTGACGCGAGATCGTCCGCCACTGGATGCCGGGCACGTGACCCAGCGTCTTGCCCTTGAGGTCGGCAAAGACCTTAATCGGGCTGTCCGGCTTGATGATCAAGCCGTCATTGATCCTGTTGACCGCGATGCCGCCGCCTTGCAGGCCGAACACCTTGAGCTTTCCCGGAAACTTCGACTCCGCGATCATCGCAATGCCTGCGGCCGCTCCGGGAGGGCCGAAGTCGGCACGCTCCGCAATCAGCGCATCGATGATCTGGTTCGGCGATTCCATCTTGTTGGAATCGATCTCGATGCAGGCCTTCTCGAACAGCTTTTCCTCGATCGCAACGTAGTAAGCTGTCGTCTGCATGATCGGCAGCCACGCCGCCGTCACCTTGTCCATCTTGTCGCAGGCCGCATAGGCGCCCGCATTGCCCGCGGAAAGTGCGGCCGCGATGGCGGCAGCGAAGAGAACTGGCTTTGACATTCTGAGTACCCCTGAGAGACGTTTGCAGAAGCGACAGCTATTTTCCAGACCAGTGGATGACCGAGCGTTCGAGGAAGAGCAGTGCGAGATTGAGGCCGTATCCCATCGCGCCTGCGACCAGGATGGAGCCGTACATATCGGTCAACGAATATGAGATTTGCGCATCGATAATGCGATGCCCCATGCCGTCGGTGGCGCCGATGAACATTTCCGCCACGATGATCACCACGAGTGCGAGCGAAACCGCGGTGCGAAGGCCGACGAAGGTTTGCGGCATGGTCTCGAAGAAAATGACGTCGCGGAAAATTCGCAGCGACGATGCGCCCATTGATCTGGCGGCGAGAATGCGTGTCTGCCGAGCATTCATCACGCCATAGGCGACATTGAAGACGATCACGAGCCATGCGGCGAACGCTGCAACGGCGATCTTGGCAAGATCTCCGAGACCAAACAGCAGCAGGAACAACGGAAACAGGGCTGTGGCCGGCGTCGAGCGGAAGAAGTCGACGATGAATTCGACGGAGCGGTACACCGCCGCCTTGGCGCCGAGCACGATCCCGATCGGCACGCCGGCGACGATGGCGATGACGATCGAGTACGCAACCCGCATCAGCGTGCGCGAGAAATCCTTGGTCATGCTGCCGGACCAGATATTCGCGGCGGTATCGCGCAGCGTCTCGATTGGGGACGGCAGCAAATCCTTGTTGACCCAACCGCCCTTCGCCGCGATCCACCAGATGGCAATCAGCAGAATCGGACCGACCGCAAGCTCAACCGCGCGACGCAACGTCTTGGTGTTCAGTCTTGAGAGTGCGTTGCGCATGACGGCTCGAGGTTTCGGAAAAGCGCATTTAGCTTGGGTCAGCGATTGCCGCGACATTCCTGACTTATGTATCTTTGCTAAACTCCATCGAAAGAAAATGATTAGTTATGCAACCTCCTGTGCATTTATACATATTGAATTTTAGCTGGGTCCTGATCGATTTGTAATCATGCATGTTTATTTTTTAGGCAGGATCGGTGGGGACTGCTACGTCGTCATAGAAAGGCACGGGTCGCCGCAGCGTTGATCGAGTCAATCAAACCTAACTCGAACGGATGGTTTTTCCCTCCGCCACCGATCCGACCAGGCCCGTCAGCCACGGCACGCTCTATTCGTTTATGTGGCGCCAACGGGAGCGCGAGGTAACTCCCGTGGTGACCAACCACGACCTGCGCCGAACCTGGAAAACGCTCGCCGGAAAGGCGGGTCTTTCAAAGGAGATCCGCGATCGGCTGCAGAACCACACGCTCCAAGACGTGAGTTCGAAGAGCTACGATCGCGGGAACTATATGCCGGAGAAGCGGGCCGCCATGAAGAAATGGAACGCTTTTACGCGCGCACTGCTGAGCAAGAAGCGTCCGAAATCGACGCCCGCGTTGCGCTATGATGCCACCGAAAAAGCGGCTTGACCATGAGCAAGAGCCGCCGAGGTCGAGCATCAAGCGGCGGAGGCGCCGATCGCCCGTCGAAGACGTTACCCTGGGATTTATCGAGGCGTAGGTTCAAATCGGGGACACGCAACACCCCGTTCTCGCGATTGGTTGAGAGACCTATTCCGAAGCTGGCGGGCTGCCGCTTATTAAAACAGTCAATGCTGACTTTTTTGCGTGACTATGTTGATTGCCGCCGCTAGCATGGAACTGCATTGGAGAACCGTGTGGTGTCGCAACGGCAGGAAGAAAAGAGCGAAGACACCCGCGCTCGCCTGCGAGCGGCAACGGAACAACTGCTGGTGGAGACCGGCTATGGCGGCACTTCGACCGCGAAGGTATGTACGAAGTCCCGGTTGTCGCGGGGCGCGCTGTTGCATCATTACCCCACCCGTCACGACCTCATCGTCGATACTGCGCGGCATTTCTGGCAGCGCGCCGAAACAAGCATGGGTCAGCTGGCCGAGGCGCTGGCTCAGGGAAAGCTCAATATCCGCGGCTTCATTGTGGGGGTTTCTGAGCAGGCTTTTGGTTCTGATCGAATTGCCATCACGCTCGAGTTGATGGTCGCGAGCAGGTCCGATCGGCGGCTTCGGGCTGAAATCTCGAAGATGTTCGCCAAACTTCTCGTTGCTTACGAGGACGGCGCGGTCCGCGCGCTGTCGCGCAGCAATTTGTCTCGGCAACAGATTCACGTGATCATGACGCTGGTGACGTCCACGGTGCGTGGCTTGCGTGTCCAGGAAGTGGTACTCGACGATCGCAAACGGATAGCCGACACTCTCGACAGCCTCATCTATGCGGTCGAGCAGACATTCGCTTCGGGCCCGCAGCAATTTGCTCGCGCGTTCCAATCCAGCCGCCGCGTGACGGGATCCCAGAAGAAGAAAAGCGTGGTCGCTTCATGACGACCGTCGTCCAAAATCCTGGCGTGCCGGCCCTGGCCGTAACCAGCGTGTCCAAATCGTTCGACGGTGTGGCGGCATTGAACGGCTGCGACCTTGTCGTTTCCCAAGGTTCGGTGACGGGCCTGGTCGGGCCGAATGGCGCGGGAAAGTCGACCCTGCTGAATGTCATGTCAGGTTTGATTCGGCCCGATGCCGGTTCCCTTGCATTGTTCGGGCATGACGTCACCGGCCGGCCGCCGCGTGCCATGGCGCGTGCCGGGCTGGTGCGCACATTCGAATCATCGGAAGCGCGCAAGGCATTGCTCGATTGCGATAAGCCCGCGGAGATGTGGAAGACGTTGACGAAACTCACGCGCGCGACAATTCCGTAGGAAAGAAAAACCCGCACACATTTCTGCGTGCGGGTCTTCATTAAATTACCCCGGCAGTGACCTACTCTCGCGCAAGCTATACAGGCACTACCATCGGCCCTGCGGCGTTTCACGGCCGTGTTCGGAATGGGAACGGGTGGGACCACCGCGGCATGACTACCGGGAAATCTTTCGCCGCGTGAGGTCACGCGGCCTACTGCATTTTAAAGAACGCTTCTCTGATAATTGCATACAGTGATAAGGGGCTCGAAC
>Ga0137403_10010543_pt1 | contig 10231 bp, 11 predicted proteins | sample CZOMad2_1_16fung_FD_122057 | JGI IMG/M metagenome (GOLD analysis project Ga0137403, IMG submission 122057) | Vadose zone soil fungal communities from Angelo Coast Range Reserve, California, USA - CZOMad2_1_16fungal (Hybrid Assembly) | ecosystem: Environmental > Terrestrial > Soil > Vadose zone... | reverse complement strand
TTGGGGCAGAATGTGGTTGCGGGGTCCATGAGGCTTCTCCTCTCCTGGCTTTGCTGGGGAGCATGCCAAGAAGGAGTATGTCTGGACCCCCATTTTCATTGCAACTGCACCTCACCACGGTTTAGTGGAGAGCTACCGATCTGGTGATTGGCGTCAATCAAAGCCGAACATGCGGTTCGCCCCTCGACTGTATCCTCTACGGCCTCAGCTGCACATCCTCATAGGGGCCAGAGTAGGCGAACAGGGGGATCATACTCAGCCCTGACACCGCTGCTCGGGGCCCCGAGGCGCACAGGAAGCTCAACTCCCAGATGGGAATAACGCGTGCTTCATCGTAGAGTTTCCGCTGAATCTTGTGCAGCAGGGCCTCGCGTTTTTGCCGGTCGCGCTCCTTGGCCTGCTGCAGGTACCACTCGTCGATTTCGGGGTCTTTAATCCACGACTCCGACCCTTGGCTGTATGCAAAGGTCCCGAGGCGTGTTGCCGCGTTGCCGAAGGCGCCGCTCCCCTGGAATGCCAGGTTCTTAAATGTTTTCTCGCGATGCGCGGTGAAGGCCGTCGCCCGTTCTATGGGGCGCACCTTGGCCCGAATACCCACGGCTGAGAGGTCGTTCACCAGCGCCTCCATGACACCGCTGTAGACGCTATCGCCGCTGCACTCCCCGGCATCGAAGCCATTCGGATAGCCGGCCTCTCGCAGCAATTGCTTGGCCTTGTTTGGGTCGTAAGTGTATGGCTCCAGGGACAGCGCAAAGTCGAATTTACGCGGCACGATGCCCCCCGTAAGAACCGAGTACCCCAGGGTCTCTGCTTCGTTGACGGCTTGCCGATTGAAAGCGTGATTCGCTGCCTGGCGCACTCGCTTGTCGGTCCATGGGGATTTGGGATCATATTGCTCTGCAGTGAACACAAACCATTGTGTCCCAGGAGGCACGACCGGTTCCAGCTTCAGGTTCCTATCGCGCTGGACCTCCTCTGCCAACGCCCCGTACAGGCCGTACGTCACGTCGGCCTCTTGCTTCTTCAGCATCGCCAGGCGGGTTGTGGCTTCGGGCACGCTCTTCATGACCAGGCGTTTCACATGTGGGGTCTTGCGCCAGTAGTCGGTATTTGCCTCCAGGACCAACTCGATGCCGGCCTGATGGCTCACGAAGCGATATGGCCCCAGGCCGATGGGGTGATTCTTGAATTCCGCATCTCCGACTTTCTCAAGATATTTTTTCGGAACGATCCAGCCCGCCCCTGTCGCCGGCGTGCCATAAAAGGTGAGAAAATCAGGCCAGGGTTCATGCAGCTGGATGCGGATGCGATGGGGATCGACAATCTCGATGGCTTTCACCGTCTTCTTCAGCTCTCCGGCCCCCGTCCCCTTGTAGCGTTCGAAGCTGAATTGCACATCTTCGGCGGTAAAGGGGTCGCCGTTATGAAACTTCACCCCCTGCCGCAGCTCGAACTCGTAGGTTAGGCCGTCGGGGCTCTCGCTCCACTTGGTGGCCAGGCTGGGAAACATGGGATTGCCAGGCATCGGCTTGATGAGCGCATCGTGCATGGCATACATGAACATATAGGGCGTGATGACGCCCGGTGTCTCAGCGGGGTCAAACCAGGTGGGTGCGATGGTGATGTGCACGGCCCAGGTCATCTGCCCGCTCGGTTCTCCCTTCGGTGCCGGAGCGGCCGCCAGGCGAGGCCAGCCGTGAAACCAGGCGGTCAATCCAGCTATTCCACCCACAGTACCCTGTAAAAACCGGCGCCGAGTGAGAGATGTGATGCTCCTGAAGGCATATTCGATCACACGTCACCTCCTGCGGGTGGGCCCGCAGCTACGAACTTCGCATCGGCCTGTTGCGGCCTCCTCCACATGCATGGTGCCGCGCTCATAGACAGTTCATGCCCGGAGATGGGAATACGTCAACCGCATGCTTTGTCACTTCTTATCCTGGCACCTATGCTTACATGGGGGACTAGGTGAATCATGATAAACCCGGTAGGAGAGAGGCCGGCTCAGGATTTGAGCTGCACATCCTCATAGGGACCCGAGTAGGCGAACGTCGGAATCAACCCCATGCCAGAGACCGCCGCCCGCGGCCCTGAGGCGCATAGGAACCCCAACTCCCAGATCGGGATGAAGCGGGCCTCGTCGTACAGCTTCTGCTGGATCTGATGCAGCAACGCTTGCCGCTTCTGGCGGTCGCGTTCGCCAGCCTGCTGAATATACCAGGCGTCGATTTCCTCATCTTTAATCCATGACTGTTGCCCCTTGCTGTAGACAAAGGCATCGAGGCGAGTCGCCGCGTTCCCAAAGGCACCGCTTCCCTGGAAGGCAAGATTTTTATAGGTCTTTTCACGCAGGGCGGCCTGATGAGCCGCGCGCTCCATCGGACGCACTTTGGCCCGGATTCCCACCGCACTGAGATCGTTTACCATGGCTTCAATCTCGCCACTATAGACACTATCGACATGGCATTCCCCGGCATCGAAACCGTTGGCATACCCAGCTTCCTTCAGCAATTGTCGGGCCTTGGTGGGATCAAAGGTGTACGGTTCGAGCGGCAGGGCATAGTCGAACCGGCGGGGAATAATGCTCCCTGTCAGTTGTGAGCGACCGAGAGTCTCCGCCTCGTTGGCAGTTTGTCGGTTGAAGGCCAGATTGGCCGCCAGGCGCACGCGTTGGTCGGCCCACGGGGACTTGGGATCATATTGGTCGTAGGTGAATAGAATCCACTGGGTCGCAATGATCGGCGCTTCCAGCTTCAAGTTGGGATCGCGCTCCACCTCCTCGGCGAGGGCACCGAGGATCCCGTAGGCCACATCGGCCTCCTGCTTCTTCAGCATCGCCAAACGGGTGGTGGCCTCGGGGACGCTCTTCATCACCAAGCGTTTGACGTGCGGCGTCTTGCGCCAATAGTCGGTATTGGCCTCGAATATCACCTCCACCCCAGGCTGATGACTCACGAAGCGGTAGGGTCCCAAACCGATGGGGTGATTCTTGAATTCCTCATCACCCACCTTGAGGATATAGTTTTTCGGGGTGATCCACCCTGCTCCAGTGGCCGGCGTGCCGTAGAATGTCATGAAATCGGGCCAGGGCTCATACAGATGGAACCGGACGTGATGCGGGCTCACCACTTCAACGGTCTTGACCTTTTTTTTCAGTTCCCCAGCTCCGGCCCCTTTGAAGCGTTCAAAGCTGAATTCCACGTCTTCTGCGGTGAAGGGATCGCCATTGTGGAATTTCACCCCCTGGCGCAGCTCGAAGTCATACGACAGCCCATCCTCGTTTTCACTCCACTTGGTGGCAAGGCTCGGCGCCATAGGATTGTCGGGCATCGGCTTCAGCATGGCATCGTGCAGCGCATAGAGGAACATGAAGGGCGTGATAATCCCCGGCGTCTCCGCCGGGTCAAACCAGACCGGCGCGATAGTGACATGAATCGCCCACGTCATTTGTCCACTGGGTTCATCTTTTTTGGCGGGGGCTGCCATCAGTGGACGCCAGCCATGGAGCCAGGCCGGTAATCCAGCGATCCCCGCCACAGTACCCTGGAGAAATCGGCGTCGGGAAACGGATGTGATCAGATTGATGGGACGATGGGGCATCTGCCATCTCCTGCGGGTCTCCCCGCGGCAATTGCCTGCACCTCTGGAGCGGTAAACCATACATCTCACTCCGCTGATCATAGTCAAGTTTGCACGGCATGTCAAAGTGTTAGCTTTCATCCTCGGCTTGTCACCGGGGTGACCATATGCTCCGGAAAGCTCCGCATCCAGGCACATAGATCTCTCTGAATGGGATCAGGACGATGTGAGGCGACCCGATCGACGCTCTTGTTGATCTGCCATCACGGTAGGCTTACCGGATCACCTCATCGGAGTGGGGTAGCAAGGATACAGGTATTGTGGCCAGTGACACGTGGGGTATTGCGGTCATCGGCTAGATAATACTTTCGCGCTGCAGTGCCGCTGCCATGCGGGGAAGGACAGGATCTTTGTGCAGCGCCTCTGCCCAGATGTCGAACTCCGCCACCGGATCGGTACGATGCACGGCGATATCCTCAGCATCATGCAAGCGATCCGAGCCCTGATCGTAGATGAGCTCCAGGTCAAGGTAGCGGTCGATGATTACGCCCAGGCCTGGCTCGCCGCATTCATAAACCGTAAAGCGCATCATGCCCTCAGGCAGGCTTTCGGGGTCAGACACTTCTTGCACCCAGGCACGTTTCGCCTCTTCTGTCGCACATCGGTCTCGCTGTGCCCGAAATTCCTCCAGTGTCATAGGCCCTCCCTCTTATAGTTAACATAGTTGCGATCAATAGTAGCCATTGCTCACACACCCACCCCTGGCTTCCCTCGCCAGAGGGGGAAGTGGACAGGGTGAAAGGATAGCCCTTTTCTTCGTGATAGGAGCACGTCCGCCGGGCTACGTCGTGGGCACATACTATACTGAGAAACCGGTGAAAAAGGTAGCGGAAAGCGCCGTCTTAGAGGGACGCGCTATAGCACTGGCGTGGCAAGACGGCGAAGTAGCCACTGAACTTTGCATCGGCTTGACCTCCCGGGGGACCGCGGCTACAATGCGCCTATTCGCATGCAGGGTGGGGGATACGATATGATCACAGTGCTGGCGGGTGGCGTCGGGGCGGCGAAATTTTTACAGGGCCTGGTGGAAGTGGTGGACCCCCGTGAGGTGATCATCATCGGCAACACAGGCGACGACATCGACCTACATGGGTTGCACATCTCGCCCGACCTCGACATCGTGACCTACACTCTGGCCGGCCTGCATCACGCCGACCAGGGATGGGGGATTCAGGGGGATACCTTCCATACGCTGGAGATGCTCGGGCGCTATGGTCATTCAACCTGGTTCAACCTCGGCGATTATGACTTGGCCACACATATTCATCGTAGCGCACGACTGCGCCATGGCTGGTCGCTGTCGGCCATCACGGATGAGATCAGACAAGCCCTGGGCGTGGTGCCGCACATCCTGCCGATGACTAATCAACGCGCGGAAACCAAGATCGTCACCGACGAAGGCGTGCTCCACTTCCAGGAATATCTGGTGCAACGGCGCACCGAGCCAGCCGTACGCGGTGTGGTGTATGAGGGGATCGAGGTGGCCAGACCTGCCCCCGGCGTCTGTGAAGCCATCCAGAAGGCTGACGGTATTATCATCCCGCCGAGCAACCCCATCGTCAGCATCGGTACAATTCTCGCCGTCCCTGGTGTCCACCAGGCCCTGGCCGCCAGACGTGGTCGGGTGGTAGCGGTGAGTCCCATTGTCCGGGGGGCCACCCTCAAGGGGCCGGCTGATAAGCTCATGGTCGCGTTAGGGTACGAGGCCAGTGCGTTAGGTGTGGCACGCTACTACGGCACCCTGCTCGATGCTTTCGTCCTCGATACGCTCGATCAACCATTGGAAGAGCCGGTGCGTCGGCTGGACATCAGGGTTCGAGCCCTGAACACAATTATGAGCGGCCCGGCGGAACGACAGGCGTTAGCGAAGGCAGTGGTCGAGATGCTGTGAATGTTCCTTCTCCCTCCAGGAGAGGGTGAGGGGGAGGGGGAAAGCCCCGGTCAGCTATGCGCTATGCTCTAATACCGGTGAAGGATCTGACCCAAGCGAAGGTCAGGCTGTCGCCGCTTCTGTCGCCAGCGGAACGCTACACCCTGGCCACAGCCATGTTGGTTGACGTCCTCGTGGCCGTGCGGCAAGCCTCGACTGTCGAGCGCATCGCCCTGGTGACGACGGACCCTCACGCCCTCGCGCTCGCGGCGCAGTGGGGATTTGAGGTCGTCGATGAAGGGTCGGGACGGGGTGAGACCGGTGCGGTCGAATTGGCCGTCAAAGTGTGCCGGGAGCGTGGAGCCAGCTCGCTGGTGGTGATTCCCGGCGATATTCCGCTGCTGACCGCTGCCGACGTCGATGTCGTGTTGCAGCACGGCCGGCAGTACGACATCGTCATCGTACCGTCCTGGGATAGTCGCGGCACCAATGCGGTTCTGCTGCGCCCGCCTGACGCGTTGCAGTTGCGCTTTGGCGCCTGGAGCTTCTTCCCGCATGTGAAGCAGGCCAAACGCAAAGGGCTGTCCTACAAGGTGGTGCGACTGCCACGCGTGGCCCTGGATATTGACACTCCAGAGGACCTGGCACGTCTAGTGCCGCAGGCGAGGGGCACGAGAAGCTATGCCGTATTGGAGGAAATGGGGATACTGCGCCGCATACAGGGACTCTAGTGCCCTTGAGTCACGGCGGGAGAGGGAGTACAGTCCGTGACAGGGGAGGAAGGACGGCTCAGCATGGCTTCCGAAGTACGTATCATCGGATTGCAGGGTCTGCCAAACATCACACCGGGCATGGATCTCGCCCAGCTCATCGTCGAGGCCACGCAGGCTCAGGAGCTCACCTTCACTGGCGGCGATATCCTGGTCGTGACCCAGAAGATCGTCTCCAAGGCCGAAGGGCAATTGGTGGAGCTCCATACGGTGACCCCCTCTCCCTTCGCTGTGCAGGTCGCCACGGTGCAGGAGAAAGACCCACAGATCGTTGAAGTGGTCCTGCGCGAAAGCAAGCGCGTGGTAAGGATGGCCCAGCGCACGATCATCACCGAGACGCATCACGGGTTCGTCTGCGCTCACGCCGGCGTGGATGAGTCGAACGTCGCGGGGGAGGGGACCGTGGTCTTATTGCCGGTGGACGCCGATGCCTCGGCGCGCCGATTGCGACAGGACATTCACGAGCGCACCGGCGTGGAGTTGGCGGTGATCATTTCGGATACGTTCGGGCGGCCGTGGCGCGAGGGCTTAACCAATGTCGCCATCGGCATCGCCGGGATGGGGCCGTTTAAAGATTACCGCGGCCTGCCGGACACTGAAGGGCGTATTCTGAAAGTGACGACTCTGGCCGTGGCGGACGAATTGGCATCGGCGGCGGAGCTGGTCATGGGCAAGCTGGACCGGGTGCCGGTGGCGCTAATCCGGGGCTATCCCTATACGCCGGGCGATGGGGCCGCCACGCAGTTGGTGCGCGCGCCCGAAAGAGACCTGTTTCGGTGACGAGGGGGGAGACGGTGAAAATCGCGATTTTGGGTGGCACAGGAGAACAGGGGCCTGGGCTGGCGCTGCGCTGGGCCATGGCCGCGGAAGAGGTGATCATCGGTTCGCGGAGCCAGGAACGCGCTGAGAAGGTTGCGGCAGAGCTGAATGCCGAACTCGGTCAGGCGCGCATCCGCGGTCTTGAAAATCCCCAGGCTGCCGAGGCGGCTGAGGTCATCGTCTTGACGGTGCCCTACACAGCCCACCTCAGCACACTAGAGAGCGTCAAGACCCAGGTGCAGGGCAAAATCTTCGTCGACGTGTCGGTGCCCCTCGACCCCGAAAATCCACGCCGCATGAAAATGCCCTCTGCTGGGTCGGCGACCGAGGAGGCGCAAGCGTTTTTCGGCACTGAAACCAAAGTCGTGGCGGCGTTTCAAAACGTCTCCTCCCACTTGCTACGCGATCCCCAGCATGCCATCGACTGCGACGTGCTGGTGTGCGGCAATGATGCCGAGGCGAAAAAAACCGTCATGGGCCTCGTGAGCAAGATGGGTTTGCACGCCTATGACGTGGGACCGGCCGAGAGCGCTCGCGTAGTGGAAGGCCTGACGTCCATCCTGATTCGCCTGAATATCCGCCATAAGGTGCAGGGGTCAGGGATCCGCCTCACCGGCCTGCCGCGCTAGATGAGCCCCTCGCTGGCGGGTTCAACACTGTCCATGGGTTCAGCATGGCTGCTCCTCAGTACCGCTGGCAACCGGGGATCTGTCGAGTGGTGATCGGAGGCTGGTGGGTTAAGGCGATAAGGAGGGCTCGCCGCCAAGGTCATCAGCCGTCAAGCCGTTGACAATGCCCGCAAGAATTCGTCGTTCGTTGTGGAAGAGCATGTCCCGTTTCATGCAGGTGACATAGGATGCCCCCGTGCGAATCGAAGAGTGCTTGAGCCGGATGGCATCCTATACGTCGTCAGGCCGTTTCCTGGGACGGCGTTCCATGGTTGACACCTCACATGACAGAACTGTATGAGAACCGATCGCGCGCCTTAAGGTAGCTCGTGCGATGCTGAGGAGGCGCCAGCGCGTGATGGCTGGTGGCGCGCATCACGACTGCACCCAGGCCTTGCCCTCAATCATTCCGTCTAAACGCTTACGGTGTAAAGGCAGGATTCAGGGGCTTATGTGGAAAATTGGCTACCTAAACAGCCCTGATGGAGGATTAGACGGACATTGCCTTGCGAGCCGTGGGGCAGATTAGGCCGAAAGATTTCCATCTATTCAAGAGTGGCTCATGTGTAACTACCGTGCATGGTGTGGTATCATGCCGATACGATTGATTTCCCGATCGCCGAACTGCTGGATGACAGTATCTGCCTCATGTGGCTGGAGCGTCACCTGCATCCGGGTGAGTTTGCATGCCCTCACTGTCATAGCCCCGAGCGCCGACTCTTCCGGCAGCAGGGCGACTTCCCTGCCTGCCGTTGCCGCGCGTGTGACGGCTACTATACGCTCCTGACCAATACCGTATTTGAAACGCCCGCCAACGCCCAGCAACGCTTGTACTCATGTTACGCGGCACGGCGAAAGGCGAACCCACCGCGCGCTTCGCCCGCGAGTTGGGTATGTCACGCAAGCAACTGCACACGTTGCGCCAGCGAGTGCAGACGAACCTGAACCACACCGCACCAGCGGATGTGATGACCGGCACGACGTTTGAGGCCGAAGCACTGTACCAGAACGCGGGGGAAAACAAGCACGCCCCATCCCAATCCAGCGGATCCGCCCCGGCGGCGGGCCAACAAGCGGAAAGGGCACGGGACCTACGCCAACGATCGGCCTCCCATCATTAGCATCATCTCCCGGGACACGGGCGAGTCCCGCTTTTGGGTGTGTGACCACGCGGACACACGGACTTGCCGCGCCCTCATGGCCGACAATGTGCCGGCCGGCAGCACACGACTCTATACCGACGAGTGGCAAAGCTATCATGGGAGCCATCCGTTCCACGCCACCGTCCGCCACGGCATACATGAGTGGGCGCGGGATGCTGATGGGGATGGCATCCGCGAGGTCCATTGCAACACCTGCGAGGGGGCAGGAGCCGCCCTCCGGACGTATCTGCGGGCCTTCAGAGGTGTGCACAAGCGGTATCTACATCTGTATGTTGCGACTTATGAAGCCATGGTCAACACCAAGCGGGTGACACCAGCCTTGATCCAACGCATGTGCTTCGGTACATCGCTAGTGCACGCTAACGATACATGAGCCTCAAGAATTAGGTGTCTCACGGTCCGACTGGGTGTAGAACAACAAACATGTCCAGGGTAACCTCGGACTGTGACCCCGCCCCTTCGCCGCATCCACTCAGACCACACCCTGGAAGTTGGCACAAACCGAGTGGCACTCGAGTATTAGCGCAAGCAACCCACGGAGGACATCGTGAACTCCCTGCAACCAGGGCAGCCTGAGGCCCTCAAAGTTAAATTCGATGGGCGCATCATGAACGGCAATACGCGCATTAAAGTCCTGGAAGAACGCGGTTTTGACATGAACAGCCTTCCACGGGAAGTGCTCCCGTAAAGGGTACGAGGTTGAGATGAACGAAGTGCACCAGGCTATTGAAACGTTCGGCAAGTATTCCCCCCAAGAGAAACTCGATCTCTTGGTCCAATTCGCGCACGCCTTGACCATTCTGGCTCGCGATACCTATGCGGTAGCGGAAGATGGCCTGACCAATCCAGCACGTCTGCGCAGCATTAATGAGATCCAACATCGGGTCACGGGCTTCCTCATGGCGTTGTGCAAGAAGGACGCGAAACGCTATCCCGATGATGTCCTTGTGAGGATTCTTCTCGAGCATCCTGAGGACCTAGCTCTGCAGCGACGATTGCAGGAAACATGGGGTCGCCTCATCGGGCAGATGGCCACGACCACCTAACCACGAGTTGCAGGCGGAGGGGGGGACAGCGGTGGTTCGGTATTTACTGGTCCACGCGCACGTCAGGGGTGGTTTCGCCCCCGCCGCTGAACCCTGGGCGTTCGGCCTCTCGAGCCCGAGCAGGGGTCGGGGATAACTCACTTCCAGATGCAGCAGGAGCATACAACTCGGATGGTCCCACGGAATGTTTTCTACGCCTGGCAGACGGACAGCGACGAGAGCCTCAACCGGTCCTTCATTGAGGATTGCCTCCAGC
>Ga0137403_10010542_pt1 | contig 10231 bp, 7 predicted proteins | sample CZOMad2_1_16fung_FD_122057 | JGI IMG/M metagenome (GOLD analysis project Ga0137403, IMG submission 122057) | Vadose zone soil fungal communities from Angelo Coast Range Reserve, California, USA - CZOMad2_1_16fungal (Hybrid Assembly) | ecosystem: Environmental > Terrestrial > Soil > Vadose zone... | reverse complement strand
CCTACGATGATGTAGGAGACGACTGCGAGCCGCGTCTGCGGCAACCGATTGTCATTGCGGAACCAGTACGACACAAAAACCCCGTGCGAGAAGCAATTTCCTCTTTATGTCAAGGAAGAATCTGCGCAGAACTTCGCTTAACGCCATGTGGCGAAGTCTTTTTAAACCTAGCATCTGCGGAAGAGCGCCGCAACCCGTCCGCAGGGACAGGTTTCGGGGTGGTCAACGGGAGGAGGGTCGCAACGCGCCAAGATCAAGACTGAGAATTGAGCGGAAAATCAGACGTCACGGCAGGCGGCCGCTACGAACCATCAGAACAATGCAGTGGTGCGGCGGGACCAGCCCTTGCCCTTTTCTTTGGCGATTTTTTCGAGGTCGCCGACGTGCGCCCCCGCTTGCGTCAGCACGTGATGCAGATCGTTGCCAATGCTGATGAACGAAAAACCTTTATCGAGAAATTCGCCGACGCGTGATGTGCCAAAGAGAAAGAGTCCGAGAATGACATTATTTTTGCGCGCAGCTTCGATGAGGCTTTGCGTTGCAGCGTTGAGTTCCGGCGAAGTGTACATGAGCGGAAACTCGTATTTTTCATACAGACCCATGGACATGCAGAGATCATTCTGCCCGAGGAAGAGAATATCGACTCCGGGAACCGCAGCAATTTCCGCTATGTTCTTGATGCAGTCTGCGGTTTCTACTTGAAGGGCGACGATGCCATTGGAGTTCCAGTTTCCTGCGTAACCGAGGAGTCCGGCTTTGTTCATGCTGCGTTGCGGAAAATAGACCGATCGCGTGCCTGCAGTGGGATATCTTGCGCAGCTCACCGCTTGCTTCGCTTCGGCAGCGGTGTTGATGTAGGGAATGAGCACGCCGTCGGCGCCGAGGTCGAGGGCTTGCTGAATGCCGCCGCGATCGTGATAGCCCTCTACGCGAACAAGGGATTTCGCACCACCGCTCGCGATTCCGCTCAACATCGCGGAGAGTTTTTCAAAACCCATTGGGCCGTGCTGCGTGTCCACCAGCAGCCAGTCGTAACCGCTGTGCGCCAATTGCTCTGCAATCGTGGCGCTGTGTGAATTCAAAAACAGCCCCATCTTTGGCTGGCCCGCGCGCAACTGCTTTTTGAAGTCCGCTCCGTTCGATATTTCCTGGGGCATCGTCTCTCCTCGACCTGGCGTATTTCGCCCGCGATTTTGTGTGTAAGGCCCTCTTACACTACACGGCTGGCGATATTTCTCCAACTACGCGCTGGGTCGCCTATCACTATTTCTAATAGTTGTTCCTGAAAATTCACGATTATAATTATGGCTAGTTTGCGCGCCCCCGTCGCCACTCCATGCCGAACACTTCGCAGAATTCCGGGACCGCTTACGCAAAGCCGCCGTTGCGGATTGCGCTTATCGGCATGTCCGGCGCAGGAAAAACTTTTTGGAGCAGATGCATCGCCGAATCCGGAATTCCTGCAATCTCCTGCGATGACCGCATCGAGGAAAAACTTGCGCAGCGGCTTGCTTCGGGCGGCTATTCGGGAATCAATGGCGTGGCCGCGTGGATGGGCTGGCCCGATTCGGCCACCTACGCGGGGAGGGAATCACAATACCTTGCAGAAGAAATTGCAGCGTTGGACGAAATTCTAGGTGACCTTGAGCGGAATAGGCAGCAGTCGCTGGTTTTGGATACGACCGGCAGCGTCATCTATACCGGGAATCATCTGTTGCACCGGCTGCGAAAATTAATGACCGTTGTGTATCTCGCGGCATCTGAGGCCGAACAAAAGTTGCTGATCGAACGGTATCTCGGCGATCCGAAGCCGGTTTTGTGGCGCGGCGCGTTTCAGGCGAAGCAGGGTGAAAGTCCGCGGCAAACTGTGGCGCGCTGTTATCCTCATCTGATTGCCGCGCGGCGGCAGAGCTACGCCGCACTGGCGCACGCAACTCTGCAGGTGGCTGTATTGCGCGAACTGCCGCACACCTCCGACGCGTTTCTTGAAATGTTGCCGCAGCAATTTTTGCCGCCAAGGGCCGGCGGTTTGAAATGAGATACCGCAGCACGGCGGGAAAGGCGCCGCTTACTTCCTTGCGCGGCGCGGTGTTGCGCGGGCTCGCGCCGGATGGCGGACTCTACATGCCCGCCGAAATTGCCCGTCACTCGCCTGAGGAATTGGAAGAGTTTCGCTCGCTGCCGTTCACTGAAGTGTGTTTCCGCGTGGTTCGGCCGTTCGCGACGCCGGACGTTCCGGAAGAAGTGCTGTGGCAGATCGTCAGCGAAGCGATCAATTTTCCCGTGAAACTGGTTTCTCTTTCGCCGGGACTGCACATCCTGGAGCTGTTTCACGGCCCCACCCTTGCCTTCAAGGATTTCGGCGCGCGCTTCATGGCGAGGCTGATGGGCTATTTTGTTCGCGGAGAGAATCGCCAGCTCACCGTGCTGGTGGCGACTTCGGGCGATACGGGAAGCGCCGTGGCGCACGGCTTTTTGAGCGTGCCCGGGATTCGCGTGGTGATCCTTTACCCTTCAAAGCGCATCAGCGAAGCACAGGAAAAACAATTCACGACGCTCGGAGAAAATATTACCGCGCTTGAAGTCAGCGGCACGTTTGACGATTGTCAGCGTCTGGTGAAGCAGGCGTTCTGCGACGAAGAACTGAACAAGCGCGCGTTTCTTACTTCGGCGAACTCCATCAACATTGGCCGGCTGCTGCCGCAGATGTTCTATCACGTGGCGGCGTATCGCCAGTTGCCGGTGGCGTCGACTCCGTTGGTGGTGGCTGTTCCCAGCGGCAACTTCGGTAACTTGACCGCAGGACTTTTTGCAAAGCGCATCGGCCTGCCGGTCGCAAAATTTATTGCCGCTACGAACGCCAACGATGTTGTGCCGCAATACTTGCTGAGTGGCCAGTATCAGCCGCGCGCGGCGCAAGCGACCTGTTCGAACGCGATGGATGTCGGCAATCCGAATAATTTTCCGCGTCTGCTCGATTTGTGCCGGGGCCGTTTGGAATACGTGCAGCGCGAAATCTGGGGACACCGCGCGAGTGACGAAGAAACGCTCGCGGAAATGAAATCCGTTTGGGAGAAGTACCGCTACATATGCGATCCGCATACGGCGGTGGGCATTCTTGGCTGGGAAGCCTACAAGAAGGAACACAGCGAGCCAGCGCAGGGGCTGGTTCTGGCTACCGCGCATCCAGCAAAGTTTGCCGACGTCGTGATAAAAGCAGTTGGGAGCGCTCCGCCACTGCCGGACCGGCTTGCGGCTTATTTGAAGCGGCCGAAGTTGTCAGTCGCGATGTCGAGCAACTTCGACGACTTCAAGCAGTTCTTGCTGGCCCACTGATACTTTAGCGCTGGCTTCCTTTATCTATCGAAACCTTGCAACCCAGACCAGCTCTGCTTTACATCAGTCCTCGCACCAATTGGTCTTCGCTACGCCTGGGCGCCCGTCCCGCATTTCTTACCGCTGACAACGAAGCGGGTGTCGCCGGATCAATTCCACACGAGTCAAAACTGAGATTGGAGAATGCCAGTACCTTTATCCCCGCACCCGCCCGCCTCAATCCCGTGTTTGGAAGGCGTCGGTGGTAGTCGCCAGGAAACGGTATCGTGTGCGAGTCCCGCACCGACTCCATATCTTTCGAAAAGCCACCCCTAAGGCTTTCCACCAGTCTGTAGTTCGGGGCGATCCCTCCCACGTGCCGATTTCCCTGGACGACGCTTCCAGATTTGAGCCCCGTCGATTCAAGTAGCAGAACACCAGCGTCAGGCAGGTACCGGACTCGCCAAGCCAGAATTCGATTCGGACAAGGGTCGTTGCTTTGCAGGCGCGCGCGTCGCTGTCAGAATCGCATTCTTGTACTGCCACAGCTGCGGTGCGATCTGCACCACATGGCGGCATCCGTTCCATCTCCAGAAACAGCTCAGCTCCACCTGAAATGCATGCGCGGTCAAATCGTGCGGTGCATCATAGGTGTACGAAACGCTTAAACCGTGTTCATCGCCATCCACTCGAAACTGAGGACTTTCATCGTCCGTGCTCCGCACTTCGAACCCTGTTCGATGCGACGCCCAAAATGAATGAACATTTTTGACAGAGACGATTGGAGGCGAGTTGGCGCGGGAATACGAGACGGTCCGCTACTCCGTAGCTGATGCGGGAAACCTTTCCGTCCAGTAGCACTACCGACGCTCCGAAGCGGACATAGCGGTATCCCAATAGATCTGTCAGTGTGAGGATCCAATTCTGTTCGTACCCGTCCTTCGTAAACCTCGTGTTGACGAGCAAGACTCAAATCGGCCAATTAATCCAGCAAACCTCATCCAGCCCGACTCGTTGGAAATCGTCACCGAATAGCCGCGCACGACGCCTGCGTCGATGTCACCCGTCTCGGGGGTGCGCTTCAGCTGGCTTCCCATCGCCACCGCACCAGATACGGCACGGTTCGCACTACTTCTTCTTCGCTGGTGTTGTCTATCTCCAGCTTGCTCAGGCCGGAAATCACGGCTTCCATTCAACGGGTGAGGACGTAGGAATATGTTCGGACCACTGCGCTGCCGACGAGCGGAGCCAGGACAATAACGAGATAAATCCTCCGGGCCACGCGGCCCGTGTAAGCCCGCCAGAGCCAAACGATAGTCGGAAAAGAGTGACGGCACGACATTCTGACTATTAGTTTTGACACCAAATGAGGGCTGCCTGTTCCCCTTGCGAGAGACTGTTTCGAAATTTGCACGGTCAAATTACGATTTGCGGAAGCGGTCGAGGAGGTAATAGAGGAAGACACCGAGGATGGAATTGACGAGGCAGGAGATGCCGAGGCGCATGGTGAACCAGGGCTGCGGTTGCGCGAGCAGCAATTTTTGCACGAGCACAACGATTCCCTGATGGACCGCGAAGAACGAGAAAGTGAGCGCGAAGCGCGCCAGCGGATGCTCCGTATCGAGCCGCGCGCCAATGGAAGAGGCAAGATAGCCGATCACGGTTTTCGCGATTCCGAAAAGGCCGAGCGGGGTTTTGCTCAAACTATCCTGCAACAGGCCGATAAGGGTGCCGAGCAGCAATCCGGTGGAAGGATTTCGGCGGCTCAGCCCGAAATAAATCGTGATGAGCAGCGGTAGGTCCAGAATGTTGGCCTTCGGGATGTACACCGGCAGAAACGCCTGCAGCATCAGCGCAAAAATCATGGTGAGCAAAATCGTCCCGCCATGAAACTTGTGGACTTCTATGTGCGATTCGCTGATGCGCAGATCGAAGGTGTCGTTCATGGATGTTTTTCCGCGGGCTTGGTGTTTGTTAAGCGGGAAACCGGCTGTCCGGATGCCGAAGGCGCTGTTGCAGCGCTTCCATTCGGCGGCGCACCGGGCTTCAACGCAAGCGGGTCCGTCGTGAGCAACACGATAACCTCTTCCAGCTTCTCAATGTTTGCGGAAGGGCGCACGCGAATCTGCTTGAATGGCGAGCCCGGCTTTACCTGGCTGATCGTTCCAACGGGCAAATCCTTGGGAAAAATTCGATCCATGCCGCTGGTGACGACGCGATCACCGACGTTCACTTCATCGTCATTCCCAACGTATTTCATGGTGAGCAGCGGCTCGCCCAATCCTCCGACAGGGCTTTGAATTCGCGAATGGGAAATCATTGCGCCCACGCCGCTGTCGCGGTCGGTGAGCAACAACACCTGGCAAGTATCGCGAAACGACTCGATGACTTTTCCAACGACGCCTTCCGGCGTGATGACGCCCATGTTTTTGTGAATGCCCTCGCGCAAACCCTGATCGAGGTAGATCACCGCGCTGTTGGCATCGGCGCTGGAGCCGATTACCCGCGCCACGATCATCGGCACTTTCGCCTGCATCTGCTTGAAATTCAGAAGCGCCGCCAAGCGGTCGGCTTCGGCTGACTTGCTCTGCAGCTGCATGATCTCCAGTTTCAGCTGGCCATTTTCACGGCGCAGGTCTTCGTTCGCGCGGGCCGTGTCGCTCAGTGCGAAGTAGTGCCGCCATGCGTCGCGAATTTTTCCGATTCCCCAGGCGCCGCTGCGTTCCACCGGCGAAACGGCGGAAACTGTCCAGACGCGGATCAGGCGTCCCTGCGAATCGCGTTTGATTTGTACGGCGAGGAGCAGCACTTGCAGCAACACCACTCCTGTTAAAAGGAACAGCGAGCGATGGCGAGACGGTATACCGACCATATAGAGTCCGAGAATTCGAAATTGGAATTCGAAACTTTCCCTGAGCGACTAGTGGCTGGTGCTAGCGACTCGGGAGTTGTAAACCCGAAAACCGAAGCATTCGAAAACCAAAATTCAACTCAAAACCTTATGACTGTCGCTAATCGATGCAAACTTGGCGCAACAACTTGAAATCGCTAAGCATCTTGCCGGTGCCGAGCACCACCGAAGCCAGCGGATCGTCCGCAATCGAGACCGGCAGACCGGTTTCTTCGCGAATACGCTTGTCGAGATTCTTCAGCAGCGCGCCGCCGCCCGTAAGCACGATGCCGCGATCACTGATATCCGCGGAAAGCTCGGGAGGAGTGCGCTCCAACGCTACGCGCACGGCGTTTACGATCGTAGCCACGCATTCACTGAGGGACTCGCGGATTTCGCTGTCGTCAATCGTGACCGTACGCGGCACGCCTTCGATCAGGTTGCGGCCTTTCACTTCCATCGTGAGCGGTTTTTCTAACGGATAGGCCGAGCCGATTTCCATCTTGATCTGCTCCGCGGTGCGCTCACCAACCAGCAGGTTGTATTTGCGCTTCAAGTACTGCATTACGGCTTCGTCCATTTCGTTGCCGGCCACGCGGACCGATCGTGAATAGACGATGCCGCTCATCGAAATCACGGCGATGTCGGTTGTGCCGCCGCCAATGTCGACTACCATGTTGCCGCTCGGCTCTTCGATGGGCAGGCCGGCGCCAATGGCCGCGGCCATGGCTTGTTCGACCAAATAAACTTCGCTGGCGCGCGCGCGGTAGGCGGAATCTTGCACGGCGCGCTTTTCGACCGGCGTAATTTCACTGGGTACACCGATAACGATGCGCGGGTGCACCAGCACGCGGCGATTGTGCGCTTTCTGAATAAAATACGTCAGCATCTTTTCGGTGACTTTGAAGTCTGCGATGACGCCGTCTTTCATGGGCTTGATGGCCACGACGTTTCCGGGAGTTCGGCCGAGCATCTCTTTTGCTTCGCGACCGACCGCTACAACTTCGCCGCTATTCTTGTTGATCGCCACGATCGAGGGCTCGTTGACCACGATGCCTTTGCCGTGTGAAAAGACCAGGGTATTCGCTGTTCCCAAATCAATGGCAAGGTCGGACGAAAACAAACTGAACACCGACCTCATGTTGTAACCGTTCTTATTCATTCCCCCAGTCCTTTCGAATCAAAAACAGAAATACGCATTACGCTTTGTACTATCGAGGCCCTACCGAAGGCGTCATAATTTTTTTGCGATTCGCAACTCTCTATTCTCGCCGAAGATCGCAGTTAGCGCAAAAGCCGCGCCGTCCGGCTAAATTTACCTGGCACAATCTATTTTGGCACGACGATGGTCACTTGTTGCTTTGCGGTTCCACCGCGGCGGTTTTGTCCGATGATCACAATCGAGTGTTCGCCGGGATCGAGCGCCTCCGTGAAGTACCGGAAACCGCCGTCGGAGCCGATGCTTGGCACCGCCTGGCCATTGATAATCAGCGCGGCTCCAGGCTCCGTCTTGCCGAAAACTTCCGCGACGCGGCCGTGCAATTGTGTTCCGCCGATTTCCAGCATCATTTCCTGGGTGCGGCCCTGAGCAACGATCGTGAACTTGAACGTTTCGCTCACTTCGCTGGTCTTTTTGTTCGCGTCTATGGCGATAACGTTCCAGAAATAATCTCCGCCGTCGAGTCCGCTGATTTCAACCGCCGAGCTGGAAACTTTCACCTGTTTCACCATCTTGGTGAACATAGCAGTCGTGCTGATTCGCAAAGTATAGGAAACAGCGTCTTTGACCGGCTTCCATTCGAAACGAATTGCGGCAGTTCGCGGAACTTCCACGATGATCGGAGCCAGGTTCAGCGGTTGCGAGAGATCAGGAGGCGCGAGAACGTCGGACTTCGTGATCGGGCCGCTCGAAGGAATGCTCGCCTTCTGAAACTGCCCCAATTCCACTTTCTCGCTGCCGCGGCGTACCTCGGCGCTGCCGCTCGCCACCGTGATTTCACTTTCTTTCGATTGTGGATCGGACTTCACGGAAGCGCGGCTGTTCGGCCGGATCTGAGCCACCGTGTCTTCCATGCTCACGGCGGCGTGTGAATTCGGTGAGCTCCAGTTTGGCGTCGAAAGGTCAACCGCACCGGTATTGATGCGCACAGCCGTGGTGGCCTGGTCGCGCGTAACATTGTTTTCTTCGACGGTGACCAGCGTGTCGGCCTTGATCGTGTACGACGTGGCGTCAGCAAACGTGATGCGCGCCGCGCCGTCCGCCGCAGTCTGGATGAGGTCGCCCTTGTCGAGCGTGGTGCGATAGTCGGCTTCCACCCACTGGACCGAATTGACTTTTTTAATTTGAACGCGGCCGTCCAGGTTTACGAATTTCGCTTGATTCATGGCAAGAGGCATCGCGTCACTGTCCGTGCCGCTTACCGCGCTGGATACTTTTTTCAGGACTGCGGCATAAAATCCCGGGGTCACAAAATAGACGGAGCCAAAAATCAGGGCGACGAGAACCAAACTGTAGAGGGTGAGACTTTTGTACGACACCGCGTGCCAATACACCTCCACCCGCTTGACCCTCTCTGGGCCGTGCTGGTGGTGCGGATGGTTTGGCAGTTGACTGTTCACGGTAGCGGGCGCACATCTGGCGCCAATTCTGCAATTTAGCACACGGTTTGCGCAGCGGTGCATCGGCGCGGCGACCCGTAGTCAAACTGCAAATAGCAATCCGGCTACAAGGCTGTCGTCCCGCTCGCAGCGCGGCTAAATCGGGCCGGGCGCCCCAGCCCGCCCGCGCTTGCGGTAACCTATATGTTCCGCTTGTTCGCTGGCTATCGGGAGAGATGGATTGAACACCGTTGCTTGCTTCCGCGCTGGATTGGGCGTCTTCGCAGCGTTCTTCTGTGGTGCGGCGATTCCTTGCGCCGCGCAAGGCAATCTCGATCCTGCCGTGGTTTCGGCTCAGGCTGATGCCTGGCTGAAGCCCTACCAGGAAGTTGGCGATTTCAGCGGTGTGGTTCTGCTGGCGCAGGGCGACAAGATTCTGTTCCAAAAAGCCTATGGGCTGGCCGATCCCCAGGTGGGCTTACCGAACCGGCTCGACACCCGCTTTCGAATTGCCTCTGTCAGCAAGACGTTCACCGCGGCCGCGATTGAAAAACTCGTGAGCGACGGGAAAGTTCGCTACTCTGACTCTTTAAGTCGCTATGTGGAAGGGATCCCTAACGGCGACTCCATCACCATCGAACACCTCCTCGCGCACGAATCAGGCGCCGGTGTTTTCGATTCTGAAGATGTCTATCGCGATTGTCTTTCGCGACAGGACTTGTTGAGGCGGTTGTCGGCTGCAAAACCACGTTTCGCTCCGGGAAAGAAATCCGAGTACAGCAACGAAGGTTATTTCCTGCTGGCGGCGGTAATCGAGCGTGTGACCGCCGGTTCGTACGATGACTTTCTAAGAGAGAATTTTTTCGCACCCCTGCAAATGGAAAATTCCGGGACGGCTTGCCGCAATTTGCCGAAGGGCCACAACGCCTACGGGAGCGTTGCCACCGCGACCGAGGCGCGCCTGCATGCTCTTCCGTTCAACGAAGCGGCACTTGAAGGCGCTGGATCCGTTTTCTCCAACGCGATGGATCTTTATCGCTGGCTACGGGCCGTCGATTCGGACTCGCCATTTGAAGTCGGCAAGCTCAAATATCCCTACGGCTGGGGCAAACGCAAATACTCGTCGCGCGAGCTCATCGAGCAATCGGGCCAGCTCGAAGGTTTTGTTTCGCATGTCGCGATTTATCCGAAGGAGCACATCTACGCTATCGTTCTGAGCAATATCCAATCCGGATTTGCGAACCGGATTGCTCGTGATCTTGAAGCCGTTCTGTTCGGAGGCTCCACTTCCAAGCCGCCCGTCGTGACCACACTTACCCTCGGCGAACGTTCCATGCGGCAATACATCGGTGGCTACCACTCGTCGGAATCGCCCTATCCGCAAACACTCGACATCCGCAACGGCCAGATCGCCATGCATTGGGGAAA